>OJIY01000139.1_pt1 | contig 49525 bp, 42 predicted proteins | sample 1596061 | NCBI WGS metagenome assembly OJIY01 (sample SAMEA4350111, study PRJEB24818) | metagenome | biome: human; feature: gut; material: faeces | place: Denmark | collected 2013-09 | reverse complement strand
GGTTGGGGGCGGGAGTCCGCCGGGCACACTCAAGGCCTGCGGCCTTTCGTTTGCGGCTGTCGCCGCATGGACAGGGAACCAGGAGCGCGTCCGGTTATGCAAGCATGCCGGATCGTGCTCCTGGTTCTCTGTCCATGCGGCTCGTAGATAAAAAAATTTGTATTCTGTTGGAAACACTGACAGGCTGTGTAGCATAGTATAAACCATAAAAACCAATTTGGAGGCAAATAAACATGAGTGATTTAACAGCAAGCGGCTGCGGATGCGGCAGCAATACCGGTTGTGGCTCCAGCAACACCGGCTGTGGTTGTACTACTAACTGTGGCGGGAGCTGCGGATGCGGATGTAATTCCGGCTGCGGTGGAAACTCCGGCTGCGGAAGCTGGATTTGGATTCTGATCCTGCTTTGCTGCTGCGGCGGCAATGGCTTCGGCGGCGGAAACAGCTGCGGATGCGGAGAGTCTAATGGCTGTGGCTGCGGCGGAAACTCCGGTTGCGGAAGCTGGATTTGGATTCTGATCCTGCTTTGCTGCTGCGGCGGTGGAAACGGCTTCTGCTAATGTAACTGCGCCCTCATTGGGCACATACATGAAAATAGGCTCTGTTACAGAGCCTATTTTTATGTTCTTATGTTTCCGGCGCCGACATAGTATTTCTATGAAAGGGAAAAGGACCGGGATATGGAGAAACATGATAAAGATTATTTACAGGCATTTGATGCTCTGTATACAACCAACCAAATACAAATAATGAAAATCCTCCTGCCCTACTGCAATCCCGACAGTCGCAGAGGGCTGGCTGTCATGATTAAATTCATGGAATTTGACTATACTCTCCGTTTTGCCCGTTCGCATCCGGGTAGCTTTCAGGATGCGGCTATCCCTTTTTCCTTGATAGACATCTGTGATAAAATAAAAAACTACTGTTCTCCCCAGGTACGTTCCATGCTGGAACAGTTCCAGTCCATACAGAATGCCATGCAGATGTATGAGGAAATGAAACAGTATATGGATCTCTTCCAGGGAATGAGTACAAATGACGCAAATGGTACCGCAGCTGCCGGAAGCGGCAGCGGCCCTGCACCGGAAACCGGACAGGGCGGCGAAGAAAAAGCTGGCGGCAATCCCTTTGGCATGAATCCTATGGATATGCTGATGGGTATGCTGTCACCGGAGCAGCAGTCCATGTTTCAAATGTTTCAGTCGGATTTTAGCACAGAGGCGGCTTCCACAGATAATACGGTTACTCGGGACAGCCCGCCGGAAGGGGATCAATAACTATGGCAGATTATAACGATTCTAAAAATTCCAAGGATAAACCAAGATGGATGCAGGAACCTTCCCTGAGGAATATTCCTGAGGAAAAACTCGATTTTCTGCAAAAGATGGTCTTTGAGAGCAACAACCTGTCTCAGAAAGAGCTTATGCCCTTTCTCATGGCTCTTGCCCAGAGAAGCCGGGCGGCAAATATCACATTTACCCAGGAGGAAATGACAGCTATTATAGAAGCGATAAAGAAATACAGTACACCGGAGGAACTGATGAAAATGAATCAGATTATGAAGCTTATGCAGCGTCGTAAATAATATGGTACGGGGCAGGATTCGATACCTGACGCAAAAATATAAGGGGCACCTCCCGATGCTGTCAACACACATTGGGCTGTGTCCCTTACATAATACATATCTTGTGAATTATGCCGTTCAATCCATAGCGGCCACTTTTGCAGAAAGCTCCTTCAGAAAGCTTTCCGAAGGAACATACTGTACTTTCACCGGCTCCGAAAGGATACGGAAGCGGCAGGCTTCCAGTTCCGTATGTATCAGGCCGGCGCTCTGGCCTCCCCAGCCATAGGAACCAAACGCAAAGGCCTTTTTATTTTTAGGGGCAAGTCCTTTCATATAACAGAGAAAGGAAGCGACCGAAGGCAGCATCTGATTGTTCATTGTCGATGAACCTACCACGATATATTCCGCTTTCAAAACATCCATCATGATATCGGAAATATGATCCACCTTCAAATCATAAAGCTTCACAGGTACCCCTTTCATGGCAAAGCCTTCCACTATAGCCCTTGCCATCTTTTCCGTGGAATGCCACATGGAATCAAAAACCACCACCGCTTTATGCTCCGGCGTCTCATCGCTGTAATGCTTATAGGCATTCACAATATCTTCGATATGGCTTCTCCACATTACTCCATGGCTGGGGGCAATCAGACGGATATCCAATGCTTCTATTACCGGCAGGGTCTTTTTCATCTGCATACCGTAAGGCATCAGGATATTGGCATAATACTTTCCCGCTTCGGCCATAACCTCGGCCATATCCACCTCATCATCATATCGCTTGCTGCTGGAATAATGCTGGCCGAACGCATCGTTGGAGAAAAGGATTTTTTCTTCCGGGCAATAGGTAACCATATTATCCGGCCAATGGAGCATAGGGGTAGGAACAAACTGAAGGGTATGTTTTCCCAGGTTCAGGCAATCTCCGCCTTTTACCGGCATATATTCATAGCTATCCCCATAATGCAGCTTCAGGCCGTTCAGCCCGCTGGGGGAACTAGTCACAATAACCGCATGGGGAGCTGCTTCCATCACTGCAGGAACGGAACCGGAATGATCCATTTCCACATGGTTGGAAACCAGATAATCAATCTGTGCCGGATCCATAATTTCACGGATACGTTCCAGAAGCTCTCCGGCAAAGGGGGCTTTTACAGTATCTATCAATGCGGTTTTCTCGTCAACAATCAGGTAAGCATTATACGTTGCCCCTCTGTTGGTTGTATAGCCATGGAAACTGCGTACATTCCAGTCAACAACACCTACCGCATAAATACCGGGTCTTAATTCTGTGGTATTCATCACTTATCCTCCTGTTTTTCCACTGATTTTGTGCTTTTGTTTTCATATTATACTAAAAATTTCTTAAATCGTGTACATTATAACTCCGTTTTTTTATCTTGTATACTTTTTAGGGACAAGTATTCTTTTTTGTACATAAACAAGTAACAGTTCAGACAAGTCTGAACTGTTACAAAGACAGGCCCTTTACCGACAACGGCCTGTCAATAAAGGGCATTATGCTGCTTCTCCGTTTTTATATCCGGTTCCCACAGGAGGAAAGCTGCCTCCGTTTTCTCCTTAGTCTGCTCCTTCTGACGGTTCTTCTGTAAGGGATTCTTCTGCAGTTTCCTCTGGCATTACTTCTGCAGTTTCCTCCGTCGTCTCTTCTATGAATTCTTCCGGATCCTTATCAAAAGCAGTTACCACATAGGAACTGATTCCATAAAGATGGTCGTCTCCTTCCAGCCGGATATAATAGTCTCCGGTGAGATCGTTCTGGTTCCCCACATATATTATTACACTGGAACCATTCTTCATTTCGGCCTTTATGGTCCTTACTGGATTATCCAGACCGTATTCGGACAGATTCTCCGGTTCTTCGACAACAGATTCCGTTGCAAGACCGGCAATATTGTTCACAAGAGAGCTGATCTGGTTTTGATCCAGCGTCATTTCCCTGTCATCCGCATTCACCCACTTCTCTTCTTCCTTTACAAAGTTCAGAATGTGATCGCCGGTTACGGAAAGGGCCGTTACATCCCCGGAAGCAAAATCCGTCACGGTTACCTGTTGTGCGGAAAGCGTCTCTTCTTGTGCAAAATCCATATTTTTAACAAGCACGTAAGCCCCTACACAAAGCAGGCAGAGAATTACAAGCACAAGCAGCTGTATCTTTTTTTTCTTCATCAGCGCTTCCTCCTTCCCATCCAGACAAAGATTCCGGCTATAAGCAGTCCCAGCGGCAGAATCAGCATAAACAGGGAGCCAAGAGAAAAGGCCGTGCTGTCATTTACCGTTATTATACTGGATTCATAAGATTTCACCGGTACGGAGACACTTATCTCGCTGTCGGACATGGATGCCACCGTATTGGTGAACAGCGTGAGGTTGGCATCCGCCACCATTGTATTGGCGCTGTCTGTAAACAGATTTTCGGAGGCAAACAAGGTCAGCTGTGCGGTCCCTTCCTCCAGCGTTTTTTCCGCGTGCACACCTACATCGAAAGGCCCCTGCACGTCCCCGTCTTCTTTTTCGTACGTCTGTGCCTGGTTCATATTGGTTTTAGCATAAGAAGACGCAGAGGTGGCCAGCAGGGAGGTTACGCTCACATCCTCTTTTTCCTCCGCACGTATCCCTTGTGCGTAAGGCATAAATATATACTTTTGCCCCGCCACCCCGTTAGTAAGGGTATCATAAGCCACTTCAGGCAGCAGATAGGTGGGCTGCTGGTAATACATTGAAGTGTCACCTTCCATAACAAGCCCCTTTTCTATGGACAGGCCGAAATAATCCAGAACCTTCTGCAGATTAGGCATATCGGCTGCAAAATCCTCCATATAAGAGGTCGTCATCAGGATTTTACCGCCTTTATCCAGATAGGCAATGAGCTTTTCTGCATCATCGGCAGATATATCCGAGGTGGGCGCCAGGATGAGCATTCCCTGGGCATCCTCCGGCACGCTTTCCTGGGTAAGCAGATTTATGGACTGCAGCGCAGCGTTCTGTTTTGCCAGACCGTTCTGGAAGGCGGTGGAAAGCGACAGCTCATCCTGCCCTTCCAGTGTGTACAGAACCGGCATATCATCGCTGGTTACATAGGCAAGTGCGCTGGTAATCTGGCCTTCCCCGTCATAACCGGTAACGTTGCTGCTGTAGGTAGAATAATCCATCTCTGTTTCATAAATATCGTTATAGTTAATTACCTTAAACCGCTTATCACTCACCACAATCAGTGAGTTCATACCGATATTTCCGTCGGTATAATCCTTATAGAAATTGGGGTTTACTACCGGATCCTTATATTCCACATGGATATGACCGGAAAGATCCATATACCGATCCAGCGTCTGCTTCAGCGTGGTATCCTGGCTTTCCTCCGACTGAAGGATATAAATGGTGACATCCTCCGTCAGATTCCTTGCCAGTTCCTCCGAGGTTTCCGTCAGGGAATACAGCTTTTGGGAAGTCACATCAAATGTGGTATAACGGGAAGGCAGCTCTCCTGCCGCCAGATTCAGAAAAACCGCAGCAACCAACACCACCGCAATCATTCCTGTACTGTAAGCACCCATCTGCAGGCTTTTTACCGATACCTGATATCTTCTTTTCTGTACTGACTGGACAGTCAAAAAAAGAAACACCAGAATAAAGGTAAGAAAATACAATACCGATTGCAACGCAAGCGAACCCTGCATCATATCTTCCAGACGGCTTGTCATATCATACACGCTTAAAATCCTGGTAAACAGATTGCCTGCGGAAGAAATCAGCCCTGTTATACTGCTCATCATGTAGCCCAGGAAAAGAGCGCCGAAGCTCAGGACAGCCGCAATCACCTGGCTCTCTGTAACAGAAGAAAGAAACAGGCCGATGGCAATACCGCTTAAGCCGTACAGATAATAGGCAAGCACGGCCGTATAGCTTTCTCCCATGGAAACGGTACCAAACCGGGAAAGGATGAGGGGATACACAGCTATCACCAGCGTGGACAGGGTAAAAATGGTAGCTGCCGCCAGATATTTCCCCCATACCACCTTACCCACGGACACCGGGGAAGTCAGGATCAGCTGATCTGTCTTCTGCCGCCTTTCCTCCGACATCATACGCATTGTCAGAAGCGGAATGGTAATGAGCAGCAGGAACAGAATATTATATACGGTATTTGCCATGCTGGAATAGCCAAATCTAAGGTTCAGCGCAAAGAAATACAGACCTGACAGAAAAATATTCGCTGCAAGGAACAGCCATCCTGTCATGGAATGGAAGTAAGCTTTCAGTTCTCTCTTATAAATCGCTGTCATCGTCCGTCACCTCCTGCTCGTTTTTCTGCTCCTCCTTCTTTCTGCCGAAATTGAATTTTTTCTTTGCCTGCGGCTTTTCCATGGAGTGTTTTCCTTCCATGGAATGCTTTGCTTCCATTTCCTCCGCCGCACTCCGCTTTTCGGAATCCGTCAGTTCCAGGAAGATATCTTCCAACGATTTGGTGCTTATATGCATATCCAGCAGAGGCAGCTTTTCTTCCGCCAGAAGATAAAAAAGCGGTTCCCGAATATCCACATCCGCGCCGGTTTTCAGAATCGCCCTTGTCTGTCCTTCACCTGCCGCTTCCAGCCTGCTGTCTTCTATTTCCTCTATTTTTTCCAGCGCTTTTATCAGTTTTTCCTGCGTTCCTTTTACGGTAATTTCCAGCTCTTCTTCTCCCGTCATAAGTCTGGTCAGGCCTTCCGGGGAATCACATGCCACCAGCTTTCCTTTGGATATAATTAAAATCTGATCACAGACAGCGTTGACTTCGGAAAGTATGTGGGAACTGAGGATAATCGTATGCTTATCTTTCAGGCTTTTTATCAAATCGCGGATTTCAATGATCTGCTTGGGATCCAGGCCAACGGTAGGTTCATCCAGAATCAGGACCTCCGGGGAACCCAGCAGCGCCTGCGCAAGCCCTACCCTCTGCTTGTACCCTTTGGAAAGGTTACGTATCAGACGATCCTTCATGTCCAGAATCCGGGTCATCTTCATCACCTCTTCCATTCCGTCCTCCCGTTCTCTGGACGGAATCCGTTTCAGCTGCGCAGCAAAACGCAGATATTCCTGTACGGTCATATCCGGATAAACAGGTGGCATTTCCGGAAGATAGCCGATACAGCGCTTGGCTTCCTCCGGCTCCTTCCTAATATCATGCCCGCCGATTTTTACTTCCCCGTCCGTAGGCGCCAAATAACCGGTAATGATATTCATGGTTGTGGACTTCCCTGCGCCATTCGGCCCTAGGAATCCATAAATCTGCCCTTTTTCCACTTGGAATGAAAGGTCATTTACGGCAAAATGGCCGCCATACTTTTTCACCAGATGATTTACTTCTATCATCTTATATCCTCCTCGCAACATTTTTGAGCCAACTCTATTGATAAATGTATTCTATATTTGTGTAAAAATGTTGGAAGAAATGTGATTTTTTTGTGAAAAACAGGGCGTACCCGCAAAAAAGGCCTGCCGGAGATGTGACTCCGGCAGACCTTTTCCTTACCTTCAGGTTTACACAAAGCACGGCATCCGTTGTTTGCAGCCTGTTAAGGTTTTACAACAATATTGATGATTTTTCCAGGTACATAAATTTCCTTTACTACATTTCCGCTCAGTTTTCCGGCATCTTCCAATGCCTTCCTGCCTGCCGCAATGGCGTCTTCCCTGCTGATATCAACCGGTACGGTTACCACCAGCTTGGTCTTACCGTTTACCTGCACGGCAATTTCCTTTTCTTCATCCGCCATAGCGTCCTTGTCCGCTACCGGCCAGGTGGCATGGAATACGGAATCCGTTCCTCCCAGCTGACGCCACAGTTCTTCACCGATGTGAGGAGCAAAGGGAGAAAGCATAATCACGGCCGTCTCCAGTGTTTCTTTATCAATTCCGCCGTTTCTTGCCATATCGATCATCTTATTGGTGAATTCCATAAAACCGGAAACAACAGTATTCAGACTGAAATTTTCCAGCCTGGTGGTAATTTCATGAACCATTTTGTGACGTACCTTGATCATTTCTTTGGAAGGAGCTACGCCGCTGTCTTTATTATCCATAACCAGATTCCAGAAACGGTTCAGGAAACGGTTTACACCGTCAATTCCCCTGTCGTCCCATTCGCTGTCCAGTTCCGGAGGACCTACAAAAAGCTCATACATCCGCAGGGAATCACAGCCGTAATCTCTCACCAAATCATCCGGAGACACTACATTTCCTTTGGATTTACTCATCTTAATTCCGTTCTTGCCGGTGATCATGCCCTGGTTAAACAGCTTGATAAAAGGTTCGTCAAAATCCACCACACCGGAATCATACAGAAATTTGGTATAGAAACGGGAATAAAGCAAATGCAGCACCGCATGCTCCACACCGCCGATGTACATATCAACGGGCAGATAGGTATCCGCTTTTTCTCTGCTCACCAGCTCCTTCTCATTTTTATTATCCACATAACGCAGGAAATACCAGGAGGAACCGGCCCACTGAGGCATAGTATTGGTCTCTCTCTTGGCAGGAGCGCCGCACACAGGACAGGTGGTGTTCACCCACCAGTCGATATCAGCAAGCGGAGATTCCCCTGTTCCGGTAGGCTGATAGGATTCCACTTCAGGAAGCAGCAGCGGAAGCTGATCCTCCGGCACCGGCACACAGCCGCACTCCGGACAATGAACGATAGGAATGGGTTCTCCCCAATAGCGCTGACGGGAAAATACCCAGTCACGGAGCTTGTAATTTACCGTTTTGTGGCCGATTCCCATTTTCTCAATCATAACCGGCGCTTCCTTCTTCAATACCGCGCTTTCCATGCCGTTCCATTCGCCGGAATTGATCATGGTTCCGCTTGCATCCGTATAGGCTTCCGTCATATTTTCAATTTCCTTACCATCTTTGGCGATAACCTGGATGATAGGAATAGTAAACTTTTTAGCAAATTCAAAGTCTCTGTCATCATGGGCCGGAACACACATGATAGCGCCCGTACCATAATCCGCCAGAACATAATCAGAAAGCCAGATGGGAACCTTTGCTCCGTTTAACGGATTAATCGCATAGGTGCCGGTGAAAACGCCTGTCTTTTCCTTATCCTGCAATCTGTCCACATTGGACTTCATGGAAGCATCAAAAATATATTTTTCCACAGCACTTTGATTTTCCGGTGTGGCAAGTCCGGCTGCCAGCTCATGTTCCGGGGCAAGAACCATAAAAGTCGCTCCATGCAGGGTATCCGGCCTTGTTGTATAGACTGTGATCTTTTCTTCTCTGCCTTCCACCGGGAAATCCACTTCCGCACCGTAGGATTTTCCGATCCAGTCCGTCTGCATCTTCTTCACTTTCTCCGGCCAGTCCAGCTTGTCCAGATCATTCAGGAGACGATCCGCATAGGCGGTTATTTTCAGCATCCACTGCTTCAGATTTTTCTTGGTAACATCTGCACCGCAGCGTTCACACTTGCCGTTAACCACTTCCTCGTTTGCCAGGCCCGTCTTACAGGAAGGACACCAGTTAATAGGCATCTCTTTTTCATAAGCAAGCCCGGCCCGGAACATCTTGACAAAAATCCACTGGGTCCACTTATAAAAAGAAGGATCCGTAGTATTCACTTCCATATCCCAGTCGTACAAAGCAGCGATCTGCTTAATCTGGCTTTTGATCTTTGCCACGTTGTCCGCTGTGGAAATTGCGGGATGCACTCCCATCTTAATGGCATAATTTTCTGCGGGAAGGCCAAATGCATCCCAGCCCATGGGATGGATGATGTAGTGGCCGCCGTTAAGCATTTTATAACGGCTCCACACATCGGAAATCACATAACCTCTCCAGTGTCCTACATGAAGCCCGTTTCCTGATGGATAAGGGAACATATCCAGACAATAATACTTGGGTTTCTTTCCATCGTTGACGTTAACAGGATTCGTTTCCCATTCTTTACGCCATTTCTCTTCAATCTCTCTGTGATTGTATGGTGCTGCCATAGCTTCCTCCTTTTTGCTGCCGCTCGTAATCCTTCACCTATACAGGTAAACGGACACGCCGCGCTCTGCTGTCCGTCCGCAGAAGCCAGCGGAATCGCATCCGCCCGGCACGTTACCTGCGGGAATACACAACGGATGCCACGCTCCGCGAGCCATCCATATGTCCAAAAAAAGCCCTTTCTTCTGCTTAGAGACGAAAGGGCTTCTTTTCCGTGGTACCACTCTAATTCGCAACCTTCAGCACAGGACCGATAGTCCTCTCCCTGCCTTATGCTGCGCACTTAAATATCTGTAACGGGAATACCCGCTCCGGACTACTTCCTTAGAAAGCTCTGCTTCTATAGAATGCTTTGCTTCTATTCTTAAGGGGATCCCCCGGAGGACTCCAAGGCGAGTTGGGGACTTATCCTTACCGCCTTACACCAACCGGCGGCTCTCTATAAAGGACAGGATCCTTACTACTCCTCTTCCAAGTCTCTGTCTTATTGCTATTCTGCCGGGAAACACAGAAAATATGCTGGATTCCCGGAAACTAGGGATAATTTTATCCTTTTTCCCGGCTTTTGTCAATAGTCCTCTTCTTCTAATTCAGCTCCCGCACCGGATTTAAACCGCCTTCATCCAGATATTTCAGCGTAATCCTGTCACCGGCTTTAAAACGGACGATTCCAATGAGCTTTTCGTCGGACAAGTCCACATCAAAGATACTCTCATTTCCTTCAATGCAGATATAATAATGAGTAGTTCCCTCCAGTACGACCGGCGATATCGATTCAATTCTGCCGGAAGCCTCCAGGTAAGCATCCGTATTCTGGCTGACAATACCGTTGGTACTCAGCAGTTCATTGTAATTCTTTTCACATTGCTGGATGGTATCGCCGATAGCAACCCATTGGTATTTCTGTACATTTACCATGGCATATTTCTTTACCAGGCCTGCGGCATCCTTAAGCGCCATAAAATAGGTGGGTTCATCCGCAATATTTAACAAAAGCGGGAAGGAGGCCTTATACCCCAGATTCTGTACCTGTCCTTCCGCAGAGGACATGGCCGACATCTCCGTTGCTCCTTCCACCTTATAATAACGGGTTTCCATGGTTCTCTGATTCATCAGGACGAACCCTACGTTTGACTGATCCCCGTTTACAGAGGTGATTCCCGTATATACCCAAACATCGTCATCCAGAGCGATATAATTATATCCGTTGGTTGTCACCAGACAATCCTTCTGTCCTAAAACACTGTTAAAGAAGCCATGCTGGTACATCCCATGGTAATCATACAGCTGCATCAGCATCTCTGCGGAATATACCTTGTCAATCCACTGCGGAACATCTTCGATGTCATAATCCGTACATTCCCCGGTAACAGCATTACAGAGCACAACACGTCCCACCGTCTCTCCGCCGAACAGCCCAATATTAAACTTTTTAACAGGGCATACCCAGTAGGGAACGCCATTGTCATCTATTTCAAAAAAGAGCTGATCGCCGAAAATATAGGTAGGGAACCGGAACCGGAGATGCCGGTACAGATTCCGGTTGAAATATTCGGATTTGGAATATTTGATCCCTTCCTCCAGCATGACACATTCCGTATCCTGTGTGGTCATATCAATGCGAATATACGCAGGAATCCCGTTTTTCTGGTTGGTCAGCCACTTGATCGGGCTGGCATATACAAGAGGGGTAACTCTCACCGGCACCCCGTTATAATTCAGCTGGGTATAGTCATCCGCCACCTCAAACTGGGAAACCATATCCACCAGACTTCCCATCTTCCTGTCTCCCAGCAGCGCCGCCGAGTCCTTATCCAGAAGAGGGATTGTCCGATAATCCACTTCCTTGATGTCATCCGTGAAATTCCGGCTCTCCAGAGTCAGAAGCTGCTGGTATTTCTTGGCATTGATAATCGGGGATGACAGCACGCTTCCGATTAAATAAGCAGCAAGCAAAAGCAGAAGCAGAATCCCCATCCACTTCAGGGGCTTATATTCCTTCAGGCTGAACTTCAGCGATACGCCTCCCGTTCCCGCCATATCCTTCCCTGCCTTGCGTACGGCATACAGGATCATTACGGCAACGATAGCCGCCATAATAAAAAACCAGAAGCCGCTGGAATGGATATTAATGGCCGGCAGTGTTACGTAATAATAAATAAATGCGGCAGCAGCAGCCAAAACGCCCAAAATCGTGTACAATACACCTTTTTTCATATAAAATAATACTCCTCCCTGCCGGCATCAGCTTCCGGCAAATCCTGTCGTCAGCCTGTTTTCCGGGCAGAATACAGGCTGCTAATAAATTAATTCATTGTACCACAATATTCCAGCCATAGCAATGCTGAACGACCGGCACGGGTGATGCCATTCTTTTTTATCTGCACCCTACCGGCACTTTTTCCTTGTTTCTCCCCTATGCGCATGATAAAATAAGCATGATGAAATCACAAAGGAAAGGCAGATAATCTGATTGAATAACCCTTTAGTTACCATTATTATTCCCATATATAACAGGGAACAAACGCTGGAAAGATGCCTTTGCAGCGTAATCAGGCAGACCTATTCCCATCTGGAAATTCTTGCCATAGATGACGGCAGTACGGATCACAGCGGGATAATCCTTGATAAATATGAAAAAAAGGATCCACGCCTGCGTGTTGTCCATAAGGAAAATTCCGGTGTTTCGGAGAGCCGGAATATAGGGCTGCAGATGGCAAAGGGCGATTATGTGCAGTTTGTGGATGCAGATGACTGGCTTACCCGTGATGCCACAGCTCTTTTGCTGCAGGCTATGGAACCGGATACGCAGCTTGTCATATCGGATTATTACCGGGTTATCGGAAGGAGGATCTGGATTAAAGGCCATATTCCCTCTCCCGCCCTGATGAGCAGAGCCGAATTTGCCAAATACATGATGAAATCCCCCGCTAATTTCTACTATGGGGTAACCTGGAATAAATTTTACCGCATGGATATTATCAGAGAAAACCGGCTGTTCTTCTCCCATGAACTGGATTGGTGCGAGGACTTCAAATTCAATCTGGAATATCTGAAATTCACCTCCAACGTCCATGTACTCACGGTTCCCTTCTATTATTATGTAAAAACAAAAGGAAGCCTGGTAGACAGTAAAATTGATTTGCGGGAAACTATCCGCACCAAAAGGATTCTCTTCGGCTATTACAAGGAATTGTATCAGATACTGGATATGTATGAAGAAAACAAACTGAAAATACAAAGCTTTTACCTGGAATTTGCCCGGGATAAGGTCAAGCATCCTGCCGCTGGCAGCGGGACGCCAGTCCTGAAACGCCGTAAACGACGGGATAACTGATAAAGCTTCTCCCTATATAAAAGGCGCCGAAGATATCCCCCAATATCCCCGGCGCCTTTACCCCAATATTTGTTTCTCTTCTCTAAAAAAGACTTTATTCTTCGCTTCCTTCTGCAACCTTGGCGGCTCTTGCAGCAACTTCTTTCTCCTGGATATCGGAAGGGGCCTGCTCATAACGGGCAAATGCATAGGAGTAATCTCCCCGGCCGCCTGTCATGGAACGCAGATCCGTACAATATCCATACAGTTCCGTCATAGGCACATCCGCTTCCACAATCTGCTTTCCTCCTGCAATAGGTGTCATTCCCAGCACACGGCCGCGGCGTTTATTCAAATCACCCATAACATCACCGGTGTACTGATCAGGAACGGTTACCTTCAAAGATGCGATCGGCTCAAGAAGAATCGGTCCCGCATCCATAAAGCCTTTTTTGAATGCCTGGATAGTTGCCATCTTAAACGCCATTTCCGAGGAGTCAACCGGATGATAGGAACCATCATACAGTATCGCTTTCACACCGACTACCGGATAAGCGGCCAAAGGCCCTTTCTGGACAGATTCCTGGATTCCCTTCTCCACCGCAGGATAATAATTCTTGGGCACGGCGCCGCCTACCACCTCCTGGGCAAATTCATAAGCACTTTCCAGATCCCCTGACGGTTCGAATTTCATCTTGACATGGCCATACTGCCCATGACCGCCGGTCTGTTTTTTGTATTTATACTCCACATCTGATTTTTTACGGATGGTTTCGCGGAACGCAACCTTGGGCTGGCTCAGCTCTATCTCTACTTTATACTCATTCAGCAATCTGCTTACCACCACATCCAGATGCTGATCGCCCATACCATACAGCAGTGACTGATGGTTCTCAGAATCATTAACCACTTTAAGGGTTAAATCTTCATGAGTCATCTTGGTAAGGGACTGGGAAATCTTATCAATATCCGCTTTGTTTTTGGCTTTGTATCTCTTTGAAGTATAAGGAACGGAGATTTCCGTTTTACCATATTCAATAGGTGTGGCCTTAGTGGAAAGCGTATTTCCTGTCCTTGCCCCTGTCAGCTTGGCCAGGGCACCGATATCGCCGGCATGAAGCTCGCTCACTTCCATAGGCTTGCTTCCCTGAAGAATATAAAGCTTACCTATCTTCTCCTCAATATCCTTATCGTAATTAAGCATCTGATCATCTGTTTTCAGAACGCCGGAGCAAACCTTTATGAGAGAATATTTACCAATAAAGGGATCCACAATCGTCTTGAAGATATAGGCGCTCTTTGCCTTGGCAAAATCGAAATTCGCCTGGAAAATATCCTTTGTCTTCATATTGATGCCTGCAATTTCCCGTCCTTCCGGGCTGGGCAGGTACTTCACAATGTCATCCAGCAGCGTATAAATGCCCTGTCCCAGAATATTAGATCCCATAGACATGGGAACAATACTGCCGTCATTAATATTGGTACGCAGAGCCGCTCTGATTTCCGCTTCGGAGAAGGACTCGCCGCTGAAATACCGTTCCATAAACTCTTCGCTTGTTTCAGCCACCGCTTCCATCAGGGTATCACGGCAAATCTGAAGGTTCGGTTTGTTGTATTCGGGTATCTCACACTCCACGACTTCCTTGCCCTGCCATCTGTAGCCGGTCTCGGAAATAACGTTGACATAACCGACAAACTTCTCATTTTCACGGATAGGCAGATGGAAGGGTGCAATTTTCTTGCCGTAAAGGTTTGTCATATCTTCCACGATCTGCCGGTAAGAAGCATTATCAATATCCATATCCGTTACGAATACCATGCGGGGAAGCTTGTATCTGTCACACAGCTCCCAGGCCTTCTGGGTACCCACTTCCACGCCGGCCTTGCCGGAGATGACAATGATGGCAGCATCCGCAGCGCTGACCGCTTCTTCCACTTCCCCAACAAAATCAAAAAAACCGGGAGTATCCAATATATTGATCTTCACACCTTCCCATTCAATCGGGACAACAGATGTGCTGATTGAAAATTTTCTCTTCTGCTCTTCCTTGCCAAAATCGCTGACCGTATTTCCGTCTGTTACCTTACCCATCCTGGATGTGATTCCGGACAAATACGCCATTGCTTCTACTAAACTAGTCTTGCCTGATCCGCCATGTCCCAGAAGAACAACGTTACGAATCTTGTCTGTTGTGTAAATGTTCATACTGAATTCCTCCGTATTATGCGATTTCCGGGTTTTCTGTAAAAGTCCCCAATCCATTAAAAATCTCTTCCAGAACCCCATGGGTATATTTTACTAAATGTCCAAATTTTTTACAAGCAATTTTCAACATTTTATACAAGTTATTTTTTCCCTTCTTTTTCCCTCCGCTGCATCTAAATCAGCCCTACCTCTAAAACCCCCTGAAATCAAGGGAAAATAGCCAAAATACAGGATATGGATTCCGGTTGACTTTCGCGCTTTAAAGTGCTATATTGGTAACGGCATTAAAATTACCGGAAAGTGAAAGGAACCAAACCTATGATTATTGTAATGAAACCCCAGGCAGCACAATCCAGTATCACGGCGATAAAGGAATATATTGAAAACAGCGGGCTGAACGCCCATCTTTCCCAGGGTACCGAGGTTACCATCATCGGCGTGGTGGGCGATAAAAGCCGCCTGTCCACGGAAAACCTGATAAGCTTCAAGGATGTTGACAGGATAGTGCCGGTAACGGAAACCTACAAGCTGGCAAACCGGAAGTTCCATCCCGATCCCACTACGGTTATAGTCGGCCCCACCTCTATCGGTCCGGACAATATGACCATAATGGCGGGTCCATGCGCCGTGGAAACGCAGGAGCAGCTGATGGCTATCGCAAAAGCCGTCAAAGCCTGCGGCGCTACCATTCTCCGCGGCGGAGCATACAAGCCGCGGACCTCCCCCTACTCCTTCCAGGGACTGGAAGAGGAAGGGCTGCGTTACATGCAGGAAGCCGCGAAAGAAACCGGGCTGGCCACCATCTGCGAGGTTGTGAGCCACGAGGCCATTGAAGCTGCCGTGAAATATGTGGATATGATCCAGATCGGCGCCCGGAACATGCAGAATTTTATCCTTCTTAAGGAAGCGGGACGATCCGGCCTTCCCGTACTTTTAAAAAGAGGCCTGAGCGCCACCATTGAGGAGTGGCTCAACGCAGCGGAATATATCATTGCCGAAGGCAACCCCAATGTGGTATTATGCGAAAGAGGCATCCGCACCTTTGAGACCGCCACCCGCAACACACTTGACTTAAGCGCCGTTCCGGTATTAAAGGAAAGGACCCATCTTCCTGTGATTGTGGATCCCTCCCATGCCACCGGCGTCTACAAATATGTGGCTCCTCTGGCAAAAGCAGCCGTAGCCTGCGGCGCGGACGGTCTGATGATAGAGGTACATAACGATCCCGCCCATGCCCTTTCCGACGGCCCGCAGTCCCTTACCTTTGAAAAATTTGAGAAGCTGACCGGTGAGCTCGCTCCCTATATCGGACTTGCAGGCCGCAGCTTCAGATAAAAGGAGCACGTTATGAAGCAACTCACCTTTGCCTTTATTGGGCTTGGACTTATCGGCGGTTCCATCGCCAGAGCCATCCGGGCATCCATGCCGGACTGCTATATCCGGGCCTGTGATACGGACGGTGCAACACGGAAGCTGGCCCTGGAAGAAGGTATTATTGATGAAGCGGCGGAACGGGTTGACGAAGAAAACGGAGCCGCCTTCACGGATTGTGACTTTCTATTCTTATGCGCCCCGGTGTCCCAGAATGACAGAAACCTCCGGTTAATCCGCAATTTCCTGTCCCTTCATCCCGGCTGTATCCTCACCGATGTGGGCAGCGTTAAAAGCACAATCCATGCCGCCATTGAAGAACTGGGCCTTACCGCTTCTTTTATCGGAGGCCATCCCATGGCCGGCAGCGAACGGATCGGCTACCAGAATTCCAAGGCCTCTTTATTGGAAAATGCCTATTATATCCTCACCCCCACTCCGGATGCCCCAAAAGAACAGGTGGAACGGTATGCCGCATTGGTTAAAGCAATGGGAGCCATCCCCCTGATTCTGGATTACCGGCAGCATGACTATGTGACGGCGGCAATCAGCCACCTGCCTCATGTCATCGCTTCTTCCCTGGTGAATCTGGTAAAGGCCAGCGATAACGATGAAGGAATCATGAAATTGGTTGCTGCAGGGGGTTTTAAGGACATTACCCGTATCGCTTCTTCCTCCACGGTTATGTGGCAGCAGATCTGCCTGACGAACAGGGAAAATATATCACAGCTTCTGGAACGCTATATCAGTTCCCTTGAAAAAGTAAAGGATGAAATTGACCGAAAGGATGCAAGCCAGCTCTATTCCTTCTTCGATACGGCCAGGAACTACCGGGATTCCTTTATTGACGCTTCCAGCGGCCCTATTAAAAAAGTATACACCATCAATGTGGAAATTCCCGACGAAGCCGGCTCCCTGGCCTCCGTGGCCACCCTGCTGGCGCTGAACCATATCAGCATTAAAAATATCGGCATTGTCCATAACCGGGAATCGGAAGACGGTGTCCTGCGCATTGAATTTTATGAAGAAGCTTCCATTGAGAAAGCGGAAAGACTGCTGAACAGCAGAGGTTATACAGTATTTATCAAAAACTAAACAGCAGTTCCCCATAAAACGACGCCGGCTTTCAAAAATCCGGCGTCGTTTTTATATATGGGTAATAATGATCTCTGCGTCCCCATCCAGACGGAATTTCTTCTCTCCGGCAGGAATGAAAATACTGTCTCCGGCCTTCATCTGTATTCTTTCCGCCCCCTCCGCGTGCTGCAACTGCGCCTTCCCTTTTACGCACAGCAACGAGTAAAAGGAGTTTCCGTCCTCCTCCAGCTCATAAGAGCCATGGAGTGTACAGCTGACACACTCAAAATATTTGCAGCGGCTCAGGATGCGTAAAACCACCTCCTGCGTTTCTATGGTTTCGCTGTCAAACCGCTGCACTTCGTACCGGCTGTAATTCATGACCGCCAGCGCCTTCTCCATATGAAGCTCCCGGTAATTTCCATACTTGTCCCTGCGGTTATAATCATATAAACGATAGGTACAATTGGAACTTTGCTGGATTTCACATATCAGGCTTCCCTTGCCGATGGCATGAACGGTACCTGCCGGTATGAAAAAAGCCTCCCCCTGTTTGATGGGAATCCGGTTCAGCAGGGAAAGAATCGTGTCCTCTTCCACCGCCTTTTCCACCTCTTCCCGGGTTACATCCCGTTTAAAGCCGCAGTAAATGCAGGAATCCGGTTCGCACTGAAGGATGTACCACATTTCATTTTTCCCGTATTCATTTTCCTTTTCCAGGGCATAGGCATCATCCGGATGAACCTGTACGGAAAGATTCTCTTTTGCATCAATCAGCTTGACCAGAAGCGGGAAACGTTCCAGCGGCTGGCATTTCCAGCCCCATTTTTCCTTCCCGATCCGATCCAGATACTCGGAAAAAAGCAGTCCCTTATGACGCCCGGAAGCCACAATGCTCTGCCCTTCCTTATGGGCGGACAGCTCCCAGCTTTCCGCAATGGTTTCATAGTCACATTTCTTAGCATAAATATCCCGAAGCCTGGTGCCTCCCCATAAGTAATCCTTGAAGGCGGGAAGCAGACGGACAAAAGGCTCCACCTGATAGCCCAGTTCCGCCTCCGACAGATCCCGGCTGCGCACAGAGATCAAGTCTCTTTCTTCCACCATTTTACCTGTGGATATCTCCATAAACACCAAAGGTTCATTTCCTATATTGGATATCTGGTGGGGGGTGTTTTCCGGTACTTCTATGCTGTCGTTGGGCCCGTATTCTCCTTCCCCGCCTTCCAGGATGATTCTGGCCCTTCCGCACACGATAATCCAATGCTCCGTTCGATGGGAGTGCTGGTGTGCATAGATCGTTTTTCCTTCCGTGATCATCACCTTGCGGACAACGTAGCGGGGATTCACATTCAGAAGCTCATAGGTTCCCCACGGCTTGTAAATGACCCTTCCCTGGTCAAAGTAATGCTGTTCCTCCGGATTTTCCCTCATGATACCCTTCAGCTTCTCGGATTCCCCTGTCTTGCCAACATAAACCGCATCTTCTGTATTAATAATAGTGATATCCGTCAGATTGTTGGCTACCACAAGCTGACGGTCACTCTGATTCAGCACCGTCGTATTGGTGCTTTCATACACGATTTGATTTCTTTCGTCTCTCCGGATCCCGGTGAGGGATAAATCCTCCAGGCTTCCGATATCCTGCCACTGAAAAGAGCTGTGAATCACCTTCCCTCTTCCGGTCCGTTCAAAAACACTTTTCTCAATAGGGACCGCCTGGATGCCTTCCAGTACCTCGGACGGATAATACGTATGTCTTCCTTTTACCTTCCTCATATAAAAGGCCGCTTCACAGGAATTGTATAACCATGGATAGAATTTCCGGATTTCCTGGACCAGCGTCCCCACACGAAACAGAAACATACCGCTGTTAATCAGATAGTCCCCTGCTTCAAAATAGGAAGCCGCCGTGGCGGCATCCGGCTTTTCTATAAAGGAAAGCACTTCTTCTCCCCGGCAGCGGATATAACCGAACCGGGTTTCCGGCTTGCCTATATCCATACCGAAGGTGACAAGCCAGCCCTCTTTTGCCAGCTCCGCGGCCTTTGTTACATCATCTTTATAGGTAGCCCCTTCAATCAGATGATCACTTGCCACCACAAACATCAGTTCAGACAAAGGAAACTGCAGACACGAAAGCACAATGGCCGCGGTAGTTTTCCTCCCCACATCCTCCAGTACCAGCCTGTAGGTTATCCCCTGGAAAGCCTTCATCTGGTTTTCCACAATAAACTGGTATTCTTTATTGGTAACTATAATAAATTCATCGCAATAAGGAATATTCCTGGCAATAGTCTCCTGAAAAATGGAATGATCCTTCTGGATGCTGATAAACTGTTTCGGATAATTCTTTCTGGACAGCGGCCACAGCCTGTCGCCTCTTCCTCCTGCCAACACGAGACATTTCATATGCATCTGCTCCTGTTTCTTTAAAAATTTCTTCAAAATCAGACCAATACGGCATTCCTTACGGAAGCCGTTTCTTCACACACCTAATACTATAGCCGAAACCGGACTTTTTCACAAGAAAAAAGAACGGTAAAAACCGTCCTTTTTTACGTATGCCATAGGCATATGTTCCCTCTTCAGTTGTCTTGTGTTATCCGTTCTTCTTCGTGGCTCCCAGCTTACGGGATTTGTCAGCGCCGAGGTAGTCCTTTTCTTTTGATCTTCCCAACAGATAATCCGCTGATACATTATAGTAGTCACAAAGCAAAGGGATAAATCTCACAGGCATAGCGTTCTGCCCTCTTTCATATCTGGAATAGACCCTCTGATCAATGTTCAGGTACTCGGCCACCTCCCTCTGCTTTACATCGTTGTCCTCTCTTAAGCCACGCATAATAACTACATAATCCATCATCATTTGCACCTTACTTCCAAAATTTACCAAACTTCGTTTTTTTCAGTTTAGCATATTCCATAAGCAAGAATTGCTTTTTCCACTGAACTGTAGTAGTATTTTAACGTACTTTTTACTCCGTGACTACAAACGAGGGAATTAGATATCCGAAGCGGCAAAAGATGTGCCATATATGGCACATCCAACAATACCTTTTGAGGCAATCCGTTAATCTGCACAAAAAAAATGAATATCCATTACCATATAAACCGTAATACAAATAATCAACGTCTGCGGCATCTATCAAAAGTCCTTTGAAAAATTCGGTATATTCCTAAAGATGCAGATATTTCTCCGAACAATGGATTTTGTTCCCCGGTTTACGGCAGTCGGCGTCCATCCGGCCACTGTACTGGAATAGTAATATTATATCGATAACTTAAAAGAAGCACCTGCCGGTACTCAGGGCAAAAAAAAAATACCTGGCTTCCGATATTCCGGAAACCAGGTATTTTGAAACCACACAAGTTGATTTTAGGAAATAGTTTTAGTACGAATCCAGAACTATCAGGTTCTGGGAGAAGTTGTTGCCGGAACATCTTCCATATGAGCGCCTTTGGCTACAACAAATGTAACATTTACAGCGCCGCCGAATGCAGGAAGTGCAACGGCAACTGCACCGTTCTTGATAACTACCGGAACGGCTACCCATGTTCCGTCTGCTCTCTGGTATAATGCCTGAATGGTTTCCCCTTCAGCCAGAGTAGCTGCTCCGAGAATATCTGCCAGCGCGAATGCTGCAGATACGGAACCGTTCTGTGCAACAGCTTCACCGGCTGCGGTCTGAAGGCCAATTACCATGTTGTTAACAACATTCAGATTGCCTTTGCTGTCTGTAAGAGACAGTCCGTTTCTTCCGGTAAAGTTAACTACCTGCATTTTGCTGGAAGCCATTGCTGCTGCTAAAGATGCGGCAGAAGCCTGTGCCTGTTCAGCGGAAGCGGGTGCGATAACCATTGCTACTGCAGCCGGGTCCACAACCTGGCCGCTTGCGGTCTTGAAGGTTGTTCCGGGAAGGACTGCAGACTTGTCGCTGGAAACACTTACAGCCTGTGTGGTAACGGTATTGCTTGTACCGACAGAAGGGCTCACAACGACCTGCGCTACAGGTTCCTTCTGGATGGACGGACTGGGAGCCGCCATCGCAGTCATGCCCATAGAGCATGCGAGAATTGCTGAAAGAACAATTGCCATTTTCTTTTTCATGTCAATCATCCCCCTTTCTTATAGTGTGTGTGGCTTCTTTATATCAACGTCCGGTTGCCCGTCCGCTAATACCATTGGTAAGCTGTAACAACAGCCTTACGGAGCTGCTTCCTCATAAAAAACCTGAAGTATCAGTTCATACAGGGCCGTATCATCCTGGTAAAATTCCTCAAACATTTCACCCATTTCCACGTTCCCTTCCATCGTATATATGTCATTCTGGTCAAAACTGTAGGATAATGCCTGTCCTGCCAGATAAACTGCTTCGTCTGCGGATATATCCGTAACCATATAAGGAGAAACCTGCGTATACAGCTTCAGCGGAAGCGTCATATCCTGCTTCATAGCTGCCTTTGCCTGTCCGATAAATCCCTGTAAATACTCTTTCTGACGGGACAGACGTGCTTCCGCGCTCTGCGCTTCCTTTGTATCACGGTACTTTATATATACATAGGCCTCTTCGCCCTCCAGATGAACGCGGTCCCCCGTCTTCCATTCACCGCCGTAGCGTGTACCATTTATTTTCATACCGCCCTTAGCTACGGATTCCGGTATGGTAACCTCCACACCGCCCACCGCATCATTAATTGCGGCTATAACACTCATATTCAGAGCACAGTATCCATGAATCGGCAGGCCATAGAATAAATTGGAAACAGCCTCCACCGTATTTTCACAGCTTTCTTCCAGCCCCTCTCCATAGGCATGGGCCAGGGCTATCTGTGCAACCTCTTTTCCGGAATATAAGCCATTGGGATCGTAAGTCTTTATTTCCGTCATAGTATCCCTGTTGATACCGATTACACTGATCTTATTTTCCCGGGGGTCCAAAACCGCCAGGAACAGGGCATCAGCCTGTCCGCCCCTGTATAAATCGGAGGAAGCCTTCACTTCTCCGGTCTTATCTATCCCCATACATAAAAAGGTCAAAACATCCTTTTTATAGGTATATGTCTTTCCCTTGTAACGCAGCGTCCCTGCTTCCAATGCTTCTCCCGCATCATTTTCCGATACGGAAACCGTCTGCATCTGTTCCGGGACCGCTTCCTGCTTTTGAGCAAAAGCACTCCGCCCATGGCTTTCCATCCATAAATATCCAACCAGCAGCAAAAGGAGAAACAAAAGGAGAACCGACAGCAGAACGGCAAGGAAAATACCGGCTTTTTTAGCTGCGGACCGCTTTCTCTTTTTTCTTCTTCTTTTTCGTTTCTGTTCCATGTTCCATCCGCCTTTCAGGCCTGTTCCGGCACAAGCACAGCCTGCACCAGATAACGCTTGTCATCCTCACCTGTTACCCCGGTGGATAATGTAATGATTTTATCCTCTGCGGAAACCGGGGCGGAGCTGTCGATAAAAGCATCCATCGCACGGATCGCAAAGATGTCTTCCAAATATGCAGAATAGACTGCCGGATCCCAAAAATCATATGTTGCGATTAAATGCCGGTCATCATAGGTATATGCCGCAAAAATCTGATAGGTAAGTACCTTGTCATCCAAATATATCTTTACTTCCCTGTGGGAATCAAAGAAATCCCTGTCCTTGTATTGGTGAAGCCTGCCGAATCTTTTATCCCTGTTACGACCGTATATAATGGTATTGGGATCGCCAAAATCCTTATTGTTGTAATACTCCGTATAAATGCAGCCGTCCTCATCCTCTTTCCCGTAAATATTATGGCTCAGGTAAAAGTATTCGTCCTCTGCCGGCTGCAATACCGGAAAGCTGATATCTGTCCCGGTGATTTCCAGCCATGCGTAGGCCTCCACATTTATATTCTGCAAAGACTGCATATCCGCTGTACCATCTTCTTTCATAAAATCTGCCAAAGACAGATCGGCACTTTCAACCGTCTGACGGGTATCCGTCTGTGTATTGCCCTGTTCTCCGGTTTTACTGCCGCAGCCTGCCAAAAGCAAACAGAACAAAAGAAATGGGGAAATGATAAAAACATTATTCAGAAGTTTGTATTTTTTATGTAACATCTTTTTATCCTTTTCATTCGGTTTCATTGTCCGGGAATAACCTGTCAGGAACATGCCGGCTCCGGGAAGCATACAGAGCACATAAAGATAACGATTCTAAACGAATTACGCCGGCTGCTGCAGAATTCCTCCGGTTCTGAACCGGAACGGAACCTGCCCGTATATGGTTTACAGGCCCTCCCCTCCTGATGATTCTTGTATGGCTTCCCATATTAACGCCAGAGGCGGTAATAGCTATTGCTGTACCTCTTCATAAAAAATATCGATAACAAGCTGATGAAGAGCATCCTCGTCTGGATAAAATTCCTCATAAACCTCCCCCATACGGGTTTCCCCTTCCAGCATATGGATTTCTCCGCTGAAGGCATAGGAAGCGGCTGTCGTAGCCAGATAGGTAACTTCGTCCGCTTTTATATCCGTGGTCATATAAGGACTTAATTTCTGAAACAGCGTGAGAGGCAGGGTGACATCTTTTTTAAAGGCCGCTCTGGCCTGCTCGATAAATCCCTGCAGATACTGCGCCTGCCTTTCCAGGCGATGACGGTTGCTTTCAAAAACATCGGTATCTCTGTACTTTACATACCAGAAGGCCGTTTCCCCCTCCAGCCTTACCGTATCACCTGCACTAAGGGCCGGGTCCGCAGCCGTCAAATCCTGCAGACATTCCACCTCCACGCCGCCTATGATATCATTAATTGTAGGAATCCCGTCCATATTCACAGCGAGATAACCATGGATAGGCAGCTGATACAGCAGCGCTGAAACGGCTTTTTCCATCAAACGGGCACTTTTATCCTTTCCATCCCCATATGCATGCTGCAACGCAATCTGGGCTTTAACTGTACCGGAATAGGCCCCCGATTGTCCGTACACCTCCACATCCGCCATCGTGTCCCTGTTAACAGCTATCAAATCCACCTTTTTATTATGCGGATTCATCACTACAAGAAAGACCGCGTCCGCCTGCCCCTTCTGCCCTCCGTTTTCAACGGTTTCCAGCTTGTCCTTTTTATCAATACCCATGATAAGAAAAGTCATGATATCATCATTGTATTCATAGATCTTGTCCTGATATCCGATCCAGCCATCCTGCCATTGTGCCACCTTATCCATTACCTTTACATCTGTGGAAATTGCCGGCTCCATACCGCCGCCTTTACTCATTATGCTGTTTTTCCCCATAGCACGCACGACCATAAAACCGGTGGTACCTACCACAAAAATCACACAGACTACTGTCACTGCTGCCATTAGACGGGCTTTACGCTTCCTGAGCCTTCTTTTCTCCGCTTTTTCCGGATTTAATATTTCTTCTTTTTCAAGATCCGCCTTGCTTAACTTTTCCATCCTCTGGTTCCTGCTTTCTTTTATCCTGTTTTGTTAAAAATTGTAACTGTTCAGTCCCCCTCACAGTTACATAAAGGTTCCTTATACCTTATCGGCATTTTAAAACGTAAATTAATATACGCTTAAAACAGGAAATTTGAGCATAAAAAAATTACCTGGCCCCGCTCTTGGAAAAAACAGCCAGAACTGTTTTTATCAAAATTTTCAGATCAAGACTTACAGACCAGTTGTCGATGTATTCCACATCCAGCCTGACGATTTCTTCAAAATCCGTAATATCACTTCTGCCGCTCACCTGCCACATACCGGTAAGCCCCGGCCGGAAACTGAGTCTTTTCTTATGATAAGACTGGTAATGCTCAAATTCATCCAGCGTGGGAGGCCTGGTACCTACCAGACTCATATCCCCTCTGAGAATATTGATAAACTGCGGAAACTCATCCAGGCTTGTTTTTCGCAGGAATTTCCCAACTCTGGTAATGCGGGGATCATCTTCCATTTTAAACATCAGCCCGTCCATCTCGTTCCGTGCCATCAGCTCCTTTTTCCGCTCTTCCGCATCGGTATACATGGATCGGAACTTGTACATCTTAAAAATACGGCCATTCCGCCCCACACGCTTCTGCGCGAAAAAGACCGGGCCAGGAGAATCCAGCTTGATAACAGGTGTCAGAACAACCGTAAGGACAAGCAATGCCAGGCTGCCCGCAAAGGCTCCGGCTATATCGATAAGACGCTTCAGCATAAGCTGCCCGAACGGAGCTACCTTATTGGCATAGGTAATCGTATGGAACTGTCCGAACTGGGAAAGGATACGCTGAGGAGCCTCTGTAAGCTCCAGGACAGGAACCTGCAGATGGATGGTCAGCCCCATAGCTGCCAGATTTTCCAGATCTTCTTTTCTTTCCTCCTGCGTCTGTCTGTCCGTACAGATAATTACCTCATCCAGAGAAGCTGTGAGGCAGTATTCAATCAGTTCCTTTCCGGGAGCAACCACCGGGATGCCTCCCACCTCTTTTTCCTCCCCATCCAGCAGAATAATCCCTTTTATCTGGTAACTGTAGTCTTTGATGCTCTTCATCTCTGCAGCCAAAGCCTCCGCTTCCCTGGCAGAAGCTACAAGAAGCAGCTGTCTTGCATTTCCGGCTACCTTGTAAAATATAGGGAGATACTTTTTGTACAGCTGATGGACGAGAAACATCAGAATAACATCTATAAAAACAAAGTAAACAAGCACTTTTCTGGAATATTCGTCGATTACCCTGGTAAAATATAAAGCAAAGGTAGCTCCGGCCAATGTCACAAGGTTCATCTTAATGGTTTCCAGCAGTTCCTGGAAAGGCCCGCGGAGCAGCATTTTCTTATACCAGTTCTTAAACAGGTTGATTATCAGGAATACCACCAAAAAAATAGCGATCAGAACTTTCATATCCGTGGGATTATTCAGTCCCTTGAAAAACTTCTGATGCCTGATATAGTTGGCAATACCGAGACTGAGGACAAGTACAAGGCAGTCTATCGATATAATTATTAAATTTTGCAGATTAGACTTCTTCTGGTACATATGCCTCCGGTAAAGCAGTAAGCGGTTACGCTTCTGCTCCTGCTTTTTTCTTGATTCTGTCTTTATAATGTGCAAATAAGTGCAAGATCATACTAATGCACAGGTATCCCAGCATGCCGAAGAGGAAACCTTCCAGGCATTGAGGGAAGGAATAATGTCTTCCTTCTATAAAAAGTTTCATAAATTCTGTAAAAAAGGCTATGGCGAACAGCATGGCTGCTGTGGATAGTATGCGAAGCTTTGCCGTAATCCTTCGGAAGGTGAGGAGGATCGCCCAGCTTCCGGTAAATCCTAATGCGAAGAAAAGGATAGCCCTGCCTGCCTGACGGAGGTAGTAGGTGATAGTCAGTACCTGCTCCTGGGTTGGAGCGTTTGCCAAGGTGCCTGTTACCTGGGTTACAAAGGGCTTTTCTAAAGCTTTGGTGGCTGGGCCGCTTTGGAAGGACAGGTAGAGGGTTATTAGTAATATGAAGGTAAAAATGGTCCATATGGTGCAGCGGAACCATTTGGGTGGTTGAATGAGGGGCATTTGGGGGTCCTTCTATTATGTAATGTGGTGTGGGTTATTTTAGGGGTTCCTTTTTGTGAGGCGTTGGTTTTTATTTTCTCTTAAGTATAGTATGCGGAAATCTGTTGTGTCAATAGTTTTAGCGGAGAATAAACGGGGGGATAAATTCATTAGGGGTATTGGGGTGTTACCGGTTGGGTTATTTTGGATTTTAAAACTGGTATTTTATCTACGTTTATTGCTCTATCTTGGATACTATAGCATAAATGGATGGGATTTTCTAGTGGTAATTTTAAAATCATGTAACTAACAATTTTATATCCTGTAACTTAAATCTCAAATTTATCTCTAAATCGCATTAAATATTTATTATATTTAGTTTATCTGAATGAATTTTTTCTTAAATTCATTATAGAATTTAAAATTTTTTACTTGTTTTTATTTTGTATATAAGAACTCATCCTGAATTATTCATGACATTATAATTCCTGCCTTATAATTCGTTTCATGTGTTTCGAACCGACGATTATGAGATTTAGCATGAGGAATACCCGGATAAAGGATAGACTTTCCCTGTAAGACTAAAATCTGCATCTTTCCTTCTCATGGTCCATAGTTACTGTATTACTCCAGCTTCGGCTGTAGCCTGCTTATATTATTCAGCGTTTCATAGAATTCATTTTTATAAGGGCTACTACGGCAAAGCTTAAATGTGATATATCTTGCTGAACGTACAACTCTTGCTGCTACCTTCAGCAATTTCAAGCGTATGGTATCTACCAACTGTTTACGCATGTTTGCAGGCAGTACCATTCGTTTAAACCAATTAATATGTTGTATGCCAGTGCATGTACTTGGAGACGGTTTGCATTTACGATTTTGTATGAACTGCTGACAGCGGTAAAATCAAAACCATTTTTGCTTTCTTTAATATAATTCTCCATTGTGCCGCGTTTACAGTAAAACTTGTTTACCAACTCGGGTGATGAATCCCTATTTGTTACAATAAATATGTACATGTGAACAAACTGCCCTGCAGGCTTTTCTGCTTTGCATACAACTCGTCGCGGACGTTCCAGGATCCAGTCTGATACATGGATTCTCCATACGCAACGGCATATGAGGTAAGATCATCCTTTATCGCTTCTGTAAGACGTTATCGATTTCAGCAGCCAGTTTCCGTAATAGTTCGCTCAGCTTTAAGCGAACCGCATAGGACACACCATCCGTTTCACACTGCTCATAGAACTCAGGCTTTGTAAATCCACTATCGCCACGAAGAAGCAATGGCTACGTTCCGGAATCTGCGCATGAGATTATAAAACTGATTCATCCATCCGATTAAAGAATCGAGACAACGTAGGCTGTGAAGCCAGAGCATTCTTCGCAAGGATTGCGGTCAGCACAGGATCATTTGTCAGTTCATCAGCACAGTCATCCTCAAAGTATGCACCGAGTATCTGGTAAATCATCTGCCATAAGTTTTCGTCCTCTTTATGATAACGAAAGATAGCAGTGTCATTGGTTTTAAACATAGATTGTAAAATCTTGATAAAACCAAGTTTGCAGGTGAATTCTTTTATTAAAAGAAGCCCTGCATCGAAGGATAAATCACCTCCGTCAAAATTTATTTTAATTTGTCTATTGCATTCTAATGCTTTTGTGTTTGAAATATGCATATGAGAACCTCCCTTTGTTTTTATATGGATTCGACACCTAAAATTAAACAAAAGTTTGCTTCTTTTTCCATATCATCTAACAGGTGAAATACAATACTCAGTTAAAAGCTTGTAACTATGCGGCTTTAGCCGCTGTGGAATGAATTATCATGAATAATTCAGGCTCATTATTCTAGTGGATTTCTTTACTCTCAGGCTCTCCATTCAAAATAGGACACTCCATCTACTCCGGGAGCTCTCATGTTAGGCGATATCTCTAACCTTGAAAATCTTTATATAGTCTACGGCTTGTGCTTAGGATATTTTTATCCTCATCTCTCTGTAAAATAGTAGACAGTTCGCGTGTTTCCAGATTCAAATGTAAAGATAAAAACTATATACCATAACGAAATCATTAGAAAACCGAAGCAACATGATTTCATGAGGAACGAAAATACATTTTATGTACCAGAAATTTGGAAACTTAGGTTAGTTCTTTTCAGGAACGAAATACCAGAACAGAGGTGCACAGTCTGGAAAAATATCTGTTCTGCACCTATACTTAAGTGGGACGGGTTACGATAAAAATCACTATTCATGAACGATCAAGTTGGATATGAACCTATAATACTTTCATCCCTAATATATGAAATTAACTCTGATATTAATCCATATTGCAAGCAGACTATTTGCTAAAATTATCCTACCACTAATTTTTCATTCACAAAACTACAGTTGCAATCCTTGGCTCAAAACAACAATTAGGACGTACACAGACAATCCTTACTCCGCTCGCTCTCTGGGGACCAACCTTCATATATGTTGCAATAACGCTGGTTTTACCGTGCAATCCTAGCGGACCGATATCCGCTTCATTCACTCTTCTAGTAATCTCCTGTTCCATTTCAGTCTGAACATCATATTTTCCATCCACCTGTGCTTGAAGCATCATGGAGGTAGCTTCATAATGACTACGTCCTACGCCCACCGCAAGTGTACATGGAGAACATCCCAGCGCCGCCACACCTTCTGTCGCCCACTTTACGATTTCATCTATAACCACCTGTGTGTTATGCTTGTGAAAAACGTGGCATGTCTTTCCTCGAATGGCAGGACCACCACCAAACATCAGAACATGCAGTCTTACCACGTTCTCCTCACATCTTCTGATGAGTATTGGTGCAGGCTCCACGCCGGCACTGTCCTGATTCAGGCCACCAGACTGGTTAATTCTGCGGCTGTCATCCCCCATAATCCCCATTGGTCTTCCCGGAAGGGTTCGCAAGCCCTCTACTATCCCTTCTTTGATCGCGTCCAGTATCCTACCGGTCACAACGGCATCCGATCCGATTTCCAAAACTATGTGAGGTATTCCGGTATCATCACAGAGTGGACTGTGATTCTTCTGAGCCACCTCAGCGTTCTCTAAGATTGTCTCTAAAATCCACTTTGCTTTTAGATTTGTCTCACCCTGGATCGCCCTCCTATAAGATTCCTTCTTATCCTCACGGAAGGTAGATCCAGCTTCTACCAGGGTAACCCGTACACGGGCAACGATCTCACTGTAATTTAACTCACTCATAAATGCTCCTTCCGTGTGCAGCAGCGATAATGGCTGGATATTGAACTATCTTTAACTGATAAAGTGCCTCCATGCCAAGCTCTTGGAAAGCAACAAGCTTTTGCTCAATCGTCTTATCTCCTAAAAGTGCGGTAACAGGAGGGATTACAGCATAGACAGCATTGTAGATATCTAAGGCTGCAATCGTTTCTTTATGTATCTCTCCCTTCCCAAGATGAAGCTTCACACCTGCCTTTGAGAGTGGTTCCATACTACTTTCAATCTCTAGCTTGTTACTAGATGTTGGTCCTACACCAGCAGGGCTTACTGCTGTGTGAAAAATAACTTTGCCTTTTAATTTGAGACCCAGCGTATCTACCTTTTCTTCCTCAATCAAATGGATTAACTTTGGAAGCACCGCATCTCTCCCACAGAGAATCTCACCTGTGATAAGGATTGTGTCTCCTATCTGCAATCTAGCTATGACATCATCAGAAATCGGTGTCTGTACATTTATAGCCATTATTTCCTCCAGTCTATACCTCAACATAATTGTATCCATTCTTCTACATAAAAGGTTTCTGCATTACAACCTTTTATTGACCTTCAAAGTCTTCTCAAGGTAACGATACAAATAATTATACGAAAAATAATTTTAACTATTTACTGCAAACAATTTTACGTAGGCACCTTCATTTTCAATTACGCCAAATGCACGTGCCCTATAATAAATTTTTACTGCCCAATTGGTATGTGGCTTTATCTCATTCATCTTGTTTGCCCCCGTTCCCTTAATTACTCCACCTTCTTTATGTCCCAAGATCATGCAGGCATCATCATACTCTTCCTTTGTAACTGCCATAAGTGCATTTACAAATTTGATATGAGTAGGATGGATTACAGTACGCCCCACAAAACCGTTCGCCTTATCAAGTATTACCTCACGAAGCAACCCATCAATCTCGTTATTCACAATAGGAATACGCTTCATCAAGTAGTCCTCCAGTCCGTGTTTAGGAAGTTCCTCAAACATCATCTCCTTTGGTGCACGAAAATATTCCCACACAGGACCAGAAATGACATAATCATTGTTACGTCCACATACATTAATGATATCAGCCAAACACTCCCGCACAGTCATGATATCATAGATAGAATAATCCACACCTCTTCTAACACCGAATACAGACGAAAAATCCGTACCCCCAACACGTACCTGTAAAACCAGATTACGATACTTATCAAGAATCTTCCTGATTCTAATCAATTCTGGCATTCTATTTTCCTTGTATGCCACCTTTGAATCCTCAATAATTGGCATGCCGTATAAAATTTCATTTAAACGCTCATTCAAATCCTGCAGAAACCCAAAATACTCATAGCCGTTCTCCGCATTGAACTTTGGAAAGTTAACACCACATAATGCACGTGCCTGCTTCTTAGTCAAACCATTACCAAAATGCTTAAACTGTGTTAAATTTCTAATACGTACAAAAATTAGCGGGATAGCATCGTCTGACAATGTTCCTTTATCAATCGCATCTGTGATAGTGTCTAATAAATGATATACATTCTGCTCTGCTTCCTCCACCCTGTCTTCAGGGCATGCATCTTCAAAACATAGTACAATCGTTGTTAGTCCGGGTATTGATTCGTTTAGAATCTTCGGCGCAAAATCCTTAATTCCTGGCATATACATCGTAGCTCCCAAACAGTACTGTAGCAATTCTCTATCCGTATACTTATTAAACTGCTCCGGCTCTACTACGAATCTGAAATTCTTATTATACTTATGGTGTCTCATAATTTATTGTTTTCCTCCTAATTGCTATATTAGCGTCCCTTTAGTAGACCACACTGCTTCAGGATAGTATTCGTCTATCATGCGCTTTACCAGCATGCACTGCTTCGCCCTCTTCTTTGCATCCTCAACTGTGCTATCCCAGTTATGTGTCACAGCAACGGAACCACCTGTCTTTAGATAAATCGGTGCTGCAATACGAATCATCTCTGGAACTTCATAATGGCGAATAAATCCCCCCGTGGATTTCGGATTTTCCGTATGAATATCGATAGGACAATCAATGGCCTGACGCATTGCAGCAAGCATCTGAAGCTGAATATCACGTACTGGATTGACAGAATCTGCACCAATATTCACTAACAGCTTTGCTGAAGCCGGATTGCCATGACCGGCGTGTGCAGAAACCTTGAAATGGCAGTCTGCTGGAATCTCATCAGCTTTTCTCATCTGATTTAATACCCATAGACATCCCTCATCATAGACAAGGAATCCACGGCAACCAAGTCTTGCGGCACGTTTTACATCCTCGATTGCACGAACGATTTGCTCCTGACCGCGGAGTCTATAGCCCATACGGACACCTTCCTCAGTATGTACAGAGGCAGAAGTATCTGTGGTTGCTCTCGGTCCGATTGCCAGAATCAAGTCGGTTTCCCACTTATGTGCAAGGTCTACCATCTTGCTGATCTCTTCATCTGTAAGGCACATGATGCCCTGTGTCTGAGTTACTCTGTGTAGGTAAAGGCCATAAGAATCCATAGACTCCAAAAGTGCCTGCATTACTTTAGGTCCTTGGATACCGGGAACCTCAAATCGGTACTGCCCACCATCCTTAAATCTCTTCTTCGATGTCGGAAGTTGGTAAGCATCTCCTCCCGGTAATCCCATCGACTGTAAAAATTCTCTTGTCTTGTCCATGCTATTCATTAGTATATGTTTCCTTTCTCTCGGAGCTTATGCTCCGTTTCTATTAGCATTCATCCATTCAACTCTTCTATCAAGGAATCTATAGCTCCCCTGTGTGAGAAGTTCAATGGCGGAAGGTTTCCTGCAAGCCCTTTATGGATTCGGATATCTATAAACGCTGCCTTTCCACAATCCTTTAGTTCCCTAATCGCCCTAATCAGATCATCCTTATTAGTTACTGGATGTCGAACAGTGGCATAACCACAGCCTTCTGCTATCTGTGTGAAATCGACCTTATGTCCTGCGGATGGTTGACCTCCTACGGACTCATGGGCTCCATTATTCAACACTATATGGATGAAATTTGGCACATTCAGCTTGCTTACCATAGTCAAGGCTCCCATATGCATCATGGCTGCACAATCGCCATCCAATACAACTACTTTTCGTTCAGGCTTTCCTAGAGCCATGCCCAGCGCAACCGAGGAAGCATGTCCCATAGAACCCACATTTAGAAAATCACATTCTTTCCCTTCTCCGCGTCTTTCCCGGAGGAAGAATAGTTCTCTTGTCGCCCTACCAGTTGTAGCTGAATAGATGGTATCCTTCGGAAACTGATCAAGAATCACCTCTATGGCATCTTCTCTGCTCATAGGATAAAAATTATCTTTATTGATCGTCTTCTCGCTGGCGGCCATCACACCTTTTGGTGCGATAAGGCCATAAGGTTGTCTGTGTTTTTTACAATAATTCACAGCTTCCTGAAGCGCTTCTGCAAATGCCACATCATCATCAGAGAGAATCGTATACGGAATATGCATGATATCCAAAAGTCCCGTTGTGATCTCTCCTTGTAGTTTATGTTGAGGGTGCTTTGGTTCTGTATTTCCCTGACCTCTCCATCCAATAAGCAAGAGCATAGGCACAGTGTACACATTCTTATCTACAAGAGATACCAGAGGATTAACCACGTTTCCCATTCCACTGTTTTGCATATACACAAGCGAGATTTCCTTAGTTGCAAAGTAGTGGCCGGCCGCTATTCCAACAGCATTTCCTTCATTGGCAGCAATAATATTTCTCTCTGGAAATTGCATCAAAGAATAGTTACAGAACCCATTCAGATAAGAATCTGGCACTCCTGTATAAAAAATCACACCCTGCGCTTCTAATTCTTCAAATACCTTTTTTTGATCTAGCATGTTGACTCCTTGTCAATCTTAACGATTTATTTTTTTCCTTTAAACAATGTAAAATATTCTGGACTATCTGCTCTACTCAACTCCCACGCTTTCTCAAATGCCCTCAGAATATCTTCCGGCAGTGGACCCGCCTTTACTGTTTCCATATTCTGCTTTAGATGTTCCAGCTTCGACGCCCCAATGATGATGGCATCTCCCCTGTCTCCATTTAACATGGAATGGTATACAAGCCAGCGATACGTCGCCTCTATCGTCGAAATTTCATACTTGCTAGCCACTACTTTTATGAGATTCACTGCTTCGAAATAACTCTTCTTCCAATATCTTCCCTGGTAATTAGGACGATGTGTAAATCTGCCGTCGGTAGGAATATCCTCAAATTTCTCATAGCGTCCCGTCAAAAGACCACCTGCCATCGGATTATATGCATAAAACCTCATTCCAAAATAGTTTAGAGCGTCATTAAGTTCAATCTCTGCTTTTCTCGTCAACGGATTGTAAATACCCTCAAATACTTTCGGCTTCACCCAACCATTCTTATCGCATATGTGCCACACATCTGCAACCATCCAGGCCGGGAAATTCGACAATCCAAGTTCCTTAAATTTACCCTGCGTATGAAGTTCTGCGCAAGCCTCCAACACAGACTCCACTGGTGTGAATGGATCCGGAAAATGTAAGAAAAAGGTATCCACATAATCCACTCCAAGCCGCTCTAGGGAACTATTCAATTGCAGATGTGCAGCCTCGCCATCCAACTTCCCACTGATGCGTGGATTTACCTTAGATGCAATTTTCACGTTGCTACGGTCAATCTTTTTTAAGATGTCACCTAACAACTTTTCACTCTGTCCTTCATTATATACGTAAGCTGTATCCAATTCATCAAATCCTGCATTTAAAAACATTGTGACAAACTGATCCGCATCTGGGTGAAATACGGATTCACCAAATGTCATGGTTCCCATAACTAAATTAATATGATTCATCACCGTAACCTCCTCTTTGATTGTAATAAAGCTCTCAAATCGTTACTATTCTTTCAATAATAGCACTGTACAGATTAGTGAAACTTAATCTTGAACAAAGCTTTAAGTAATCCTAAATTCAATACAATACAAACCGTTAATCCCGAAATAACATTTAAAATGTTAAACTGTATACTATTCTTAAAGCACATAACACACTGACACACTAGAATTATAATCACTATGATTATATGTTTCAAATCGTAGTGTATCTCAATAAATTTATTTAGTTTATAGACTCTAATCAGACACATAATCGTATATGCTAAAACTGAAGATATTGAAGCGGCATATAAGCCTAATACTCTTATTAGAATCAGATTTATCGTCAGATTTACAACCGCTGCAATCACAGTGGTTGTTCCAACTGCCTTTGTCTGCTTAATGGCAACAAAAATTCCTCCCCAGAAAGTTGATAAGCACAGAAAGAACATACCCATAAATAAAATAGGAATCTGGCTATAAGCCTCTTCGTAATCTCCTTGCACAAAAATCAGGAAGAGAACAGGTGTCATTCCAATTAAAACGGACATCATCCCTGAAATGATATCGAAGAGTACTCTAAACATATGCGAATAGTATTCTGAAGCATCTTCGTCTCCAACTGAAATCGATGCATTTTCCTGCCAAGCCATGTTAAACGTAGTTTGAGCCAAAGAAAGAATGGATGGTATTTTATAGGCAACAGAGTAAACTGCGTTAGCCGCAATTCCTAAAATTCCTGTTATAACAAATCTATCTGATGTATGAATGACCCACTGTGCTAAACTATTAGGAACCATTGGCCAAGAATACATTAGAAGCTCTTTTAATAATTTATAATCAAATTTACCCCATTTAATATACGTGAAAATTCTTCCTTTAATGAATAAATACATCATCGAACAAAATTCAGCTATGGTCACAGCTGCTAAAGCTCCTCCCAGTTCTTGATTTAAACCATATAGAAACAAAACCAGAAATATTATTTGTCCGAAACCACTAATAAATGCACTAACTGCATAATCTACATTCTTCAACAATCCTCTAATAATCTGACGATTGACAATAGAAACTATATCAAACAGATAATATGCACATAGTAAAATTCTAATTCTGTTTTGCATTGTTCCCAATACAAGAAATACTATAGTAAGACATATAACAGATGTCGCGAGCACAAATACATATATTGTCGTTATTAGTCTCTCCTGCTCATTCTTGTTTTTTTGGATATCAATCAAGAAACGAAAAGCCGCAGATTGAATTTGTACGGTTGCTAAAGGTAAGACTAATGACACAAGCGTTATAATTAAATCATATGTTCCATAGTCTGCTCTTGATAATTTAGCTGTCAAGATAGGGAGTGCAACAAAAATAGCAAGTTTAGGAAAAAACACGCCTAATCCTAATATTGCAGTGTTTTTTAACAATTTACCCTCTCTCTTCATTAAACTGACTTCTCCTCCTATACAAACTATTTTGGACTATGCATGATATTATATATATCGCAAAAATAATTATATCCTCAAATGGAATCTCAATAAAAGCGTATACCAAAACAAAAATTTGTATATATCCTGTTAATAATAATGTCCACTTCTCAACTGTATTATCTATTCTCTTTATTAAATTTCTGCATACAAACATCGCTCTAAACTGCATTACACCTATAGTAATTATATTGCACAGAAAACCTACAATACCTGTTTCACAGAGCCACTGCAAGTAGTCACAATTCACCTCATGATACTGTTTCATATGATATTTCTCAACAGTTAAAGCATTGAAATGTCTCCACCCTATTCCTAATATCGGGTTACTTTTCCACTCATTAAAAGCCATATCATAAATCTGGAAACGACCAGAATCCACACCATCACCCGAAAACAAACCTAAAATCAAGGTCCTAAATCTAGTAAAGAATTCTATTTCTGTATATGTTAAGACAAACTGGATAAATACAGCAAGGCCAATCACAACAAACAAGATTAATAAAAGTGACTGCAACCATTGTTTTCTAGATCCATATAAAACTAGAATCATTATTATTAATGACAATGCACCTATAACAAAAATCCCTCTTTTTCCTGTCATCAATAAAGAGACAAATAAGACTAATACAGGTGTATAGCATAGAATCCTTGTCTTATTCATAACATCCCATAGTACAATTCCGGCAATAGAAATACAAATCATAAATGCCGGCTCATGCGGGTTATAGAGTAATCCAAAAAAATATCCATATTTTGAATAAAGGCTATACGACCCTCTTGCAGTTTCATTAAGTAAAGAATAATAAGTGTTATCAAAGAAGGATTCAAAGAAGTAATGACAAAAAACCAATGCACTATTCACAATCCCAAAGAATATAAATAATTTCAAAACAGTCTTATATCTATATATAGGTTCATCAACAAAGAAAATAAAGGCTACTGTAAAAACAGTTATGGCTCCTCGCCCCCAAATACCAAAGGAAGAAGGGTGGATTATTAAACTAAATATAATATTTATAATGTATAAGATCCAAATTAGTCCTATTTTTTTAATTTTAAATCGATTAAAGAACAATAGAATACACAATAAGAACAGCAAAATGGTTGCCTCTATTATGGACTTATCTAAAATTCCTTCAAACAACCATTTCATATTTACTGTAAGCAACATGCATATCAAGCATATTATACTAACAGTATACTTTTTTTCTTGTTTTCTATTTAATCGCACCATGTAAAATTCCCTCTTACAGTAAAAGCTGGAGCTACCATTTTCCTTATCTTATCCATTGAAAAAAATCGTCGTATTTATTTCCTCATCCCCACCAAAACAAGAAACATAATCTATTATATCCCTAACTCTTTCTTCTTCTAAAATACCTGTGCTACATACCTTAAACTTATCCTTGAGATCACCAAAGGAAAGTGGATTTTCGGGATCACCTTTCGGTATTAATACCGTCTTTTCAATCACTTTATTATCCTGATGTACTTCCACCCGTACTCCTCGTATTCCCATTGTTTTATTTTCCAACCCTTCATCTGAAATAAGATGAATTTTACGAATCAAATCTACGACTCTCTCATTTAATATCGGTGGTTTCATGTAACGAATACCATATTCTCCATAAAGCAATGCAATTGCAAAAGTATAATATATAGAAAACTTGGTTTCATCTTCATCTTTAGGAAACATAATATGACCTGCAAGTTTTATTGCATTTGGGTAAATAAAAACGTCAACCCGCTCAATTTCCTTAAGAGATATTAAATCATGCAATGCAATCGCAGCTTCAATTCCACCATGCGTATGCCTACAGGATGGGAATAATTTAAAATAACATTCATGGATTAACCAATGTTTATTTTTAATTAAAAGTGACTCTGTATTAACCATATCAGCGACAGCATGAAACCATCCATTAGGACCTTCTAGAAAATTCAAAGGTCCTAGAACTCCAGCCTTGGCTAAACGAGCTGCAAAAACGCCTGTTTCCGCAGCTTTAGCAGGATTGATTGGCTTTATCATCTGTCTTGATTCGCTATAAGTTAGTAAACCGCTTGACATTGTACTTGCCAATGACATTGAATTTTCCATCATCTCTGCTGACAATCCCAGTATTTTTGCACATGCAGCAGCGCATCCAATTGCACCAGCTATTCCTGTTGAATGAAAACTTCTATTCACCATTCCTGGTTGTGCAGCTGATGAAACTCTTATATAAGCCTCATATCCACATACAATCGCTAGCATTACTTCATCTTGATTCTTCTTTTCGCTTTCTGCCAACGCTAAAACAGCTGGAATTACATGAACGCCCACATGCCCCATCGCCTTTCGATTTCCATCATCCAATTCAGCACCATGGCCATACAAAGCATTCATAAATGCTGCCTCTTTTGCCGGCAACTTTTGAGTATGGAGTAGAACCGAAGCTTCCTCCTTTCCTTTCTGGTCGAAAACAACTTTTTCAACACAAATATTAAACTTTCTATTTACTTGATATCCTGCATATGTTGCTGCCAAAAAATCCAACAACAGTTTTTTTATCTGTATTCTATCCTTATCTGACAAAGTACGAATATTAAACAAGAGAGTTGCCAACTCCTCCGATAGACTCATATGTAATCCCCCAAATTTATGAAAATATTAGTTCCTTTGTTAATCTTAGCTCTTTCTTCAAATGCTTCTTTCCGTCTGTTCCTAGAACCTCAACAGAATTATAGGTCGTAAAAATTTTATCTATTAATTCATCTATAGTTGCTGCATGATGAATGAAAAAAGCAACGCAACTTCCATTTGAACTTCCAGAAACAATTTCTGTACCAGACAATCTTGGAAACATAGCATTGCTGATAGTGCCATTATCCAACAATTCTTGATACCCTATTACCTTATCAAAAATACAAGGAGATGCATAAATAGTTGAAACCGTAGTGAAACTATCAGGTGCCTTAAATTCTATGATATTTGGAATATTCAAAAACGAATTAATTGTAGCCTCAAATTCATCTATTCCCGTATCATCATAAATTGCTTGATACCCATATCCTCCCGACATTCTTCCAGCAAACTCAATAACATTGATTTTATCCTCACAAACCATCACTTGCATAAACATTGGCACATTATCCAATTTAAACGCCCTTGTGATACAATTCGCAGTATCATGAATAATTTCTTTTGCCTTCTCGGAAATCAATGGCGGTGCAAATGTTGCAATCAGTTTTGTTACATGATCCTCAGATTGATTATCTGTACATCTTTTTGCAATCATCAATACATTTGCCCTTCCGTTTGTCGGGAAACAATAAACGTTATATTCTTTTCCTTTTGCCTCTTCCTCTACGATAACTCTTTTTCCAGGATATTTTTTCAATACTTGTTCAATACAGGACTTTACCTCCTCTATCGACGATGCCCTATTTACAGCATTAGACCCAGAACCTTCGCTTGATTTAACATATACAGGATATTTCAAACAAAAATCCCTTAAATCCTCATAGGAAGAAATACACATATATTTTGTAGTTGGCACATCATTTTGTACCATACATTCCTTCATGTACTCCTTATTTGAAATCTTATATGCGATTTCTGAACTATATGGATGCGGAAGGCCCAATTCTTCAGCTATTCTACATATTCCTGTGTTAACATGCTCTAGGCAAGCATTAATAATCAACGAAGCTTTTCGTTCTATTGCGAGGTTTTTAATAGCATCAAAATCAAATATGCTTATTTGAACATGTTCATCTGCATAATGCTTCGCCCTAGGCTCATCTAGATAATCAACTAAAATCGTATAATACTGTCTTCTTTTTAAACGCTTAATTAGCGGTATGTGGTTTTGAATGCCACCTACTACTATAGCAACTTTCACATTCACGTCGCTCCATCCTCCTTCTTATCGGCATATAACTTTAACGCAATAGACATACTAATTGCGTGTCCCCCTTCATCATATCCCACAAAATAGGACGCTGCGTTGCCATTTGCCTGATGTTCTCTTTGTCTCATTGAGAACACCATCTTCACCAAGTGAAAAATCAACTTTATATCAGTCAAAAAACTTACATTTTCCACGTACCATACATCATTCTCAAATTGAATATGATACTGGGATAAATCCTCACCCTGCAATTTAATTAACCGCGGACATTCCAATCCCGGCCGTATCGCATTCCGCATTTTATGCCGCTCGCTCATTCGATCATAAAAAAATACTGGCAATGGCCTAGGTCCTATTATAGACATATCACCCTTTATAACACTCCAAAAATTCAAAAGTTCATCTAATGAGTATTTCCGCATTATCTTTCCAAATTTTGTAACTCTTTTATTTGCTGGTAGTAGCCTTCCATTTTCATCTGTATTATTATTCATGTTTCTGAATTTGACCAGAAGAAATGGATTTCCATTCCTTCCACAGCGAGACTGCATATAAAATATAGGATGTCCTACATCGAAGAAGGTACAAATTACAAATAAAAGATTTATAGGAAGCAAAACCAAAAAAATCGGAACTGCAACAATAATATCCAGAACTCGCTTTATATATCTTGTGTATATTGAATTTTTTGGATGAACCTCCAAAGGTTTATCATTTGTTCTATCAAGATTCTTTTTTAAATACTCTACAATCTCTTCCTCTTTATTTGAAATCAAATTAAGGTTTCCTTGAAGATTTTCAATCTTATGATTAATTTTCACTTTATACCTCATAATTTACTAAAAAATAATTTCCAAGGTTTCATAAACATTAGTTCGTCCACCAAAACTTTCTTTTTGTGAAATCAAACCTTCATTTAAGAATCTACCATCATCCTCTGTTGATTTTCCAAAATCTAACCATAACTTTGTCGGCCTATATTTCTCTATCGCCTCTGCAATAACCAAGTCCAAAGCACCAATTTCTCTTGCCTTATCATCTGCCGCCAAATACTGCAAATGAATAACTTGACCATATTCATAGACTATCGCTCCAGCAATTATTGTGTACTCATATATTGCTGCATAAAGATGAATATGTTCTGGAAACCGACTATGTAGCAAAGCCATTTCTTCCCCCGTATGAGTTGCGGTTGCACCGTAATGTTCGCTTAATACCCTATTCTCAAGGTTTATAAACTCACAATAATCATCGTGATCATTGAGTTCCTTTACAACAACACCCTCACGTTTCGCCCTAGATATTTGCGATTTCCGCCCTTTTGGCATTTTTAATGGCTTTCGTAAATTAATTACTGTTGCTGCCTCAACTTTAGATATTTGTGCCCCATGTAAAAATAACGCATAAATATCTTCTTCTGATGGCTGTTCATGATACATATGTGGAATATGTTTATAAACAATTCTCTTAATGCCTTTACCTTTCGCATATGATATTAACTCAGAAGTACAATCATTTATCGTATGTTGTTTTACATTTGTACTTTCAATAAACCCCCCAAAAGTAAGTCCCTCATGAGTTATAAGTTTATCGTTCCTCACGTTCATAGGTAATAACGCAACCAACTTGTTCTCATCATAAAACATCAGCGAATTATCTTGAAATCTATCCTCATGATATTCCATATATTTTCGATTAAACATAAAAAGTGGATTCTTGCTGTTCTCTATGAACTGATCCCAAACCTTTTCATTCTCTTTTGAATACTGTTTTATCTTAATCAATTTATTTTCCCCCCCAAATAAGGTATCATCTCAATACTGATTAATCACATCAATTACATACTGCACTTCTTCGTTCGTCAGTCCAGCGTAAATTGGCAGGCTGATTTCCTGCTTTGCGTTTCGCTCAGCGTTGGGGAAATCGCTCCATGCGTACCCCCAATCCTTGTAGCACTCGGCCACATAGGGCGGAATCGGATAATGTACCTGTGTCTTGATTCCATTTTGGCTCAAATACTCCCGGAATGCATCCCTCTCCTCCACAAGAATAGGGAACAGATGATACACATGATATACATTCTCATACACAGCAGGAATCGTGATTTTCGAATTATGGATTCCATCCATGTACATCTGTGCCTGACGACGTCTTTCGGTATTGCCCTCATCCAAATGGGTTAGCCCCACCTGTAGAACAGCAGCCTGCACTTCGTCCATTCGACTGTTTATACCTTTGATTTCATTGTGATACTTAATCTTGCTGCCATAATTTCTAAGAAGACGAATTCTCTCCGCTAAGGCATCGTCATTAGTAATAATCGCACCTGCATCTCCCAGAGCACCTAGAGGCTTTGTGGGATAGAAGCTAAAGCAACCAATATCCCCGAAGGTGCCTGCCAGTTTGCCCTCAAATGTTGATCCAAGGCACTGGGCACAGTCTTCTATCACCTTGAGATTATATATCCTTTTGAGTTCCATAATCTTGTCCATTCGGTTGCTTTGACCAAATAAATGTACAGGAAGAATAGCTTTAGTTTTATCTGTAATTTTTTCCTTTATTAAATCTACATTTATCTCCATATGCTCATCCATATCCACAAACACAGGAGTGGCTCCATTCTCCGTCACTCCAATTACAGAAGCAATGTAGGTTCCAGCAGGAATAATCACCTCATCCCCAGAGGTAAATCCCAAGGCCCGGCAAGCAAGAATTAGAGCATCCGTTCCGGAATTTAATGCAACACAATGCTTCACCCCCATATAGGCCGCAAACTTTTGCTCAAAAGTCTCCATCTCTTTTCCGAGAATATACCACCCAGAGTTCAAAGCTCGTAGAGCCGCCTCTTCATACTCAGCCTTATATAAATCAAAGGTTTTCTTCAAAACTACCGACTGTACTACCATTGCAATTCATGTCCTTTCATTGTGTATTGGATTTTATCTCATGCATTTCTTTTACAAAGGTATCAAAATCTCTGACATACTCAGTAGCATCATAATATTCATTCGTTATCACCATCAGTACAGAATCCTCTGTAAAATCATACATTTCCTTCCATGTCATTCTTGGTAGATATACCCCTTTATTTGGGTAATTCAGTTCGTATACAGACTCATTCCTGTCTTCATCAATAACCTTGACCTTGTTTTTGCCAGAAACATTGAAGAGTACTAGTTCTGATTTTCGATTAGAATGTTTTCCCCGTATTAAACCGCTATTCCCCTTCCCGAAGATATAAAAGACTCTTTTAATCTCAAAAGGAATATCCAACTCTCCTTCAATCACCACAGACTTGGATTGGGTCTTATTGGGATTCATGAACGGGAACTTTAGCATACGAACTGTTCCTATTTCCGGCTGGTAATCCACCCCCCCCCTCAAAGGTATTTGTGTCTGCTTCTGCATCATTGCCTACTTCTTTTCTATACTGTAAATATTCGTCATAGCTACGAATATACTCTTCTGAATCATAGTATTCTGACGCCGCTACACACAACACAGAATCATCCTGTTTCCAAATCATTTCTCTCCATAATCCCGGATAGAGTACTAGCCCCTTTGACGGATGATCCAGTGTAACTACCCGCTTTTCTTCCCCGTCAGTTATGATAATGTCAATTACGCCATAGGGACAAAATAAAAGCTGCCAGTTTTTCTTATGTGCGTGGAAACCGCGATGCTGATTTTCCTCCGTCTTATAAATACAATAGATTCTCTTAATCGCAAACGGAATATCCCGCTCTGCTTCTATAAAGGTTAACCCGCCTAATTTTTCATCCTCATTTGTAACAGTTTTTAAATTTACTATCTCATACTTCATTTTTTGTCTCTTCGCCCTCACGTATTCTTTTGTTGTTTTATGTATCTGGATATCTTGGCTACACTTATTGATACTTACCCATTCCCATACATCTTCTCGTAATAATTCTGGTGTACCCTAAAGATGATGATCTTCCACCACTCCATACTACAGAATGGCCTTCCGAATGCCATCCTTAGACGTAGTCTCTGACAACGAGCCAAGATCCGTGTAAATCTTGGACATTCCGATGACATAGCGAATATTGATTATATTACTCAAATCATTATTCCAAATTTTGGTCCCATATACTATTATTAAGCCATTAATAAATTAGTACTAACATTTATAGATGTTGTAATAAACAAAATCCATATTTGATCTGACAGAGTTTCCTTGTTTCTAGCATTCCACCTCATAACAGATTAAACATTATAAAATATCGTTCCTAATCAAAAACTTTCACTTATTTCAATTTAATATTAATTGCTATACTTTACGACACTGTGACAGCAGACATCAATTGAAGAACTCACCACTTAGCTTATTCCTCCTCTCACTCCTCCACCTTCACCACCAACTCCCTTACCTCCGACCGGTTCCCATCCGAATCCACCGTATACAACCTCACCGGATACTCTCCCGCCGCATTCAGATCCACATGCCCTTCCAGCTTCAAATTATTATAAAGAGTATTATAGTCATCCCTATCATCCGACATCGCCGCTATTACCTGCCCCCAGTTCGGAGCCGTACCCATTTTCGTATTTACCACATCCCCGTTCATCTCCAGCACCGGATTCGGCCCGGCCTGCGGTTCTTCTCCCCGTTCTCCCTGTTCTCCCTGCTCCTCCTGCCTTCCATCGTCCCCCGCATTCTCTCCATTTGCATCGTCCCCTTCTTCCTCATCCCTGTCCTCCTCTGCCTCAGAGCTGCTTTCCCCTTCACCTTCTGTCTCAGATTCACTCATTCCACTTTCCTCTGTCCCCTTCCCCTCTTCCAATCCTTCACCCATAACAGGCAGCACATCCGCTCCCTGGTTACTTCCTGTCGTCGTAAACATCCGGGAAGCCTTCCCCACGTTATTCGCACTGTCCCGCGCCACATAAGTCACTATCACTTCTTTCCCGTTCGTACCCGCTATCTTCTCCACCAGCAGACTGTCGCTCACATCCCCGTCCTTTTCATCCACAGCGGTTACTCCCTGCAGCAGCAGCGCTTCGTCCATTCCTTCTTCATACCCCGCCAGATTCTCTCCAAAGGAAATCACCGGCGGCGTCCTGTCTTTCCCCAAATACAGAAACAGACACACGGCCAGGAGAACGATATCTATCCCTCCGATTATGAATACGACTCTTTTTATATCCATCTTCCCGCCTCCCTTTATTTCAGTTCTTCTATCGGTTCCGTATCCTCTGCCAGCTGTACCATGTCTATATCAAGCTGGATCATATCATCATCCGGAATCGCATTTTCTTCCACAGTTTTTTCTTTCCCGGGCTCTGTACTGTTTTTAGCTTCATGGGAATGGTCATTGGCATCCCCCTTTACCGTCCTGGCCCCCTTAGGTCCTTTCTGCACTACCGCCGCATGCAGACCGCCCTCTTCATTATTTCCGTAATACTTTCCATAATATTTGCCGTAATATTTCCCGTAATAAGCGCCGTAATATCCCTTGCCGCTCATATTTACCTTATTCAGGATCACCCCCAGGATCTTGCAGTCCACCTTCTCCAGCTGCTCCTTTACCTTCTGCGCAAATTTATAGCTGATAGCCCCGCTCTCTATCACGATAACCGTCCCATCACAATGCTGGGCAGCAACCGCACCGTCAATTACACTGCCTAACGGCGGCGTATCCACAATTACATAATCATATTCCTTACGCAGATACTCCAGCAGAAGCCGGAAGGCATCATTCCCGAGAAGTTCGCTGGGGTTCGGCGGTACCGGTCCGGAGAAAATGACATAAAAATCAGGGATATTGGTTTTGCAGGATATATCTGTTATCGATGCCTGGCCGCTCAGATAGTGGGACAGCCCATGCCTGGAGGCGTTGCTCTTGTAGCGTCCTTTTAATACGGATTTCCGAAGATCCGCATCCACCAGGATAACCTTTTTCCCACCCTCCGCAATAGACATGGCCAGCTGGAAGGACACACTCGTTTTTCCTTCGTTCGGAGTACTGCTGGTTACCGATATCACTCTTCTGTCCTTCCCTGAAAATTCCAGGTTGGTCCGCAGGGTTTTATAGCTTTCTTTTGTCCGAAAATCCAGTTTTTCTATGGCATTAAATGTTACTGTCTGCATGGTTTTCCCTTACTCCTTTATCTGTTGTTCCTCTCTGTTAAGCTAAATTTCCCGCAGCTTGCTTTGGAATTTCTGATTTTACAGCCGCATCGGTTTTATTTCCGGACATGATAACAGCAGAAAAGTAACCGCTCCTTCGGTACTCTTTCCTGCCCGTCATTACCTGATACCTCCGTCAGCCGGTACCGTTACTACAGTTACTTGCCGGATGGAGCTTTAGCTTCTCTTCACTTTTTTCTTTTTCTTCTTAGGCTCTGTCTCGCCTTCATTCAACGGGATTACCGCCAGGGTAGAAAGCTGCAGGTATTTTTCCACGTCCTCCGGCGTTTTCACCGTGTCATCCATCAGGAAACGAACCAGTACAATCGCAATCATCAGAAAGACGCCGAGCACGCCCCCGATTAACGTGTTCTTCAGCACACTGGGACCGGCTTTTTTCATAGGCATATTTGCTGTTTCCGCCACATTTACCGCCTGGATATCCATCACGTTCATAATGTGCACCGCAGCGACCTCCCGGATCGCATTGGCAGTCTGCATCGCCAATACGGGATCCGAATCTGTAACCGTTATGGCCAGGATACGGGTGTCCGTAGGTGTTGTCACGGAAACCTTCTTTTTCATCTCCTCATAACTCAGATCCATACCCATTCCCTGAACGACTTCTTCCAGAACAAAACGGCTCTGGATAAGTTCTGCATAATCTTTCGTCAGCTGGGTTCCCAACTGAATATCCGAATAGGTCACCGCATTATTGTCCTGCTTATTCAGGATATAAATCTTGGTAGTGGACTCATATTTGGGCACGCCAAAGAGCTGGGTAACCAGAAAGGCCCCCAGTGCCGCCATAATTCCCACGGAAACGATCAATGCCAGATTATGTATCAAAACCAGGCAGATTTCCCACAAATCAATTTCTATTTCATCTGTCTGACGTATTGTATTTTCTTCCATAAAACGGTTTTCTCCTGTGTATATATTTCCATTTTTATATCTTCACGAACAACAGCCTTTATTCCTGGGCTCAATAAGCCAAACGGTATTATCCGCAGAGAACGGAAGGTACTCTTGTTCATTTGCCTTCTGTTCAACATTCTTTTACAACAACAGCTTGTCCTGCAGTATACATCCCGGATTCTCAACCAGCAGTTTTCTTGCCTCATCCGTTCCCCATTTTTTTTCCAGGTATGCAGCACATTTCTTTATCCGTGGTGCACGGCCTCCATCACTATGGGTATCCGTTGCTGCAAAATCAACCAGTCCCAGTTTCAAAATCTTTTTTACTACGTTTTTAACCGCCAGTCCCTGTTCTCCGGATACACTCGATGCATTTATCTGAAAAAAGCATCCTGTATCGTCTTTCAGTTCTCTTGCTTTTTCCAAATTCTTTACCACATTGGCATATCTCTCCACATGGGCCAATATAGGCCAGTATCCAAAGGAAGCCACTCTTCCGAGAGCGTCACGGATATAGTTATAATCTTCGCCCGGCAGGAACTCTATCAGTGCATAATGGGAATCTGCCATGGTTCTTATTTTTCCGGCTTCCAGCAGTTCCGCCAGGCCGTGCCTGTAAAAAATTTCATTTCCCGGATAAAGCTTAACCGGAATTTTTAACTTCTCCGCTTCTTCCTGCAAAATCCGGATCCGTTTTGTTATACCTTCCGGTGTTACACATTTGCGATCTGCTTTCTGGTGAGGTGTGGCAATCATGCCTGTAATTCCTTCCGATGCCGCTATTTCCAGCATTTTGAGGGATTGTTCCATAGAGCGGGCTCCGTCATCCACACACGGAATTATATGAGAATGTATATCGATAATTTCTTCCATACGTGTTACGTTTTTTGTAATTTGCTTTTTCCCTTTCGTATTATTTTCTTCTGGATTCAGAAAATTTACAAACCTACGTTTAAAACTATTATATTATATACGTTTTAAACAGGTGTTGTCAAACCCCATTTTACAAAATAATTCCCTTACGGGTATTTTTTTGGTAGTAAATGGAATAGGAAAGGCATTTCAGTACCATAGCAATAATATGTGTTTTTTGTTATAATATTGAAATCATTGTCATATTTGTATATTTATGGATGTTTATAATGGTTATCATTAAGCATCAACCACAAAAGGTACCCCGTAACTTATAACCTGTAACCAACTGTCAGGAGGAAATTGCAATGTCTGATACCTACAATAGACTTGCTGCAGGCGAACGGCTACGTTTAAAACGTACCTTACTGGGGATGACACAGGAAGAAATGGCAGAAAGAATCGGCAGAGTGCCGAAATACTATGCCGACATTGAACGAGGTAGCTGCGGAATGTCAGTGGAGACATTAATGGCCTTGTCTCACTCCTTAAACATGTCGCTGGATTATATTATTTTTGGCAATGAAGCCAATAAGAATGTCCAAAGGCATCAGGATGAAGTGAGCGCCATTCTTGATATACTTGATAATTTTCCGGTTCAAAAAAGAGACTATGCTCTCAGACTGCTGAAGCTATTCATAGCGGCGTGCAGTAACTAATTTGAAAAAATTACTAAATAAAAGTTTTAATGTTTACCTTTATGTACTACTCTTCTGTAGTATATTTCTTCATGTCAGTCATCTTAGTAAGGAACCTCGCAAGTCTTAAAGTCTGTAAAAGGCAGAGCGGTCTCACCGTCTCTGCCTGTCATCAACCAAAATATTCCGCTTATCAGCGGAAAATCGGGTAGGAGGTAAATAATTATTTTATTTACCGTCCTCCCACACCACCGTACGTACGGTTCCGTATACGGCGGTTCTTTAGTTTTCACAAACTGTTAGATAATAGTCAAGTAGGGATGTATATC
>OJIY01000138.1_pt1 | contig 49994 bp, 43 predicted proteins | sample 1596061 | NCBI WGS metagenome assembly OJIY01 (sample SAMEA4350111, study PRJEB24818) | metagenome | biome: human; feature: gut; material: faeces | place: Denmark | collected 2013-09 | reverse complement strand
TCCATTGTAAGTATAACCTTTCTGATAATAAATTCCTCCTGTCGTAATAAATAAGCAGGAGTTAGTATACCATAGTTGGGACATTTTCGCTTGGGGTATATAAGGACATTATCATAAATGGTTCATACTAAGGATAAAAATTATTTAATTACTGTTTTAAAAATGCTGCAACTGTATTATGATAATGACGGGTATCTGTTTTATCCCAACGGTTTGTCCATGTTCAATACGGTGCAGGCATTTCGACGGGCGGGAATGGAGAAAGAAGGGAATACCGCCCAGGAATGGTTTAGAAAGCATGTAGAACAGATTATCAAAAACGGTACGGACTATCCCAGACATGAGGTGAATTTTGAACAGACCATTGTTTCACCGGCAGTGACTTTTATCTGTCAGATGGGGAGACTGACAAGGGAGCCGGGATATGCGTCAGAGGCCAAGAAGCACCTGGAAATACTGGAACGTTTCAGCGGGCATCAGCCCAGTTTTCATTTGAAGGAGATTCCTATCCGCTACTGGGACGGTTTCTGGTTTGGAAAAAGCAGGTTGTTCGGAGATACCTTTCCCCATTACTGGAGTTGCCTGACAGCAAGAGGATATATGGAGTATTATTGGCTGACAGGCGATGAACATTACCGGACGGCGGCGGAGGAATGCATACGCAACTGCCTTTGCCTCTTTAATGAGAACGGAGAGGGATCCTGTGCTTATCTCTTTCCTTTCCGTTTAAATGGATGTAAAGGTGCCTTTTATGACGAATGGGCAAATGATCAGGACTATGCACTGTATTTTGCACTGGATCTCGAACTTTTTTAATAAGGAGAAGGTAGATGAAAACGATTTTATTCCAGGGAGACTCTATTACGGATGCGGGACGTTCCCGCGAAGATGATACCAATCGGGGAATCGGTTATCCGATGCTTGTAAGCGCCCGGCTTGCATTTGAATATCCTGGACAGTACAGGCTTTTGAACCGGGGCTGCTCCGGTAACCGGGTGGTAGATATCTATGCACGGATCAGGAGTGATATCATTAATCTGAAGCCGGATGTGATGAGTATGCTGATCGGTGTTAATGATGTGTGGCATGAGTTGGCATTACAGAACGGTGTTGATGCAGAAAAATACTACCGGATATATGCCATGCTGATCGAGGAGGTCAGGGAAGCGCTGCCGGGAGTCAGAATCATGATTCTGGAGCCTTTTGTGTTGAAAGGAACAGCTACCGGGGATTGCTGGGATATCTTCCGTTCGGAAGTCGAAAAAAGGGCGGCGAAAGCAAGGGATATTGCAGAAGAATATAATCTCATCTTTGTGCCGCTTCAGGATAAATTTGACGAGGCGTTAAAAACGGCTCCTTCCGATTACTGGCTGTGGGACGGCGTACATCCTACAGAAGCAGGACATGAGCTGATCGGGCGGGAATGGCTAAAGGGATTTGCAACGGTAAACCTGTAAATACCCCTTGCCTTTTTATATAAGGTATGATACCCTATATTGGCTGAAATGATATTGCGTCCAATACGAGACTATAAATTTTTCTGTTTCTGAGTCAAACAGTGAGATTTATAGTCTTTTTTATGTAAAATAAGTACAATATCCCGTATTTATAAAAGGAGATACAAAGACATGAATCAGGATTTTATGAGAACGAAACCTATTTTACCGCTGGTGCTATCCATGTCGCTGCCAATGATGCTTTCCATGCTTATCAATTCCCTCTATAACATTGTGGACAGTATGTTTGTGGCCCGGCTTGGGGAACAGGCCCTTACCGCGGTTTCCCTTGTTTATCCGCTGCAGACACTCATCGTTTCCATCGGAGTGGGTTTCGGCGTGGGAATTAACGCGGCAGTGGCTTTTTTTATGGGAGCGGGAGAAAAGGAGAAGGCTGACAGGGCGGCGTCCCAGGGGCTTTTTCTGAGTCTGGTTCATGGGATTCTTCTCTCTGTAGGGACTGTTATCTGTATTCCCTATTTTCTGCCTATGTTTACCACAGACAATCGGATTCTTGCGTGGGGAAAGGAATATGCGGTCATCGTCCTGAGTTTTTCCGTAGTGGTAACGGTGCAGATCGCGTTTGAAAAAATATACCAGTCAACCGGGAATATGTTCGTGCCGATGGTCTGCATGGCGGCGGGAAGCATTACGAATATTATACTGGATCCTGTGTTTATTTTCGGCCTGGGACCGGTTCCCCGACTGGAGGTGAAAGGAGCCGCAATCGCAACGGCTATCGGGCAGGTGGTTACGCTCCTGCTGTATCTGATTTGGTATTTTAAGAAGGATATGGGATTAGCAATCAAAAGGGCTTATATGAAACCTACTGCGGATATCTGCCGCAGGGTATATATGGTGGGTGTGCCTTGTTCCATGACCATGGGGCTTCCGTCCCTGCTGATCACCATACTGAATGGTTTTGCGGCGGCGTTTTCCCCTATTTATATTCTGATTCTGGGGGTATATTTTAAGCTGCAGTCCTTTATTTATCTTCCCGCAAATGGTATCGTTCAGGGAATGCGGCCCATACTCAGCTATAACTACGGCGCGGATGAGAGAAAACGTATGAAACGGATCATTCAGATATGCGGCACGATGATACTGGCGATTATGGCTGTGGGGATGCTGCTGTTCCTTGTATTTTCCGGCTCCATTATGAAAATGTTCACCGTGGATGCCGTTACTGTCAGAGAAGGGGCTTTGGCCCTGCGCATTATAAGCTTTGGTTTTGTAGTCTCCAGTGTGAGTGTGGTCTGTTCCGGCGCCCTGGAGGCATTGGGAAAAGGCTTTGCTTCTTTCCTCATATCTGCGCTGCGTTATCTTGCGCTGATTGTACCGGCAGCATATCTGGGGATAAGGATTGCCGGTGTTATCGGTATCTGGACGGCGTTTCCTGCGGCGGAAGCCTTGACCGCTGTGGCCTCGGTGATTATATTTGTAATATGCTATAAAAGGAAATAGGGGAGGAACGGAGTGAAAAGTACACAAACCGAATTGAGAAGCCGGGGAAAGGCTTCCAAAGAAGAGATTGCAGCCTGTATGGGCCTGCCGGCAGAAGAACTGGCAAAGGAACTTCACAATCCTGATCCCTGCCGGAGATCGGCGGCAGCATACTGTCTGCATCCGGAAACGGAAGGCGCGGCGGAACTGCTTCTGGAACAGCTGTGCCGGGAAACGTGTCTTTATACAAGAATCGCTGTCTGTGAAAGCCTGGAAAAAGGCGGCAGGGCTGCGGCTGAAAAGATGATACCCTATCTGGGCAGGGTGGGGAAAAATCAGCACAGAAGCCTGCCGGATAAGGTATCCTCCAAAAAATCGTATCCGCTGCCGAGAGATCTGATAGCCCGGACGCTGGCAGGAATGGACCTTGCTGTTTTCCCTCTTCTCCTTGATGTCCTGGATACCGGGGATACATGGAAAATTTCGGAGGCTCTGGATGCGGTTGGTTTTATGGCCTTTTATCATCCGTCCCTGGTTTCTGAAAAAAACGCTGACAGGGTTATCCGTCTCCTGACATCCTGTGAGGATGAAGTCATCCAGTGGAAAGCACTTATCTGCCTTTCCGCTTTTCCGGTGCCGGAAGGAATCCAGATTTTGGAAGAATTCGCCGGAAAGCCGGATTTATGCGGGGCTGAGGCCGCCCGGTCACTGCGTTTGATAGCCGGTAAGAGAAAAGATAAAAGCGGAAAGAAGGAAAAAAATTAGCAGGAGAGATAGTAATCCCCGGGCAATTTATAGCAACTCAGTTTTATTTCGGACAGATAGGTTAATTCCTATTGACAAACCAGGAAAAGCGACGTATTATTAATTTATAAACTGTAATAATAAAAGTTACAGTAAGAAGCGAAAAGCAAAGCTGCTGCTGCCCGGGAAAGCCGGACGGTAAAGAAAGGAAGGTTGCAAATGAACACACGAGAACATGCAGTTATGAAAATGCGGGGCAGTGCAGATACCTCCTATTTAGGGCAAACCGTGGATCAGATGATCTGGCAGTTCATGGAAGAGGAACATATACCGGGTCTTACGCTGGCTATAGTGCAGGCCCCCTATATTCCCAGGGTAGTGGGGTATGGGATGTCTGATACCGGACAGCGGCGTCTGGCATCTCCCAATACCCTGTGGCCGGCGGGGCCCATTTCCCAGGCTTTTGCGGCTGTGGCAGCGATGCAGCTGTTTGAGGACGGGAAGCTGGAGTTGGATGCTCCTGCAGGAAAGTATGTGCCGGAACTCCCGGAAAGCTGGCTGGCGGTTACCGCCCGGCAGTTGATACGACATGCGGCGGGGCTGCCCGATTACCGGAAAGAAAAAGCATTTTGCCCTTTCCGTAAATGGGATTTTCAGGAACTGGTTGGATTGGTAAAAGACCAAAAGCTGTCTTTTGAACCCGGAACACAGGTAGAGCAAAGCGCTACCAATTTCCTGGTTCTTACAGAGATCATCGAACGTACCAGCGGTATGAGCTATCACGACTTTGTGATGCTGCGGCAGATAGAATTCCTGGGACTGCGCCATACTGGTTTCTCAGAGGATTTGGATACCAGATTTCCCCATGAAGAGGTGGCATTGACAGAAAATGTACATCAGATGTTCAAAGCCGACCGGCTTTACATAGATCCCGTCGAACCGGCGGCCAGCTTTGATGCGGATGGAAACATCATAAAACGCACGGATTCTTCTGCTTTGAGAGGATTTTCCGATATATGGGCTTCCGCGCAGGATATCTCTTTCTGGGATATCGGCCTCGCCGGTTCCGTACTGATTAAGAAGCCGGAGGACAGGGCGGTGGTTTACGCTCCCTGGCAGCTGCCGGACGGCAGGGAAATGCCTGCCGTGGCAGGATGGCAGTTTTATAAACATCGGGGATTAATGGACATAAAGGGATCGGTTCCGGGTTACTCCTCATTTCTCAGCCGTTTTACCCATCCGGAGGAACTGGTCTGCGTGACCTTGCTTGCGAACAGGGAAGGCGTGGATTTTACCAATCTGGGACGGCGCATTGCCGGAGCCTTTGGGGATTTGCTTTCCACGGGATATGATGATAACAAGCTTTTTTTACTGGAAGGACAGTTACCGGTGGCGGATACCGTTAAAAGGCTGGATGAGGCGCTCAAAGAGAGGGGAATCCCTGTTTTTGCCAAGTTTGATCACGCCCGGAATGCGGACGAGGCAGGGCTTGTGCTGCGCCCTACCACAGTGCTTGTATTTGGATCCCCTAAAGTTGGAACCGGATTAATGCAGCTTGATCAGAGTATTTCTGTTGAACTGCCGCTGCGTATCTCCGTATGGGAGGATGAAGCAGGGAGCACCTGGCTGGCTTTTCCGCGGCTTCAGCGGATGGCGGCAGAATATGGGCTGGATACACAGCCCGTGATACACAATATGGAGACACTGATGGAAAGCCTTGTCCGTCAGGCAGGAAATATCTATTGACCGGTTAAGCAGTCATAAAGGCCAAAGCAGCGGAATATCCGATACGGGAAAGAACCGGATACCGCTGCTTTGGCCTTTTTTACTGCAAAATTTTCCAATCCTATTCTTCCAACTTTCTCATAAAAACAAAAGTCCGGGAAAGAATAATGGCAAATGATGAAAATAGATGTAACAGTCCGGATGTATCCGAACTGTTACAAAGGCATACGTCCGCCTGTATTGTATTAATATAGGAAGGGACAGCTCAGAAAGGAGCAGTCTGCATGAAAATGACGTTCCGTTGGTATGGAGAAGAGGATCCGGTCACCCTTGCCGATATCAGGCAGATCCCGGGTGTGACAGGAGTGGTTTCCGCTGTTTACCATATCCCTGTGGGAAAGGTGTGGCCTGTGGAGGCGATAAAAGAACTGAAAGAAAAAGTGACCGGCGCGGGGCTGGAACTGGAAGTGATTGAAAGCGTGCCGGTCCATGAGGATATCAAGCTGCGAAGAGGAAAATACCAGGAGTATATTGAAAATTATAAGGAAAACATACGGCGTCTGGCAGCGGAGGGCATCCGGTGTATCTGTTATAATTTTATGCCGGTTTTTGACTGGACCCGTTCCCGGCTGGATCAGCCCCTGCCGGACGGTTCCCATGCGCTGGTTTACTATAAAGAGGATATGGATAGGATGGATCCGGCCAAAATGGCACTTCCCGGATGGGACTCCTCTTATTTTCCGGAAGAAATCAACGGTCTGATAAAGGCATATCAGCTTTTGGGTATCGAAGGGCTTTGGGAAAACTTAAAATACTTTATCAATGAAATCATGCCCACCGCCATAGAGTGTGATGTGAATATGGGACTGCATCCGGACGATCCCCCATGGCCGATTTTCGGCATTCCCCGGATTATAACCGGGGAAGCCGCGATTGACCGGTTCCTCGCTTTGTATAATGACAGCCATCACGGCCTGAGCCTCTGCAGCGGCAGCCTGGGATGCAGCGCCTGTAATAATATTCCCCATCTGGTCCGCAAATATGGCGGGATGGGAAGGATTCATTTTGCCCATATGCGTAATGTAAAAATCCTGGAGGATGGTTCCTTTGAAGAAAGCGCCCATCCTTCCTTCTGCGGTTCGCTGGATATGGAAGCAATTATGAAGGCTTATTATGAGACTGGTTTTACAGGCTATATGCGTCCGGATCACGGCAGGATGATATGGGGGGAACAGGGGAAGCCGGGCTATGGCCTTTATGACAGGGCGCTGGGAGCCGCCTATCTCACAGGCATCTGGGAAACACTGAAAAAGGAAGGCGGACAAAAGCCCGGAAAAGCCGGTGAACGGGCACAGCGGAGGTGACAAAAAAATGAACGGTCGGACGGAACAGGACAGGAAAGGGATCAGACCCTTTGGATTGCGCGATAAAATAGGTTATATGTTCGGAGATTTCGGTAATGATTTCACGTTTATTTTTGCAAGCTCTTTTCTTATGGTATTTTATACCAAGGTGCTGGGAATCAGCGGACTGGCGGTGGGGACACTGTTTCTGGCTGCACGGTGTGTGGATGCGGTTACGGATATCACCATGGGGCGGATAGTGGATATCAGCCGCCCGTCACGGGACGGGAAATTTAAGCCCTGGCTGCGGAGAATGAGCGCGCCTGTGGCGTTAGCGAGCTTTCTGATGTACCAGTCCGGCCTGGCAGGGGCGTCCATGCCGGTGAAAATGGTTTATATGTATGTGACCTACCTTTTGTGGGGGAGTATCTTTTATACCTCGATCAACATCCCCTATGGATCCATGGCATCGGCAATTACTTCCGAACCGGACCAGCGCACCTCCCTGTCCACCTTCCGGGGAATCGGGGCTACGCTTGCCGGGCTGGTGATTGGGGCGGGGACGCCTCTTTTCATCTATACCACGGACGCCGCCGGGAACCAGATTGTAAGCGGGCCCCGATTCACGGCTATTGCGGGAGTTTTTTCGGTACTGGCAATCCTCTGCTATTTTATCTGCTACAAGTGCACCACAGAACGGGTGCGTATGGAGGAAAAAAGAGGGCAGAACAGAGTTTCCCTGGCACGTACCTTTCAGACGGTTTTTTCGAACAGGGCCCTTCTGGCAATTATCGGAGCGGCCATAGGCCTTCTGCTGAGCCAGCTACTGATCCAGTCTATGAACCAGTATCTGTACCTGGATTATTTCAAGGATACCAGGGCATTGTCCGTTTTCAGCCTGGTGTCCACAGCCGTTTCCCTGGCCATTGCGGGTATGACGGTACCTCTTTCCAGGAAATTCGGGAAGAAAGAGGTTGCGGCGGCGGCCACCTGCTTTTCGGGAGCCTCCTATCTGCTTTTATACTTTATGCATATCAGGAATTCCTGGCTGTATATGTTCCTTTCTGTCATCGGCTTTCTGGGGGTGAATCTGTTTAACATGATCATATGGGCCAATATCACGGATGTCATTGACGACCATGAGGTACGGACAGGAAGCCGTGATGACGGAACGGTCTATTCCGTCTATTCTTTTGCCAGAAAAATCGGCCAGGCCCTGGCCGGCGGACTCGGCGGGGCGGCGCTGCAGGCCATAGGGTATGACGAGCTGGCAGCGGTTCAGAGCACCCGCGTTGTGGAAGGGATCTATGCCACGGTAAACCTGATACCTGCGGTCTGCTTTCTGGCAGTAGCGGCAATCCTCGCTTTTATCTATCCGCTGGGCCGGAAAAAAGTGGAGGAAAACGCAGCCATCCTCAAAAAGAAAAGGGAGATAGAAGGACGCTGACGGAGTAACAGCGGCAGGGAGGATGGTTCCTAAATCCATCCTCCGTCAATTGTGAGGATCTGGCCGGTCATATAGGCCGGGGCATTGACGAGCTGGCCCACGAGTGCGGCCACTTCCTCCGGTGTTCCCATCCGGTCGGCAGGGATTTCTTCGATCATGGCATTCCTTTCCTCTTCGGTAAAGCACCGGTTCATATCGGTATCGATAACACCGCAGGCCACGGCGTTTACCTGGATGTTGCTGGGAGCAAGTTCTTTTGCAAGCGCCCTGGTAAAGCTGTTCACCCCTCCCTTGGATGCCGAATAGGCTGTTTCCATGGATGCGCCGGCCTGTCCCCAGACGGAAGAGATCTGAAGGATCCGGCCTTGTTTTGCATGCACCATGAGCGGAATGGCATGCCGGCAGGTATAAAAACAGCTGTCCAGGTTAGTTGACATAACCCGCCGCCAGTCGCCGGCGGACATTTCCGACAACAGGCCGATATAGGAAATACCTGCATTATTGACGAGGACATCCAGACGGGTGATAGTTTCGAACAGCCTGTCCGCCGCGTCCGGGTCGCCCATGTCCCCCTGGAAAGGGGTGCACAAAATTCCGTATGCTTGTTCCAGGTACCGGCAATGTGCCGTTAATTCCTCCATGGACTGCAGGCAGGTGAGATACAGATCATAGCCCTGTTCTGCCAGCTGCGTGGCAATTGCTTTCCCGATTCCCCGGGAAGCACCGGTTATCAATGCTTTTTTCTTCATTCTTATATCCTCCGTTTCCGCAAGTGCGGGGAAACCATAAGTTATTTTCCGGAACATGATTTTCCTATTATAACATATGCGGCCAAAGGTTGAAAGCTGCGGCAGAAACAGGTATAATGTCCACAGAGTGGACATTATACCTCCATGCCCGCGATGCGGGTATGAGAGAATGGGTGAATCAGGTATAAATGAAACAGAAGCCAAGTATGATAGAGTAAAGGGGTAGAAAATATGTATGATTTGATTATTATCGGTTCAGGCCCCGCAGGGCTCAGCGCTGCGGTATACGGAAGAAGAGCCGGATTTTCCACATTAGTAATAGAAAAGAATCCTATGAGCGGCGGACAGGTGCTCAATACCTATGAGGTGGATAATTACCTGGGGCTTCCCGGAATCAACGGTTTTGATATGGGGATGAAGTTCCGGGAGCATGCGGAGAAAATGCAGGCGGAGTTCATGGAAGCCGACGTGCTGGGAATCGAAGATATGGGAGACCTGAAGCTGGTGAAAACGGCGGAAGGGGATTATGAAGCAAAGGCGGTAATTATCGCGTCGGGCGCTTCCCACAGCCATCTGGGCGTTCCCGGGGAAGAAGAACTGAGCGGAATGGGGGTATCCTACTGCGCCACCTGTGACGGTGCCTTTTTCCGCGGAAAGACCGTGGCTGTGGTAGGAGGGGGCGATGTAGCGGTAGAGGATGCCATTTTCCTGGCGAGAGCCTGTGAAAAGGTGTATCTGATCCATCGCCGCGACAGCTTAAGAGCCGCCCAGTCCCTTCAGAATACCATGCTCGCGCTCCCTAACGTGGAAGTATGCTGGAACAGTGTGGTGGAGAGCATCAACGGGGACGGAAAAGTCCAATCCATCACACTGCTCCATAAAAACGGAGGCCAAAAGAATGAACTGGCGGTACAGGGCGTATTTATCGCCGTGGGTATCAGGCCGAATTCCGAAAGCTTCATAACGAATATAGCGGCGGATGAAAAAGGCTATCTGATAGCCGGTGAAGACTGCGCCACAAGCATGCCGGGAGTTTTTGCTGCAGGGGACATCCGTACCAAAAAGCTGCGCCAGATTGTTACAGCAGTGGCAGACGGTGCAAATGCGGTGGAGGGAATACAGGAATACTTCCTGTAGGAATATTTCCTGTAACATTATTCAAACTTCGCAGGCGCCAAATGGCCTTCCGCCCGCTGGCAGAGCGTCATTCCCGGGACGGAAAAGGATATTCGCCAGTCCGTCAGGCCGGACATTCCGACGAGCCCGAAGGCGTCAAGTATGTCAGATGAGGCTGACACACTTGACCGGTCTCATCTTCATGGCCTGAAAGGATCTGGTGAACATTCCTTTTCCGTCCCGGGAATGCCGCTCTGCCGGCGGGCGGAAGGTCATTTGGCGCCTGCGAAGTTTGAATAATGTTATTCTACACGGGCACCGATAGGCATGGATATTACAATATAAATATTAAATGTTACGTAACAATTATTTTTGTTAAAAATTTCCAAAATTCGTACGAATATGTCAAAAATTCAAAAAATGTTCACAATTTGAAAAGAAGGGAAAAATACCCTTCTTTTCTTGATTTTAGGCGGTTTTAAAGGAGTTTTTCCTTTAGAACCGCTTTTTGTGTAAAGGTTGACAAAGGAAGGCTTCGGTGGTATAGTTAACAACAGATGTAATAATTTCGTAACAAATGTAACAGTTCAAATGATTTTGGAGGAACGCATGAAATATACACGCGTGAAAGCAGTAACATGTGCACTGACTGTATCAGCGATGCTTTTCAGTACAGCTGCAATGCAGGCAAGTGCAACCGGTGTATCTTATGAGCTTCCGGCGGCAGGTGTTGGCCTGGCACTGGATGAAGGCAGTTCCCTTGGAAGCGTACAGGAAGCGGCTGATCAGAGTGAAAAAGCGGAACAGACCGTACAGGCAGCACAGGAATCTTCGGATTTAACTTCTGCGGATATGGAATCCGGTATCACCAGTGTCGGAGAATCTTCTATCGATGCACAGGTGGATAACCACATCCAGGAGCAGCAGACGGAAGCAGCCATTGCCAATGGTATTGGCGTAGCGAGTGTGCTGGATGCGGCAGGAACTTCTGAGACGACAGCTTCCGTATCGAATGCTCTTCCGGCAGCTGTTGGGAATACCGCAACAGGCGGACAGGCTGTTTTGCCGGCAGATACCCTGGCAGTTGGAGAAGCGGCAGAATTGCCCAAGACAATTGTGGAACCTGTAGATTTAAAGGAAACACAGACAGCTAAGACAGAGACAGAAGAGAAGCCTGCGCAGGACGAAGCGGCACAGGCCGATGATAATAATAAGAAGGACAAGGAATCCGAATCGGAGACAGAATCCGTCAAAGAATCAGAGTCTGAGAAGGAGTCTGCTTCAGAAACCACAAAAGAGACGGCTTCTGAAACGGCCTCAGAAACTACGACGGAGACGGCTTCGGAATCAACCTCGGAGTCCTCATCCGCTACAACAACGGAAACGGCAACGGAGACAACTACCGAAACTACTACGGAATCTTCCGCTGAAACCACTACGGAAACGACGACAGAAACCACTGTGGAAACAGCAGGCCAGACCGAAACCTCTTCGACTGCAGAAACGGCTGCTTCTCAGGAAAGTACAGAAGCCTCCTCGCAGGCGGAAACAGCGGCGGAAACCCCTTCCTCAGCGGCAGCGGTTTCTAACCATGGAGGTGCAGTTGCGGATTATGCGGTACAGTTTGTTGGCAACCCGTATGTATATGGCGGGACAAGCCTTACCAACGGTGCCGATTGTTCCGGGTTCGTAATGAGCGTATATGAGAACTTCGGCGTATCCCTTCCTCATTCTTCCACTGCTGACAGAAACGTAGGCGTGGATGTAGGCGGACTGGAAAACGCACAGCCTGGCGATCTGGTTTGTTATACCGGACATGTGGGAATTTATATCGGAGACGGCCAGATTGTACATGCAAGTACGGCCAGCACCGGAATCAAAATTTCGGAAGCAGATTACAGAACTCCGGTTGCTGTAAGAAGAGTCCTTCATTAACAGATGAATAATAAATAGCTGAGTGCAAGGTATGTTTTAAGACATACCTTGTTTTTTTGCGGAAAAATGGACGGAACGGAGCTGAGTACGGGTATCCATGGATGCCGCAGGACACAAAGGGCCGTCTGAACTGTTACCGTCATAGAAATCAGACAAAAGTATTTAATTGTCAGACAGCTTGCAAATTATCTGAAAATGGGCTGATTATAAGCCGTTTGTAAAATCTGCACAAAATCTGTTGGATATTGTCGAAAAGGGGTTTTTTTAACCACAAAGTTATCCACATAAAAAATGCGGTATTCATGGGGCTTAGAGAGTTATACACGAAGTTATACACATTATCCACAGATTGACAAAGTATTTCACTGCTGTGCGGGAGAACGTATATTGAAACGAATGTTCTGGTAAGTTCCACGAATTTTACAAAATAATTACGAAAATATGTCGCTTTGCATTGACTGAAACAATTATAAATTTTCAGTTAAAATTCTGAAAACATTGCACGTGAGTATGGGGATATGGTATAATCCAGTTAAGGACAAAAGGATATGCCGCAGGAAGTGGACAGGCAGTATTGCCTTTGTGCCTAATATGAAACAGAAGGGATGATCGGCATGAAATTCATTATCAGCGGAAAGAACATCGAAATAACGCAGGGGCTTCGCAGCGCCGTGGAATCGAAGATCGGAAAGCTGGAAAAGTACTTCACCCAGGATACCGAAGTACATGTGACGCTGAGCGTTGAGAAAGACAGACAGAAGATAGAGGTAACAATCCCGGTAAAAGGCAGTATTATCAGGTCGGAGCAGACAAGCAACGATATGTATGTATCCATCGACCTGGTTGAAGAGGTAATCGAAAGACAGCTTAAGAAATATAAGAATAAAATTACGGACAAGCATCAGTCAGGCGGCAACTTCCAGCAGGCCTTTATTGAAAAGGAATATCCGGAAGAAGAGGAAGTGCAGATTGTCAGGACCAAGAAGTTTGACATCAAGCCGATGTATCCCGAAGACGCATGTATCCAGATGGAACTGCTTGGGCATAATTTCTTTGTATTCTTTAATGCGGAAACCGAACAGGTTAACGTTGTGTATAAGAGAAAAGGAAATACTTACGGATTGATTGAACCGGAATACTAGAATACAGCCAATGAAACCGAACAGGAACCGCGTTCCCGGTGTTTATAATACACCGGGGCGCGGTTTTTTTGCTGCCTCGACGAACTATTTTTGTCATGCAAAATATACTGACTTTATATTTCCGGTTAAAAAATATTACTTAAACAGTTACAACGGATTGCCTGCGAAAAAAGATAGAAGCAAGAATGGCATTGACATCGAAAATGTACGGATGTATTATTGGTAAAACTGATGAATAAATAAGATAAAATTAGAAAAATAAAAAAGCGATAAAACCAATTCTAATATAAAAAATATGCATTTATTATGATATATAAATACATTTTGGGTTAAACCAAACTGCGCAATTGTATAATGTGACTAAAATAAAAAGTCCTTCCCTGAAAGGGAAAAAATAAAAACGAATGGAGCGGAGGAAAAAGAAAGATGAGCAGACAGGTAAATGTGAAGGTGGACGCAGGAAAATCCACGGGAGTACAGGAACATCTCTGGCGTTATATCGGCTATGACGAGTGCAACTATACCTATATTCCGGAGGGCGTGGAGCTTCTGGAAAAATTTGCGGCCCTGGAAGATGCCCCTTATTATTTCAGAACCCATTTTATGTTCTGCACCGGGAATTGCCACGGAACCTATAAATTCGGCTCCACCAATGTTTATTGGGAAAATGAGTTGGGGGAACCGGTCTATGATTTTACCTACTATGACTATATCATAGACACTTTTCTCAGAACCGGGAATAAACCGTTTGTGGAGCTGGGATTTATGCCTATGGATTTGGCGGATACCAATTATCTGAGGCCGGCGGCGGGCAACTGGGAAAAATATGGACAGTACAAAGAAGCCGGCTGGACCTGCCCGCCCAAGGATTATGACAAATGGCATGCGTTCATCAAGGCGGTGGCGGCCCATCTGGTGGAAAAATACGGGGAAGAGGAAGTGAAAAGCTGGTATTTTGAACTTTGGAATGAGCCGGATATTTTCTATTGGAGCGGAACTGCGGCAGAATACTGTAAGCTGTATGACTACACGGAGCATGCGGTACATGAGGTACTTCCCGGTTTACGGCTTTCCGGACCCGCTGTGACCGGTATTTTCGAAGGCGGCCATGCGCAGAAATTTTTCCGTTTTTTCCTGAATCACTGCAGGGATGGGGCGAATTTCTGCACCCAGGAAAAGGGAACGCGGCTGGATTTTATTACTTTCCATGTGAAGGGGGGCGGCTTCCCGTTTGAAATGCATGCGCCTAAAGCGGTTCCTTCCGTGGAAAGCCTGGTGCATCAGGTGAAGCTGGGCCTGGATATCATTACAGAGTACGGCTACCAGGACCGTGAGGTGGTTCTCTCCGAAGCGGATCCGGACGGATGGGCGGCAGGCGGCATTTACGATAATGCCAATATGATTTTCAGGAATACGGAATACTATGCGACCTATATTGCCTCCGCCTATGATAAAATCGACCGGCTCGGCAGCCAATACGGGATCCGGATAAGACCTCTCGCCTGGGCTTTTATGTTCCCCGGGGAACGTTGCTTTGAAGGGACCAGAACCTTTACCACACAGGGAATTGATAAGGCGGTATTTAATATGTTCAAAATATACGGCTCCCTTGGTGACGAAAAGCTGGCTTTCGCAAGCGATGGCACAAAGACGCTGGAATTTTTGCAGGAGCCGGAAATCGGTGTGAAGAACCACAGCCGGTATACCGGAGAAGGGGAAGATACGGAGGTGGCCGGTTTTGCCGTGAGGGGTAAAAACGGAGAAATCCAGATAGTTATTTACAGCCATTGTAATGACAGGGATAAGGAGGAAACGCAGGAAATCAGCCTGACGGTGGAAGGAATCGGGGAAAAGGAAGCTGCGGTCAGCCATTATCGGATCGATTCCGCACATTCCAACGCGTATGCGGAATGGATAAAGCAGGGACGGCCTCTGTTCCCGTCGGGCGAGCAGTATGACGCGATTAAGAAAAAGGACGGCCTGGAAAAGCTGTGTGCGGATAAAACGGTTATGGCGCAGGGATGCCTGAGACTGGATTTTTGTATGCCGTCCCATGCGGTTTCCTATCTGGTAATCCAATAAAAAAGGCTGATGACAGGGTAAGGTACGGGCTTTTGCAGCAAAGCCCGGCGGCAAAGAAATTCCCTTCCTAAAGGACTTACAGCGCCGTCCGCCGCATATATTGGATAGAAAAGACCTTTGGAGCCGCCATGAAACACTGCGGAAAACTAAAACATGCAATTCTAATTGAACTGGTGCTTCTCATCCTTTTGTTTACGGTCAGACAGGCAGGAAAGACTTCCGATCAGGCGGTCTCCGGCTCTGTTTTAGTGGAAGAAATGAATGAGGGAGAGGGAGAAGAGGAGGCCGGAACGGATTATATTAAATGGGTGGATTTTAACGTATCCTATGAAGCACTCTGCCAGGCCTACGAAACGGATGTGGAAACCTATGGCGAGGATTTCCACATTGACTGGATTTCCCTGCTGGCTTATACCGCCGCAAAAAACGGAGGCGAATTCGGAAAACAGGCTCTGAAGGATATGGAATCCGTTACCGAGAAAATCAAAAACGGGGAAACTACACTGGAGGAGGCTTCCGGTGATTTAAAGAATTACGATTACTTTTACCAGGCCTACGACGCTGCCCTGGGCGGTATGGTGGGGGAATTCCTGCTCCAGGAACAGGATGATTCCGGCAATACGGTATGGAAACGCAAATATGGCCTTAAAGCTTATTCCCCTATTGCAAAGGGCTTTCCCTATTCCGATTACGATGATTTCGGATCCTCCAGAAGCTACGGCTACAAACGACCTCATTTGGGCCATGATATGATGGGGCAGATCGGAACGCCCGTGGTGGCCGTGGAATCCGGATACGTGGAGGTGCTTGGCTGGAACCAGTACGGAGGCTGGCGTATCGGGATCCGCAGCTTTGACGGAAAGAGATATTATTATTACGCCCATCTGCGCCAGGATTATCCTTATGCGGAAGGGCTGACGGAGGGCAGCGCGGTGACTGCCGGGGATATTATCGGCTATATGGGCCACACCGGTTATTCCAAACAGGAGAATGTAAACAACATTAAGACCGTGCATCTTCATTGGGGATTGGAGCTGGTTTTCGACGAGTCCCAGAAGGAATCGGATAATGAAATCTGGATTGACTGCTATCAGCTTTCCCGTTTCCTGTATCTGAACCGTTCAGAAGCGGTGAAGGTGGATGACAGCAAGGAATGGAAACGGGTGTATGACATGGAAGATCCGGCGGTGGAAAAATATCTGGAGGAGCATGGAGGGGAAGTCTCAGGCAACAGCGTGTCGGATAATGATGTTTCCGAATATGGGGATGAAATAGAACAATTACAGAAGTAACGCTGCCGGTAAAGCAGAACTGCCGGCGGAGAAAATGGGGGTGGGATTATGCTGGAAAATATACATGTGGTGCACTTCAGCCCGACCGGGAATACCAGGAAGGCGGCTCTGCTTTTGGCACAGGCCCTGGGCAGCGGGGTGACAGAACAGGATCTGACCCTGCCGCAGAATAAGGGCTGTACGTTTGGCCCGGAGGATGTGGTAATTGTGGCAGGGCCGGTGTATGGAGGCCGTCTGCCGGAGATAATGGTACATAGAATGGCGGCATTGCAGGGAAACGGGGCCTTGGCGGTAACGCTGGCCGTATATGGGAACCGGGCTTATGAGGACGCGCTGGCGGAGCTGGATGACAGTGTGGGGAAACAGGGTTTCAGGCACCTTTCGTCAGCCGCACTTACGGCGCAGCATTCTATTGTCACACAGCTGGCATCCGGACGCCCCGATCAGGAGGATGCGGAAGAAATCAGACATTTTGCCAATGAAATTCTCATGAAATATGAGCGGATCCTTTCTGGATCCGAACAGCCGGACGGATATCCGGTGCCGGGGAACCGCCCGTATAAGAGCTGGAAGCCTATGCAGGCCGTCCCGGAGGTCACCGCCGCCTGTGTCCGGTGCGGACTGTGCGCGCGCAGATGCCCTGTGGAGGCAATCCCGGCAAAGGAACCGTCCCGGACCGATCCGTCCAAATGTTTCCTTTGTATGAGATGTGTTGCCATTTGCCCGGAAAAAGCAAGGAAGCTGCCGGAACCGGTTATGGCCGGCCTGGAACAGAAGCTGGCCCCTTTCATGGAAATCCGCGGGAAAAATGAATGGTATTTATAAAGAAGAATGCAGTACGGATCGTACCTGATCACAGGAAACAACAGGAGGAAGCGGAAATGAATGAGACTTTGAAAACATTATTGGAACGCAGAAGTGTACGCTCTTATAAGGAGGAGCAGGTACCGGAGGAAATCCTCCGGCAGATCCTGGAAGCCGGAGAATATGCGCCCAGCGGAATGGGACTCCAGTCAGCCGTTATGGTGGTGGTGCGTGACAAGGACACCATTGAGCAGATGTCCCGCATGAATGCGGCCGTTATGGGAGGCGGCGGCGATCCCTTTTATGGCGCGCCTACGGTTGTTGTGGTGTTTGGAGACAGCACCAGGGGAACCTACGTGGAGGACGGGAGCCTTGTTATGGGGAATCTGATGAACGCCGCCTTTTCCCTGGGTGTGGATTCCTGCTGGATTAACCGGGCGAAGGAGGTATTCCTTACGGATGAAGGAAAGGCCCTTATGAAACAATGGGGATTGGGAGAGGAATATATCGGTATCGGAAATTGTATTCTGGGATATTCCGATCAACCGCTCCCGCAGGCAAAAGAGAGAAAAGAAGGATATATTATCCGGGCATAGAGCGATTTAGCAAAGAGGAAACGATTAACCGGGCCGGCATTTCACCACAGGAATGCCGGCCTGGTTTTTTGTACGCTAAAAGTCGGCATTCGTATATTCAGAGGGCGTCAGCTTTTTATAGCGTTTGAATACTTTCACAAAATAGCTGGCATCGTGAAAGCCGCAGTCGTAGGCAACTTCCGTAATGGTTTTATTCGTATAAGAAAGCTGTTCACAGGCGGCCTCCACACGGTAATAATTCAGATAGTCAAGCGGGGTCCGATGCGTCAGTTCACGGAAATAGCGGCAGAAATAATTGCCGTTCATATTTGCACAGGCCGCCAAATCGGACAGCCGGATATCCTCTGCATAGTGCTCATCGATAAAGGTAAGCACCTTCTTCAGATGCAGGACTTTTTTCTGCGTGCTCAGAACGGGGGCTTTGGAATAAAAATGATGCTGAAAAAGCTGCCCGAACAGAAGGAAGGTATATCCCTGGAGAAGAAGCGTGTAACTACTCGGTTTGAAACGGAGTAAATCCAGCATGCTGCCCACTATGGTGTTTATGATGGTGCAGTCGGACGGAAAAAAGTTCCGGATAAGTATTTTCTGGTTCAGAAGATCAAAGATTTTATGTTCATATACCCTGGTGGGGGAGCCGGCCTGGAAAATAGTATCCAAATCCAGGAGTAGGCATTCATAGCAGCAGCTCTGCGCTTCCAGCGGAGCTCCGCCGTGTGTGATGCCGGAAGAGATAAAGGCGCTGTCCCCGGGGGAAAGGAGAAGCTCGCAATCCTCCAGCTGGAGACGGAAATGCCCTGAAAAAACATGCACGATTTCACAGAGCGGATGCCAGTGATAGGGCATGGTGTAACGTGGGTGGATATAGGTGACATGATAAAAAAAATACGGGAAATCCTGGCTGCCGTGCTTTTGCTGTTCCGGATAGTCCAAAAATTTCATATGAAAATCCCCTCTTTCCTTCGATTAACTTAAGTATACCACAGAAAAGTGAATATTTTACCAGAATACACTAAAATTATACAAGAACACAGGCTTCGGATACCATAAAATAATGATATGCCAATCATGACAGGACAGGGAGGAAAAGAAATGAGGAAAACAGAAACCGCTGTAAATGGCGGAAAGAAGAACCAGACATGGAAACTGATGAAAAGGAATTACTGTCTTTATCTTTTTCTGGTTCCGGCCGTGGTTTTTATCGCAATATTCTGTTATGCGCCGATGTACGGCGTGCTTATGGCCTTTCAGGATTATTCGCCGGGGAAGGGCATAATGGGAAGCCCCTGGGTAGGCATGAAGTGGTTTCGCACCTTTTTTGATTTACCCCGTTTTTGGCAGATTGTGAAGAATACGCTGGTGGTAAGCCTCTATTCCCTGGTAGTCGGATTCCCGATTCCCATTGTACTTGCACTGATGATAAACAGTGTAAAAAGTACCAGGTTTAAAAAAATAACCCAGACGGTAACCTACATGCCGCATTTTATATCCACGGTTATTCTGGTAGGTATGATGTCGGTTTTCCTTTCACCAAGATCGGGTTTCCTGAACCATCTGATTACCATGCTGGGAGGTCCCGGAGATATGTATTATATGGGGAATGCATCAGCCTTTCCGCATCTGTATGTATGGTCGGGCATCTGGCAGAATATGGGCTGGAGCTCAATCATTTATCTGGCAGCCCTGGCCGGGGTGGACCAGGAACTGCATGAGGCTGCCATGGTGGACGGCGCAGGCAAGCTGAAACGCATCATCCATATCGATTTACCCGCAATTCTTCCGACTATGGTAATCCTGCTCATTATGAATGCAGGCAATATTATGAGTGTGGGGTATGAAAAGGTATATCTGATGCAGAATGATCTGAATCTGACAACGGCGGAGGTCATCTCTACCTATGTATATAAAATTGGATTGAAACAGCAGCAATACAGCTATTCCGCCGCTATCGGGCTGTTTAATAATTTGATTAATTTTATCCTGCTTGTTGTTGTGAATAAGATATCCAAAAAAGTATCGGGATCCAGTTTATGGTAGCAAAAACGGGGATCAGGGAGGATCATTATGGCGCAATTAAAAAAAATTTCCTGTAAGAACAGTAAAGTCAAGAAATTCCGGTTTACACAAGACAAGGTTTTTGACCTCGTGGTGGCTGTGATCCTGGTATTGATAATTGTGATTATGGCTTATCCGATCTATTTTGTTTTCGTAGCTTCCTTTTCGGATCCGGCGTATGTGAACAACGGGAGCATATTGCTGTGGCCGAGAGGTTTTACCCTCCTGGGGTATCAGAAGGTATTTGAGGATACGCGGATATGGATTGGTTACGGCAATACCCTGATCTATACGATAGGCGGAACGGCGCTGGGGACACTGGTAACCATGATGGCGGGTTACGCCCTGTCCAGAAAGGATCTGCCCTTCCGCAATGCCATGATGGGCTATTTTGTATTTACCATGTATTTCGGGGGCGGCCTGATCCCCTTTTATATGGTAGTAAAGAAGCTTTCGCTGACCAATACCAAGACGCTGATGGTCATTATCAGTGCGGTTGCCGTTTATAATATCATCATTACCCGTTCCTTTATGGAAAGCAACATTCCGGAGGAGCTGCGGGACGCGGCCAGGGTGGACGGCTGCGGCAACGGACGTTTCTTTTTCAAAATCGTCCTGCCGCTCTCCAAGGCAATTATGGCTGTTTTGGTGCTCTATATCGCGGTAACCTACTGGGATTCTTATTTTAACCCCATGATTTTCCTGACTGACCGGAGCAAATATCCTCTTGCCTTATATCTGCGGGAGATACTGCTCACTGCGGCAACGGGGGCCGCCAATTCCATGACTACGGATGCCGATGCCGCACGCAAGCTTCAGACTATGGTTCAGGTGATCAAATATGGTGTTATCGTGGTTTCCACACTGCCTGTTATCTGTGTGTATCCCTTCCTGCAAAAGTATTTTGTCAAGGGAGTTATGATTGGATCAATAAAAGGGTAAATGAAGAAGGAGGAAAAAGGAATGAAAAGAAAAGTACTGGCAATTTTACTGGCGGCGGTTATGACCGTCATGGCCGGGTGCAAAGGCACAGCACCGGCAGAAACAAAAACCCCGGAAGCACAGGCCGGAGGGGAGGAAGCGTCATCCGCAGAGGCGGGCGGCCAGCAGGAGAAGACTACCTTTAAAATTGCGGTGGTCCTCCATCCGCTGACCAAGGATGAAGAGTTTAACAATAAGGAAATCTATAAGCTGGCGGAGGAAGCCACAGGCGTACATATTGAATGGATCCCGATTGCGGCATCGGACGCGGAGGACAAGGTAAATATTATGCTCGCTTCGGATTTGCCGGATGCTTTTCTGGGACTGATAAGCGAGGGCCAGATAGCAAACAATATGGACTCCTTTGCGGATTTGGCCGCGGATGATATGCTGAAGAATAACGCCCCTCACGTTTATTCGGATTATGAAACGATACCCGGCGGTCTTGATTTGGTAACCTGGCCGGACGGCTCCATCCGTTCCCTGATGACCGGCAGACAGACCAGCTATGAAAACGATGCAATGGGTATCATGTTCATGAATAAAGAGTGGCTCGATAAGGCGGGAAAGGAAATTCCCAAAACAACGGAGGAGTTTATGGATGTCCTCAGAGCGTTCCGGGATGGGGATATGAACGGAAACGGAGACGCTTCCGATGAAATTCCTTTTGAACCTTCCCAGAGTGACTGGTGCTCCAAGATTATGAATGCGGCAAACCCGTGGGGAATTGCCGGAACGGATTCGGCAGATGAGGATGCCTATAAGATGGTAAAGGACGGTAAGGTAACAGGAACCGTAAATACGGACGAATTCAGGAGCTTCCTGGAGTTTTCCCATCAGATGATCCAGGAAGGGCTGCTGGATATGGAAGCTTTTTCACAGACCTCCGAACAATATCATGCCAAATTGAATGAAGGCGTTGTGGGATGCTATTATACTTGGATACCGAATGGGGATATGAGCGATGCTGCCGCCGCCAATTATGTGCCGGTTGGGGAGATCCGTGCAGAAGACGGCCCTGGCTATGTAAAAACCGGCGCACAGGATAAATTTGCGGCAAACCGGACGGGATTTACCATTACCAGTGCCTGTAAGGATGTTTCCAGGCTGCTTTCGTGGTGGGATTATATGTCAAGTACCACAGAATTAAAATACATTTCCCGCTTCGGGGCAAAAGGGGAAGCCTGGGATGTTGATGAAAGCGGTCAGGTATACGAAAAACTGCCCGACGGCCTGACAGATGATTTTACAATTGAAAATTATAAATACACCAATGGTATGGTGGATTATGGACCGTTGATCAGGAAAGACGAAAACGCAGACGTGCCGGAGGATATTGCCTGGACCTCCTGGTATCGTATCGAATGTGTAAAAGAGGTGCATGATTACTGTCAGCCTGTGGAAAACCAGCCCCCTGTCCGGTTCGTGGATCCTGCCAAAACAAGTGAAAGAACCTTTATGGAAACAGAACTTTTTGCCTATATTAAAAATTTTACCGCTACAAGTATTCTGGAAGGAGTGGACGATGCTTCATGGGATGCGCATCTGAAACAGCTGGAGGCCCTGCAATATGATACCTGGCTGCAATGGTATCAGGATTTCCTGGATCAGAAATTTTAATCTATAGTAAGGGTAGGGGGAGAGGGTGTCTGTTCTCCCCCTTGAAGGCGTAAATTATGAAAATCAGAGAAATAACAGGAATTGACGGTGACAGAAGAGACTATTATTTATATCCCAGGGCAGTCCCCCCTTATGAAAAATCAGATTATATCGAGACGGTTCTTTTTGACCGTTTCCGTTATCACAGCGGAGAAGGGGATATGTGGCCCCTTACCTGGGCAAAGGATGATATGATTTACGCCGGCGCAGGAGATAACCGTGGCTGCCCTATGAATATCTGGAGGATAAAAACGCTGCGTTTTTCCCCTGACAGCCTGACCTGTACAGGGCATTGGTGCATGGATCCCGTCAATGAACAGCCGATAGATATCAAAAAATACTGCATGGATCCCGCAGCGCCTTATGTTAAGCCTTCCGGGCTTCTGGATATTGGGGGAAGCCTTTACCTGAGCATGGAAGCACAGAATTATGGTGATAATCCTTATTTCTGCAGACAGCGGAATATCCATGGATGGATTGTAAAATCAACAGACGGCGGCAGAAGCTTTGACCCGGAAACAACACCCCGCAGCTTCTTTGAAGGAAAGCTGTCTTCCTGCCATTTCCTGCAGTTCGGCAGAGGGTATACCGGTGCGCGGGACGGTTATGTTTATGCCTATTTTCCCTGTGATTTGGAGGATGGGAACAGCTATTGGGAAAACAATGACGCACTGCTGCTGGGCAGGGTTTTGGCGGATCAGATTCCTATACGGGATTCCTGGGAATTTTATTGCGGGACCGATCCGGCGCATCCGGCGTGGAGTAAAAATGAAAAACTTGCCCAACCGGTATTTACTTATTATAAAATGACAGGCGCTAACCATGTGGCTTATAATCCGGGCATTCATAGATATCTGATGGGGAACTACAGCTTTGTGGATGAAAACCTGAATCCCCGTCCTGTCCATCAGATGCGGTATCCGGAATCCCACTACAGCCAGCTTACCTTATACGAGGCGGCGGAACCCTGGGGACCCTGGAAACTGTTCTATCAGGATGACCGCTGGGGAAGCTATGGCGATTATCAGCCTAATTTTCCCACAAAATGGATGACGGAGGACGGAAGGATCCTGTATATGGTGTCATCGGGATCCTGGGATGATTATAATTTAGTAGTTCAGAAAGTGGCACTGAAATTAAAGACGGATAAGGCATTCCCGGCTGCGGCGAGGTATTTCCAATATGAATTATAGGGTAGAAAAAGATGTAACCGTTCTGACTTGTCTGAACGGTTACAAGAGGATCGCAAATTCAAAACGCGTATCCTCCTCAAACCATTGTTTGAAGTTCGTACCCCACCGGAACCAGTTTTATCCCTGGCCCTCGCCGCTTCAAAGACTTCCCGGCTGTTATCGGAAATAGACCGGATTGGTAAGAAGCGCCTTCATGGGAGGGAGGCCGGGGGCATAGCTCCGGTACAATTCCAGACGCAGAAAATGGGCATCCGGGTAACGTCTTGTCAGTTTTAATTCAGCAGCGCCTGCAGGAGCGGACAGGGATTCCGCTGCCGTATCGGTAAGCAGACGGATTTCATCCCCCTGGCAAAGGCCGGAAAAAAAGATTTCCACGGACGCTCCGGGGGCGGCGTCCTCACCAAAGGAGGCAGGATGCCCTTCCGGCGACAGGGTAAGAAGATCCGCCTGTGGGCCTGTGGGAAGATAAGAAAGGTAGCCGTTTCCCCGGCGCAGTGCCTTCATCAGATCGGTTTGGGATCGGGAGGCAGCATACAGGCACTGGCAGGGCATGGCAAGGCTGCCCAGCAGACCGGGCCGGTGATAATCGCTTCCCCCGGTAACCGGAAGCCGGCGTCCGGCGCAAAGCTGCCGGTGCCACCAGAAGGCCGCTTTTTCATTCCGTTCCGACATGACACCGTTCCATACCTCCAGACCGTCAAAGGGCAGGGTAAAATCCCATTCCCAGGGAACCAGAGGGCAGAAGGGGTGATTGATGACGCGGAAAGCCCCGTTTTCTCCCGCTTCCCGGAATAAGTCCGCCGTTTCCTGCAGCGAAGCGGTAAAATAAGGAGCGCGGAAAGCCTGCTTTACCCCAAGGAAGCCCGCATGGCCTTTGTAATGTGTCCATTCCGTTCCCGGGATAAGCGTGATATCCTGGAAAAAGGGCAGCCGTTCATTTTGTGCACTGTTGTTGTGATCCGTAAGGATCAGGAAGTCCAGGCCCATGCGGCGGGCGAGAATGGCGGCCTCAACAGGTTCCAGAACCCCGTCGGAGGCAGTGGTGTGGACATGGGTGTCTCCCTTAAAAAGCCTGCGTTCCTTTAATGTCAGCTCCAGTTCGTATTCTACGGTAACTCCGCCGGAGGGAATATGATAAGCCCCGGCTATTATGTGCCAGGTCCCTGCCGGCAGCTCACAGGAGGCAAAACCCGCACTGCTGCCAAGGGGGGAGAGGCGGATACAGCTTCGGTCGGAGCCGGAAGCCCCGGCCATTGTTCCGTCCGGCATCATGACGGCCAGATCAATGGTGCAGGGTTCCCCCGCGACGGTAAACGGGCCTTCCTCCCGCAGGGGAGAAGAAGGATATCTGTATTGTATCGTAATGCTTTCCGTATCTTTTTCCACATCAAAGGGAAGCCGGATATACTCCCTTTCCCGGAATTTATCAAGAAAAAGCTGGAAATGGATATTTTTCGTCATAGGTACTCCTTTTTTATATGGGGAAAATGGCTGTGCCGCTTTGGAAATTGGCGGATACTATGTTACTTGTTCGGAAAAGGCGCCGTTTTCCAGGAAACCGTGCGGAAACCTTCTTTCTCCAGAAAATGGGCAAGCCGCCCGCTTTTTAAATATTCGTATTCCCAAACCCGCTTCCGCCATTGGGGGGTAAGCCGCAGCATGCCGGGATCAGGAACGGATGGGTGATGAAATCATCCGGCAGAGAAACCTTCATCCGATCCGCCAGGAAGATGATCCCGGCGTGAGCCGCCTTCAGGGCAGGAGATACGTTTCCGCAAAACTGCCGCTCCAGGAAAGAGGGGGAACGGGCAAAGCGGAAAGGCAGCCGGTATTTTTGACAGAGACGGAAGGCATTGATAAAGAAAAACCTGCCGTTGATGCCGTATAAGGTTCCTCCGTGGCTGTCAGCATGATCCGGCAGACAGCCTTCACCGGCCATCAGCCGGTACTGGGCACCCAGTTCTTTTGTCACATCCCCGGAAGCAGCCCGTTTTGCGGCAACGCCTCCGTCGGCGGGCAGGCAGCCGTCTGCCGTAAGGGAAGAGGGCTTTCCGGAGGAATAAGCAGGAGGCCAGCAGCTGCGTTCCCACTCGGAATACAGAGTCCAGTGTACGCCTACGGGAAAATGGCCGTCCACGGCATATTTACAGGCAGCCACAGCCTCCGGAGCCGGGGCAAGAACAGAGGAGGAAGTAATGGAGCCCATACGGAACAGCTCGCAGATCGCCTGATTCATGGCCGGACATAGACCGAAATCATCGGCATTAATAATCAGATACCGTTCGTTCATACCGACTCCTTTTTCGCAGCGCCGTCTTCCGACGGAGAGGGAGAACCTGCTCCTGTTTCCGGGAATTTCAGAAAACGGGAACACAGAACACTGACCGCCATGACGCACAGCGGAAATACCACCATCAGGAAACGTGCGGCATCATGCGGGCGGGGGCCGGGAATCTCCCCGCTTTCAAAGCCATATATGCGTCCTACGATCAGGAAGGCAAAACTGGTATAGAAACCGCTCAGACGGTTCATAAATCCCATGGCGCTGGCATACGTACCCTCCCGCCGCAGCCCGTTTTTCCGTGTATCCTCATCCATGATACGTGCGCCGATCAAATCCATGGTGGTAATGGCGCCCGCATAACCGAAACCCAAAAGGCAGGAGGCCGCTACGGCCGGAATAAGCCCGGATACGAAATACAGGGGAAGAAAAGAAAGCGTCAAAGCGATTAAGGCAATGCGCCATACGGGCATCAGGGAATGCTTTTTAACAAAAGCAGCCCATACGGAAACCCCTGCCATGGCGAACAGGAGAACCATGCCAAGAAGGACGGTATTTGCCATACTGTCAAGCCCCAGGGTATATTTTACATAGAAAGGGACCGCGGACATGACAAGGGACATGGCCGCACTGTAAAAAGCGTTGGTAAAGCCGAAAATCCAGAACTTGGGATTGGTGAGCAGATCCCGGAGCGTGGCGAGCAGACGCGGCTTCGGCAGTTCCTCTGCCTGTGCGGTCTCGTGGCAGCCAAGCGTACAGTAAAGGATAACAGCCACAGCCAGGCATCCGTAGAGAATACTTGTCAGCCCGTATCCCAAAGCTTCAGTTACCAGCGGTGTGAGCGCAATGCTGATGACCATGGCAAGCAGCTGAAAAGCCTGACGCATGGCATTGGATTTGGCCCGTTCTGCATCAGAGGTGAACAATTCGGGAAAGAGCGCTCCATAATTGGCATTTATCAGGGAATCCAGGGTTCCCGTAAGAATATACATCAGAAGCATATAGGAAACGATCCCGCCACCGACCGGGCCGGCGGGAATGTTGAAGAAGCCGATGAAACACAGGGCGAGCAGGGGAGCGCCGATAACGAGCCAGGGACGCCTCCGCCCCCAGCGGGTGCGCGTCCGGTCGGACAAAAACCCATAGACCGGATTGTCAATGGCATCCACAAAGGTATAAAAGAACAATACCATGGAAAATTGTGCCGTGGTGACGCCGTGTCCGATGACATAAAAGGCGGCGGCGTAGGTTTTGAACATATTAATAGGTATGGAAGTGCCGAACATGCCGACAGCATAACGAAAGGGACTGGTTTTCTTCGGTTGATTCATAAAATCCTCCTTTGCGGCGGGATCATCCTTCTCATTCAAAGGTAGCATAATAAGTATATTTTGTAAATCGGAGGGCATTTTTTCTTTATATAGCAATCAACGCAGCACGCTGCGTTTCATAAATTCATGATATATTCCCTGCAAACTGTGACACATATCTTGCAGGAAACAATTTGAAATTTACTTTAGTGCGGAAATGAGGAGCGTAGATGGGTAAGGTATTCTTATACCAGAAGGTGTATGAGATATTGCAGGAACGGATCCGGAAGGGGATTTACGTACCGGGCGGGAAGCTGCCCGGGGATGATATATTAAGTGATGAACTGAAGGTGAGCGCATCACGCTGAAAAAGGCGCCGGAAATGCTGGCGGACAGCGGTTATGTGAGAAGGGGGCCGGTAAGAGGAACCTATGTTAGGGAAAAGGAGAAAGAGGGTACGAAAGGGGGGAAAGGCGGTTCCGGGCATATGCTGGGACTGGCTCTGGAGCATGTATCCACACCCTACGGCCTGGAAATGAGGTACCAGATGGACAGCAGGATCATTATGCCCAGCCACGGGAAGCACTACAGCCCGGCCATCCTTCAGTTGTACCTAGATGACTTCCTCATGGTTATGATAGATAAGAAACTGCGGGGAAGCGATGTGAAGAGGATGATTATTTGATTCCCGGGATCTTGAATAAGAAATGATATACAAAAAATAGTAAAAGCAGGGTAACAGCATACGGTTGTAAATGTGGAAGATAATGTTTCATTAAATTAATAACAATTATGGTAAGTGGAAATTATAATGTAATTCATAAATTGGCAATTATATAAAAGCGTTAATTCATTGTAATGAAATAACGCTTTTATATGTGTAAGATTATCAAGAACATATAATCCATACTAATAAACAGATTTAATTTACGATACGTACCCATGTGTCTTTTACATTGCTATTGATTGTATCACTGGTATATGTACTGGATTGTATGTCTTTCACAGCATTCTCAGCGTTAGCATCTGTTATTGAAGTCGTATGCGGCTTTCCGTATCCCTGCCAGTAATAATAGGCACCATTATAATATATAAGAGGGGTATTTTGTGTGTTGCTTGCTTGAGTTGCAGTTAATAAAAATTGAACATTGCCGGCGGAATCTATATATTTGCATGGCTTCCATTTATATTTTGCAGCGTTTTCTGAGGTTAACTTACAAGTGTTTTCTAAATAAGCCAGTTCACTTTGCGTTAAAGCTGAATATTGGGCATTATTATAGAACGCATTTTTAGCATCTTCCCATTTTGTCATACTTGTTGATGAAGAGGAATCCTTATATAATTTTGTGATATGTTCAATCCGCCCTTTGCCTATGTCATCATCAAGAATGCTATATACAGTCGCAGAAGAAATATCATAAATTACATTAATTTTTCCTTTAGTAGTATAGCTTAAATAAGTGACTAGCGCCTTATTAAGTGTATCCTCAAAACGTAGAAGATTAATTTCTCCATCAACATCAGCAGTAGATAAAATTTGGGACCTATTGTTATTAAGGAAAAATTCAGGCTCAAAAATATTTTTTCCATAGCTTTCAAGCGCCAAAGCCTGCGCTGCCGTAACTACCGCCCGGCATTCAATGATCGCCTGCTGGTCTTTCGCCTTTTTTATGTACTTAAAAAGACCCGGCACTAAAATTGCCAGGAGAATGCCGAGAATAACGATTACAACAATCATCTCTACAAGGGTAAAACCCTTGTTTCTATTTTCACGTTTCATATGTAGATCCTTTTCCTCTTCCGCATTATGCGGAAGTAACCCTTTTGTATATTTATTTCCTTCATTCTAGCAAAAAGCCTGCGAAATAGCAAACTATTTTATTGCATTCTTTTTATGTCCCGGCCTGCTCCACAGCAGGAAATATTTTTCCTGCGGAATTGTCAAAGAATAACATTGACAGCTGCCAGAATATTTGTTATCCTTTCAAATGTTTTGATAATCAAATTATTTGATTCGGCATATGATATTGTTGTAAGATAACGGCGGTGTGCGCTTTTAATAGGAGGAAAAATGAGTATTCGTTTTATCTGTGATTCAACTTGTGACTATACGCAGCAGCAGGCGGAGGAGCTGGGCATCACGCTTGTTCCCCTCAAGGTATTATTCGGGGAGGAGGAATATTACGACGGAGTGGACATAAAACCGGAAGCGTTTTATGAGAAGCTGGAATCATCGGAAGAACTGCCCACGACCAGCCAGCCGTCGCCGGAGGCTTTTCTTGCGTATTTCCGGGAGGCAAAAGAGGCGGGGGATGATGTAATCTGTATCCTGCTTGCCAGCAGGCTGAGCGGCACCTGCCAGAGCGCTTTGGTGGCAAAGGATATTGTGGAATATGACCGGATTTATATCGTGGACAGCATGCAGGCGACTCTGGGGACACAGCTTCTTATTGAACGCGCTTTTGCCCTGCAAAAGGAAGGGAAAAACGCGGAGCAGATTGTTGGGGCACTGGAAGAGGATAAGAAAAAAGTATGTATTTACCTGATAGTGGATACGCTTCTTTATCTGCAGAAGGGTGGAAGGCTTTCAGCCGCCGGCATGGCGGTGGGAAGTGCGCTGAACCTGAAACCGGTGCTGGCCGTGCGTTATGGCGAGGTTAAGGTCGCGGGGCTGGCAAGAGGGCAGAAGGGGGCCTGGGATAAGCTGTTTAAGGCAATGGAAAAGGAGGGCGGCATGAATGAAGCCATGGGTTATAATCTGGGCTTCACGGGAAAAAAGGAATGTCTGGATGATTTCGCACGTTTCGTGAAGGGACGTCTGGGATCCGGATATAAAAAAACGGTGGCGGTGGGATCGGTAATCGGTGTGCATGTGGGTCCGGGGGCGAATGCCCTGGCAGTGTTTTTAAACTGACTTAAACTTTGCAGGAGCAAAATGGCCTTCCGCCCGCTGGCAGAGCGGAAGGCCATTTTGCTCCTGCGAAGTTTGTATAAACTGATTAAAAGGGAAAAAAGAATGGTCCAGAACCGGGATTTTTATGAAAAATTTATAGTTTTTACTTTATTTTAAGAGAGTTTTCCTGATTGATAAAGTTACGGGCATTTCATCCGTTATTTCATCGGATTTCAAGTTGAAAAATCCTTGCTATTAAATATTCTCTATGTTATAATAAAGGCTGCGGGCAATGACAAAAAATTAACAATACCGTTAAAGCCCGGTAAATTCGCACTTTTTAATGAATATGGAGGAGAAAACATGGCAAAGAAAATCGTTTTGGCGGGTGCATGCCGTACTGCCATCGGTACTATGGGCGGAAGCTTAAGCACAACTCCGGCGGCTGAGCTGGGTGCTATTGTTATTAAGGAAGCTTTAAACAGAGCGGGAGTTGCTCCCGAAGCAGTTGATCAGGTATATATGGGATGTGTTATCCAGGCAGGTCTTGGACAGAACGTAGCACGTCAGGCATCTGTCAAAGCTGGTCTGCCTATCGAGGTTCCGGCGGTTACCATGAACGTTGTCTGCGGTTCCGGTCTGAACTGTGTGAACCAGGCGGCACAGATGATTCTCGCAGGTGATGCGGATATCGTTGTTGCAGGCGGCATGGAAAACATGTCCATGGCTCCTTATACAATACCTCAGGCACGTTACGGATACAGAATGGGTAATGCCACAATGGTGGACACCATGGTTAATGATGCCCTTACCGATGCTTTTAACCAGTATCATATGGGTATCACCGCAGAGAACATTGCTGAGCAGTGGGGACAGACCAGAGAGCAGCTGGACGAGTTCGCGGCATGGAGCCAGCAGAAGGCTGTTGCAGCGCAGGAAGCAGGAAAGTTCGATGCGGAAATCGTACCTGTGGAAATAAAGAAGAAAAAAGAGACTATCGTTTTCAATAAGGATGAAGGCCCTCGTCCGGGTACCACGGCGGAAGGTATTGCAAAGCTTCGTCCTGCATTCAAGAAAGATGGTATTGTAACTGCGGCGAACTCTTCCGGAATTAACGATGGTGCGGCAGCCGTGATCGTTATGAGCGAAGAAAAGGCAAAAGAGCTGGGTGTTACTCCTATGGCAACCTGGGTGGCAGGCGCACTGGCCGGTGTGGATCCCACTATCATGGGAATCGGGCCTGTTGCAGCTACACAGAAGGTTATGGCTAAGACAGGAATGAATATAGATGAATTTGATTTGATTGAAGCGAACGAAGCGTTTGCAGCACAGTCCCTGGCAGTGGGACATGACCTTGGCATCGATAATGACAAGCTGAATGTGAACGGCGGCGCTATCGCTCTGGGACATCCTGTAGGAGCTTCCGGATGCCGTATTCTGGTTACTCTGCTTCACGAGATGGTTAAAAGGGATGCGAAGAAGGGGCTTGCGACTCTGTGCATCGGCGGCGGTATGGGCTGCGCTACCATCGTTGAGAGAGACTGATATAGGTTTAAAAAACAGAATGATTAGTAGACTTTTTGTCTGCTAATCATTCGTTATGCAGCAGGTTGTTTCGTGTAATGGTTCGGGGCAGGGCTGAACGGTTACATTTTTGTATCTTGTTGATGAACCGCCCAAGCGGCGGACAATTCCCGCCGGGGGCAACCGCCAGGCGGAAAGAGAGAAAGGATGAGTATCATGGAATACATTGTTTATGAGCAGAAGGGTTCTTATGCGGTTATTACCATCAGCCGTGAAAAGGCGCTGAACGCACTGAATTCCCAGGTTCTGGATGAACTGGACAAGACTCTTGACGGAGTGAATCTGGAGGAGGTAAGATGTCTGATTCTTACCGGAGCCGGATCCAAGTCTTTTGTTGCCGGAGCGGATATCGGGGAGATGAGCACACTGACAAAGGCGGAAGGAGAGGCTTTCGGGAAGAAGGGAAATGATGTTTTCCGTAAGCTGGAAACCTTCCCTGTTCCGGTAATCGCTGCTGTGAATGGCTTCGCTCTGGGCGGCGGCTGTGAGATTTCCATGAGCTGTGATATCAGAATCTGTTCGGATAATGCAGTGTTCGGACAGCCTGAGGTCGGTCTGGGAATTACTCCGGGCTTTGGCGGAACGCAGAGGCTGGCGCGTCTGGTTGGGCCGGGAATGGCTAAGCAGATGATTTATACGGCAAGGAATATTAAGGCGGATGAGGCTCTCAGGATCGGGCTTGTGAATGCGGTTTATGTACAGGAAGAGCTGATGGGGGCTGCTGAGAAGATGGCGGCGGGAATTGCAAAGAATGCGCCTATCGCTGTGAGAAACTGCAAGAAGGCCATAAATGACGGGCTGGATGCGGATATGGACGATGCGCTTGTGATCGAGGAGAAGCTGTTCGGGGATTGCTTTGAGAGTTATGATCAGACGGAAGGAATGGCGGCTTTCCTGGAGAAGAGGAAAGTGGAGAAGTTTCTTAATAAGTAGGAAAAAAGGGATTTAGGGACTTAAGGGATTTAAGGACTTAAGGGATTTAAGGACTTAAGGACTTTTGGCGCGTTACTCCGCCGGGCCGCTCAGGGCCTTTGGCCCTTCGCTGTGCGGCTTCGCCGCATGTGGAGGTGAATCTGAGTCCTGGTCGGTGAGCAAGCTCCCCGATCAGGGCTCAGGTTCATCTCCACGCCCGGCTCAATTATAAAACACATAGGAGGCTATACATCATGAAGGTTGGTATTATTGGTGCAGGTACAATGGGATCCGGTATTGCGCAGGCTTTTGCCCAGACGGAAGGATACGAGGTATTTCTGTGCGACATTAATGAAGAGTTTGCTGCTAACGGCAAAAACAGAATTGCAAAGGCTCTGGAGAAGAGAGTTGCTAAAGGAAAAATGGAGCAGGCGGCTGCTGACGCTATCCTTGGTAAGATTACTACCGGTGTAAAGACTATCTGCACGGATTGTGATCTGGTTGTGGAAGCTGCTCTGGAAGTTATGGATATCAAGAAGCAGACCTTTAAGGAGCTGCAGGATATCTGCAAGAAGGATTGTATCTTCGCTACCAATACTTCTTCCCTTTCCATTACGGAAATCGGCGCAGGCCTTGACAGACCTGTTATCGGTATGCATTTCTTCAATCCCGCTCCTGTTATGAAGCTGGTTGAGGTTATCGCAGGCCTGAATACACCTGACAGCGTTGTGGAAACCATCAAAGAGATTTCCGCTGCTATCGGCAAGACTCCTGTACAGGTAAATGAAGCAGCAGGCTTCGTAGTTAACAGAATTCTTGTTCCCATGATTAATGAAGCAATCGGCATTTATGCGGAAGGCGTTGCTTCTGTAGAAGATATCGATACCGCTATGAAGCTGGGCGCTAACCATCCTATGGGACCGCTGGCTCTGGGCGATATGATCGGTCTGGATATCGTTCTGGCTATCATGGAAGTTCTGGAATCCGAAACAGGCGATCCGAAGTACCGTCCTCATACACTGCTTAAGAAGATGGTTCGCGGCGGACAGCTTGGACAGAAGACCGGCAAGGGCTTCTATGATTACAGCAAGTAAATAAGATAAAACGGAGGAGTAATTAATCATGGATTTTACTTTAAGCAAAGAGCATGAAATGGCAAGAACTCTTTTCAGAGAATTTGCAGAAAAAGAAGTAAAGCCTCTTGCACAGGAGGTTGATGAAACAGAGGAGTTCCCCAGGGCTACCGTAGAAAAAATGGCTAAGCTTGGTTTCCTGGGAATCCCGGTTCCGAAGGAATACGGCGGACAGGGCTGCGATCCTTTAACTTATGCTATGTGCGTGGAAGAACTTTCTAAGGTTTGCGGCACAACAGGCGTTATCGTATCCGCACATACCTCCCTTTGCTGCGATCCCATCATGACCTATGGTACGGAAGAGCAGAAGCAAAAATTCCTGGTTCCCCTTGCAAAAGGCGAGAAGCTGGGCGCTTTCGGCCTGACCGAGCCCGGTGCAGGTACGGATGCACAGGGACAGCAGACAAAGGCTTATCTGGACGGGGACGAATGGGTTCTTAACGGATCCAAGATTTTCATCACCAACGGTAAAGAAGCTGATGTTTATGTAATTTTCGCTGTTACCAGCGTTGTAGAAGATAAAAGAGGCAGAAAGAAAAAAATGATTTCTGCATTTATCGTGGAAAAAGGAACTCCCGGCTTCTCCTTTGGTACCAAAGAGAAGAAGATGGGTATCCGCGGTTCTTCCACATATGAGCTGATCTTCACCGACTGCAGAATCCCCAAGGAAAATCTGCTGGGTGCGGAAGGCAAGGGTTTTGGTATTGCCATGCATACCCTGGACGGCGGACGTATCGGTATCGCTGCACAGGCTCTCGGACTTGCAGAAGGCGCTCTTGAGTGCACCGTTAATTATGTGAAGGAAAGAAAGCAGTTCGGCAGAGCTATCGGCGCTTTCCAGAACACACAGTTCCAGCTTGCCGACATGGCTACCAAGGTAGAATGTGCACAGCTGCTGGTTTACAAGGCTGCTATGGCTAAGGCTGCCCAGAAGGTATATTCCGTGGAAGCTGCAAGAGCGAAACTGTATGCGGCTGAGGTTGCTATGGAAGTTACCACCAAGGCGGTACAGCTGCACGGCGGTTATGGTTATACCAGAGAGTACGATGTGGAGCGCATGATGCGTGATGCCAAGATTACCGAGATTTATGAAGGAACAAGCGAAGTTCAGAGAATGGTAATCTCCGGTGCACTGTTGAAATAACACCGCTAAGGTTAAGAGAATATAAGAAAACAAGGAGAGGAATACAATGAAAATTGTTGTTTGTATTAAGCAGGTACCTGATACAAAGGGCGGCGTTAAATTCAATCCCGATGGTACGCTGGACAGAGGTGCTATGCTTACAATCATGAACCCGGATGATAAGGCAGGTCTGGAGGCCGCACTGAGACTGAAGGACGAATACGGCGCTGAAGTTACCGTAATCACAATGGGTCTTCCCAAGGCAGAAGAAGTTCTGCGCGAGGCTATGGCTATGGGCGCAGATAATGGTATTCTCGTAACTGACAGAGTACTCGGCGGTGCGGATACCTGGGCTACCTCCCAGACACTGGCCGGAGCGATCCGTAACCTGGAATATGATCTGATCATCACTGGCCGCCAGGCTATCGACGGCGATACCGCACAGGTTGGCCCTCAGATTTCCGAGCATCTGGGAATCCCGGTTATTTCCTATGCACAGGATATCAAGGTGGAAGGTGACAGCGTGATCGTAGAGCGTCAGTTTGATGACAGATATCATGTGCTGAAAGCAAAAATGCCCTGCCTGATCACTGCTCTGGGCGAATTAAACGAGCCTCGTTACATGACTCCCGGCGGAATTTTCGATGCTTATAAAAAGGAAATCACCGTATGGGGAAGAGCAAATCTGGTAGATGTTGACGATTCCAACTTAGGTCTGAAGGGCTCACCCACACAGATTGCCAAGGCTTCTGATAAGGTAAGAAAGGGTGCAGGACAGAAAGTAGTTCTGGATACGCCGGAGGAATCTGCTTCTTACATTGTTGAAAAGTTACTGGAGAAACACGTTATTTAAGAATAAACAGAAAAGTGTGGTGAATAAGGATGAATTTAGAAGAATATAAGGGAGTATTTGTCTTTGCACAGCAGGTTGATAACGTAGTGAGCGGAATCGCACTTGAGCTGATTGGCAAAGGGAAAGATCTGGCAAAAGATTTAGGAACGGAAGTAACTGCTGTACTGGTTGGTTATGAAGTAAAGGCACTGGCTGACGAACTGGCAGCTTTCGGTGCTGACAAGGTAATCGTTGTTGACGATCCGGAACTGAAGGAATACAGAACAGAGCCCTATGCACATGCACTGGCATCTGTAATCGAGAAATACAAACCGGAAATCTTCCTGGTTGGTGCAACCGCAATCGGCCGTGACCTGGGCCCCCGCGTTTCCGCGAGAATCCATACCGGTCTGACCGCAGACTGTACCCAGCTGGATATCGGTGATTTCCCGTTAAATCCCATTCCCGGACAGGAGCAGAAACATAATCAGCTGCTGATGACCCGTCCTGCTTTCGGCGGCAATACCATTGCAACCATCGCCTGCCCGAATTTCCGTCCTCAGATGGCTACTGTACGCCCCGGCGTTATGCAGAAGGCTCCTAAGGTGGAAGGCGCCAAGGCAGTTGTGGAAGAGTTCAATCCCGGATTTGCTCCGAATAACAAATATGTGGAAATCATGGAAGTTGTTAAATCCGTAGTGGATGCGGTTGATATCATGGATGCAAAGATTCTGGTATCCGGCGGACGCGGTGTCTGCAGCCCTGAGAACTTTAAAATCCTTCAGGATCTGGCAGATGCAGTAGGCGGAACCGTAAGCTGCTCCCGTGCAGTAGTGGATGCCGGCTGGAAGCCCAAGGATCTTCAGGTTGGACAGACCGGTAAGACCGTACGCCCCAATGTATATTTTGCAATCGGTATTTCCGGAGCCATCCAGCATCTGGCTGGTATGGAAGAATCGGATCTCATCATCGCTATCAATAAGGATGATACCGCACCTATCTTTGACGTAGCTGACTACGGCATCGTAGGTGACCTGAACAAGATTGTTCCTGCCCTTACCGAAAAAATCAAAGAAGCAAAAGCTGCAAAATAATGCAGTAAATAATGACCGCCGCTCTACGGCTTTGCCGTAGGGCGGTTTATTTTTGTGCGCTGTTACTTCCAATTAGATAGCCAAGTCCAAATGCAGTAATGCGGAGGCTTATTACTGCAATCAAACCTTCTAATCCAATCATGGATATCACCGTCCTCTCCACAGCTGTTCCGGCAGAACATACATATTTGATTTGTTATATTATGTAATGAATTTACAATAGAATCGAAAGCCGTTAAATGGTAAACTTAGGAAAATATCGAAAACGAATAGTTTATGTTGTATCGCAGGTAAGCCTGCGGTTTACAGGGGGGATAGACATGATATTGCGTCGGATTATTGTAGCTGACGATGAAATATTGCAAAGAAATGTGCTTACTAAAATATTGAAGAAAATCACGCCGGAAACGGAAATCACCGCATGTGCCAATGGAAAGGAAGTGTATGAGGAGCTTCAGAATAATGGCGCTGACCTGGTGATAACGGATATTTGCATGCCGGTTATGGATGGGATGGAGCTGATCAGGCAGATATCAGCTAATTATCCATGTGTTAAAATAGTACTGATAAGCGCTTACCAGGAGTTTGAATATGCAAGGGAAGCAATTCAAAGAAGTGTATCCGATTATCTGATTAAGCCGTTCCGGATCAGCGATGCACAAAAGCTGATTGATAAAGTATCGGAGGAGCTGGAAAGAGAACGGAAAACCAGCCGGCAGCTGATCCATTATGAGTCAATGGTGGAGGAAGGGAAAAAACAGGACAGATTGAAATTGCTTTGGTCTGTTTTAAACAGCGGGAATGAATCCCAGACAGCGGAAGAGGAACTGAAAGGTTTTGCCTGTCCGGGTACAATAGTGGCGCTGAGATGGAAAGTCAGGAGAGGGTTCCGCCAGAGCAGGGCGCAGATGAGTGAACAGCAGCAGGATCAGTTGATTGCAGAAATGATAAACGGATTTCACGGAGCCTGTTTTGTGCCCCGGGAACATGGATTGGATAAGACCGAGCAGAAGGCGGCGGTAATGCTTGCAGGATGGGAAGCCGCAGTCGTTGCATCCCAGTTGGAGAAGCTGCTGCTGCGGCTTCGGCTTCATGACATTATTTTCTGGGCAGGTATATCCAACAGCCTGCCAAACATGATTGAGCATGGGGCGGAAGGCTTCAGGCAGGCTGAAGAAGTTCTGTCGTTTTACTTTTTTACCCCTGAAACGGGAGGGATTTTCCAATATGCAAAATTCGGGGCTGTCATGGAAATGCCGATGATATCTGTATCAGCCTATGAAACGGATATACGGCAGGCAGTGCGCGCAGGGGATGGAGAAAGGAGGAAAGGAGCTTTGTCGGAGCTGGAAAAAGTTCTTGGGCAGGCGCCGTACCGATATCCTAACAAGATAAAGCACAGAGTTTCTTCAATGATAATGTCTGTCTTAAAGGAACTGGACGGCATGATTCCCCAGGCAGATTATGATGTGCTGCTGAATGAAGCATATCAGCTGTTTGGTCAGTGTGATTCGTTCGTGTCGTTATTTGGTATTTCAGAAGATCTTCTGGACCGGGCTGCCGGATATTATATGCAGACGGCAATGAGTTATGATGCGGTGGAAAGCTGTATCAGCTATATTAAAAACCATCTGGAGGAAGATCTGTCCCTGCAGTTTCTTGCGGATCAGGTTCATTTTCATCCGAATTATCTGTCAACACAGATCAAAAACAGGATGGGAATGTCCTATAGCAGTTATATTTTGTCTTTACGTATGGAACTGGCCTGTAAGCTGCTGACGGAGACAGACTTAAAAATAGCGGATATAGCGGGGAAAAGCGGATTCAGAGACAGCAGTTATTTTAACCGTGTATTTCGGAAGCAGTTTACAATATCACCGGAGCAATACAGGAAGGTACATAAAAAATGCTGAAAAAAGCGAGAGATATGATACAATCATGGAGTTTTCGGAAAAAAATCGGAGTGATTCTTGTGTTGTTTACATTTATACCATCCATACTGATGCAGCAGCTGATGATGCATTTTTACGAAGATCATATCATAGAGAAAGCTTCAAGGAACATCTATTCCGTAGTGCGGGCAAATAATAATGTTTTGAGAATGATGCTGAATCAAATTGAAGATATCTCTCAGCTGATGCTGAACAATGAATACTATTATGAAGTGTTCTCTGATTTTGATTCGCTTTCAACATCGGATTTGATGCGGTATGACAGACGGCTGGAAACAGAGCTTGCCAGGCAGTTTTCCACATCAAAGGATGTATATGAAGCTTATCTCTTTACATCGAAATGGATTTTTGGTGATAGCGGTATGCTTAGCACGACGCTGGATGGAATCGAACGGTCAGGGCTGCTGGAGAAAGCGGAGATGGGAGGCGGACTGCCGTGCTGGACGGCGGGGTATGACTACGGAAAGGCCGTGCAGTCGGATTACCTCATCGGAAAAGAAGATTATTCTTACAGGTATCCGATTACTATGGTCAGGAAAATGACTTTTCAGTATTCTTTTAAGTCCGATTACCGGAGACTTTCGGAAAAAGATGAAAATCCGGTGCTTTTTGTATACATATTGGAAGACAGTATAAGGAAGGTATATGAGAAAAGTGTTGAATATAAAGACAGTATTTATGGAATTTCCGACGAGAATGGGATCGTGATATCCAGTGATAATGAAAGCTTTGCAATATCTCAAAAGCTGCCGGAGGACATCTGGAAATATTATGGGAAGGATGGTTTTTCAACCTGTGTATTGGGAAACAGGGAATACCTGGTGTGTTATGATACCTTGGAATATCCGCAATGGTTTTCCTGGGTGCTGGTACCTATGGATACGCTGATCCGGGATACGCTGATGCAGGCCAGGCTTATTCAGCTTGTGATGCTGGCAATATTGTTGGTTTTATCGGCAGTGGTGGCAAGTCTTCTGTCAAAAACAATCAGCCGTCCTGTGGGAAAGCTGACAGAAGCTGCCAGGCGAGTGGCAACAGGTAATTTCAGCGCCGATACACCGGTTCCGGAAGGCGGGGATTTCAGGCTGCTGACGGAAAGCTTTAATCATATGGAATTGGAGATCAACAGGCTGATTCATGAAAATTATGAAATATCTCTGCGAGAAAAAGAAACACAGCTGATGGCCCTGGCCATGCAGATCAATCCTCATTTTCTGTATAATACCCTGAATACGATTAATATGCTGGCCATTCAGAATGATGATGAAGAAACGTCGGATCTGATTGTCAGCCTGTCGGAAATGCTTCAGTATACATTCAAAAACAGATCGGAAAAGATTCTTTTGTCTGATGAGATTGTGTGGACATCAAACTACATTTTTATTATGGCGAAGAGGTTCGGCAATATATTCACTGCAGATATACAGATCCCTTCCGATCTCATGCAGTGCAGGGTTCCCAAATTTTTTCTGCAGCCTTTAGTGGAAAATGCCATTATCCATGGTTTTGAAGGAAAGTCGGAGGGCGGATTATTATTGGTAACAGCCTGTCAGGAAGAGGAAGATATTCATTTCAGAATAAGCGATAACGGCAAAGGAACGGATGCCGAAGCTATGAAACAGCATATTGCTGAAGCCGCAAATGACGGAGGAATCGGAATTTCCAATGTGCACAGAAGGCTGGTGTTGATTTATGGAGAGCGGTATCGGGTGGACGTGGAGTCTGAGGAAGGAAGAGGCACCTGCCTTCATCTGTATATTCCTTTTGAATTGTAAGGAACTTTGAAATGTCCGATTATATTAGAATTGTCCTGTAGAGAAGAATATAGCATGGATGGTAAACTCAAAGTACATGAAAACAGTTTTACATTTACCTGGAAAAGGTAGAGTACGAAAGGAGAAGGAAGATGAAAAAGAGGTTGTTGCATATGTTGCTGGCAGCTGCAATGGTGGTTTCTGCGGTTGGATGCGGGTCGGTAAAGACAACAAATACGGATCAGGCGGGAAACAGTGCAGTTGAGGAAAAAAAGGACGGGGGAGGTACGGCCGCTTCAGATGGTGAAGTGGTGGAAATCCGCTTCACAGAATGGGACGGCGGTGATACACTCGCTGTTTATGAAGAGATTGCCGAAAATTTCAATAAAGAACATCCCAATATCCATGTTACGGTTATGAATATTCCGGATGAGTATGATACGAAAATTACTTCCATGATAGCGGGAAATGATATCCCGGAAATCTGCTGTTTAAATGCGGATACCCTGATGTACAAATATGCGGAGGAAGGAATTGTGTTAAACCTCAATGATTTCATGGAGAGGGATCCTGAATTCGACAAGGACAATCTGATGGATCCGTTTACATTCATGCTGAACGATGATTATATGGCAGGATATGGTATCGGTTCTGAAAATATATGTATGTTTTATAACCCCGCCATCTTTGAAAAGTACGGGGTGGAGGAGCCGCCGGCAAGCTATGCCGATGCATGGGACTGGGATACCTTTGTGAATATCTGTCAGCAGCTGACTGTTGATAAAAACGGTAAAAATGCATTGGATCCAGAATTTGACCCGGAAAATATTGATACCTACGGCATTAACATCAGTAAATGGTGGGCAGGTTATATGCCTTTTATTTATACTCTGGGCGGAGACTATCTGACAGAAGACGGAAGCAAAGTAGGATATGCGGAAGATTACGGAATTACCGCACTTCAGAATCTTTCCGATTTGATTTATAAATATCATGTTGCCCCCACGCCTACGGCGAGTGAGACAATGCCGGGATTATCGGAAGCACTGGTAACAGGAAAGGTTGCCATGGCTTTTGACGGTCAGTGGGTAAATGCGACTCTGATGGCCGATGAGGTGGAATATAATGTTGCGGCCCTGCCTAAGATGGGCGGTGACAGCGGTAAAACGGTTATGACATACGGCGGTATAAGCATTATGAACACCGACAAAAAAGAGGCTGCCTGGGAATTTATGAAATATTTACTTTCCAAAGGTGCATGTGAGCCGTTATATAAGTCAGGATTATGGCTGCCTACCACAAAAGCCGAATTATCGGATGCGTATATTAAAACCGTAATTACGGATAAACACCCTTCCAATTACTATGAAGCTATTGTAAAGCCGCAGGTTGACGGCACGGCGGAACCTTCCACAGCCGCAGTGGTAAAGAATTTTGCAAAAATAAATGATATATTGAATCCGGCGCTGGATGATGTGTGGTCTGGTGAGAAGACAGCTGCAGAAGCGATGGGAGCTATAAAAGATCAGGCAAATAAGGAAGTTCAGGGCTGGTTTGGGAAATAGCATATTGACAAAACTGACAAATCGTTAAGATATCAGGGGGCCGTGCAGAAAATATGCAGGTCCCCTGTATGGTAAGAGGAGGGTTCCTTTGAAGAAAGAAAAGAAAACGATAAAAATGGAAACCATGTCAAATATTGTCGGATGGTCATTTGCGCTTCCCGCAGTGCTGGGATTTCTGATATTTAACCTGCTCCCTATGCTCCTGAGCGGATATTACAGTTTTTGTGAGTATAGTATTATTGGAAAGCCCGAGTGGATTGGTTTACAGAATTATATAAAATTATTCGGCGGGGAAGAAACCACATTCTGGATTTCCGTGCGTGTGACATTGCTTTATGCAATTATGGCGGTGCCTGCTAATCTCGCTTTTTCATTTATGGTTGCATTGCTGCTGAACAGGGAAATGGTGGGAAGGGCTTTTTTCCGATCTTTGTTTTATATGCCGTGCATTCTTCCCGCGGTGGCATCCAGTTTTGTGTGGATTCTGCTTATGAATCCGGATTTTGGGCTGTTTAATACGCTTCTTGGTTTTTTGCATCTGCCGGAAAGCCAATTCTTCTGGGGGAAGGGAAGTGTGCTGCCATCTATTGTATTTATGGGGATCTGGGGGACGGGTTCCACACAGGTTATTTTCCTTGCGGGATTACAAAATATACCCAGGGTGTACTATGAAGCTTTGGAAATAGACGGCGGTAATGCATGGCACAAATTCTGGAATATTACACTCCCTATGGTTTCCTCCACAATGTTTTTCAATCTGGTTATGGGGATCATCGGCGCTCTGCAGGTATTCGGGCAGGCATATATCATTACAGAGGGCGGTCCCAATAATTCTTCTTTGTTTTATGTGTTTAATCTGTGGAGGCAGGCGTTCAAATATATGGATATGGGGCTTGCATCTGCAATGGCATGGATTCTGTTCATAGCTGTTTTGGTATTGACCATAGTAGTGTTTAAAACGTCAAATAAGTGGGTTTATTATGAAGGAGGGGATAAGTAGTGGTAAGAAAAAGGAATGCAAAATATTATATAGGCAAAATAATTTTTTATCTGGTTTTAGGCTCTATGGCCCTTATCTGTGTCATCCCTCTGTATTGGATGGTACGTTCCTCTTTTATGAAAAATACGCAGATTTATGTGATGGATCCGTTTATCGTCTGGCCGGAGGAAATGCTGTGGAGTAATTATGCGGAGGCCATAAAAGCGGCAAATTTCGGAACCTACGCCATAAATACCATTATTATTGTAGGCGGCTGCCTTGTTGGGACACTTCTGACTTCAGCTATGGCTGCATACGCGTTTTCCCGGGTGGAGTGGAAGGGTAAGAAAATATGCTTTGCTATGATTCTGACTACTATGATGCTTCCCGGTTCGGTTACATTAATACCTCAGTTCTTGATTTGGCGTAATTTCAACATGGTGGATACCTTCTGGCCATTGATTTTACCCTCCTTTTTTGGCGGAGGTGCTTTCAATATTTTTCTGCTGAGACAGTTTTTTCTCGGAATTCCTAAGGAATTGGACGAAGCGGCCAGAATTGACGGCGCTGACGCGCTGCAGATTTTTACTAAAATAATATTACCGCTTTCAGGTTCGGCTATGATAGTGGTGGGCTTATTTACATTTTTGAATAATTGGAACGACTTTTTCGGCCCGATTATTTATCTGAACAAAAAAGAACATTTTACATTGGCGCTTGGCCTTTTGCAGCTGCGCGGGGACTACTCCACGAAATGGAATCTTATGATGGCGGGCTCCACAATTGTGGTTGCCCCATGTATTCTGATATATCTGATTGGTCAGAAATATCTGATTGAAGGAATTTCATTGACCGGTCTGAAAGCATAGGTGATGGCGGTAAATAATATCTGGAAAGGAACGACTATGGAAAAGTATACCGGAGAGCAGAACTCCTTTAAAAACATAACAATAACGGGAGGATTCTGGAAGAAAAAACAGGATTTATTCCGGGGTGTTACGATGGAAGCTGTTTATGACAGATTTGAGGAAACCGGAAGATTTGAGGCGCTGAAATTCAACTGGAAGGAGGGAATGCCTAACCGTCCGCATATTTTCTGGGAATCCGATGTGACGAAATGGATAGAAGGCGCGGCATATTTTCTGCAGAAGCGCAGAGACCCTTTGCTGGAGGAAAAAATAGATGAGCTTGTAGGGCGGATGGAGCGCGCACAGGAAGAGAACGGTTATCTGAATGCGTATTTTACCGTTGTGGAACCGGAAGCCAGGTTTACAAGAAGAACCGATCATGAGCTCTATTCCGCGGGCCATTTAATCGAAGGAGCCATAGCTTATGCCCAGGCTACGGGGAAAAACGCGTTGCTCAGGGTGGCGGTTACATATGCAGATTTAATTGACAGGGTTTTCCGTATCGAGCACTCGGCCGGCTTTGATACGCCGGGACACGAAGAAATTGAGCTGGCGCTGATGAAGCTTTATCGGTATACGGGAGAGGAACGTTACAAGGCGCTGGCGGAATATTTTATCAATACAAGAGGAACAAGCGAAAGGGATGAAACCTACAGCTTTACGGATCAGGAACATATGCAGTCACACCTTCCGGTCAGAAAGCAGCTGACGGCGGAGGGACACAGCGTAAGGGCGCTTTATTTATACAGCGGTATGGCCGATTTGGCAAAAGAGAATAAGGAAGAAGAGCTTGCCGGGGTCTGCGAGGCTTTATTTGATAATATTGTGAATCAAAGAATGTATATCACCGGAGGAGTAGGTTCCACCCACAGGGGGGAATCCTTCAGTTTCGACTATGATCTGCCGGAATATACGGCCTATAATGAGACCTGCGCATCAATTGCTTTGGCGTTGTTTGCCCGCAGAATGTGGCTGATAGAGGCTGATGGAAAATATGCGGATGCGGCGGAGCAGGCAATCTATAATACGGTTCTTGGCGGTATATCCATATCCGGCGACAGCTTTTTTTATGAAAATCCGATGTCGGTCGATCCACGCAGAAATGCATTTAATGACAGCAGGCCGGAGGGGCTGAAGGAACACCTTCCGATTCTGGAAAGAGCCAAAGTATTCGGCTGCTCCTGCTGCCCGCCCAATCTGTTAAGGTTTGTCGGTTCCATCGCCGATTTTATGTACGCAACATCGGGCAATACGGTTTTTACCCATTGTTATATGAACGGCACCGGCACGGTCAGCATTGGCGGCAGGGAAATTCTTCTGGAACAGAAGACGGAATATCCTTATGAAGGAGATGTGCAGATTCTTGTCAAAACAGCAGGCGCATTTACCATAGCCCTGAGAATACCCGGCTGGGCATCGGCTGAAAAAGCAGAACTCACAGTAAACGGTGAGAAGATAGTATGTGCCCCTGTAAAAGGTTATGTTTATGTGGACCGCTGCTTTGCCCAGGGAGATTGTATTCATGTAAAGCTGCCTTTGGAAACAAGAATCGTGGAGGCAAATCCCAGAGTTTCGGATCTTTGCGGCAGGGCCGCCGTGGTAAGAGGACCGATTGTATTTTGTGCGGAAGGGATAGACAATGCGTATTTGCTGCGGGATGTGCGTATTCAAAGGGAAAGTGCGGTAAATTTGGAAAGAGAGACAATAGGCGGTCTGGAAATCCCCGTGCTGACGATGAAAGCATGGAAAAGAAAAGAGTCGGCCGTTTTGTATTCTGATAAGCCGTATGGGGAGGAAGAAACGCAGCTGAAGCTGATTCCATATTTTGCATGGGCGAACCGCGGCGTGAGCGAAATGACTACCTGGTTCCTGCAAAAGGATGGCACGGGCTGCTGATGAAAGGCCGATAGCAGGTAGTCAGTAAGGAATTAAATAAGCAGGAGAAAGACCAGATTTCCAATGCGGACGGGAAACTGGTCTTTTGTTTTTCGGAAACTATAGCTAAATGGAGTTGTGGCAGGTTGCACAATAGGGTATAATAACTCTACAAGGCCGCCTATACGGCTGAGTGAAGAAAGAATCCTGACAGAAAGGATAGAAAGGCGGAGAGGATGGGAGATTATATTATAAGCTGTTGTTCTACGGCAGATTTGACGGAAGAACATTTTCGTTCCAGGGACATATCCTACATATGCTTTCATTATGAATTGGATGGAGTGCAGTATGCGGATGATTTAGGCAAATCCATGCCATTTGAAGAATTTTATAAAAAGATGACCCAGGGAGCCGATACCAAAACCTCCCAGGTGAATTCCGAAGAATTCCGGGAATATTTTGAGGCTTTCCTGAAGGAGGGCAGGGATGTTTTGCATTTATGCCTTTCCTCCGGAATTTCAGGCGTTATTAATTCCGCGCTTGCGGCAAAGCAGGAGCTGGAAGAGTTGTACCCGGACCGGAAAATTTATGTGGTGGATTCCCTGGGGGCTTCTTCAGGATACGGACTCTTAATGGATAAGCTGGCAGATTTGCGGGATGAAGGAATGGGGATTGATGAGCTTTATGCCTGGACGGAGAAGAATAAACGCAGGCTGAACCATTGGTTTTTTTCTACGGACCTCACCTTTTATATCAAGGGCGGCCGTGTATCCAGGGCCTCCGGGTTTATCGGAGGCGTGCTTGGCATCTGCCCGCTTCTGAATATGGATAACCTGGGCAGGCTGATTCCCCGGTTTAAGATCCGTACCAAGCGTAAGGTGATACAGGCTATTGTGGAAAAGATGGAGGAATATGCGGATGGCGGTCTGGATTATTCCGGCAAATGCTATATCTCCCAGTCGGCCTGCCGCGAGGATGCCCGTGCGGTAGCGGACATGATAGAAGAACGTTTTCCCAAACTGAACGGGAAGGTGGAAATCAATTATGTGGGCACTACCATCGGAAGCCATACAGGGCCGGGAACCGTGGCGCTGTTCTTCTGGGGCAGGGAAAGAACGGAATAGAAGCAGGGAAAAGGAAGAACCGGTATGCACAGGCTGCCGGTTCTTTTTTTATGCGCATCTCCCGGACACAGGCACCGCTTTTCCATAATACGGAAAAAAACGGGGGAAATTTAATAATCTAAAAAAAACAACCTATTTTTACTAAAAATAATGCTCTTTGATAAAATTATTCAGTACACTATAATGCAATAGTAAATGAAAGGTAACTGTCCGGTACGTCGGCGCAGTATCTGTGAAGGGACGGAACAGTCACAAGGAAATACATGCAGAGAAATTCAGAAGCAGGAAGGGAAGGATTTATTTATGAAAAGAGTAATTGCAATGCTGCTGACAGGAGCAATGGTAATGTCACTGGCAGCCTGTGGAAGCACGGACACTACGTCTGCAGAAACCGCCGATACCAAGGAGACGGCTTCCCAGAGTACAGCCGCAGCCCAGAACACGGACAGTACCGGGGCTGCGGACGGGGAGGTTGTGGAAATCACCGTACAGTCCTGGCAGTATGCCCTGGGCAATTATAAGGGATTCAGTGAGGATTCCGAGTTGACACAGGCCATCGCAGATGAGTTTAACGCCACCCATCCCGGGATCCATGCAACCGTAACGATAATGAGACAGGAAGATCACTATAACGCCCTCAAGGTTGACTTTGCAGCCGGAAGCGCTCCGGATGTTATCGGCATCGCACCGGGCGCGGATCTGGAACAATACAAATCCCAGCTGGCGCCTATGGCGGATTACGCATCTGCAGAATGGGGAGAGAACTGGCAGGATCAGTTTACCGACGCCTCCTTCACCACCATTACGCTTTCCGGTGATGAAATATATGCATTCCCCAGTGCCATGAGCGCATCGGGGACCATCTGGTACAACAATAAACTTATGACGGAAAACGGTGTTGCAGCGTTTCCTGCAACCTGGGAAGAACTGACGCAGGCGGCACAGACATTACGCGGTGCAAAGCAGATTCCCCTGATGTTCGGCGGCAAGGATAACTGGCAGAATTATGATATGTTTATCGCCATCCTGGCTACTATCAACAAAGATCTGTGCAACGACGTATTCTCTCTGGATGCGGAATGGACGGAAAGCGATGTGGTAAAAGCCTTTTCTTATTACCAGAAGCTGTTTACCGACGGCATTGTACAGGACGGCGCGCTGTCCACCACCATTTACAACGAAGGCTATTCCCAGTGGAAGGATGACGACGGAAATTCCACCATCCCTATGATTTTCAACGGTTCCTGGGATTTGGGTTCCCTGAAGGCGGAGAACTCCTTTTATGAAAACTTTTCCTCCAATGATATTAAAGTGGCAACCCTTCCTTCCATCGAAGGAAAAGAAGGTGCGGTGCTCACCGCTCCCGATGTGGCATGGGGAATCAACGCCGCAAGCCCGAACCAGGAAGCGGCCTGGGAATTTGTGAAATGGATGTGCTACGATATGCAGCAGTCCGTAGTGGACGGTCTTGGGTTCTTCAGCGTGCTGAAGGATGCACCCAGCCCCACCGTTGACCTTACGGCGGATTATAAAGCGGCTTATGATACCATTTCGGCGGCAGCCGCCTCCGATCAGACCGTAGGCTTCCGCAGCTCCTTCTACACCAAGATAAATGACGAGCTGTTCGACCAGCTGCAGCTTCTGGGAACCGGCGCGGCCACTCCGGAAGAAGCCGCCGCAGCAATGGCGGAAGCCGCTGCAGGAATTTCCAAATAACAGGGATTCCGTATGGGAAGTACCCTGGCGGCAGACACCGGGTGGACATGCTGTCATGTCCGTCCGGCCCGCTGTCCGCGGAGATCATGTGGAACAGGGGCTGCCGTCCGGCGGGCGCAGGTTCTGCACGTTAGTTAAAAAGGCAGGAGGCCGGAAGGATGATTAATTTTAGAAACAGCAGGAAAATTGGATTTTTATGTGTACTGCCGTTGCTTTTGTTTGTAATGGTATATATGGTTTATCCGGTATTATATAACGTGAAAATCAGTTTGTATGACTGGAACGGTATTGACCCGGATATGACCTTTATCGGGCTGACGAACTTTATGAATATATTCAAAGACAAGGTATTCCGGATTGTTCTGCGGAATTTTCTGCTTTTTGCACTGTTTACCGTAACCGTGCAGGCTATTCTGGGGTTCCTTCTGGCGGATATGTTCCAGAAGAAATTTGTGGGAAGGGATGTCTCCAAGGCAGTCCTCTTCATGCCGGCTATCCTTTCTTCCATCATTATCGGACAGGTTTTCTACCGGCTCCTGGATCCGAATATCGGTTATTTAAAGGATATCCTTTCTTTTTTTGGAGTCAGCGCCCCTCTTTCCAATCCCAAGCTGGCTATATGGGCAATTATCCTTGTTAACATCTGGCAGTGGACCGGCTACTCCATGACGCTGTATTACGGCGCTATGGCGGGTATTTCGGAAGATTTGTATGAAGCGGCCAAAATCGACGGGGCCACACATTTCCAGATACTTAAGAAAATCACATTCCCTCTGGTAAGGGGGACCACATATAACCTGACGATTATCGGTGTGATCGGTGCCCTCAAGCAGTATGATTTGGTGGCCTCTCTGACAGGAGGCGGGCCGGCGAACTCCACGCAGACCTTTGCCACCTATTTATATGAGGCGGCTTTTACCAATTACGAACAGGGTTATGCCTCTGCCATTGCGGTGGTAATGTTCCTGATAGCCGGGATTATCACGGTATTCCAGCTCAGGCTTTATAATTCCAAAACCATTTACTAAGGGGTAGTGTCAAGTGAATTATGAAAACCCGAAGCCGGGTGAACTGGCAACATTAGAACCTTGAAAATTGCAGATATGTAAGAAATTGGCAGTTCCCGCCACCCTTGACGGCACGCCAAAACAATGCTC
>OJIY01000133.1_pt1 | contig 55014 bp, 44 predicted proteins | sample 1596061 | NCBI WGS metagenome assembly OJIY01 (sample SAMEA4350111, study PRJEB24818) | metagenome | biome: human; feature: gut; material: faeces | place: Denmark | collected 2013-09 | reverse complement strand
CGGCATAGATGAGTTTCGTGCCGGGGTCGAAGTAGGAGGTTACCATTTTCGTTGCTTCATTGATTCCGGCAATGCCGTTGCCCTGTGCATACGCTCCTATGGCAGTAGCCGTCAGCAGGAACAGCATCATGATTTTCTTTTTGTCCATTGTTCTGTTTATTTTTAAGTTGTTAATGATAAGTCTTTGATGGGAGGAGACAGCGGAGCTGGCTCTGTCTTATCGTATGAGATTGTTTTACCTATGAACCGCCCCGTCCGTTACTCCTTCCCTGTTTGCAATATGGATTGTTTTACAGATAGTAGGAAAGCGGCTTTTCTTCCGTCGTTCCCTCGTTATTGTTTTCTTTGTCTGTTTCGGGGACAGAAGTCATTTTTGTATCATTCTCCTGCAACTCCGTTTCTTCGACCTTGCGGATGGCAGCGAGTAGCTTTTGATGGTCTTGCTCCTGTCCGAGTGCGACTTCTTTCATGTATTCCATGAGCTCAGTCCCTCGTATCGCTTGCAGCGTTTCGTGAACGTCAGTTTCGTCTTCCTCATCAAGCGCATCGTCATTCCTGTGCCAACCATTGACACGGATGATGTCCCTTGCGAGGATGCTGGACGGTGATACTTCGGGCAGAGAATCGTCTGCTATCAGGCTTTCACCTCGTCCGCCGATTTCCAATTGCAGTTCCTCACGGGCTATGGTGTCCTCATCCGGTTCGTCCATCGTATAGTCGACATTCATCTCATTGTCGTCCTCCTCAGCGGTACTTCCTGCTTTTTCGGCAGCATCTTGCCCTGCCAAGGAGTTTTGCCCTGCAAAAGTATCAGAAATTTCAGCTGATTTTTCAGACGGGGAAACGGCGGGAACTTCAGGGATAGACGGGGAAGTGAAAGGTTTGCTCCTGCCTACCAGAATATGGCGGGCACTGTCTATTTGCTCTTGGGAAACGGAGGGTTTGGAACTTACACTTTGCTTGCCGGCTTTCATTTCTTCAGTGTCTTTTCTTGGTTTTATGTTCAAACCTTGAAACAAACTCCACAGGTATGCGATGCCCAAAATCACCCAAACAACACCCAAGAAAAGGAGAATATCTAAAAGAACAGTTTCCATATTCACAGGTATAAAGTGTTTTTTAATTTCTGCTTGTCTGCAATCTCATTGATAAGCTCCTGATGAGTTTTGAGGTGATTGGTAAGGATATTCTCTATGTAAGCCGTCAACGTCGTTTCCGCCTTTGTATCGCGGAGAACATTGCGGAGTATGGTTAAGGTCTCTGTGTTGATCGTGAACCCCGATTTGTTTCGGGACCGCCTTGGAATAAAGAACTTGGCTTTGTAATCCTCCCATTGCTCCTCTGTACTTTGCAGCATAAAGTCAGCAAGGTAATCCGTATCTGTAAAATCCTTGCTGTCTTCCATAAGATGCTGAGTTCCGGACGCTGTTTTCTTTACCTGAGTGGGATTGTCCGTGTTGTCTTCCTTGGTATTCATGTCTCTTATGTAAACCTGAAAGAAAATGACACAGCAATATATAATCAGAAGAATATTGCTGAATACCAAGAATAAAATCAGAAAATCGTTTGTTGTCATAATATGTTATATTGTTATGGTTGTTTTACGCCGTTGTCTTGCCGTGGCATTGTTGAGCAGTTCCTTATGCTCTCTGAGGTGCTCACGCAAAATGTTGTCTATGTATGCAGCCATCGAGATCCGTTCACCCAAGTCTTGCAGCACGTTCCTTAGTACCTGCAAGGTCTCCACATTCATCGTGAAGGCTGTCTTTTCGCGGATACGGACAGCGTGAAAATAGCGTGTCCGGTAATCGTCCAATGAGAGTACCTGAGTCTCATGCGGCACTTTCCTTGCCCTTTCCGCATTCGTTTCTTGGAGGACGGGAGTATTCCCTTGAACCGGCATAATCTCCTTCGCCTCTTGTTGCTCGTTTTCTTCATCCTCATCGGGCGGGTCGAAGGCAAGCGTATCCTTGGGCTTTCCTTTCATCATGCCGTCCTCTGACATCTCCTTGAGCTTGGCTTCCAAGATTTTTCTCCGTTCGTCAATCCGTGCCATTGTCCGCCTCCTTCTTTAGTCTGATATGCGTGAGTAGGCTGTCAATCATCTCATCCAACCCCGTGCCTGCACGTTGGGCTTTGCCCGGAGCCAGATAAGTGGAACGGAATGCCCCACGAAAGCCGTATTGTTCCAACTCGTGACAGAAACGGTGGGCGGCATAGACGTGTTCGTCAAACAGCGTATAGCCCTCGTTCCTGATGTATTCGCTGTATTTCTCTATCAGCGTGCTCTTCACCCGTCTGTCCACCTTGTTCCAAAGGAGCATGACATCCTTGATACGCGCCCCGGTCATCGACACCCCCAAGTCCTGCATGGTCTTGGCATAGGCAAGGCAGGAAACCATTGACTGTACGTCGGCCTCGATGGGGGAAAGGATATAGTCCATTTCTAGTGAGAGTTCCAGCAGATCACTCGTCCCCGCATGCCCGGGAAAGTCGAAGACCACCAGTTCGAAGCGTTTCTTGGAATTTTTGCGGATATGTTCTTCAGCCTTGGCTATGGCACTCTTCGGGTCGGCCTTAAGAACACGGTAGGAAACACGTCCCAATGTTGAAAAATAGTTGTTCATCTGCTGGGAAACCAAGGGATCGCCCTCGACAAAAGTCTTTTCCCTTTGGCGGAGCTTATAAAAAGAGTCCTGCGAAAGGTCGCAATCCACGATGAAGAGTTCGATGCCTTTCTCATAATAGAGGATGCTGCTGACGATTTCTGCCAGCGTGCTTTTTCCGACACCTCCCTTCTGGGAGGAAAAGCCCAGAAAGATGGGCGATGTATTTGTCTGTTCCATTGCGATAGATATTTTTATTTGTTGAACTGTCTTTTGGGCGATATGCCGTTTGAACGTTTGATTGTCCGATAGAACCATCGACAGTTTGTTTTATCGTTTGTCTTGCCGATCTGTCGGTCATTTGATTTATCAATCATTTGTTCTATCAACCATTCGGTTTGTCGAGAGTTCGAGAAATCTACATCTCGAAATGTCGAACTATCGAGAAATCGAACAATCTATTTTCCGAACTTTTTATCGTCCTTTTTAACGTTTGTTCGAGTGATTGTCCGCTCGTTCTGTCTGCAAAATAAAAGCTTTTTCGATAGATTTTTCTATGCCTGTGAAGTATAGGGAAATGAAAGGAAAAAGAGTGAATATCATTGATAATGAGATATTTGGAAATCCGCCGTAACTTTGCAGGCGGATAGAGAACATGGAGCTGACCTCCCCGAAGCGGATACCCTGAAAGGTGGATGATCCAATCGCATCAACTCTTGATACAGCAAGGTGTGTCTTTGTAACACAAACCGCCATTTGTACCACAAAGACCCTTGCCCCGAAGGGGGATGAATTACTCCAAAGTCGTAATTAGAAGACCAAATGAATATGAATAAAGGTACAGAATATCGTTTAGAACGAAAAAAGGCAGAAAAGCCTCGTTGGGACAACTGGCATGTGCGGTTGCCCAACCCCAAAGACCAGCAACGGGCGATAGATTTGTTTCAGCGTTCGGGGGCAAAAACAAAGTCGGATTTCGTGCGTGGACGTATTCTTGGAGAGAGTTTCAAGGTGATTACGGTGGATAAATCCGCAGTGGAATATTACCGGAAGCTCTCAGAACTGACGACGCAAATCCATAAGATTGGCGTGCTGTATAACCAAGCCGTGCGTGCCATCAACAGCTATCACAGCATAAAGACTGCACAGATTATGCTTGAGAAGTTGGAGAAATTGTCGGCTCAAATCATTGCCTTACAAGAGCAGGCTATCAATCTAACCATTGATTATAGAAAGAAGAAGTATTGAGAATTTAGTTAGAAAAATGATAGCAAAAATTTCAGCAACGGAGAACCTTGGAGGGGCACTCGGCTATAACTTCAAAAAGGTGGAGAAAGGGGAAGCAAGCATTCTCCTTGCCGCTGAGTTGTATCAGGACAGAGAGGGACGTTATACGATGGAGGACGTGCTTGCCGACATGGAGGCATTGATACCCAAGAAATGCCGAACGAAGAAGACGGTGTTCCATTGTTCCCTTAATCCGCATCCGGACGAGAAGCTCTCAGATGAAACACTCACGCAGATTGCCAAGGAGTATATGGAGGCACTCGGCTACGGCAATCAACCTTATATCGTGTTCAAGCACAGCGACATCGCCCGTGAGCATATACACATCGTATCACTTCGGGTGGACAGTCGTGGGCAGAAGATTAATGATAAGTTTGAGAAACGGCGGAGCAAGCAAATTACCGATGCCTTGGAAAGGAAGTATAACCTTATTCCGAGTTCAAAGGTTACTGAGAAGGCAGTAGTAGAAACGCCCAAGGTAGATATTGGTAAAGGGAATATCAAGGAGCAGGTGGCAAGCGTTGTCCGCATGGTGCTGAAACATTATAAGTTTTGTTCATTAGGAGAACTGAATGCCATCCTGAGTAAATATAACCTTGCCGTGGAAGAAGTGAAGACGGAGTTTCGGGGAAAGAAATATGACGGACTGGTCTATGTTCCGACAGATGACAAGAGCAATAAAGTAAGCACACCCATCCATGCCTCGGACATCGGCCGTGGTGTGGGCTATACTGCCGTACAGAACAGGATGCAAAAGTCCAAGCAAACCATCAAGCCACTGATACCAACCGTCAGGAACAAAGTGTTACAAACTATGCGTACCTCTCCCAATACGGAGAAAGAACTTCGGCAAAGATTGGAGGAACAAGGCTTGCGTGTGGTAATCCGAAAAAATGACAATGGAAGAATTTACGGCATTACCTTTATTGATGACGAGCAGGGTGTTGCACTCAATGGTTCCAGATTGGGCAAGGGATATGCCGCCAATGTATTCAATGGCTATTTTTCCAATCCTGCTCATAACTCATTCTTGGACGAAACGCTGTATGGCAGTCCGTTTGCTCGTTTGGAACAATCGGCAACTGGCCAACCTTTACAATCCAATGCTGAGGAAGGTGACAATCTTGTCGATGAGCTAATCGAGGACATGATGGGCGACCCATCCACATCTACGAACAACGATGATTGGAAAGAAGCGGCTTGGCAGCGTAAACTTCGCAGGCAAAGCAAAGTCAATCTCAAACGGAGGAAAAGATAAGTAGGTATTTCAAATTTTGTTTGAACAGTATTCAAACGCAATTCAAATAATGATAATACAACAAATATAAAAGCAATACGATTATGGCACAAGAAGATGATTTAAGGGCATTGGGTAAGGTGATGGACTTTATGCGAGGCATATCAGTGATATTCCTACTTACCAACTGCTATTGGTTCTGCTACGAGGCATTTCAGGAGTGGCATTTTACACTCGGCGTCGTCAACAGAATTCTGATGAATTTCCAACACACGGCGGGCTTGTTCTCGTCCATACTTTGGACGAAACTCTTTTGTGTGGTATTTCTTGCTCTTTCTTGTCTGGGAACGAAAGGCGTTAAGGAAGAGAAAATCACATGGCCAAAGATTTGGGCAGTGCTTTTCGCAGGCTTTGTCTTTTTCTTTCTTAACTGGTGGCTGTTGGCATTGCCCATAGGAAAAATTGGAGCAGCTTCGCTCTATATCTTCACGCTGTCCGTTGGCTATATCTGTCTGCTGATGGGTGGCGTATGGATGAGCCGACTGCTCAAAAACAATCTGATGGATGATGTATTCAACACGGAGAACGAGAGTTTCATGCAGGAAACACGATTGATGGAGAATGAATACTCGGTAAATCTTCCTACACGCTTCTATTACAAAAAGAAGTGGAACAACGGCTGGATTAACGTGGTCAATCCCTTCCGTGCCTCAATGGTGCTCGGCACACCGGGTTCGGGTAAGTCCTACGCCATCGTGAACAACTATATCAAGCAGCAGATTGAAAAAGGCTTTGCCATGTATATCTATGATTACAAGTTTCCCGACCTTTCCGAGATTGCTTACAATCATCTGCTTCAGCATTTGGATGCCTATAAGGTAAAGCCGCAGTTCTATGTAATTAACTTTGATGATCCGAGAAAGTCGCATCGGTGCAATCCCATCAATCCAGCCTTTATGACGGACATATCGGATGCCTATGAGAGTGCCTATACGATTATGCTCAATCTCAACCGCTCGTGGATTCAGAAGCAGGGAGACTTCTTCGTGGAGTCACCGATTATCTTGCTGGCTGCCATCATCTGGTTTCTGAAAATCTATGAGAATGGAAAGTATTGCACTTTTCCGCACGCCATAGAGTTCCTGAACCGCCCCTATGCACAGATTTTCCCGATACTCACTTCCTACGATGAACTTGCCAATTATCTTTCTCCTTTCATGGATGCTTGGGAGGGCGGAGCGCAGGACCAGTTGCAGGGACAGATTGCCAGTGCCAAGATACCGCTTTCCCGTATGATCTCGCCAGCTCTTTATTGGGTAATGACGGGTGATGATTTCTCGCTCGACATCAATAACCCTAATGAGCCGAAAGTCCTTGTTGTGGGTAACAACCCCGACCGTCAGAATATCTACTCGGCTGCTCTCGGTCTGTATAACAGTCGTATCGTGAAACTCATCAACAAGAAGAAGCAACTCAAATCCTCAGTGATTATTGACGAGCTTCCGACTATCTATTTCCGAGGCTTGGACAACCTCATTGCTACTGCACGAAGCAATAAGGTAGCGGTGTGCTTGGGCTTTCAGGACTTTTCACAGCTCACCCGTGACTATGGCGACAAGGAGAGCAAGGTGATTCAAAATACGGTGGGCAATGTTTTCTCTGGTCAAGTAGTAGGCGAAACTGCCAAGACATTGAGTGAGCGCTTTGGTAAGGTCTTGCAGCAACGGCAGTCCATGACCATCAACCGTAATGACAAATCGACCTCTATCTCCACACAAATGGACAGCCTTATTCCGGCAAGCAAGATTTCCAACCTCACGCAAGGTATGTTCGTGGGGGCAGTGTCTGACAATTTTGACGAACGTATTGACCAAAAGATTTTCCATGCGGAGATAGTCGTGGATAGTGCCAAAATCTCCGCCGAGATGAAAGCCTATCAACCAATCCCTATAATCGCAGACTTTACAAACGAAGATGGCTCCGACAATCTCAAAGAGACTATCGAAGCCAACTATAAACGTGTCAAACAAGAGATTATCTCACTTGTGGAATCGGAGAAGGAACGCATCAAGGCCGACCCGGCTCTTGCTCACTTGACTAAGGAGTAGATCATTTACCAACCGATGTCTCAAAGCATCTGTTCCTTGTAAAGGTTTCCGAGAAAAGTTACCTTACTATTGGGAATAGAAAGATATATGTTCGAGAGAATATCTTTCGGACTGTATATGTACGTCATTTTTTTATCATCGGGAGTGCGGCACCTGTTGCGCACCTCCCGAAGAAAATGGATTTAATCATCCCACAGCGATGACGGGCGGCGGCTCGGGGCGTCATAGTCATCGTCGTCTTCCTCGCCGTCAAAGAAGTTGTTGCCTTTCGAGAGTGCAGGCCCCGTGGCGGGGTCTTCACTGATGCCCACGCTGATGGAGCCGGCGAGGATAGAGTTTTCTAATGTGATGGGGACCACTTTGATTTCCGGTTTGATGTAATTGTTCATTTTTTATTAATTAACTGTTTGTTTTAAATCATCGAGGGGAGCGCACCGCCCGTTTCCGTGGGATTCGGAACGTGATGAATCACGCCCCTGCGGCGTGCCGCACCCCCGATGAAGAGAGACTTCTTTTTTTATTTCACTATCACCTTTCGACCGTTGACGATATACACGCCGGCGGGAATCTGTCGGCGCACGCTGTCGTTGAGGCGGTCGGCCACGCGCTGTCCCTGGAGGTTGTACACCGCACCGTCTGCCGCACCGTCTGTCGCATCGTCTGTCGTGCCGTCGATGCCCGTGGTCTCGCCATCGAAGACGATGGAGAGCGGCTTGGCACCCTCATGGCTGTTGTAGCTGATGTAGGCGCGGTAGGCAGGCACCGTGACGGAGGGGTTGTCGGACGTTACCTTGTGGAACTGGCCGTCGGCCTGCAGGATGTAGGCGTGGGCGGAAGCTAGCCACCAGTTCACCACGTCTTGCACCGCACCACTGAAGGCGTATTCGCCGGAATAGAGGACGATGCTGCTACGGTCGGCCTTCACCTGCAGGTTCTCGCCGTCGAGCCGTGCGGGGGCGTCGGCCGTGAGCAGGTAGGGACTGTAGGCCTCGAGCGTGCCGTTCACCTCCTTGAAGTGCACCGCGGTGCGGCTTTCCTGTCTGTCGGCAAGGGTGTAGGCCCTGAAGCCCTGCACGGGCAGTTCGTAGGGCAGGCAGAGCGTGGCCTTGCCGGCGGCGAGGGTGCGGTCGTAGGTAGCCTTCGTGGCGGTGAAGTCGAGCCCGATGGGCAACGGCTGTTCGTCGGTGAGGCGGAAGTCGTCGCACGCCCAGCCGTTCTTTGCCGCGTCGTAGTACACGTAGTTCGCCTTTGCCTTGTCGGCTGCGTTGTAGAAGTCGGGCATTTCACCCAACTGCTGTGCCCAGTAGCACTTGTCGGTGCGGTCGGCTTGCAACTTCTTTGTCACCTCGCCGCTCTTGAGCTGCTCCTCGGTTATCTTCGTGCCCTGCTTCTTGCCGCAGGTGTTGAGGTAGTAGCAGTCAGTGAAGGTGGCGCTGATGCCGCTTTCCGTGCCGAAGGTTTTGCTATGCTCGTTGGTGGCGTTGTTCTTGCCGACGTAGAGGCAGCGAGTCAGCGTGTAGGTGCCAACCTTATACAAGACAAAGCCAGCCATCGCTCTCTCGTCTTCATCCGAATTGTCGGTGATTCTGCCTTTGACGAGGCAGTCGGTGATTTGAACCGAGGCGTAGGGGGCTACAGTTTGAAGCATGCCTGCAGCTTTGGATGCATTCCGACCACTGCCCCCCGTGATGTCCACGTCGCTGATGCAGCCCGTGAGGGTGGTGGTGCCCAAGGCTGCATAAACCATTCCGGACAAGCCGGAACTCTTCGTCGTAATCTTTCCTTGGGTGCGCAGGTTGCGGATGGTGGCGTCCTTCACTCTTCTGAAGGGGGCTATTTTGTTATCTTCGCCCGCATTCCAGTCGAACTTCAGCGTATGTCCCTGCCCGTCGAACGTGCCGGAGTATCTTTTGTCATAGCCCACCATCAAGATTTCGGTGCCGAGGTCGACGTCAGCCGTCATCTTGGCATCAACGGCGTTCTGTCCGTCGTTCACGAGGTCGCAGAACGCCTTCCAGTCTTCCTTCGAGGCGATGTCGAAGGTGCCGGTCACGGTTACGTCCACGCTCTTGTCTTCCGTTACGGGCGTGTTGGCGGTGAAGTTGACGAAGTTGAGCGCGTAAGTCATCTTAGGGTTGTAGCCCGTGCCGAGGAGTTCCTCTGCCGTGGGCAGACCGCCGTGGATGCCCTTTCCGCTGTTGGCATAGCGCGTGGCGCGCACATTGTTCTTGTAGGCGAAGTCCACCTTACATACTTTCTTTGCCGCGTCGGCGGTAAGCTGCGGCTCGTTGTCGGTGCCGAGGGTCTGTCCCCACACCTGCGACTCTCTGCCCTTCTGCAACTTATAGGCTACGTAGCCGTTCCTGAGCTGCGCCTCGGTGATCTTATCGCCCTGCGCTTTGCCGCAGGTGTTGAGGTAGTAGCAGTTGTTGAGGGTGGTGGTGGCTTTGGGGTCAGAGTCCGAGGCAAAGGTGTAGCCGCCGGTGGCGTTGTTCTCGCCGACGTAGAGGCAGTTGGTCAGGGTGCATTTGCCATACTGGCTACATACAAATCCGCCCATGCTTTCCTTGCCTTTCTCCGTCGTGGCGTGGAACTTGCCCTTGACGATGCAGTCGGTGATGGTAGCCTTGGCATTTTGTCTTACGCATTCAATCATGCCCGCCGCGTCGCATCCTTGACCAGTATAGCTACTTATGATATTCACGTTGCTGACGCAGCCCGAGATGGTGGTGGTGCCATAGGCGTCGTAAATCAATCCTGACAAGAAGTGGGTGCTTGAGTTGATCACTCCCTCGGTGCGCAGGTTCTTGATGGTGGCGCCGTCCACAGTTTGGAAAGGGGCTATCCAAGGTCTATCGCCGCTATTCCAGTTGATCTTCAGTGTATGGTTCTGTCCGTCGAAGGTGCCGGAGTAGTTTTTGCCATGGCCCAACATCATGATGTCCTCGCCGAGGTCGACGTCGGCGGTCATCTTGGCGTCAATGGCGTTCTGTCCGCCGTTCACGAGGGCGCAGAACGCCTTCCAGTCAGCCTTCGACGCGATTTCGTAGCAGTCCTTTTCGGCGAGTGTGATGTCCACCTTGCGGTCGGCATTAACGGGAGTGGAGGCATTGAAGCCGCCCTCAAAGGCGATGGCATAATAATGATGAGGGTTGTAGCCCGTGCCTAAGAGGTCCTGCGCCGTGGGCAGACCGCCGTGGATGCTCTGCCCGTTGGTGGCGTAGCGCGTTGCCTTCACCTCGCCGTTGTAGACGAACTTCACCTCGTACACCCGTTTCGTGGCGTCGGTGGTGGGCTGCGGAATGGTGTCCGTTCCGAGCGTCTGTCCCCAGACGTTTTCCGGGCGCTTGTTCTGAAGCAGATATGCCATTTCGCCGCTCTTCAGTCGCTCGGCGGTTACCTGCTTGCCCTGCGCTTTGCCGCAGGTGTTGAGGTAGTAGCAGTCGGTGAAGGTGGCGCTGATGCCCTTTTCCGTGCCGAAGGTGTAGCTGTTTTTGCTGTTGGCGGCGTTGTTCGTGCCGACGTAGAGGCAGCGAGTCAGCGTGTAGGTGCCACTATTATCAAAGACAAAGCCGGCCATCATTCTATAGTCTTCATCCGCAGTGTCGGTGATGCGGCCTTTGACGAGGCAGTCGGTGATTTGAACCGAGGCACCGCTGGCTACAGCTTGAACCATGCCCGCGGCTTTGGAATCATTCCAACCACTGTTCCCCGCCGTGATGTCCACGTCGCTGATGCAGCCCGAGATGGTGGTGGTGCCCAAGGCTATACGAACCATTCCGGACAAGCCGTAACCCTTCGTCGTGATCTTCCCTTGGGTGCGCAGGTTCTTGATCGTGGCGTCCTTCACACACCAGAAGGGGGCGATATAGTTCTTTTCACCCGCATTCCAGTTGAACTTCAGCGTATGGCCCTGTCCGTCGAACGTGCCGGTGTAATAGAAAAAGTCATAGCCAGAGGAATAGGGGTTTAATGTTCCTGCCATCACGATCTCCTCGCCGAGGTCCACGTCCTTTGTCAGCTTGGCGTTGAGGGTGGTCTGTCCGCTGTTCACTCGATCGCAAAACGTTTTCCAGTCTGCTTTCGAGGCAATCGTAATGGTCTCGCTCTCGTTTCCGGAGCCGCCCTGCGCCCACGTCGGCATCGTCAGCACGAGGGCAAGCAAGAAGAGGCTGAGCCTCTCGATTAAATTTTTTGTTTTCATTTTGCTTATTATTTTAGTAAAAGTTTTGTTTTATGAATTCTCGTCCGCTGCCGTAAGCGTGTCGGCCGTGCGGGCGGTCGTCGTGTTGTCGCCGCCGTACTTCTCGGGTCGGTCGTCGTCCTTTTTCTTGCCGCGCGTCATCACCTGCTCCTTGTAGCGCTTGATGTTGGCGTTTGTCGTTTTCACCTTATTATATATATAGGGTTGCGGGGTATCGGAGGAGCACACCGCCTGTGGGCGAGCGCCCCCCCGATAAGAAGAGAGACATTATTTCACAACAACCTTCCGTCCGCCGACGATGTAGACGCCTGCGGGCAGCCGGTGGCGTGCGTCGGCTAAGCGGTCGGCCACGCGGCGGCCTTGCAGGTCATACACCGGACCGTTCTTTCCGTCGGTCGCCTCGTTCGTCGTGCTGCCGATGCCGGTGGTCTCGCCGTCGAGGACGACAGAGAGCTGCTTGGCACCTGACGCCTGCGGTGGACAGATGATGTAGGCACGGTAGGCAGGAATGGTGGCGGCGGAATTGGCCGTCGTTACCTTGTGGAACTTGCCATCGTCCTGCAGGATGTAGGCGTTGTCGGCGGCAGCGGTGGCGTTGCTCACGCCGGCTACCGTACCCGTGAATTTGTAACCTGCGGCGAGGGTCGTCATCTTGTCGGCCTTGTAGGCTTTCACCTCGATGTTTCTGCCGCCGAGCTGTGGCATACCGTTGGCCGTGATGTAATACGGCGTGTATGCCGTGAGCTTGTCGTCCACTTCCTTGAAATGGACTTCGTTTTTGTTGCCGCCCGAGAGGGTGTAGGCCTTGAAGCCCTGAGCAGACAAGTCGTAAGGCAGACACAGCGTGGCTTTCTGCGTGCCATTGAAGTTGCGCTCGTAGGTAACGTTGGCGGCGGTGAAGTCGAGCCCGATGGGCAACGGCTGTCCGTCGGTGAGTCGGAAGTCGTCGCACGCCCAGCCTTTCTTTGCCGCGTCGTAATACACGTAGTTCGCCTTGCTCTTGTCGGCTGCGTTGTAGAAGTCGGGCATTTCACCCAACTGCTGTGCCCAGTAGCACCGGTCGGTGCGGTTGTTCTGCAGGAGCTTGGTTACCTCGCCGCTCTTGAGCTGCTCGGCGGTTATCTTCGTGCCTTGTGCATTGCCGCAGGCGTTGAGGTAGTAGCAGTTGTTGAGGGTGGTGCCGAAGTAAGAGTATCTCGCAAAGGTATGGCCGCCGCCGGGGACATTATCTCCGAGGTAGAGGCAGTTGTTGAAAGTGCAGGTGCCATCTTGTTGTTTACTGAACCCGCTCACGAAGAAAAGAGCTTCTTCGAACGTTTTGTTGAACTTCCCTTTGACGATGCAGTCGGTAAAGGTAACGACGGCACCGTATGTTATAGATAGAGCCATGCCCGCCATATCGCATGAGCCACTTTTTCTGCTGCTCGTGATGTTCACATTGCTGACGCAGTTTGTGATGGTGGTCTTGCCCGAGACAACAAGTATCAATCCGGACATATTACTATAGCTCGACTTGATATTCCCTTCGGTGCGCAGGTTGCGTATGGTGGCGTTCTCCACATTGTAGAAGGGGGCTAATACGCCGTTCGTGTTGCTCCAGTCGAGCTTCAGCGTATGGTTCTGCCCATCGAAGGTGCCGGAGTACTTGTTGTTATCATCGCCCACCATGTTTATTTCCGAGCCGAGGTCGATGTTGCACGTCATCTTGGCGTCAACAGCATTCTGTCCGCTTTTTACGATGTCGCAGAACTCTTTCCAGTTCTCCTTTGATGCGATTTCGTAGTAGTCTTTTTTGTTGAAGGTTACTGCCACGGTCCGGTCGGTGTTGACGGTGGTTGAGCCGTTGAAGCCGTCCTCAAAGGCGATTCCGGAATAATAATGGTGCTCGTTGTAGTCGCTGCCAAGGAGGTCCTTTGGTGTAAAGGTGGGCATGGAGCCGTAGATGGCCTTGCCGTGGGTGGCGTAGCACGTGGCGCGCACCTGGCTGTTGAAGGTGAAATCCACCTTATAGACCCGCTTCGCGCCGTCGGCGGTGAGCAGGGGCTCGGTGTCCTTATTGAGTTCCTGTCCCCACACCATGTTGTTTCTGCGGGCTTGCAGCTTATACGCCACCTCGCCGTTCTTTAGCTGGTCGGTGGTTATCTTCTCACCCTGCGCTGTGCCGCAGGCGTTGAGGTAGTAACAGTTGGTGATGTCGGCGTTGGGGGCGAAGGTGTAGCTATATTCGTTGCTGCCGTTGTTCGTGCCGGCGTAGAGGCAGTTGGTCAGCTTGCAGGTGCCGTTATTAGTATATACAAATCCGCCTATACCTTTTCGGCCTGCACCGGTGCCGTTGATTGCGCCCTTGACGAGGCAGTCGCTGATGGTAACGCGGGCACTGGGGAATATATAGGAAATCAAGCCTCCAGCCCCGCATCTGTCGCTGGTATAGCTGCTCGTGATGTTCACCGCGCTGACGCAGTTCGAGATGGTGTTGTTATCGCCGGATGCCTCGTCAATCAGCCCTGCCAGAAAGTGACCGCTCGATTTGATAGTCCCTGCGGTGCGCAGGTTCTTGATGGTTGCGCCGTCCACCCTGCGGAAGGGGGCGATGTCGCTTTCGCCGGTGTTCCAGTTGAGCGTGAGCGTATGGTTCTGTCCGTCGAACGTGCCGGCATACTTATGGTCATATCTGCCTATCATCGCGATATCTCCACCGAGGTTGACGTCGGCTTCGAGCTTGGCGTTGAGATTGGTCCTTCCCTTTTCGTTGACAATCTTGCAGAACGCTTTCCACTCGGCGGCGTCCTTGATGAGTATCGTGCCGTATTGGTCTCTGCGCATCACGATGATGTTGTGTTGCAGCGACGCCGCCTCGTATTGATTGTTTTCTTTCTGCTTCAGGGTGATGGTGACCTCGCCTCCCGTACCGCCGAGCTTGAGCCAAGGCTTATCGTAGTAAAGGACATTGGAGTTGGTGCTGGTAATGCTGAATCCAGCATTCCGGTAGTCAAAATCGTTACCACTCTGTGTGGTCTGCTTTTCGAGATAGGTATGTATGCCGAAAGCATTGCCTAAAAGCACGTCGGGCAAACCGTCAGCGGTGAAGGTTACGCGGTCGCGCTTCATAGTGACCGTCGTGCTGCACTTCCTTTTGGCACATCCTTGACTGGCGTCGAAAGTGGCGGTGAGCACTACCCTCTCGGGGCGCTTGAACTTTAGTAATCCAGTGCTGCTGACGTCCGCAACATCATCATTGTCCACCTTGTACTCGGGATTGCCGTCGTGATTCTCGAGATTGATTTTGGGCTTAAAGTGCCCGTTTGTGAAGTACATCTCATAATTTTCGCGTTCAAACCGCACCTTGGGTGACCTGACATAGCCCACGATGATGTCGCGCACCTTGAACTGGCCCCAATCGGAATTGTTGTGGGTCTGGATCTCGACGCTTTGTGCCGAGGCATCGTACTGGGTGACAACGATGTTGTTGTCATCGTCATTGAGATTGTCCTTATTGCCTCCGCTTATATACGAGTTCGTGATGGCATTCTTCTCGAAGTAATAGTCATAGCCAGAGGTAACTCTGCTGATGCGCTTGATGCCATCATTGTGGTCATAGTCTTTTCCACCCTCCGTATCGCGCAGGATAATCCAGCGGATGGCATAGCCGTCGTCGGCCTTTACGGTGATGCGGGAGCCCTTTGCGGGCTGATAGATGGCACCGTTGCCCGAGCTGCCTGAAGTAGTGCAACTACTGAATGTGATTTCCACCTTCCCCTTTCGGAGTGTTGTTACCTTCTTGTGCGTGCCTAAGTCGCGTGATCGGAAAATCTCGTAGCCCTCACGACCATAATTTGTCGCCAATGCCGGCAGGGCCAGCACGAGGACGAAGAGGAAGAGGCAGAGCCTCTGAATGATGTTTTTTGTTTTCATATAAATTGAAATTAAATATTGCGTTTTGAAATCTGAGTCGGCTACGCCGAGACGAGTTGATGAGCCGACAGGCGAATAAATTCTACATTTTTTTCCAAATCTTCCAAATCATCCAATTTTTATCATTATTAAATTAAGATTGAAAATAAATGTTCTTTTGGTTATCGGGGGTATAGTTACCGCGTTTTCCGGAAGACTTCCTTGTAGATTTCTGTCTGTTCCCGATTACGTCGTACAAGATGGTTGATCGTATCTTTGGAAAGGGAATCCAAAAGATGCTTATGCGCCAAGCCGTCAAACGGTTCTTCAAACGGACGGAGATAAGACAGCTTTTCCTTTCGCGTGGAGATTTCGGTGAACTTTTTATCCATATCGAGTGAAAAGCCGATGATGAATTCTCCGGTTTTATTTTTTAAAATATATACCCAACAGTTCTTTTTCATGTTTGCTGTTTGTTGATTCTGTTGCAAAATTATTCTACGAAGACCAACAGGGCGTTTCATATTTGCAAAAACTTGTATCATATTTGTAATTCACTAAGAATTGACGATTTATAAATGTCCGGAACACCTATGCCCTCTCTTCGGATGAGCCCTTTTGCGTTTTCTTTTTTTCTTTGGAAACGGCTTTGTATTCTGAAGGCGACATTCCGAAGAATGTCCGGAAACAACGGTTGAATGTGGCTCGGGAATTGAATCCTGACCTATATTCCACCTCGTTGATGTTCAAGTCAGGATTGTTGGTAAGCAGCGAAGCCGCGTGTCGCAGCCGGTAGCCGTTGATAAATTCGTTGATTGTGGCTCCATCGGCATACTTGCGCACGGCATTGGTGATATAGACGGCATTTGTTCCAATCCGCTTTGAGAGAATATCGCGGTTCAACTCCGTGTCTTTATAGATTTTCTCATGCTGCATCAACTCGCACAACCGGCGGTAGATTTTCCCTTCACGGTCGAGTTCTTCCTCGGGAACGAGCCTTGTCGCGGTCTCCATGTCGCTTTCCGCCTTGCGGTATAATAGAATGGAGTCGTACAAAGCCCTGTTTTTGCAGCGCAAGCGGCGGGTGTAGATGATGTAAAGTACGACGGTGGCAAGCAGCAATGCCACGATGATGAGTGAGAGATAGAGCCGTGTTGTGATGACCTCGTTCCGGAGTGTGAGCTTGTCAACCTCGAAGATGGTGCGCAGTTCGTCGAGCTGCTTGGCAAGTTCGGTGTTGCGCAGTTTGTCTTTATGTGGGATGACGAGTCTGTACAATTCTGCAGCTTCCTTGTATCGTCCGGCCTGCGTGTAGAGGTCGGCTTGCTGCATCTGCACGGTGAGCAAGCTGACGGAGTCGCCGGCGGCAGTCATGATGTCCATGTTCTCGTTGTTGCAGGCAATAGCCCGGTCGTACTGCTTGATGGCTGTATAGTAGCGGGCTTTCACTTGAAGGAGCTTGAATCGGGCGACGGCTTTGCGTCCCTCGGCATATTTATCGGCGAGCTGCAGCAATTCCTTGGCGCGGTCGTAATGGCCTGTTTCCAATTCAGCGACGGCAGTTGCCAGCGTGCAGTAGAGATAGCGTCCGTTGAGCGAGGGTGTGTAGCCTTTTTGTAGGGCTTCCTTCTTGTATTTGTCGATGACCGCTTTCCACGCCGCACATTTTTCTCTTAGCTTTTCGTATTTCCGCAGTCCGTCGAGCGTTTCACCCAAGACGTTGTAGGCAGAGAGCAATTGTGAGATTTCATCAACCTTGGAAAGTGCGACAATGCTCTCCTCGATGGTCTTCTCGGCTTCGCGGAAGCGTCCCATTGTCTGATAGATGCATGCCATGCCGTAGGTGGAAGTGCCTAATCCATAGTTGCTCTTTCTTTTTCGCGCGTCGGCATACATCTTTTGCGCTTCAAGCAATGCGGTCTGCACCTTGTCTTCGTAGAGATAACTCTCTATCAGCACGTTCCACGCATTGTAGTAATAATCCCATGTGCCGTTCTTTTTCATAGTACTGAGGACTTCAGGCAAATAGTAGCTGATGCTGTCGGTCATCTCGTAGTTGTAATAGCAATACAACTGGGTGACGCGCGCCTGGGCTTCCGCCTCCTTGTCTTTTTGGCGTAAGGATTCGGCAAGATATTCACGGATGCAGCGTAATTCATAGCCCATATTATCTTCGGCAGCTGCCAACCGGCAAAGATGATGGTAGGCCTGCAAAAGTTTTTCTCCTTTGAGGTGCTTCATCTCTTTGCGGATGGAGTCTGCCGGAGTGGCGGCATACATTTCTCCTGCGCAGAGTGTAATGACAAACAGTAATGTGATAAAATGTTTCATTTTCAGTATATATTCAGTTTTTACAGTTTCATAGACATAACAGGTTTCTTGTCCTTCCTCCCCCTAAAGTATATCCCGCAGGTTGTGGCAACGACTGCTCTGTTTGAGCTGTTTTCTATCCCTGCCGTGCCACCAGTATCAGGACGAAGAGGTAGGTGCTGAGCCTGATTCTCTGAATGATGCCTGTTGTTTTTCATTTGCCATAATCTCATTCACTTTTTATGAATAACTCTTTTTGCTAATTATGAATTAAATATATTTCTACGTTCTCATTTTCTCATTTCACATTCCTTTTTGCTGAATTTCGCAAACCTAATAGTGCTCTTCCGAGTAATTCCACAAGAAAAATCTTTGCGAGAGCAGCAAAAGATGATGCAAAAATAACATAAAGCGAATTGTTAGTTTAAGGATTTATAGCAGAAAGACTATTTTAATAGGCATCTTTGCCCCTTAAAAGCCTTAACATCCCCTTAAAAACACTTAATAAAAAGCTTGGAAAATAGAAAAATAAAAAGTATCTTTGCATCCGTTATAGAAAGTAAAAACGGAAACAATGATCACTCATTATCTTACCGAAACGGTATCGGAATTTCTGCAGTCGCGCGCCACAAATACCATCGGGCGACATCGCATCATCGTGTATTTGGTCCACTCCGTTCTTGTTGTTACCATCATCTCAATGCAGTTTCTAGGGCTGGGAGGTTCGAGTGACCCGCTGCCGCTTTCTATGAGTGGCATACACCTTGCGGCGTGCCTTTTTTCGCTGTCGCTCTATATCAAGCAGCAGCTCACGCTTTCCAAGGCCTTTTCGCTCACAGTACTCGTGGCGCAGTGTGTCATCGTCACGCGTTTCTTTTATTTCGCCACCGTACGTCCTGATCATTTTCTGCAGCTCATCCTCGTTAATCAGATAGTGTCATTGCTGGCCGTCTTCTTCCTTGTGTTGAGCTTTGTCCGGTTTACTCCCTTTATCGTCTCCGCCATCAGTGTGATTGGCTATGGTTGTGTGTCTGCCTATCTTCAAGAGCCTTCTCTTTGGTGCCTGTTCGGTTTCTTTTTCTTCGTGCAGTTTTTCCTCTGTGCGATGGGCGAACTGCTGCGACACAATGTGATGAGCGTGTCGAAAGAGAATACCGACCTGCACCACCGTGAGACGGCACTGATGCACGCCGTCAGGCTGAACAGACGGGAAATAGAAGCATATCTGCGCATGAGCGGCAACGACCACCCCTCGCCCGAGGACACCGATCGCCTGTTTTCCATGCTCAAGCCGACATCGCAACGCAACCTCGTTAACGCCGTGCGCCTGCATCTGAAAAAACACTTGATGGATGACTGCGATCTGGGGCACCACTTTCCCTGTCTGACTAAATCAGAAACGGATGTGTGCCGCCTCATTCTCGCGGGAAAGAAGCGGAGCGAAATCGGCCTACTACTCGACAAAACCGAAAACAACGTCGACGTGACGCGTAACCACATCCGCAAGAAACTCAATGTACCCACTGACCAAGACTTGCAGAAATTTCTCATCAATTTATTGATAGAAAAAGAATATTCGAAAAAGGAGGAAATAAATAAATAAGTTCCTCTACCGGAAACGTTCATATTTATTTATAACATGCCATTATCCGTTTTCCATACAGATTCGGATAATGGCTTCTTGTTTTTTCCCTGTATTTCCCGCTTTTCCCAAAAGTTTTCCAATCTCTTCATATACCTATAATTTAGCCGCTTGATAACAGCATTCATCATTAAAATTATCAAGCAATGGAATCAAACAACAATGACAACTATGTGCTGGTCTTGGAAGACCGCACGGAAGTGAAGAATGAGCAGGAAGTGGGTAAATTGTCCGTCGTATCCGGTGTTGACGACAAGGGAAACCTTAAAACCACAGAGGCTACCGCTGCCAATCAGGCAGCGTTCTTGAAGTTCAACAACAAGGACGGACTCTTGGAAAACTTCATGAAGAATTTCCTCCGTCAGTTCAATGAGCCGTCCCGTTTCGGACTGTACAAGGTCTTGTCTAACAATGTGGAGCAGGGCGTGGACAACCTGCGTACCATGCTGCAAAGCCGTGAGAAGCCCGAAAGCAAACAGCAACTGGCTGAGATGGGCGTTCCCTTTGGGGACTATCTCCCCCAGCAGAAGAATGCTACTGCCATCGATGAGTCGAAGATTGATTGGAAGCAACTCGATAATCTCGGTCTTACCCGTGAGCGATTGGAGCAGAGTGGAGAATTGGAAAAAATGCTTTCTTGGCAGAAGAGCAACCTCATTACGATTGCCATCCCGATGGGTGATACCACCATTTATACTGATGCACGCCTTGCATTCCGCACGGATGACAACGGCAACATCGGTTTGGCTATCCATCCTTTACGCAAGGAGCCACAACTCGATTTTCCCTATATGGGCTACAAGTTCTCTCCCGAAGAAAAGGAGCAACTCCTCACTACCGGTAATCTCGGCAAGACCATCGAGGTGACACCCAAGAACGGAAAGCCTTTCTCTGCATACGTTTCTATTGACCCGCAGACGAATGAAATCATCGCCCTGCGTGCCGACCGTGTGAACATCCCCAAGGAAATCAAGGGCGTGACACTTTCTGATGCTCAGTATAAAGACCTTGTGGAAGGCAAAGCCGTGAAAGTGGAAGGTATGACTGCCAAGAGTGGCAAATCCTTCAATGCCACCCTGCAGGTCAATGCAGAGAAGAAAGGCATTGAATTTATCTTTGGTGACAACCGTGGATTCAAGGAACGGCAGCAGCAGACACAGCAACAAGACGTCCCGCATAAACTCTGCGGACTGGAACTCTCAGAAAAACAGCGTGAAGCTTTGGATAGCGGTCGTACACTATATCTAAAGAATATGGTGGACAAACAGGGGCAGCCTTTCAATGCATACGTTCGCATGGACAAGGAACAGAACCGCCCACGTTTTTACAAGTGGAATCCTGACAAGAAGCAGGAAACCGGCAAAGAAAAGGTGGTTGCCGTAGCCGAAGAACACAAAACACAGGTAGCCGTGAATAACCACGGTAAGACGAATGAAGCCACCAAGAACGTGAAAGAACCACTCAAAACGGGACAGACACAGCCTACTGCCGAGCAGAAGCAAAAGCAGGACGAAAACAAACAGAAGAAATCCCGTGGACGTAGAATGTAACCTTAAAACCATTTATCACTATGACAACTTGTATTATTGCCGAGAAGCCCTCGGTAGCCAGAGATATTGCCCGCATTGTTGGGGCAGATAGTAAGCAGGACGGATACATGGAGGGCAACGGTTACCTCGTTACTTGGGCAATGGGACACCTCATCGCCCTTGCCATGCCCGAAACCTATGGTTTTTCTGCCTACAAAGCTGAAGATCTACCCATCCGTCCCAATCCTTTTCAGTTAGTGGTACGACAAGTACGTAAGGATAAGGACTATATATCCGACCCAGCAGCACTCAAGCAGCTCAAGGTGATACGATCCTGCTTTGACAAGGTTGACCGCATCATCGTTGCTACCGATGCAGGTCGGGAGGGTGAGCTTATCTTCAGATACATCTATTCCTATCTCAATTGCCGAAAACCCTTCGACCGCCTTTGGATTTCTTCACTCACGGACAGAGCTATCCGTGAGGGGCTTTCTAATCTCAAGGCCGGAAGCCATTACGACAACCTCTATCATTCCGCCAAGGCAAGAAGCGAAGCCGACTGGCTCGTGGGTATCAACGCCAGCCGTGCCCTGTCCATTGCCCGCAAGGGAGGTTATTCCTTGGGACGGGTACAGACCCCAACCCTTGCTATGGTCTGCCGTCGGTACATAGAGAACCGTGATTTTTCTTCCGCACCCTATTGGAAACTTTCTGCTTTCACGGAGAAAGAGGGCATGTCGCTGAAAGCCGTTGGCTGTGAAGACTATGAGGATAAAGCATCGGCACAGACAGCTCTCGCTGCGCTCCGCAGTCAGAGCCGGCTTAAAGTAGAGTCGGTCGCAAAACAGGTGGGACATACCGTACCACCACTCTTGTACGACCTTACTGCCTTGCAGAAAGAAGCCAACAGACGCCACGGCTTTTCAGCAGACAAGACCCTCTCAATTGCTCAGAGCCTCTATGAGAAGAAAATCACGACCTATCCCCGCACAGGTAGCCGATACATCAGCGAGGACGTCTTTGAGGAAGTACCCGCCCTGCTCCACAAGATAGGTAAGCCCCTATCCAATCCGCTTAACCGCCACTCGGTGGACAACGCTAAGATAACCGACCACCACGCTATTATCCCCACAGGAGAAACCCCTTCGGGCTTGTCGGTGGACGAGGCGACCATCTATCAAATGATAGTAACTCGCTTTTTAGAGGCTTTCTCTCCCGACTCAGAGGAAGAACGTATGCAGGTGCTGTTCACGGACGGCACCAACACCTTTACTTGGAAAGCATGCCGACAAATCTCCTTGGGCTGGAAAGCCGTGCAGAAAGAAGTCAAATCAGATGACGAGGAAGAGTTACTTGCCACATTGCCCAATTTAACAGAGGGTGAACTCCTACCACTTCTCAATGCCGAGATTACCGAACACAAGACCAAATCGAAACCGCTCTATACCGAAGCCACCCTGCTCTCCGCTATGGAGAACGCAGGCAAGGAAGTGGAGGATGCAGAAAGCAAGAAGGCAATGGCGGAATGCGGTATTGGCACACCTGCTACAAGAGCCAATATCATCGAAACGCTCATCCTCCGTGATTATATCCGCAGGGACAGGAAATCCATCATCCCGACAGAGAAAGGCTTGGCGGTCTATGAGATTGTCAAGGACAAGAAGATTGCCAATGCGGAGATGACAGGTAGCTGGGAACTGGCTCTTGCCGCTATCGAGGCAGGTCAGATGCCGGCAGAGAAGTTTGCGAAAGGCATTAACTCATACGTTGGCACCATCTGCGAAGAGCTCCTTGCCCTTTCCCCACAGGTACAAAAGTCCTATCCCACCTACCGCTGTCCCAAGTGCGGACAGCAGAGTGTGGGTATTTATGCTAAGGTAGCAAAATGTCGGAACGAGGGTTGCGACTTCCACGTCTTCCGTGAGATCTGTGGCACGCTACTTACAGAGGACAATATCCGGGACTTGATAACCACAGGACGAACACCCGTCCTCAATGGCTTGACCAGCAAGGCCGGTAAGAAGTTCAACGCCCGTCTGGTGCTGAATGAAGAATATACCACATCCTTTGTATTTGAAAATAAGAAAGGAAAACAACGAGGGAGATAATCCCGACAGAAACAGAGAGGAACAGATATAGATCGGGAGATATAAGTATTACCTGCCGACCTTTTTACCTCCACTTTATTAAAAGAAAACACTATGGCATACAATAAGAAAGAAGTCCTGCAAGCCAACACGGAAGCCATCCGTGTGGTCTTGCGCCTGGAAAAAGAACGCCGTGAAGCCACCGAAGCAGAGAAAGGCATATTGCGCGACTATCAGGGCTTCGGTGGCTTGAAATGCGTGCTTAACCGCACGGACAACCCCGACGACATTCGTTATTGGAGCAAGTCGGAGCAACACCTCTTCGAGCCTACCCAAAGGCTCAAGCAGATGATTTACCGTGATGCCGTCGATGCCAACACCGCCAAGCGGTATTGGGAGAGCATCAAGGCAAGCGTACTGACCTCCTTCTATACTGATACCCGTATTGTCACCGCCATTGCCGATGCTCTCACTTCTGTAAATGTACCCATACGTCGATGTTTGGATCCTTCGGCTGGCATGGGAGTATTTGCTGAGACCTTTGCAAGGCAAGCGGGAGTTGTAGATGCAATGGAAAAAGACCTGCTTACTGCCCGCATCTCACAAGCCCTGCACCCGTATGGCAAAGGCAATATCTTCGTCCGAAACGAGCCTTTTGAAGCTATTGGGGAGTTAGAAAACAAAGACAAATACGACCTTATTACAAGTAACATTCCTTTCGGTGATTTCATGGTCTATGACCGAGAGTACAGTAGAGGTAAGGATACACTAAAGCGCGAGTCCACACGTGCCATCCACAATTACTTCTTCGTGAAAGGTCTGGACTGCATCAAGGAAGGTGGGCTGATGGCATTCATCACCTCGCAGGGTGTGCTGGACAGCCCGAAGAACGAAGCCATCCGCCGTTATCTGATGCAGAACAGCCGGCTTATCTCCGCTCTCCGCCTGCCGTCGGGTATGTTCTCTGAGAATGCAGGAACGGAAGTCGGCAGCGACCTCATCGTCCTGCAAAAGCAGTCGGGCAAGACCATCGGCGAGGGCATCGAACAGCAGTTCGTAGCTTCTGTGTCTGTTCCCATAGCCGAAGGTTCCTCTGTCGTATTCAAGCACAACTCGCTCTTTGATGGTGAATGGAAGGACATAGCCCACCGCACCATTGCCACGGAACGCACGATGGGCAGGGACCCATACGGCAAACCTGCATGGGAGTATCGCTTCGATGGCAGCATTGATGATATGGCGGAGAGTATCAGAACACAACTCTCCTTGGAATTTGAGCAACGCTTTGACCGAAAGCTCTATGAAACTGGCATACCGATGACGGAAGAGGAACGACAGAAAGAAGTGGAGAAACAACTGCAGAAGTTGGGTATAACGGTTGATTTGCCCAACGAGGAGCCAAAAACGGACAAGGAGGCGGATAACGCCTATAATCTCATGCCCGACAGCATCAGGAAACAATTGCCCAAACTATACAGCACGGAGAAGGAACTCATTGGCGATAAAATAGCCTACGCACGCTATTTCTTCCCGATGGGGGCATATACGGCCTACCTCTTGGAGTACGACCCGAAGACCCGCATCGGTTTCGGTGCTGTCACGATGGGCTATGGTTGGGAACTGGGCAATATGTCGCTTGACGAAATGGAGGAAGTCAAGATACATGGGTTAGGCATTGAGCGAGACTTATATTTTAGCCCCAAGAAACTGCACGAGATTGCAGAACTGGAGGAGATTGTCCAAGGACAATACACCAAGGAGCCGATTATTGAGGAAATCAAGAAAAAAGCCGAGCCGACAGTTCTGGCTCAGCCAATGGAGGAGAAGCTCTCCACGGAAGAGGACAAGGAGGAAGTTCAAGTAGAAAAGGCTGGGGAGCAAGTCAGGGAAAAGGCTAATAGGCAAATCGTGCAGGCTATCGACCACATTTCCTATGAGCCTGCTCCTGAAGGCGTGCCTACATTGACTCTTCACCGTCAGTATGAGCAGGATGTGAAGGAAATCCGTACCGATGTGGAGTCTCCACGGGAGATGAACGGCCAGATGGTCTATTTCGACGATGACCATCATCCGGTGATGAACGGCATGGACGAGCGACAGGAAACGGAGCAGCCTTCACTGTTCGCTCCGGAGGAATACAATCTCTGGACGCAGGAAGTAACGCGCGTGAACAGCGAGATTAAAGAAGCTCCAAAATCGCAGGTGCAGACAGCTCAAAAGCAACCGGAAAACAAAGCAGGAAAGGAGAGCGAAAAACAACCTACAGTCACTCCAGGGCGTAAAACCAGAGGAAAGGGCAATAAGAAGATCATCTCCCCCTCATATCGTGAGCCATCTCTCTTTGACTTCATGAATGAAGCCGAAGAGCGAAAACCACAACCGATAGCGGAGGTGAAAAAGGAGTTTGATTCCTCACCCCGTCCCTTTCTCTCATCGCCCGATTCGCATTTGAGGGACGGCTCCATTGTCGTGCAGAAGGGGCAGGTCGGTTTTCTTTCTGATTTGAAGCGGCATCCCACCTTCAATCCGATGGACTTGCCTTATTCACAACTCTCACGGCTCAAGGCATATATCGACATCAGGGATAGTTATCACAGACTGTATGACTATGAAGCGAACAACCAAGCAGAGGACAAGGAAGAACGCGAGAAACTCAACCGACTTTATGACGGCTATGTCCTACGCTGGGGCTATTTTAACCAGAAGACGAATACCGACATCATCAAGATGGACGCCACGGGCATGGAGATACTGTTCTTGGAACGTTCCGAGAACGGTAAATATATCAAGGCGGACATCTTTGACCATCCCACGGCATTCGCCACCACCGAACTGACCGTCGCAGCTGACCCGATGGAAGCACTCGGTGCATCGCTCAACAAGTATGGCTCGGTGGAACTCGACTATATGAGTTCCCTGCTACCCGATATGGAAGAGAGCGACATCATTTCAGCTCTGGAGGGACGCATCTTCTACAATCCCGAAGAGGGCGGTTATGAGGTGGCGGACAAGTTCATTTCGGGTAACGTGATTGAAAAGGCGGAACGTATCGAGTCGTGGCTCTTGGACCACCCCGGACACGAGGAAGCCAAGCTAAGCCTTGCCGCCCTACGTGCAGCCACACCTACGCCCATTCCCTTTGCCGAACTTGACTTCAACCTCGGTGAGCGATGGATACCTGCCAAGGTCTATGGCAGGTTCGCCTCTGAGTTCTTCGGAACGGAGATAGGCGTGTCGTATCACTCCAATATGGATGAGTATTCCATTTCATGCGACCGCAAGAATGCCAACATCTGGCACAAGTATGCAGTACAAGGCGAGTTTCGTCGCTATGACGGCATCAATCTCCTGAAGCACGCCCTGCACAATACCATTCCCGACATCAACAAGAGTAAGGAGGTGGCGGATAAGGTTACGGGAGAAATTAAGACCGTCAAGGTACGTGACGGACACGCCATACAGATGGCAAATGCCAAGATTGAGGAAATCAGGCAGGGCTTTGTCGATTGGCTCGGACAGACACCCGATACGTTCAAGCAGCAACTCTCCGACCGTTACAACCGCCTTTTCAACTGTTTTGTGCGCCCCAACTTTGACGGTACGCATCAGACTTTTCCCGATCTTGACCTAAAAAGATTGGGTATTGCCGATCTGTACAAGAGTCAGAAAGATGCCGTATGGATGCTCAAAACCAACGGCGGAGGTATCTGCGACCACGAGGTGGGAGCAGGCAAGACTCTCATCATGTGTACGGCAGCCTACGAGATGAAGCGATTGGGACTGGCCAACAAGCCGATGATTATCGGTCTGAAGGCAAACGTATTCGACATTGCCGATACCTTTAGGAAAGCTTATCCTAATGCTAAGGTACTCTATCCAGGTAAGAACGATTTTAATAAGCAGAACCGCCAGCGCATCTTCAACGATATCAAGAACAACGACTGGGACTGCATCATCCTCACGCATGAGCAATTCGGCATGATACCGCAGGCCTTGGAGATACAGGAGGCTATCCTGCAGAAGGAGATGGACTCCGTGGAGGAAAACCTCGAAGTCCTGCGTATGCAGGGAGCGGAGATTTCCCGTGGAATGCTCAAAGGTTTGGAGAAACGCAAGCAGACGCTTGAAGCGAAGCTGCAGAACATACAGGACAGCATCGCCGAAAGAAAAGACGATACCGTGGACTTCAAGATGATGGGTATTGACCACCTCTTTGTCGATGAAAGCCACCAATTCAAGAACCTGATGTTCAACACCCGTCACGACCGTGTGTCGGGCTTGGGCAATCCCGACGGCTCACAGAGAGCCCTCAATATGCTCTTTGCCATACGCACCATACAGGAGCGGTCGGGCAAGGACTTAGGAGCGACTTTCCTTTCGGGAACGACCATTTCCAATAGCCTGACGGAGTTGTATCTTCTGTTCAAGTATCTCCGTCCGCAGGCATTAGAAAAACAGGGTATCAACAGTTTTGATGCTTGGGCAGCAGTCTTTGCCAAGAAATCAACTGACTATGAGTTCTCCATCACAAACGACATCATTCAGAAAGAGCGGTTCCGCACCTTTATCAAAGTGCCGGAGCTTGCCTCGTTCTATGCGGAGATTTGCGACTTTCGCACAGCCAAGGACATCGGTATCGACCGCCCCGAGAAGAACGAGATACTGCATAACATACCGCCCACGCCCGAGCAGGAGGTTTTTATCGGCAAGTTGATGGAGTTTGCCAAGAGTGGAGATGCCACAATCTTGGGACGAGCACCTCTGAGTGAGAGCGAGGGAAGGGCAAAAATGCTCATCGCAACGGATTACGCCCGCAAGATGAGCCTTGATTTACGCATGATTGATGAAAATGCTTACTCAGATCATATCGACAACAAGGCAAGTCACTGTGCCAAAATGCTCAATGACTATTACCAAAAGTACGATGCACAGAAAGGAACGCAGTTTGTTTTCTCAGACTTGGGTACTTACAAGCCTGGTGGAGACTTCAATATCTATTCGGAAATCAAGAGAAAGTTGGTAGAAGACTATCATATTCCATCTTATGAGATACGCTTCATTCAGGAGTGCAAGAACGAGAAAGCAAAGAAGGCAATGGTAGATGCGATGAACCGTGGTGATATTCGCATTATCTTCGGTTCTACGTCCATGTTGGGCACAGGTGTGAATGCCCAGCAGCGGGCAGTAGCGGTCCATCAACTTGACACGCCGTGGCGACCATCGGACTTAGAGCAGCGTAACGGGCGTGCCATCCGTAAAGGTAATCTTGTTGCCAAGGAGTTTGCCGACAACAAGGTCAATGTGATTATTTATGCCGTGGAACGCTCGTTGGACAGTTACAAGTTCAACCTGCTGCACAACAAGCAGCTTTTCATCAACCAGTTAAAGACGAACACTTTAGGGAGCCGTACCATTGACGAGGGATCGATGGACGAGGACAGCGGTATGAACTTTTCAGAATATGTAGCAGTACTTTCAGGCAATACCGACCTTTTGGAAAAAGCAAGATTGGATAAGAAGATTACCACCTTGGAATCAGAGCGCAAGAACTTTCTCCGTGAGCGTGATGCCGCAACGGGCAAGCTGGCAGAGATTGAGAGTTCCGTGTCTTTCCATACAGACAAAGTCAAGGAGGCACAGTCTGACTTGGCTCTCTTTGAGAAGCGTGTGGAGCGTGATGAGGAAGGTGTGCCTATCAATAAGCTGACTATCAAAGGTGTGGAAGACAGCACCGATATCAAGGCCATTGCTGCACGTCTGCAGGAAATAGACGAGAAAGCACGCACCAAGGGGGAATACAACAAAATCGGTGAGATTTATGGCTTTTCTATTATGGTTAAGACGGAGAGCACTTCCAAGGACTTGTTTGATTGCTCTGTAAATCGTTTCTTTGTGAAGGGGCAGGAGAGTATCTACTATACCTATAATAACGGTAAGCTGGCATCCGATCCGAAACTTGCTTGCCAGAACTTTATCAATGCCTTGGAGCGTATCCCGAAGGTAATAGAGTCGCACGAAAAGGAGATGGAAAAGGTCGCAGCCAATAAAGACGTTTACACCAACATTGCGGGCAGCTCTTGGAAAAAGGAAGAAGAGCTTCGCACGCTCAAAGGCGAGGCAGCCGAACTGGATAGGCGAATTGCACTTACCCTTGCTCCACCGGAGGAGGAAAAAGAGGATATAGGGCAAGAGGCACAGCATGGTGCCATACAGCAAAGTAAATCAGTAGATGATATATCAGAACCCCGTTCTTATAAGAATTCATTCTCAAAAAACACAGACAACATACCTTTGCCCACATCTCCCAAGAACAATAGTCAGCAGAATGTATCCGACAACAATGACATTACGAGCAAAGTTATTATCTCAAAACCAAAGTGGAAGATGTAGAATGTCTTATTGTATCGAAAAGCGCCAAGTACTTGAAATAAAGTGTTTGACGCTTTTGAGAAACCGTATCAGAGAATTTGACAGATTCATTGTATAATTTCTATTCTGACAACAGAGCTGTCGTCATCTACCAATGTTGGAGGTGTCTGCTCTTTATGGTGAAAACAATGGGGAATATCATGAACTTTGTAATAGCCATCACTACAAAGCAGCAGAGAATCACCCATGTTCAATGGCAAACGTTGAACCTGAATGGGGTTTCTAAAACCTCTTCCCGCAATGCAAGTTGTCAGATAAGTGTCTGCTCCTTGCATAATGGTATCATCGTTTGTTAGTTGAGTTACTTCTCCTTGTTTGTCTCGATAGTATAGGCGCACATCTCCCAAAGATGTGTAGAAGAGCATAGCATCACTGATATATACAAGAAGTAAAGCCGAACCCATCTTGGATTTCTTCTCCTTGCAAAAAGCAGCCAAACGCTCATCAGCATATTTGATGCTCCTGAGGATATGTTCCGTACAATCAATTATATCGGTTTTTACAAAATATTCTGAGATAGCTTCGCAAACAATTTTTGAAGCACTTTCCGGCAACGACAAACCACTCATCCCATCTGCAAGTAGAATGAGTGTTGCTCCATTAGGCAATTCTCGTTGGAGAATGTAATCTCCATTTTCTTTACCAGCCGGAATACTTAAGCTTTCAATCTGAATCTTCACCATGCAAAACTTTATCAAATACGGCAATCATTTTTTGAAATGCGAGGAGCAGTTTCTCATAAGAAAAAACATTGCTACTATCTATAACCTGTTGTATCAGCCTGCTATTTTCTCTTTTCTCTATCTCATTCCGCAGACATTGCTCATAGTGGAAAAGATGCTCTTTTGATAGAAATCCGACAATGTCATAAGCAAGCCAATAAGCTCCGACAACAATCTCATCAAAGTCTTCCCAATCATACACTTCTGCATGCAAGTTCCTATTCAAGTTAGCAATGAAATAGTTTTCCAGAATGAATGCCATATCTACGGCATCTTTATTCGTTTGGATATTCCTGTCTAACCAAGCATTGAACTTCAATACAAATAATCCATGCAACGATGCTATCTTGATGTCGAATTCATTGTCAATCGTTACGGTAATAGCACCACTCAGCACATCAGCAAACCCCTTAACGGACATAGCTATATCCTCCTCAGGAGGCCAGTATATGTATCCATCTTCTCTTTCTATATCTCCGTATGGTACTATGTCCATTTCGTAGTCGCCATCATAGAACCGTTGATACATCTGTCCGTCTTTTTGAAACCCTTGTGCTAATAATGCCCGCTTAATCTCTTCGAATGCATCCCAATCGGGAATGGCTATGGCGAGGTCTAAATCCCTCGTCTTTCTCCCTGAACTTATACCTACTAACTGCCGAATTAAAATATCTCGCGCAGTAGCCCCGATAACAAAGAAATCCTGCCCAATCTCAGCAAAACAATGACTGACTTTTCTTAGCAGTTCAACCAACAGGGGGTTGCCAATCTTCTTACTCGAAATCTGAAAGTTCATCTTTTAATAATTTATTTGCAGCTTCAATACAACGGCTGTCTCCGCTACTTACTAAATCGGCATATATCAAAATGCAGGGCATTACATCGCCTTTCCAAAACTTCTGATATACATAAATAACTCCTTCGGTAGTCCGTGTTGCGCCAGTCTTCATCAGATTGGAGAAAGATGTCTCTGTATAGAGTTCAAAAAGTTCCGGAGTAAGGTAACCATTCAATAAATTAGATGCACACTCTCCACCCCATAACATACCATTTGGCAATGCTATTTCTTCCCATTTTTCTTTTTGTTCCGGTGTCCGAAAATCCAGCTGCTTCAACAGCAACTTGGGCTTTAATATCTGATGATAGTTTTCCGACCATAAATCGAGCAAAAGACGACGTTTTTTCAGAACTCTTTTCTTCTGAGTTACGAGAATAAACTTACGGACTTCCAATTCATCAATCACATTTTTGACAGTACCTATCGAAACTCCACTATACTCCTTGATTTCCCGAAAAGATTTGCCCACATTCTCAGGAGCTTGCAAGAGATAAAAGATTACCTTCAGGCCTGCTTCTTGGAATATAGGATAGTTTTTGTTGTTATTCACAGGGGCTTTCTCCCCTGTGTGAGAAAGGTGGAATATCACTTTCCTGCCCTTCGTGTACTGTATATTGTAGTTACCTGCCGTGTCAGCAAAGTTAAGTTCCATTTTACGCAAAGTTCCATAGACAGATGGCTGTACATATCTTGCAACCAATATGACAGGTCCCTTGTAAGTCCCCATACAGCTCTTTGATTTTTCTTCAATGCGCAGGATATTTGTTCCATTTATCTCATTTTCAACAAGGCATCGGAACTCTATGCCCATAATTCTGACGTATTGTTCCATCGAAGGCGTTTCCGGCTGAAGCGCATCGATTATGACATCTTGAGAATTCTCCCACTGTCTCCTTATCGCACCGACCGCCTGTTCTATAATCTGTATTCCGTACATATCTTGTTCAATATTTATAGCCGTTCAATAGGATTGAACACTGCAAAGATAGTGAACAAAAATCAAACTGCAAATTTTTTCGTTCATTATTTAATGCTTGTTCAATTTTGTTGAACAAGCATTAAATAATGAACGGATGACTACCAGTTCCCTTGTTTCCGTAGCATCTCATCTATTTCTTCCCTTAGGAAGAGTAAACGTCCATTTGCTTTGAGGTAGGGAATCTTCCCTGCCCACACCCAGTTATAGATAGTCTTTTGTTCCACTTTGAGAATCTTGGATACATCAATAATGTCCAAGTATTCGGGTTTCAAAGGCGGACGGACAGCCGTATTGACAGATTGCTCTTGCAAGACAAGTAATTGGTCAAGCTTATCCTCGACATTCATCAACTTGTCAAACAGGCGTTTTTGCCATGTATCTTCTGTATTGTAATCTAAGTACGGCATAGTTCTCCTTTTTGATAGTTACCATTGGTATCTTGTGCCAAGATACGTTGTTCTTTCATATAGGCGATGTATTTCTTTGCAGTTCTGTCCTTGATTTCCATTTCGCGCATCAGAACCTCACAAAGTTCTTGGTAAGTGAGCTTGAAAGAATTTCGGAAGGCTTCTTTGACAACGGCAATGAGTTCATCAGTCTTGCGCTTTTCCTTGTCCTCTTTAGACTTCTCGCCACGATAGACGTGCATGTCCTCAGCCTTATCCCAGCCGAAAAGCATCATCGGAACGTCCAACGGACTTCCGTCACGGACTTTCAACGCCTTTACGACCGAGTATTCGGGATTGTCGTCTTTCTCAATGGAGAGTATTCCTGCCGCCTTTCGTTGAAGTTCCGAACCGATGTGCCCACGGAGTTTGATGCCATTCGGCACGAAGTGCAGCACGCATATGATACAGGTATTATAAATCCCCGCCAAGCGATAAAGTTCGTCCACAATGGCAATACTTTCCGTTTCATCGTTGGCAGAACGTATCAGATCAGCAATACCATCAATGACAACGAGGTGTATTCCACCATGCTTGTGATGGAACAAGTCCATACTTTCACGGATAAGTTTCAAGCGGTCCTTACGAGAGAGTGAGGCAAGGTAGAGTGAATGGTAAAACTTCGGTACTGCCGTCAATGAAGCCCGGCGCAATGTCTTGCCCAGATTCTTGTGCAGTTGAGCCTCGGACTGTTCTGTGTCATAATGTAGGACTGCCAAGTCTTTGGGATTGGCGGTAATCTCCAATCCCAAGGTTTTCTCTATCGGCAGCCGTTTATTCCCCAAAGCTCCGGCAAGGATGGCTCCTACATAGTTGCTCTTGCCCGTACCCTCACCTCCGGTAATGCAGAACAGATTGTCCTGCGTTCCCAAAGGGACACCATTCACAGCCACCACAGTCTTGGAAATATCCGGTGGATTGTCGTAGTCAATCTCACAGGAGCGAAGCATCATCATGGTTTGGCTATATAGGTCTGTAAACATCTTGGCAAGCAGTTCTTTCAGTTCCTTCGCCCCGTTGCCTAAGGCAAAGAAATCAGAAATGTCCTTTTCCGTCTTGGTTCCACTAAGTGGGAGTGTAAGATTCAATACCTTGTATTCTGCCAAATGTTCAGCTTGTCTATGCGCTTCCCGTACACCCGTCTCATCTGCATCATACAAGAGAATGATATGCCGAAAGCGAAGTTGAAGGCTCTCTATGATGCTTTCCGGTATTTGTGCCGTTTCACTGTTGAAGCAGATTGCATTGAACCCGTGCGCATACAACGAGAGCACATCTTTTTCCCCACCTGTAATGAAGAGCATATCTCCTTTGGTGGGAATCTGCTCCATGCCGAAACAATAGGTCATAGGCATCCGCCCGCCATAGAGAAAGCGGATTTTCGGACTGTGAGGGCGATATATCTTGACATAGCCATTTCCAATATAGGCGAATATCGGTTCTGTCGGCGAACTGTGAAGCTCAAACTTCTTACCTTCGGCTGATACGCTATCATACCGTTTAAGACTCCGTACACGAAAAAGCCGAAGTGTATCTTCATGGATACCATAATGCGCCCAATAGTTCATCAGTCCATCGTCAAAAGGCTGTATCTCAAAACTGTATGGACGTTCTTCCGTACACTTGGTTATATCAGCCTTAGGAGTGGGAACGATAGTTCTTTTATATGATAACGTGATATGGTTGCTATGCTTTTCACCATCACATAAAGAATACAATCCAAGTTCTTGTACAATAGTTTCCAAGACTTCGGGAAAACTTGTTTTCAGGTTCAAGTTACGGAGGGTTGCCACAAACCAGAAGCAATCCCCTGAATAGGTGGTATCGCCATGATCATAGAATTTGTAAGAAGAAGTTTTCCTGTCGTAGTAGATATGGCAGGAAGCCCGTCTGTCGTCATAGAAGGGGCTTCGGAAGTTGCGATGAAGGTTTACCTCAAAGCCGAGGAAATGGGAAAACACATTCAGACCTCCCTGTGTAAGCAAAAGAATCTGTTCCTTTTCTATCATAGTTGTCGGTTTTTAGGATTAAGACATGAACTTATGATGAGATTGTCCTTAAAACGGTTGAGCCGACCAAGAACCTCGTCGTTTCTCATGCCTGAGACACGGAGTCGGTTACATTTCGTGGCTATCACGATAGACTTGAAGAAGTAGCGTACATCGCCACCCTCCGTGTAGCGATACCGTACCAACTGTTTCTTGCGCCAGCGATAAAGGGTGGACTCTGAAACATTCAGAGTCCCGATAAGATCTTTGGTTGTCATCTCCAGCTCGTCATCTATATCTTGGATAAGATGAGAAGTGCGCTCAACATACCGCTCTATTCGGTTGAGCCTGTCTATCAGTTCCTGATAGGCTTGGCTTTCTACTGCGATTATTTCCATCAGCCTTTATAATTTGGTTTGTAAAATAATGTGTTGCGGCCCAAGCTCCTTTACAAGATCTATAATTCTGTCGTAGGATTCCTTGTCAAACACTTCGATACTCATCTGAGCGAGTGGAAGCGGTCTTGCCTGTTGTCTTTGTGCAATAGATGCAAGCAGGTCGAGTTCATCCCATCCCAATACCTTGGCATAACTGTAAGTTTGTGAGGTGGTCATCGACACAGCTCCAGTTTCCCATCGTGAAATGGTACTTGAGCTAACATTCAGTTTTCCAGCGACATACTCTTGTGAGTAACCTTCAAGCTCTCGCTTTTCCTTTAGGGTTTTGTGCAACTGTTTCATATGTATAAAGTTACAAAGACACCTAAATTTGAGCAACCCGCTACATTCAAATGTTTACACCCCATGCAAGGTGGCTTGCATTAGGTGCAGATGAATATGATGAGCGATGTCGGCATGGGATGATTTAATTGGTTTGTTTTCTATAATTCATAAACGGAAATACATTGTAAGAACAATCATTCCAGAACAAAATCAAATAATTTTGAGAAAATCCCTCCAGTGCAAGGTGCAAGTCCCCTTATATATAGGGGCTTGCACCTTGCACTGGAAAGTGTAGCAGTAAAATTTCTAAATATTTATGGCACAAAGATTTGGAGGTTAGTACAATTTTATATACCTTTGTACTCAAGAAAAGAGAGCAGTTGTGCTTTCATAAGGTAGTCAGAATGGTAGTCATTAGGCGGTCAAAATACTGCTACAAAAATGCTACACTACTGATTTGTCAAAATTGATAGGACATTTAATTACAACGAGTTAGCAGAGTTTGGTTCACAAACCTCTCTCTCCGCAAACAAGGGTGTAAATCAGTAAGTTACGCGATTTACACCCTTTAATACACCCAAAAACTTCGGAGAAACAATATTTACTGATTGCATAGAAAATCCCTCAAAGGATTTTTGTTTAAGATTGTGGATTATAGGTTTCAGGACTTATTGGAAAATTAAAATCTTTGGCATACTCCTCATCAATATGCTTAGAACCTCCAATAATCACCATAGGCTTATCTGTATTCACTTTATCTGCAAGAGATTCATTTAGAAACTGTTCTAGCAAATCAAGTTCATCATGAAATGTACTATGATTAGTATTAATAATCTTTCGCATGTCAAGATAAGATAAAAATTCATCTTCTGATTCAACAAAGTCAGCAACAACCATCAAGTCAAATAATGACACAACCCATGTATCACGGAAGCGTTCCTCCATCAAACTGGCAGCCACAAGTTTATCCATCTGTCCCAACAACGAAGAATAATGCTGAAAGGTTACAGCTATCTTATATATTGGCCTTTTCTTATCAATAATAACTGTCCCTCTTTGTGTGCCAAATTCAGGTTTTGTAGAATTATAAATAAAATCAGCAGCTCTATAGCATTGCTTACATGCCTCAGCAACAGATGCTTTAAACTTAGCCTTTGCTCCATCTAACTTAACTCTGTCTTTATAAGAAAGTTCATGGGCTTTAACTTCAATAATATAGACTGCCTTATCTGAAACACCAAGAATATCCAGCTCTGGATCCTTTTTTAGCCCTTCCTCCACTATTTTATAATGTACAGAAGGATAAAATGTAACATCTGGCAGAAATGACTTCATGACAGAATTTACTTTTCTCTCAATATAAACATCTCGGCTAATCGGAGACGTGTTCTGCTGAAAATTCTTCTGGTAATAGGCATCATTGCGTAACATAAGCTTTTCTGCAATCAAGAACAGATTTCTATGTGGAATCATAGGAGTAAAGCAATAATATTTATCACCATCTTTAACGAACGGCTTCTCAAAAATACTATGGCCATTCATAATACTGCCTTTAAATTCGCCTTCTGCAAGAAAAGCAGAATTATCACCAAATTTCATAGAAAGAGAATCTAGGATTCTTGTCTCCACCTCGCTTTGAGGATAGATCCAAAATATCATATTAGATTCTCTATAATCATCTGGTTGATACATAAGGAATTGCATGCCATCTTCCGTATGCGACACATCTGGGTTTGCCTCAAAGAACGCGCCAAACAGGCCTTTTGAGAAATCTCGATTCTCTAATGTAGCTTCATCGTCAATAGGACCAAATGTCTTTTCTTCCCATTTCTTCCACCGTTCATGCATTTTTGTTGCACCATAGATGGCTTCTTGACTAGCTATCTTGCATATAACTCTATTCTCCAAATCCATAAAGAATTCAAATAGTTGGGCAACACTATATCCAAATTGTTGTTGGTAAAAGGTTGTATGAGGGAAGAACATTTCTTTAAATACTTCATACACATGAACTTGATAACCATCGCCACGAACAGCGATGGTATCCATATGAATCATCCAATCAATGGACTGCATAGGATCATCAACTAAAGGCATATCTTGATAGATATATGTCATAAACAAGGTCCTCAATCGATTTCTCAAATCTTTAACGACTTCATCTGTGGGGTTATCTATGCCATCATTTGGCATTGAAAGTCCAAAGTTCATTGCATATTCCGCTATCACTTCAGCATTTTCGTCTAGATGCATCTCTGTGCCATACATCTGTGCCATAAAATACTTTTCAAGATTGGGAAGGTTATCTAATAAATATAATCCAATGCTTCCAAGCAACTGCACAGAATCATATCTCCTGAAATAGCCCTCAATTGTCTCAATATGCTCTCTTAAAGTTGCATTTACAGTATCTTTATCCTTAAAGACCTCAAGCAAGCGCTTACCCATAGCGCGCATTTGGGCTTCAAATGTATAATCGCCTTTAATTGACGATTTTGCTATCGTTTTTTGTTTCTTCTGTTTAGGAGTAGGTTGTTGCCTTTTCCTTTTAAAGTGTTTGTTGCTCTTGTTCATCTTTAATTATTCTTTGAAAGGCATAATTCCAAAATGAAATAATCCTTTGGAAAGATGCCTTATACGCCCCAACGTATCTTTATAATACTATGTTCAATCACTGATATTTCATAGGATTGTTGTTGTTTCACTTACAAAGGTAGAAACATTAATATAACCCGTTGGCGGAATTAATTTAGTGCGTATTTAATTCTTCCGATGGGTTTCTTTATTATTCATACTCTGTAAAGGATTCTGCTCCCATATCGACTGCCTTTGGTACACATACAAAAGAACTCTCAATGAGTTTCTCGTACTGTCATTGCTATTTACTTATCAGATTCTTATACACAACAGACCGCAACAGCTCGTCTTTTCGCTGCTTTGAGACGGGAAGTTCTTTCCCGCCCATGAAAATCCGCCCTCCCGAAATGGTATCTATATGGGATATGTTGACAAGAAAGGATCGGTGTATTCTGAAAAAGGCTTCTCGGGGCAACATTTCTTCTAAAGACGTCATGGTTTGGTGAATGGTCAAAACCCTGTCCTCGAAATGCAGTCTTACGTAGTTCTGCATACCCTCCGCGTAAAGAATGTCTTCCCATGCAATCCGCTTGAAGGAATCTCCCTGCCTGATATACATGCTCGGAGCCGTTGTTTCTTCGCGTCCGCTTTGCAGGAGAAACATCTCCCGTGCTTTCGATACCGCCTGAAAGAAGCGCTGAAAGGCAATGGGTTTCATCAGATAATCTGTAACGTGCAATCGGAAACCATCGAGCGCATATTCCGAATATGCCGTGGTGATGATGGTCAATGGCGGTTTATCCAACGACTCCAAAAAGTCCAATCCTGAAAGACGGGGCATGTTAATATCCAGAAACATCAGATCAATCTCTTTGTTTCGGAGGATTTCGGCAGCCTCCGACGCCGACGAACAGGAAGCGGCAACTTCCAGAAAATCCAACTTTCCGATATAGTTCGCAATTCCTTTTACGGCAATTGACTCGTCGTCCACCACCAAACATTTCATCCTGTACGGGTTCGTTTTCAATATCATTTCCACCATCGGTTTAGAAATCAATTACGAGTTTTGTATGATAGCAGTTTTCCGTTTCATCGATTGTCAAGTCATATTTTCCGAAACAGAGTATATCCAACCGCTCTTTTATGTTTTTAAGTCCCCTCCCTCCCGTATCTGTTCTTCTTGCAGGCAATGCCGGTTTAGAGTTTTTTACTTCAAGAAAGATGGTACTGCCCGCCTGCCGCAGACAAATATCGATATATCCCTTTTCCATATCAGCACCGGCAACATGCTTGAACGCATTTTCCACAAACGCAATGAAGAGCAATGCCGGGATTTCCACCTGTGCGTTTTCAATCTCCCACGAACACGACACCGTGAGCTTGTCGTCCCGGCGCAACTGCTCCACGGCAATGAAATCTTTCAGGAATTGCACGTCCTCGCCGAGCATTACGCTTTGCCTGTCCCCGCTATACAGCTGATAACGCAATATCTCGGAATACCTTATCAGCAGTTCCGACGCCTGTTCCACATCGGTCTGCATCAGCACGTGTAGGTCGTTCAGCACGTTGAACATGAAGTGAGGCGTCATTTGATGCCTGAGCGTGCACAACCGATATTCGGCAAGCCGCTGCTGCGACCTGACATATTCCAAAAAGAAACGCAGTCCACAAATGGCGATATTGATGATAACACCCGCCGAAACAGGTACGAAAAAGGCGTAAGGTTGCGTTGCTGACAAGTTGAAACAGCCTGACACGAGAAACACTCCCGCCTTTTCCAAACCGGAAAACAGTTCGATGCAGCTCACGAAGACAAGTCCCACAACCAGCGATAACGCGACAAACTGCCCGGCAAACCGCCCTGCTTCTTTCTGTTTCATGGCTCGCAGCAGCAAAGGTCCGCTCAGGTAGTTGGCAACAGGGCATATCGTAATGATCAGAAGTGCAGCAAACAGCACCGATTCGAGTGCCGACGCCGTTTGCGGCATCACCTGAAGCCAGAAAATAAAAAACATCAATATCCAAAATGGGATAATAATGTATCGGTCTTTTTTTATCAAGTCGATATTCATACTGCAAAGTTAACGGATTAAATGAAAATATATTATTATTCGTCAAAAGTAAAGCTGTGATTCGTCAAAGAGATTTTGGCAAATGGCGGTCGGACATATAACTTTGTGGCAGATTATTATTATTCATTCATAAATACCAAGATGAAAAAAATATTGCTTTTAGAATTAATGATGGCTGCCTGCACGGGCTTAAATGCCCAAATCATGTTCAAAACCGAATATTTCGGAGAATCGGATTATCGAATGACAGAAGGCGATACGGACAGGAAAGTGGGAAACAGCAAAGGTTCGGCGGTTGTTTATCAGGGCGGTGTCAATATTCCGCTGTCGATGAAACTCGATGAAAACAAACGCCCTACCATGTGGGCACTCAGTGTGGGAGGAGCATATGTAAGGCTCGATAATAAAGGTTTCACGGAGCCTTTGGTCATCGACGAGATAATGAACCTCGGCCTGAGCCTGAATCATTTAAGGCCTTTGAATGACAGATGGTCGATGATGGCCACCGTTGGCGGCGGTATTTATATGCCGAGTACCAGGCTCTCTAAAATCAGATTTAAGAACGTCTTGGGCAGTGTGGGGGTGGTTTTCATCTATCATCTGAAACCGAACCTCGAATTGGGCGGCGGTATTGCTCTGAATAACTCTTTCGGCTATCCGATGCTGTTCCCCGCCTTTTATTTTAATTGGGCGACGGCAGGAAAATATACCGTAAAAATCTCGATGATGGACGGCGTGGAAATGTCGGCGGGATATAATGCGAACAGACATTTAAGTCTGAACCTCGTAGCGGAATTGAAGGGACAAATGGCGCTGATGGAGCAGGACGGAAAAGATAAAATCTTCTCTCACCAATACATTATCGCCGGCTTCCGCCCCGAAATAAAGCTCGGCAAACGCATCTCTATTCCCATCACAGCCGGCATTCATGCCATGCGCCCCGCGGAAATCACTGACAGGAGCTTGAAGAGTATGTTCCAAGACAGGTCATACTATTTCCAGATATCGCCTTATGCTTCTGCCGGTTTGAATATTGATTTTTAGCCGATGATAAGAGGTTGCCTTTCTATGCAATTATATCTGTGTGCTAGCGATTGAAGCGTGTCCCATCATCTTGGCGATACTCTCAATAGGAATTCCCGCACTCAAAGCAAGCGTACCGAATGTATGGCGTGCCATGTGCCAGCTGATGTGTTTATTGATTCCTGCACGCTTTACCCACCGTTTTACTGATTTGCAACAGCTCTCATAAGTGGGTAAGTTGAAAATGGATGAATCTAAGTTTTCTGGATCTTCTCCTATCAATGAAAGCAAACCATCGTTCAAAGGGATAACCACACCGCTATTGGCAGAATGTCCTTTGGTTTTATTCTGCTCAAACTTCAAAAGATGGTTGGTATAGTCGATATTCTTATAGGTTAAGTCTTTCACATCGCAGAAACACAGACCACAATACAGGCGCAAAGGATAAATGCTCGTCACACATTTCAAACCGAGTAAAATCATTGACTCGTTTATTTTCAGGTGTTTTCTTATTTTGCAAAGATACTAAAAAGTCTTGAATATCAAAGTGTACTTATCTAACAAAAAACAGGCAAAAATGGGCTAATTTGGTAAAAATGAGAAAAACTCAAATTACTGATTATCAGCATTATATATTCTTTTCGTTTCTCTTGTTTTCACTATCTTGTACCGGGTCTGGGTACCAAGTAAAAAGCTAAGTAGTTTGTTTCCAAACACTTAGCTTTTTTCTTATTTCATAAATGTTCCCAAATTGCCTGGGAACAGTCTCCCGTCTGCCCATCTTGCAATGCTTCCCTCTGGAAACCCTGCATACGGCTATCGGCTTGGAATCTACGAAGAATTGAGTTTCACCACCGTCCATTTGGGCAGCGATTCTCTTTCGTATGTCTTCGCATAATCCTGCGGTATTCTTTCTACGGTCGTTGAATTGCCTGCGAGATATGAGGTTAGGTATTTTGTCTTTGTACTCCTGAAGCTTATAATCAAAAAGCCATTTTTCACTATCAATGCTCTCTGATTCCGCTGTCAAGGACAAGGCAACGACCTCCAAATCTGAAAATTTTGGCATGGGACCACGACGGGGTATATTTCCCTGCTTATTGACAAGGTTGTGAGAGAATTGCTTGCATATCTCAAGGATTTTGACGAATTTTGTGTATAAGTTGCATATACGAGGATTTGTACTTAATGGTTTTGACTTCAATAAGTTACTAAAAATCAACGATATGTGCAACTTTTTATATATCATTATAGCTACATTTTAATTCCGCCAACGGGTTAATATAATAAAACGAAGAAAAGATGGAATTAATACTGATAGGATAATTTTTCTTATGAAAGGATACTAACATAATCTCTTAAGTAGTCAATGATGATTGGAAACGAATATCGTTTTACCCAAAACTATCCACTTTTTGAATATGTATTGAGCGTTTTTGATAGTCCTTGATTTCCTTGTATTTCCCTATACTTCCCACTGTATCCCTACCTCTTGGAATAACATTAAAAGCCCTCTACTTTTGCATCGTCAGACCTGACCAAAAGCCCTATGCGCAAGGGCAAGTTATTCATTTCAAAACAATTGAATTATGACGATAAACGAATTACTGGACAAGCCTGTTTGGCAGATGACTGGTGAAGAATTACTTTTCCTTGCACAACATGGTAATATGTCTACGAGCAGGGAATCACCAAAGGCTTCTTCCTCCAAAGAAGAAAAGCGATATGTGTACGGGTTGGCTGGCATTGCACGCCTCTTCGGCTGTAGTTTGCCTACGGCTAACCGTATCAAGCAGAGTGGTAAAATCAATCGTGCCATTACACAAGTAGGACGTAAGATTATTGTTGATGCTGACCTTGCACTGGAATTGGCAGGGCGAAAGACAGGAGGACGATGATGAATACAACTGATTATGAAAACATTTGGCAAAAGTCGCTCATTCATGTAACCGATGAGTTTGCGCTCCCTCCAGTTGTACTACAAGCAGGTGAAGCCATTATTGGCACACTGGGGAACTTCAGTGTATCAACAGGTAAGGCGAAAGCCAAGAAGACTTTCAATGTGATTGCCATCGTTGCAGCAGCCCTTATCAATGGGCAGGTGTTGGAATATCAAGCATCATTTCCTGAGAGTAAACGCACAATTCTTTACTTTGATACGGAACAAAGTCCTTATCATTGTCAACTTGTGATGCAACGTATTTTGAGATTGGTAAAACTACCGATAGACAAGGAACCGCAGAATTTGAAGTTCAGTCATCTTAGAGCCATTGCTGACCCTAACGAGCGCAGAGAAATCATTCGCTATGCCATTTACAATACACCCAACGTGGGCTTGGTAGTCATTGATGGCATTCGGGATTTGATGCTCGATATCAACAACTCAACGGAGGCAACCAAGTTGGTAGGTGATCTAATGCAGTGGACAAGTGAACAGAACATCCACATTCAAACTGTGCTACACCTCAATAAGGGTGATGACAACGCACGAGGACATATTGGGACGGAACTCAACAACAAGGCAGAGACTGTCCTGCAAATTACAAAGGATAACACCATGCCTGAACGCAGTATTGTTGCACCCTCCATCATTCGTTCCAAACCCTTTGAAAAGTTTGCCTTTCGACTTAAGGAGGTTGAAGACGATATTTGCATTCCCCAAATAGATCTCTCATATTCGGACAATGAACAGAAGTCGCATCGTTTCTCCTACCAAGAGTTAAGCGATAATGAACATCGGAACGCTTTGAATCAAGTATTCTCTTCAAGTGAAGTCTTGCCCTATGGTGAACTAATTGTAATTCTTAAAGAGGTTTATGCGGAGATTGTGGGACAATCCTACGGACAAACAAAGCTCAAGGAACTTTTGCAATTCTTGCTCAACAAAGGCATAGTGGTTAAGGAAGAACGAGGAAAATATCGGCTCAGGCATAATTCTCTACAATAAAACCTTTGGTCGGTCGGACACAGGCTATATATACCTGAATCAATCCGACCAAAGAGAAACAAACTTGGTCGGACGTAAAGGTGTGCCTATAGTGTACGACTGTCCGACTAATCCTAAAACCTTCAGCCTCCAAAAGAAAAAGGCTGAGAGTTATTCATTTCAAACATCAATACAAAATTACAATGGAAATACAAAATATCAAGCAAATCTCTATCACAGATTATTTGCAGCAACAGGGTTATTCACCTACACGAGTACAAGGAATTCATTTTTGGTACTGCTCCCCACTTCGTAACGAAAATACTCCATCATTCAAAGTAAATACAGAGCGCAACCAATGGTATGACTTCGGAACTGGCGAACATGGAGATATTATTGACCTTGTATGTACTTTACAGCATTGTGCCATGAACAAAGCCATTGAGCTTCTAACCGGTTCAAAACAAATACTGCATCAAGATTTTTCTTTTGGCGGTGAAAGAAAAACCTCTAAGCACAAATTAGAAATCATATCTGTACAATCACTTATCAATCCTTATTTGTTACGTTATATCGTAGAGCGAGGAATATCTCTCCGCATCGCTAATAGATTCTGTTCTGAAATTCGATACAATAATACCAATCGGACATACTATGCCATTGGGTTTGCAAACGATGCTGGAGGATGGGAAATTCGTAGTCCTTATTTCAAAGGCTGCATTGCTCCGAAAGCAATTACAACTATTAGTAAAGCCACAGACGTTTTACAAATCTTTGAAGGGTTTATGGATTTCCTTTCGTGGCAAACGCTAAATCCATCTTCAGCTTGCGATACCATAGTTCTTAATTCTTTGGCTCTTTTGCCACGTATTCAAGAGAAGTTAAAAAGCTACAAGCAAGTTGAGAGTTTTCTGGACAATGATGAAGCAGGACGAAAAACGTTTGAAGTTTTGAAGCAGTTTTGCCCATCTATCATAGACGGTTCTGTTCGCTATCAAACTCACAAAGATCTCAACGAATGGCTTGTTTCTCAGTCCAAAGTGCAAGAAAATCAACCTTCGTTACCAACCACGAAGCGTGGTATTAGAAGATAGTGTTTATCAGGGAAGCAAGTTTGTGTTTTGAGTATCTCAAAATCTACTTGCCCCCATTATAGGGAGATAAAATCCCGTTGGTCTCATCAAAAAAAATAAAAATGGAACAGAAAAATAAAGGTGGTCGACCCACCAAGACATTATCAGAGAAACGGAAATATCAAGTGCTTCTGCGGCTTAATACAATGGAGTACTACACCTTGTTGGGAAAAGCACGTGAGGCCTCAATTTCTCGAACAGAGTTTTTACGGCTGCTCATTACAAATGCAGAAGTAAAGAGCCGAATCAAGCCAGAGGAAATGCAACTCATCCGTACAGTTTCTGGTATGGCAAACAATCTTAACCAAATTGCCCATCGACTCAATGCTTTCGGCATCTCTACACTCAATGAAGAATTGAATGCGCTGAAACAACTTATTCACGAACTCATGAAACGATTGAAACCATGATAGCCAAGATTATTAAAGGAACAAACTTCAGTGGAGTTGTTAGTTATATGCTTAGCAAGCGTGAAGGTCAAGTCAAGGTTTTACAAGCTAATGGCGTGCGCAGTTCTTTCCCAAATGACATTGCACACGACTTCAACTTGCAAGCCTCTATGCGTCCGAATGTACAAAAACCAGTTTGTCATACCATACTCTCATTCTCAGCACATGATTCAGAACGACTGACAGATGCAACAATGGTGAAGATTGCCAACGAATATCTTCATAAAATGGGCTATGGCGACACACAGAGCCTTATCGTAAGGCACAGTGACCGCCATCATCCTCACTTGCACATTTGTATCAATCGCATTGGTAACAATGGCAAAACCATCAGCGACCACAACGAAAAGTATCGTTCAACGAAGATTTGTAGAGAACTGACTGAGCGTTATGGTCTAACCATTGGCGAAGGAAAGCAAGAGGTAAACCGATCACGATTGAGAGGTGAGGATAAATTACGATACGAGATATTCGATACCATTAAGTCTATATTACTTCAATCTCAGACTTGGAAAGATTTTGTTGCAGGGTTAGAGCAACAAGGTATTACCACTCGTTTCAAAACGAAAGGCAATACCGATGTTATCCAAGGAATCATCTTTGTAAAAGACGGATGTAGTTTTAGTGGGTCGAAGATAGACCACTCATACTCCTTTGCTCGACTTAATGAAACGCTCAATCAAAATAATCAGCAGCAACAGTATGAACAACTTGTACTAGTGTCTAAGGAGGTTTCTGAAGGATCGAGTAATTTTCTTACAGAACTATCCGAAGCATTCGTCGAAAGTTTCACACTGCCAACGTCTAATGCTGGTGTAGATGTAGACGAAATACGTTTTCAAAAGAAACTTCGCAAAAGAGCCAATCGCCAACGTAAAATTTAATCCCCACAACAATCTATCCGTATGAACAACGAAACAGCCCCCATTCTCGACATCCTCGAAGAACTCAAACAAGAATGCAAAACCATCAAGAAGTCACAGGCAGAACTTCGTACTACTTTGGTTGAGCAACAAAATACGAAGCCTCAAGATAACACCCAAGTGCCCAAAGCTGTACACCTCCAACTATCCCAAGAAACGAAAGCCAAAATCAAAGAGCACCAACTTTTTGTTTTGGCGGCATTAGAAGAGTCGTTCAAGAAACTCGACCCAAAGTTTGAAGCCTTACAAAAACTTATCAGCGAGCAACAAAAGCCAGTGGTGTTTAAGAACTACTCGCTCTTTGCTAGTGTACGTTTAGCCGAGCGAATTTTACTAGGTCTTGTTTGCGGTTTAGTCATGGTGAGTTGTTGGTTTTTCTCCATGGGTGCTCATGAACTTCAAACCGCCTCTGACTACGAGTTGCGTTACCGCTATCTGCGTATGCAAGGCAAAGCCACCGTCTCAGACTTTGCTCATCTTGACAGTATGTTTATCTCGCATCGCAATCCCCAAGCTATCCATCAGTTAGAGCAGAAGGTTATCAATTACGAACAAGCCCTACAACGACAATCCGAGTTACTGATGGAACAGAAACGTATTTTGCAGGAGCAGGGTGAATTGAAGAAGCATTTGAAAGAATAAAATACTCCCCCAAGTAGCATTTTTGCTATTTAGGGGAGATTATTCTATTCCTTTGAAGATTTCTTAGGAACATCAACCTTATTAAGTCCTTGTTCGACCTCTTCAATTGTGGGCAATTTTGAAACAATTTACTTCGGTATGATGTTATTTATTTCATAAGCAGCCACACCTAATGGCTTATTGATACCATTGAAAGCCCATTCCACTTTGGTCTCATCTTTTGTCTTACAAATGAGAAGCCCTATCGCAGGGTTGTCTTCTTCTTGCTTAAGCAATTTGTCAACTGCCGTAACATAGAAATTGAGTTTACCAACATATTCTGGTTGGAAGGCATGGGTTTTCAACTCTACAACCACATAGCATTTAAGGCGAATATGGTAAAAAAGCATATCAATCCGATAAGATGTTCCTGACACCACAAGCTCTGCCTGCCACAAAAGGAAAAACCTTTGCTCAGCTCCAGAAGTAATTGAGTGATGTGTTTGGTCAATTCATCTTCCAAATCCCTCTCGTCATAGTCTTCGCGCATGGTGAGAAAATCAAAGTTGTAGGGGGCTTTTAATGTCTCCTGCGCAAGTTTGCTCTGCAAAACTACATTCACAAGGAGGTTGTCGTTCTGCAAGACAGGCTCAAAAATAAGGACCGTGATTTGGCACATCAGCGTAAGAATCAGAAAGCCTACGAAGAAGAGTGAAGTTTCATTCAGCGGTATATGCCTCTATTCCTTATCCTCCTCAATGTACGCTGGCTCTTAACGTTTATGGGTTTCTCGGATGATCAGATAACGCAAATGTATCGCACTGGAAACACCATGCAAGCCAAAGCCAAGATCTATTTATCCATGTACAGACGCTACTTCGAGGAAGATGGCACGATGCTCTGCATTGAAAACGATTCAAAACAGAATCCCTTCCTCTCCATCAACGGTTTATCTGTCCCCGACTGGTGAGACCACAAGTCGTAGCAGCTCATCAAACGCAATTGAGAGAATTACAATTCTTTTACTTCAGATAAATTAGGACATCTCTTTCTCATCGAATCTATAATAACTTTTCCTCTGTCAGTTTTAAGTAAGCGTAGAACTAACTTGGGATAATTATCTGTAGCAAGTTCAAAGAAATGAGAAACTCTTTTGTGTAGGCTTTTTCGATTATATAGCAAAAGAAGTTCATCATAACTCTGTTCTGCTATAATTTGATCGATCTTATTTTCATATTCCTCATACATGCCATCCGTGTCAATTTGATCAACAATATCCTTTAGTTGTTTTCCTAGATCGGCTTTTGTTGGTTTCTTTCCTACACTGTAACCCTTCAGTTTATGGTGTATATCTCTTTCGCACATTTTACATATTTGCGTTTCTTTTTCTTTTAAGAACTCTTTAAAAACGAACTCCTTAACTATTTCAAATATATTATCAGCAGATAATTCTTGATTCTCAGCAACAGCTCTGACAACTCCTTCAAGGAGATATAAATTTTCTATTTCAGCAATAGGCAATACTTTTATATTGTTATTCTCAATGGCATTTATCTCTTCGCGAGTCATATAGTCTCTGTCAACAATACCAACGATATTGTTATTGTGTAACTTCTTGACTTCCTCATTATTGAAGGCTTTGGTCATAGCAATTACGTTATAACAATTGCCGCAAGGAATTACATTATAGCCATCATAAATATATGAATATAGATGAGAGTCATAACTACCCTTCTCTCCTTCTACAAATAATACAGGCTTTCTACTTCCAAGAACCTCAAAGTAGAGCTTGTCGGGAATATCAGCATTAGGGTCAAGAATAGAATACTCCCAAGTCAAGTTCCCTTGATATGATTTGACCCAGATCTTGGTAGCATCTTTTCTAGAAGCTGCAAAATCAAGATCATGCGTTATATACACAAGGGTTTTATCAGAACAACGCTTTTCAATTTCATCCCATAACCTATGCATAATCGCTTTATGTAAATGAATTTCTGGTTCATCTATTACAACAATAGTGTTAGTAGGTGCAATAAGGCATTGTCCTATTAAGTAAATAGCAACACGTTCTCCATCAGACATGTTGTTCGCTTGATATGTAGTCGTTTCATCACTAGGAAGAGCAACTTTAATGGAAGCATCTTCTAACTTTATCTTCCGATGAGGAAACACAGAATCCCAAACTTCAATAATAAGGTCTGAGATCATTTTAGGGACCTTATTGTGTGTTTTTTCTTCTGCTTCTAATTGCTTACACTCTTTCACATAAGCTTTATTTTCTCTATTCTCTCTAGCAAAGACTGCAGACAACACGCTTTCATAATCATTTACTAGAGTTGATGTAGGTTTTCCCCATTCCCATTTATATCCTTTATTTTTCTCAGTTTCATTCCCATAGTAAATTTTATTCCAAGCAGCCTCTTCGCTCTTTACTACTATAGTTTTGGGGATAGTAAGTGCTCTTTGTGCTGAAATTCTCAGCACATTTATGTCCTCGCCTTGATTCTCTTCAATCCAAACTCCTAAATGGCTCTTTCCGCTTCCATTTGCTCCAATAATGATAAAGTTGGACACAGATTCTTCTGGTCCCTTTGGTAATAACAATGTATTCATATGTTCTCAATTATTTAAATCTGTTATCGTTTTGCTTAGTTCCTCTTCAACTTCCTCTATCGTAGGCAGAGCTGATTTCAAATTCTCGGGAATAGCCTTTGTTAGTTGATAATCGCTGACACCGATGGGCTGGTCGTAGCCAGAGAGGGCATATTGCGCCACCACCTTATCACCACCATTGCAGAGCAGCAATCCAATGGTCTTGTTGTCGTGTTCGCCACGGAGTCTATCGTCCACAACATTGATGTAGAAGTTGAGTTGTCCCATGTATTCGGGTTTGAAAGGTGTTGCTTTGAGTTCGATAACCACATAGGCATGCAACTGAATGTTGTAGAGAATGAGGTCGGCATAAAAGTCAGAATCGCCTACTTCAAAATGCTTCTGTTGCGCAACGAAAGCAAAGCCACTGCCCATTTCAAGTAGATACTTTGTGATGTGCTGCACGAGTTGTCGTTCAACATCTCGCTCATTCATCGCTTCCGTTTGCCCCATCATATCAAAGATATAAGGGTCTTTCATCAGATAGTTAGCAAGGTCGCTTTGCGGTTTGGGTAATCGTGCCGAGAAGTTACTCACTTTCTTTGCGGTAATCTGCCGAGCAAAAAGGTTCGTTTCAATCTGCATTTGCAGAACATTACTGCTCCAACCATTGGCAACTGCCTGTGTAATATACCAAAAGCGTTCACCTAAAGGCAACTTGCTGTTAAGCAGAATTACATGGCTTGCCCAGTTGGTGCGAACAATGGCAGATTGCTTGAAGATATCCTCTATCTTACTAATGTCGCTGTGATAGATAGCCGGCAGCATTTCAGAAATCTCTCCTAATTGCGCAACAGGCTGTTGCGTAATTATATTTCCTTGAATATCTGTGGCTTGTATTTGCGCAAGAGGCTCTTGCGTAAATTGATTTAGTTTGCTTGTTAGTTGTAATATATTATTGACCGAAGGACTATTAAACCATTCTTCAACCTTACCCATTTCTGTTAGAACCTCCATAGAATAAGCCTTTGCGAACTGGCACATATAGATAAGGTTGCGGGCGGAATACCCTTTCTTGTCGGGATATTGTGAGCGTATAGCCTTGGATAGATTGTCGATAACTTTGCTTCCCCAGCCTTCTTTCTTTTGGAGGTAGAGTATAAAATGCCCTACTTTCCAATAATGGAAGAGCATATCAGCATTAGCCGAAGCAATCACGTGCACTTGGGTCTGCTCTAAATCAGAGCCAATAGCACGCACTATGGGCGAAAAATCCTGTTTGTCGGTGTTCTTTATATCGTTGTTCATTGTGAATTCTATTATAACTGATTGAACTTACTCATGGCATTCGCCTTGATGTCGTCTGCAATATCAATATACGGCTTCATCGCCTTATAGTCGCTATGTCCTGTCCATTTCATCACAACTTGGGGAGGAATACCCAATGCAAGCGCATTGCAAATGAATGTTCTACGACCTGCGTGTGTGCCAAGCAGGGCATATTTAGGTGTAACATCGTCTATGCGCTCATTGCCTTTATAATAAGTTTGACGCACAGGCTCGTCAATCCCAACCATTTCTGCCAATTCCTTAAGATAGTCATTCATTTTCTGATTGGTAATAACAGGCAGCACCTTGTCATCTTCAAATGCCACATCTTTGTATTTATCAAGGATTGCTTTGCTGTGATTGTTCAATTCGATAATCAAACTATCGGAAGTCTTGACCGTTGTAACCTCAATATGGTCGCCTTTAATATCACTTCTGCGGAGATTGAATACATCCGAATAGCGCAAACCTGTGAAGCATTGGAAGAGGAAAACATCACGTACACGTTCGAGAGCCTGCTTGTTGGCAGGTATTTCGAACTCTCGGAGACGGTTGAGTTCATCCCAAGTGAGGAAGATGATTTTCTTTTGCGTACTCTTGAGCTTCGGCTTATAACTGTCGTAGGCATTATTCTGGTGCACACCTTTCTTGAAAGCCCAGCGCAGAAACCATTTCAAGAAACTAAGTTGCTTGCCAATGGTTGTGTTGCGCATCTCCTTTACATCACGCAGATAACTAATGTAATCATTCAAGCCTCGCTCATCAAAGAACTCAAAGGTAAGTCCTTCACAAAAGTTGGTCAAATGATTTTTCACGGCTGCAAATTTCTCAAACGTGGAGTCCGTCCAATTGTTCTGACGTCCACAATCCTCGACAAAATCATCAAACACCTGAAAGAAATCACAAGGCAACACTTCTTTCTTTGGCTTAGGTTCTTCGCTCACAGGTTTGTGCAAAGCATTGAAAGCCTCCTTTATCTGTTCGGGCGTTGGTATTACGTCTTCTACCTCAAACCTCTTAAAGATTGACTGTATTTCCGTGTAATACTCCAAGAGCGAAGCATTGATTTCAGAAGCCGATTGTTTCAGTTTGTTGTTACAACCATTCTTCACACGCTGCTTATCTGCATCCCACTTGGTGGCATCAATGCGGTAGCCTGTGGTGAACTCAATCCGCTTGGATGCAAAATTAACGCGCATACGAATAGGTACGTTCTCTGTGATAAGAACTCCGTTCTTCTTCCTGCTCTCCAACGTGAAGATGATGTTCCGTTTGATATTCATACCTTCAGGTGTATTGTTTTATGCACCCAAATTTACACCCTAAAAATGATATTACCAAAGATTTTCCGTGAAATCTCATTTTATTAACATTTTGCGTAAACTACTATATTACAATAGATTGATACGATTTGATAGTTTGTGATAGTTCGAGAGAAAGAGCCTCTCTCTCCGCTTTAGGTACTCTGAACAAACCAACAGAGAAACCCTAACAAAAACGTAAGTATCATAGCTACAAGCAGTTATGATACTTTTCTTTTATATACATTCTTCTTCTCAGAGTACGTACAGAGGGGATGAATACTCCCTAAATACTCTACAATGGCTACAATCTGGCTACACTTTTTGAGGCAAAATAAAAATTGTAGCCAAGAGTTCGTACAGAGTACGCATAGAGTACACGCAAATTGCTGTTATTCAAATAAATATGTCGAACTTTGCAGCGTGGTTACAGAAGTTTATCTCGCTAATAATTCAATCTTTTGGCTACAATTCTATTAGAAGCTGGCTACAATTATTGAATTTTGGCTACAACTTTCCTTTCCATGGCTACAATTAAACAATAGCAGCGCAAATGAAAACCATTTTCAGAGCAGTCTTCTATTTAAGAAGCAACTATGTGAACAAGGAGGGTAAAACACCCGTGATGTTGAGAATCTATCTCAACAACGAACGACTTTCCATTGGCTCAACAGGCATTGCCGTTCAGCAGTCGCAATGGGATAGTGAAAAAGAACGACTGAAGGGAAGAACTACGGAGGCTCTTTCTACTAATCTCGAGTTGGATAACATCCAAAGCGGATTGCAGACTATCTTCAAAAAGTTGGAAATGACAGATGCCATTTCTTTGGAACGTATCAAGTCGGAGTATCTCGGCAAGAAAGAAGAGGTAGAAACGATGATGACACTCTTCGATAAGCACAACAAAGATATTGCCAAGCAAGTGGGCATATCTGTAAGTGCTGCCACTTTTCAGAAATATAATGTCTGCAAACGACACTTCACGACTTTTTTGCAGGATAAGTACAAACGTTCGGACATACGCTTGTCTGAACTCACCTATATTATCATACACGACTTTGATATTTATCTTCGCACAGTAGTTGGTCAGAACCCAAATACAGCCACCAAGACAATGAAGACTTTCAAGACAATTACGATTTTAGGAAGAAAAATGGGGGTAATCCATCATGATCCTTTTCTCAATCATCGTTTTCACCTTGAGCCAGTCAATCGTGGTTTCTTAACAGATGAAGAGATTTTGAAGATAGCCAATAAGAATCTGGGCATACAGCGTTTGGAATTGGTTCGTGACTTATTCGTATTCTCATGCTTCACAGGCTTGGCGTACATTGATGTGGCCAACCTTACTCCCGAGAACATTGTTACCCTTGATGACAAACAATGGATAATGACAAAACGACAAAAGACAAGTGTCGCAACAAATGTTCTTTTATTGGATATCCCGAAAAATATTATCGAAAAGTATAGTGGCAAGACCTATCGTGATGGTAAACTCTTCCCAATGCTAACTAATCAGCGAACTAATTCATATCTGAAGGAAATTGCAGATATTTGTGGCATTAAAAAGGACCTAACCTTTCACATGGCTCGCCACACATTTGCAACAATGTCATTGAGTAAAGGTGTTTCTATGGAATCAGTTTCTAAGATGCTGGGACATACCAACATTAAAACCACACAAATCTATGCCCGTATTACCAATAAGAAAATAGAACACGATATGGAACAGTTGGCGGGCAAGTTAGACAAGTTCAATGTTGCTATGGGCATCAACTCTAAATAATGTACAACCCTAAACCAAGAAAATTATGACAACAACAAAGAAAGAGCTTTCTTACTTCCGTTTAAAGTTGGAAGCGTATCTTGGAGAGCATTTTCCAGAGAGAGTGAATGAAAATACGTTTGTAACTGCTCGTGCAGACGAAGCATTGGCAGCTTACTGCGATGCTATAGCACAAGGGTTTTCTTACCCAGAAGCAGAGGTAATGGCAAGCGAAGTTCTGTATCAAGGACTGCATTTCTCCAAGTACGACACCCTTGTTTCAGTTTTAGAGAATGAGTTTGAGAAAGAACTCCCTTCTCCTCTTCCTGAAAGACTAACACCAATGCTTCTGAAGAATAAGGCTGTGCAAAGCGTTTTCGACAAGTATGAACTGACGGACGACTTTGGTGCAAGTCCAGAGTATGAGAAACTCTACACCGAACTGACAGGGACAATCGTTCTGATCATCGAGGTTAATGGTTTGCCAACCGTCAATAGCGAGAACATGACTTGATGTAACACCATCGGGAGCTTTTGTAGTATCAAGAGCCAAGATAAACGCTCCGCTCCACACGCCAAGAGTTTGGGCAAACGCTTGGCTTTTTTCAAGCAAAGCTCTCAATAACTCGTGTGTAGCCTGCGCATCTAGTAACAGCTCTTGAATAGAAAATCGGCGGACGAAGTGAAAGATAAACTATAAATAGAACCTCGATAGGATACTTTTTAACAGAAAGATTTTTTTTCTTAAAAAATCTATCATTTAGGTCTAAGTAATTGGCTATGAACAGCCTTGTGAGTTATGATTTTCAGCAGGTAATGATTTAGCGACCTATCTTCTGCAATGACACACAACGCTTTGCATAACTCGAATAACCTATTGCAAAGGTAATACTATCTACGGAGAAAGACGAAACTTTCTCCGTTTTTCTTTTCTAATAGTTGTCTGTTCAGACAATAGTTTTCATTCTTTTCGTCTTATTCCTCACGATTATGGCAGTCTTTCTTGTGAAGGCTGCCTTTCATTTTTTCGCTCTGTCCTCTCAGGTGTTCCTCTCCACATTCTATTCTATGTATTCGCATCGGGATCGGTTGTTCGTTGTCAGCGGCAAAGGTAGTTTCGGGCTTTCACGGACAAAAAAGGTCGGGGCGGCAAGCCGTTTAGACGACAATCTCCACACTTCCATTTCATTGCAGGTAGTATTCTCGCCATAAAACCTTGTTTGTCCTAAGCCCTACCTTTTTAAGCCCCTGAAACGAAAACGACCGACCCGACGGAAA
>OJIY01000131.1_pt1 | contig 56682 bp, 47 predicted proteins | sample 1596061 | NCBI WGS metagenome assembly OJIY01 (sample SAMEA4350111, study PRJEB24818) | metagenome | biome: human; feature: gut; material: faeces | place: Denmark | collected 2013-09 | reverse complement strand
ATAGGGGTGTTTATTGGCATATTTTTAAAAATATTCTTTCTTATTTAAGAAAAAAGTTGTTATTTTGCGGTTCGATTTGAATAAATAGAATGAAAGTTTTCAGAAAGACAGTTGAACTTCAGAATGAGCTTTTCTGTGCTCGTAAAGAAGGGAAGAAGATTGGTTTAGTGCCTACAATGGGAGCATTGCATGAGGGACATGCTTCTTTAATCAGGCGCAGTGTGAAGGATAATGAAGTGACAGTGGTTTCTGTGTTCCTCAATCCTACCCAGTTTAATGATAAAAATGATCTTGAGCGTTATCCTCGTACGTTGGAAGCCGATTGTCAGTTGGCAGAAGCTTGTAGTGCAGATTATCTGTTTGCCCCAAGCGTAAAGGAGATTTATCCGACTCCGGATATGCGTCATTTTGAGTTTCCTCCTGTCTCAACAGTCATGGAAGGCGCGCGTCGTCCGGGCCATTTCAATGGCGTGTGTCAGGTTGTCAGCCGTTTATTTTATATTGTAAAGCCGGATAAAGCCTATTTCGGAGAGAAAGATTGGCAGCAGATTGCGGTCATCAAGCAACTTGTGAAGTTCATTAATAGTAATGTACTGATTGTGGAATGTCCGATTGTCCGTGAAGCAGATGGCTTGGCTATGAGTAGCCGCAACAGTTTGCTGACTGATGAGGAACGCGCAATCGCTCCGGCAATATATCAAGCATTGAAAGACAGTGTAGACTTCTCACTGTCGCATACTGTCAAGGAAACTCACGATAAAGTCGTTGAACAGATTAACGCTGTCAACGGACTTGAGGTCGAATATTTTGAGATAGTGGATGGCGATAGCCTTCAAACGGTTGATAATTGGAATGCATGTGATGGTGTTGTTGGCTGTGTTACGGTCTATTGTGGCAAGACTCCAATCCGTCTCATTGATCATATCAGATATAGGGAGAACAGATAAAATGATGATAGAAGTATTAAAAAGTAAGCTTCATTGTGTTACGGTTACGGAAGCCAATCTGAAGTATATGGGGAGTATTACGATAGATGAGGATTTATTGGATGCTGCCCATTTGATTGCAGGAGAGAAGGTTCAGATTGTCAACAACAATAATGGTGAACGGTTTGAAACCTATATCATCAAGGGAGAACGTGGCTCCGGCTGTATCTGTTTGAATGGTGCTGCTGCGCGTAAAGTTCAGGTCGGTGACGTTGTTATCATCATTGCTTATGCTCTTATGGATTTCGAAGAGGCCAAGAACTATACACCTATAGTTGTTTTCCCAAAGGAGGGAAACAAACTTTAATATGCTCTTCTGGTGCAACAGAAGAGATGCTGTCCTACGAATTAGGCCACAATACTCTATGGATAGGATGGTGTGGGCAGGCGACAGATAGGAACGTTGTTCACAAAATCAAAGGAGTTGTTTCGTATAATTGCAAATAAGGAAGTAAAAAACCACTCTTTTGAAAAACATTTACGATTGTCGTTGCAATGCTCGTGTATTTGAAATGGAATGCTCTTTCATTCAAAATATGCCCTGTTTTTGAGGAAATCACAATGCGTTGACAATCAATATGTTGCAAAATACAAGGTAGATTGTAGGGTGATGTCATGCTGAAACGCATTGCGTTTTCTATTGAATTACCTCGCAATCTGCATCAAAATGCGTGATGTTTTCAGTCACTTTAGACGGTAAAGTGATACAGAAAGCAAGACGAAATGACCGATGTTGCAAGGCAAAGTGATAAAAGCGAGGGTGTCGAAGTCATAAAATGGCTTTGCACAGACATTGAAAGTGAGTTTTTATTTCTATTTGGTGAGGTCTGGAAGTGTTAAAAAATGGATATAATCTTTACAGAAAGCAAGACGTTTTAGAGGTGATGTTTCTGTTTGATATATTCCAAGATATGGCTTATTCACACAGCTTTGTCTCCTTTGAGACTATTGATTTTGCTGAACGGTGGCATTCCTATTCCTAATGAAATCTATGTCTTGAAAGGAAAAGTTGACACTATGCGTGTTGCTTTCTCCGTTTATCTATGTGTCAAAGAGTGAACCAATGGCTTGCCAAGTGTTTCCTTTTTGCGCTGCACGGTGATGTCTTTTGAATGAAACTCCTGTCTTGTTTTGTTGTCTTTGATAGTTTACTTGCTTCAATTTTATGGGTTGTGGGTTGCCAATCACCCATTTGACAGTCAGTTCTGTCAGTCGGTATAGGTCTTCTTCCGTACTGTCTGCATGAATACTTTTAGCCAAGGCAGCTAATTCTTTGTTTTCATCTTGCTGCTGATTTGGTTGCAGAGATGAAGAAAAGGCAGATGCAGGAATAGGGTTTCCCATGGAAAAATAGTCGGGGAGAGCCTGTGGTAGCTTTTTATATTCACGGCTCCAGTTGCATGAACCATTGTCAAGAATCTCGCGACTTACCTTTCCACAGATATGGATTACTTCGCCTTGAACAGGCGGCGCATGGTCTTCTGAAGGCACAAGGTAATCTTAAAGCGCTTCAAAGCTGTCTGTCCAATCGGTTGAATGAACGGTGATGGATTCGTTTTCCACTGTGTTTCTTGATTGCCCGAACAGGCCTTATGCCAGATAGTTATATACCACATACATCCCATTCTTTGAGATTTTCTTTCTTCACGAAAATAGAGAAAATAGGGGAAGTGGCGAAGGAAATGATAAAAAATAAAGGGTTTTATAGAATGTTTAGGAATAAATTAGTTAATTTTGTAGCAGACTTTTAAGGATAGGGTGCATGTTATGTGTGCGCTTTTAATTTAACACCAACATCTATGAAAATTAAAAATCTCTTCAAACGACAGTTGCGTTCCGTCATAGAATGGAAAGAACAAGATGTGCATATCCTGTTTCATCGAATGGAAACAACTACTGATGAAATTAAAAATTCGAGTAAACTCATCGTTGCTCCCGGCCAGGGTTGTCTCCTTGTTTATGATGGAAAAGTGAAGGCTACTCTGACAGAACCTGATACCTATGAACTTGCAACGGACAATCATCCGTTTATCACAACGTTGCTCAATCTGGCACAGAGTATGGAGAGTGAGCACAAGATGCGCTTCTATTTCTTTCGAACGGCAGAGATGGTGAATGTGCTTTGGGGCACAGCGACTCCTGTGAAATACATGGAACCGAACTATAAGATACCGGTAGCTTTGGGAGCTTGTGGTAACTTCTCGGTGAAGATTGATAATGCTGCAACCATGTTCAGCACGCTTTTAGGTTCAATAAGTGATTATACTTCCCGCGAAGTCCGTGAACTTGTGTCGTCACGTATCGTCGCTCCTTTGACTTCTTTTCTTGCAGAAAAAGCTTACCCTTACACGGAAGTGGATAAACATTTGTTGGAATTGTCGGCAGATCTTCAGACTCGTACAGCTGAAGAATTGCAGCGATTAGGGCTGATATTGACCGATTTTCGTGTTGATTCTGTCACTTTTGACGATGATACGCTGTCGCGCATCGGTAAGATTGCGGACATGACTGCAGAGAAACAGGCTGCAGCCGAAGTTGATCTTGATTATGCCGGAGTACAGAAACTGGCAGCTTTACGTGATGCTGTGCGCACGGAAGGAGGTCTTGCAGGTGCTGGATTGCAGGTAGGTGCAGGCGTTCAACTGGCTAAAGAATTCTTCAGTACAAAGGAAAACACTGCAACTTCAACTGAAGCTGCGCCATCAGATGTTAGTGCTCGGTTGAAACAATTGAAGCAACTCATGGATGAACAACTCATCACCGAAGAAGAATATAACAAGAAAAAGAACGAAATCCTTGAGAAGTTATGAAAAGAATCTTAATTATTTCCATTATCATACTTGTTGCAAACCTGCTTGCAGGACTTGTGATTACGGCCTATTCTCCTCTGAACTTGCTTTTCACGAGTATGGCGATTGTCATTAACACAATATTGCTTGCATTTGCTTTCATAGGGCGTGCAGAGAGTACTCACCGTTTGAGCCTGGGTTTTGTGTTTGCAGGTGTTGGCGCTCTTGAATTTATTACGGGTTTCTTTGCACCTGAACAATGGACCAACAACTGGTGGTTGCTATGCACAATCATTCTGACTGCAGTGCAGTCCATACTGCTATTCTTGGCGGTATATTATTCAAAAGAGGTTTAATCTGATATATGGCAACGAAATTAAAAGCTGTTAAATGTCCACAATGCGGTAGTGAAAAGCATGAGCAGATAGATAAGAAACGCTATAGATGCTTGAATTGCGGGACGGAATTCTTCTTGGATGATGATGACATTAATATTAATGTAAATCATCATTACGACTTTCAGTCGTCATCAACTTTCGGCAGTGATCTGGGAGTTGGAATGAAACTTGGAATTGTCGCTTTGTTGATTCCACTGGCTGTTGTATTCATATTTGTGTTTTTCTTGTTTCAAACTGGGGAAAGTAGTGTTGCATCAGGTGGAAAAGATTCTGTGAGTGTGAGAGAGACTTTCGAAGAAATGATTCCGATGATTCATGATGGAAAGGCGTGTGTTTTTTATATGACAGATCGTGATTATACAGTAGGTTTTGGTCAGGATGAGTCAAAATATGTGAATGGTTATTATCTTGGATTTCGTGATGCAACGACAGGTAAGGTGCTCGTGGATCAGCTTTTCATGTCTGAAGAGGATGCACGTGATGAGTCTGTATCTTCTATTTCAAATACAAGTATATCCTATCTTCAGCAAGCTCACCGTTGGTTTCTTATTATAGGTAAGCGTTATGTCTTTGAGATAGAACCTAAATCATTGGCTATAAAGGATGTTTCCAAGTCACTTTTTAAGGGAAAACAGGCTATGAGTACTGGTATTTCATCCATTACATTCATTGATAGTGATTATGGTGAAGGCTTTGAAGTGCACAATAATTTAGCTGAAACCTATTATTATTTCCCTGCTTCCAATCGTCTTTACTCGGAGGAGGCATTTAAGTTTGCAAAGCGACTTCCACCATCAGAACTGAATGGTGAAGTGCGTGATACTACATATTGGGAAATGCATAAGAAAAATATAAGCGAAGAAACAAGCAGTGCAGGTGGTCTCCTGCGCCTATGGAAAGTACATGCAAAATATCATTTGGGCGATCCTCAAGACTTTAGTTTCTATAATTGGATAAGTCAGACTTTCTCTTATGATCCAGGTAATCGATTGGTTAGTGCAACTCCTGTTACAAATTGGTTTATTGGTTTTAACGGCGGTGTAGTTTATCAAGATGCCCAAAGACTACTGATAACATTCTATCCTTCCATGGCTCCGGATGCTAATTCTGTATTCCAAATGCGTGACAAAGAAGGAAATGTGCTTTGGACGCAGGCCCTAAGAAGATTCTCAAATGTAAGTGTTGGAGCTTGCTATGGCAATAAGATCTGGTTCTTGGGACAAAGAAGTCGTCGTTCCGGATATGATGACATACATAGCTATAGCTTTGATATCAATACGGGAAAGTGGGCGCAAGGAGCGCAAATGTCTCAAGAATATAGTATAAAAATTGAGTAGAATAGGATTAATGATGTATTGTGAATATGAATAAGACTCTATTTATAGGCCTGCTTTTTCTTACCTCTATTGCAGCAACTGCTCAAGAAAAATATATGGAACACGATGCTGATGGCAGATTACGTGTGTTGGGTTATATTGACAAAAAGACTGAAAAGAAAGTTGGTCATTGGGTAGAATACGGGAGAAATGGGCGGAAGATCAGTGAAGTAGACTACAAAAACGGAGAGAAAGACGGGCGTTATTATGAATATGATGACGAAGGTCGTGTAGCCGTTATGCAGACCTATCGTGATGGACTGCTTGATGGGCCTTACTTACAATATCATGATTCTCCCAACAAGAAAGGTGTATTACCGCTTTATGTTCGTGCTTTTTATCGCGATGGACAACAGGAAGGTATGGAATATATTTATGAATCCAATGGGAAAATCCTACATCGAAGACGGTATGAAGCAGGTACAATGTTGACCGATACGGCTTATGAGTATAACGGGATATATATAACAACGATGCGTCGTGTTACAGATCCAACAGATCCTGAAGGTTTCAGATATAAAGAGGTAACAGATTTTACTCCTTACAAGAAGGCAAAAGTAGAGATCCGGGAGGAGAGACAGTCTCATAGAAGAAAGCAAGTGAAGTCTAAACATCCTCAATCACAGGTTGCTCCTAAACCTAAAGAAACCCCGAAAACAAAGCTGAAAGTAGGGAAAGATGGTGCTATAGTGCTTGATTGATCTGGTGATTTATCTCATCATATAAACTTAAAGGGGGGCGACAAGTGTTTGATACCTGTCGCCCTCTTTCATGGGGTAACACTTGAAGTAAGCATCCATGTTGATTACGTTATTCTGTTTTTAACTTCCTATTGATGTAATCTCGCAATACTACAGCTTGGTTATGTACTTCATCTTTGGCGCCGAACAGAATAGTTACATAGCTCTCTTTGAGTTGTTTTCGGCAAAGCTCAATGAATGCATTAGTCTCTGGGTTGGCCTCAAGTTCTTTGAGGTAGCGTTCTGTGAAAGTAGGGAAATTCCCCGGAATATGGCCGAACCATTTCCTTAATTCTGCTGAAGGAGCAATATTTTTCTCCCAAAGATCAATGTCAGCTTTTACTTTTGCAATTCCTCTTGGCCACAATCTGTCAGCCAAAATGCGATAGCCGTCGTGTTCATCGACAGCATCATAAACCCTTTTAATCTTTATTTCGTTCATGAAAGCAAAGATACTAATATATATTAAAAGCGGGTAAGAATGAGGCAGAAAAATCTATTTAATTTGTAATTTTGCGGCTCATTAATATATTAGTTGTCGTGGAAATAAAGAATAAGAAGATAAAACAATTAGTCTCTTTTGTTATCTGTTTCGTAGTAATGGCCGTTATAGCTGTTGTGCGTGATGGGCAGATTTTGGGGCATAAAATGCGTGTAATGCCAGGTGATTCAATAGCAAAGAATGTAGCTGTTGATACAATGTATCAGACAAAGGATAATGTGACAGTTATCAATACGGTTTCTCTTGCAAAAGATGTGACGGGATTTGGAGGAACCGTTCCATTAGAGATTTACTTAAAGGATGGTAAGATTTTGAAAATCAAGGCACTGAAGAATCATGAAACACCAGAGTTCTTTGAACAGGCAAGTAAATTGCTGACAGCGTGGAATGGAAAATCCGTTGACGAGGCACAGCAACTGAAAGTCGATGCCATTAGTGGTGCAACATTCTCATCGCGTGGGATTATCGGTAATGTGGAACGTGGCCTTCAATATGCTGCAAAGAATGTGCATGAGAAGAGTTTCTTTGAGAAAATGGATCTTAATACCAAGACTGTTGCGGGTTTGATAGTCGTACTTTTAGCGGCTGTTGTCCCCTTGTTCTATCGTAAAAAGACCTATCGAACGATACAGCAGATACTGGATGTGGCCGTATTGGGCTTTTGGTGTGGCACGTTTATATCTTATTCCCTCATGGTTGGCTATATGTCAAGTGGTGTAAATCTATGGACTTCGCTTATCCCTGTCATTATGTTGATAACGGCATTTGTTTATCCTTTGTTTGGTAAAAAGTACTATTATTGTACGAATGTGTGTCCTTGTGGAGCACTTCAGGAGTTGGCAGGAAAGGTCAATAAGCGCAAAAAGTTGAGAATGAGCCAGGAAACAGCCAAGCAATTGGGACGCTTTCGCGAAATATTATGGGCCACACTTACGATGTTAATGCTGTTAGGCGTTGGCTTCCAATGGATGGATTATGAGGTGTTTGCAGCCTTTATCCTGCAAAGTGCATCGGTCGTAGTGTTGGTTTTGGCAGTCGTAGTGCTTGCATTGTCAATCTTTATACCACGCCCTTATTGTCGCTTTGTTTGTCCAACAGGTGTTTTGTTCAAGATAGCTCAAAACTCAAAGTCATGAAAATACGTTTGATTTTATTTGATTTAGGTGGCGTCATCTATACCAGTGACCGCCATGAAGCGGTGAGACGCTTTGGAAGTTTAGGTCTGAAAAATGCTGAAAATCAACTGAATATGTACACTCAAACGGGCCTTTTTGGTGCGCTTGAAGAAGGAAAGATTAGTGATAAAGAATTTGTTGCACAGCTTTCTGACAAAGTCGGGAAATCGCTTTCATGGGATGACTGCAGGCTGGCGTGGTTGGGTTATGCCACCTTTTTGCCGCAACGTAATCTCGATGTGCTACTTCGCTTACGTCACATGGGTTTTCGTTTGGCCTTGGCCAGCAATACCAATCCATTCATGATGTCGTGGATTGACAGCTGTGATTTTGATGGGAAAGGCAATAGTATTCGGTCTTATTTAGATGAACTTTACGTCAGTTATAAGATAAAAGCGTTGAAACCTTCACCTGTTTTCTTCGAATATATCCTTCAGAAGGAGAAGGTACAAGCTGAAAATGTGCTGTTCATTGATGATGGACCACGCAATGTTGAAGCTGCTCATAGCTTAGGTATCCATACTGTTCTGGCTGTGAACGGGGAGGATTGGACAGAAGATGTGTTGCGTTTGTGCACGCAAACAGATTTTTGATATAAATCAAGAAAGTAGCTTTTAATCAATGAAATGCGTTATGATATTTGGAGCATTCATGAAACTTGCCTAACTTTGCACATACAAAAGGTTAATAGATTGTTTAGGTTTTTAGTTATTAGGTTTAAAGATTGTGATTCTGAAAGGTATTAGTTTAAGGTAAAAGTCATAGATTGTGGATAACACCGAGTGAGCAATCACTCAACAATGAAATTTCAAATCACAAAATATAGCAGTCTTGGAAGTGATTCCGGGACTGCTTTTTTTATGTCTGCTAACCAATGAATTCATTCTTAACTCTATTGATAACAGATGATGATGACTTATTGTTATAGTGGGAGATAAGGTTTCTGTATGCTGTAACCCCAAGCGATAAGCCATGTCTTTTGATGCATATGGACTCTAAGATGTTTACAAGTCCCATCATCATTTACGCTTTCCTAAAAGCCTTCCAGTATCAAGAATAGTTCTCGTTTTGTAAAGATTATTGGCCGAAATCTATGACTAAAAAATTGCACCAAATAGAAATGGAAAAGCAGGAAAATAGGTTAAATCTTCCTATTTCAAAGTCTGCAGTGTGTAATTTGAGGCATACTACAGTGTAATTTGATGCAAAACGCGTGGCTATTTGAGTCAAAATATACGATGAAATGGTGCATATTACACTGTGATTTGATGCAAATTATGGGTGTTTTTTATATGATTTCACTTCACTTTTTCTCTTGAATTCAGTAATATGTTGATTGTTAGGAGCTTATAAACTATCGGAAAACAGCGGTTATTTGGAGCAGGGAAGACTCTCGTTTCAAATACGCAAATCTGACAAGGGTATTTGTAAAATCATTTGACAGCCTTGATTTTAATAGAATGGAGTTCGAAAGTTAGATTTTGTTCCCTTTGCCCGGACATGTTTTTCTCCGTGCATATGCATTTCAATGTGCCGATGATGTTAGGTTATAGTATTGCAGATGAAGATGTTGATTGGGCTTAAACTTTCTCTGTCTCTTGAATATTTATTAGCGATATCAACATACTTCCAGAGAAAATTCGTATTTTTGCAGGGTATTATTAAATAAAAACAATGACAGACATCATTACGAAATATTTCCCTCATCTTACGGAAGTGCAGTCCCGACAGTTTGCAATGCTTGATGCACTCTATCGTGACTGGAACAGTAAAATCAATGTGATTTCGCGTAAAGATATCAACAACTTGTATGAGCATCATGTGCTCCATTCCTTGGCAATTGCCAAGGCTATCCGCTTCAAGGAGGGTACGGAGATACTCGATTTTGGCACGGGTGGCGGTTTCCCCGGCATCCCTTTGGCCATTATGTTCCCACAATGTAGGTTTCGGTTGATTGACGGAACGGGTAAGAAAATACGTGTAGCCACAGAGGTCGCGCAGGCAATTGGACTGACGAATGTCGAGGCCTTGCATCGTCGTGGAGAGGAGGAGATGGGAAAATATGATTTCATAGTGAGTCGTGCTGTGATGCAGTTGCCCGATTTGATGAAGATTATCCGCAAGAATATCCGTAAGGAACAGCGGAATGCTTTGCCTAATGGTCTGCTGTGTCTGAAAGGTGGAGACTTGCAAGAAGAACTCAAACCGTTCAGGAACATTGTAGAGGTGACCCCGTTAGCAGATTTCTTCGACGAGGAGTGGTTTCGTGAAGATAAGAAACTTATTTATGTCCCAATAGGCTGATTATGTTAAAGATAAAACGCTTTTTGTGCAACATGTTGCAGGAGAACTGCTATGTTGTGAGTGATGAAACTGATGAATGTGTCATCATTGATTGCGGTGCTTTCTATGAAGAAGACTTAGCTGCGATCAAAGATTATATTCATTTTGAAGGGCTGAAACCGGTGCATCTTCTTGCCACGCATGGTCATATAGATCACAATTTCGGCAACGGAATGGTTTATAAGGAGTATGGCTTGAAGGTTGAAGTGCATGAGGGGGATAAGCCTTTGATGCTGAAACTCAAGGAACAGGCACTTCAGATAGCGGGTGTGAAACTTGAGGAAGATCTGCCGTCGGTAGGAAAATATCTCATGGGTAAGGACACAATTGCCTTTGGCTCACATGTGTTCACGATTATAGAAACACCTGGACATTCTCACGGTAGTGTCTTCTTCTACGATGAAGAGGAGCATGTTGCTTTCACGGGCGATACTCTTTTTCAGCGTTCCATTGGGAGAACAGACTTTGAAGGAGGCTCAATGTTCCAGATGATACAGAGTCTTCGCATCGTATGTCAGCTTCCTGATGACACAAGAGTGTATCCCGGACATGGCCCGGAAACAACAATTGGCGCAGAACTTGCCAGCAATCCCTATTTAGACCGTTAGTTTATGGCGGTGAACAAAGCAGAAAAAATCATCTTAGGTATTGACCCTGGAACGAATGTTATGGGTTATGGTGTACTTCGTGTGAATGGAAACAAAGCGAAGATGGAGGCTATGGGCGTTATAGATTTACGAAAGATGCATGATCCTTATTTGCGTTTGGGACATATTTTCGAACGGGTAACGGGCATTATTGAGTCTTATCTTCCGGATGAGTTGGCTATTGAGGCTCCGTTTTTTGGAAAGAATGTACAGTCGATGCTGAAGCTCGGACGTGCACAGGGGGTAGCTATTGCTGCTGCAATACGGCGTGATGTGCCCATTCACGAATATGCTCCGTTGAAGATTAAAATGGCTATTACGGGTCAAGGTCAAGCGTCTAAGGAGCAGGTAGCAGGCATGTTGCAGCGTGTGTTGCATCTTGAGGAAGAAGACATGCCAAGATTTATGGATGCAACGGATGCTCTTGCTGCCGCCTATTGCCATTTTCTACAAATGGGTAGACCCGAAACTGATGCCCGACATTACAGCAGCTGGAAAGACTTTGTCGTGAAAAACAAGCAGGTTGTTTCTAAGACTTCAAAGTCTGTGGCAAGTGTTGTGAGATCGCATAAGATACCTTGAAACAAGGTCTCATGATGTTTTAGTAAGATATATAAAATAGCAATGAAAAGAGAGGTAAAGGCAGCTTTGTTTGATTTGGACGGTGTTATATTCAACACCGAACCGCAGTATACGGAATTCTGGAGGTCGCAATGCAGGTTGTATCATCCCGAAATGCCCGGATTGGAAAATCAAATTAAGGGCCAAACGCTCGTTGAAATCTATGAGAAATATTTTGCTGACGTGAAGGGAGAACAGGCAAAGATAACCGAAAGATTGAACGAGTTTGAAGCCAATATGCATTTCGATTATGTTGATGGCTTTCTGGATTTTGTTGCCGATCTGCGTCATCATGGTGTGAAGACGGCTGTTGTCACGAGCAGTAATGTTGCTAAGATGAACACTGTTTATGCGAAAAGGCCTTCTTTCAAGAGTTTGTTTGAGCGCATTTTAACCAGTGAAGACTTCACCGCAAGTAAGCCAAATCCAGCTCCTTATTTGAAAGGTGCTGAATGTTTTGGCTTATCTCCGTTGCAATGTGTAGGATTTGAAGATAGTTTCAATGGCTTGAAAGCTGTCCGTGGGGCAGGAGTGTTCACGGTTGGTCTGTCAACTACCAATCCAGAAGAGGCGATTAAATCTTATGCAGATATTGTTATTCCCAACTATGTCGGCAAGAGCTATGGCTGGTTGGCAGGCGAATTAGATTGATATATATACGCGAATTCGGTTTAAGCATCAATCTTTCTGCTTCCCAACTTTGGGAAAACCGTTTTTTCCCATTTTTTTAGTTTCCCAGCTTTGGGAAAGCCATTTTCAAGCATTTTCTTCGTGTCCTAACTTTGGGAAACTTGTTTTTTCCCGTTTTTTTCGTTTCCCAATATTGGGAAAGCTGTTTTTCTCCATTTTTTCGTCTTCCCAACTTTGGTAAAGCCGTTTTGAGGCTGTTTTTATGTTTCCCGTAGGGCGGGAAAGCTGTTTTGCGGCTATTTTTGCGTTTCCCGTAGGGCGAGAAAGCCGTTTTGAGGCTGTTTTTATGTTTCTCGTAGGGCGAGAAAGCCGTTTTGAGGCTGTTTTTGCATTTCCCGTAGGGCGGTAAAGTCGTTTTGCGGCTGTTTTTATGTTTCTCGTAGGGCGAGAAAGCCATTTTGGGGCTGTTTTTGTGTTTCCCGTAGGGCGAGAAAGCTATTTTGAGGCTGTTTTTATGTTTCTCGTAGGGCGTTAAAGCTATTTTGAGGATGTTTTTGCATTTCTCGTAGGGCGGTAAAGCCGTTTTGAAGGTGTTTTTTTCATTTCCAAGGGGTTGGAAATGTGATTTTCAGCGTTTTTTCAGTTTCGGCCGTGGCCGAAACGCAGTTTTTTTCATTTTTAAGCTTTCGGCCATAGCCGAAATGCAGTTTTCGCCGTTTTTCGTTTTTCGGCCGCGGCCGAAACGCTCTTTTTGCTGTTTTCTACTCTTCGGCCATGGCCGAAAGTCGATTTTCGTCGTTTTTTCAGTTTCGGCCGCGGCGGAAATGCTGTTTTCACTGTTTTCTACTCGTCCGCCGTGGCGGAAAGCCGATTTTCGCTGTTTTTTCAGTTTCAGCCGCGGCGGAAATACTGTTTTCACTGTTTTTTACTCGTCCGCCGTGGTGGAAAGCCGATTTTCAGCGTTTTTTCACTTTTATCCACGGATGACGGGCATTTTTTGCCTCTTTTTCGTTTTCATCCATGGATGACGAATGATTTTCGGTAAATCCTGCATTTCGTCGACCGACAACGGGCGTTTTTCAGCGTTTTTCGCGTTTCGTCGGCCGACGACAGGCATCTTTCTGCGTTTTTCGCATTTCGTCGACCGACAATGGGCGTTTTTCAGCGTTTTTCGCGTTTCGTCGACCGACAACAGGCATTTTTCATCGTTTTCTGCATTTTGTCGGCCGACGATGGGCATTTCTCGGCGATTTCTGGCTATCCAAGGAGTTGGATAGCCGTTTCTTAAACCGAATTCACGCATATATATTTTGACATGTCGTGTTTTTGATGTACTTTTGCATGCTGAAAAATAAAATAACATGGGATATTTATCAATTGACAAGAAAAAGATTACATCGAAAACCTTCGTGGAATTAAAGCAGGTTGGTGAGAAAATCACAATGCTTACCGCCTATGATTATACTACTGCAGGCATTATTGACGCTGCAGGCATTGACGGAATCTTGGTGGGTGACTCGGCTTCTAACGTCATGGCTGGCAATGAGACCACTCTTCCTATTAGCATAGATCAAATGATTTATCATGCAAGAGCTGTGGCCCGTGCTTGCAAGCATTGTTTGGTTATCTGTGATATGCCTTTCGGGAGCTATCAGGTGAGCCGTGAAGAAGGTGTCCGTAATGCTGTCAGGATGATGAAAGAGACAGGCGTTGACGCCTTGAAAATGGAGGGTGGCATTGAAATTGCAGATACCATAAAAGGCATTATCGATGCAGGTATTCCTGTAATGGGACATTTGGGATTGACGCCACAGAGCGTACATAAGTTTGGTGGTTATGGTCTTCGCGCCAAAGAAGAAGCCGAAGCAGAGAAACTTCTGAATGATGCGCGGACGCTTGATGCTGTCGGTTGTTTTGCGATTACCCTTGAGAAAGTGCCTGCAAAGCTTGCGGAAGAAGTCACGAAGTCTGTTAGTTGTGCAACTATTGGTATTGGTGCGGGTAGCGGTACAGATGGACAGATATTGGTTTATGCAGACGCTTTGGGAATGACACAAGGTTTCAAACCAAAGTTCCTGCGTCATTTTGCGGATGTGAGTAAGTGTATGACTGATGGTGTTCAGGAGTATATTCACACCGTGAAGGCTTGCTCTTTCCCGAATATTGACGAAAGCTATTGAACTTATGGATACTCAAAACACCCCAATACATATCAATCTGTGGCATCGGGAGTTCTGGATGCTGTCGTTAGCTAATCTCTTTCTGTGCATGGCAATCTATATGTTGCTTCCCATTGTACCGGAATGGTTGATGAAAGTGCATCATACTGTGCATTGGCAAGTGTCATACGCTTTTGCTTTCTATGCCGTCGGATTGTTTTTCTTGGGTGGGTTCTGTAGTTATTTTGTTCAGAAATACCGACGCAACAGAGTTTGCAGAGTCGGTATTTTCATAATGATAGTGTGTCTGTATGCCATGACATTCTTCCATAGATTGGAGAGTTCTTATGTTTTCTGGGCAGTCAATATGCTGAGTTTTTTGCTTGGTGCTGTGTTTGGATTAGTACAAATGGTACTTTCAAGTACGCTGATTATAGATGTGTGTGAGTCATTCCGGCGCACAGAAGCAAACTATGCCTCTTCTTGGTTCGGTCGTTTTGCACTCTCACTTGGCCCCATTGCAGGAATAATCATCAGCAGATTTTTGGGTTTCAATAGTTTTATTGTAGCTTCAGTATTGCTTTGTTTGGCGGCAGTTTTATTGATTTACGGTGTGAAATTCCCTTTTAAAGCACCTGATGACAATATTCCTCTCTATAGTCTTGACCGATTTTTTCTCCCACAAGGCAAGTGGCTGTTTGTCAATTTGATGTTGGTGTCGATGCTGTTAGGTGTTCTTCTCTCCATTTTTCATACGCTGACATTCTATGGAATGATGTTAGTTGGTTTTGCTTTTGCTATCTTAGCTCAGAAGTTTGTCTTTGTAAATGCCGATTTGAAGAGCGAAACTATTACCGGACTTCTTGCTACTTCAATGGCTTTGCTGCTATTATTGACACGTCGGCAATTGTCTGTTGATATTCTGGCACCGGCACTTATCGGGTTTGGGGTGAGCCTGATAGCTTCTCGTTTTCAGTTGTTTTTCATCAAATTAAGCAAGCACTGTCAGCGTGGAACCTCTCAAAGCAGTTATTTCTTGGCTTGGGAATCGGGGCTTGCATTGGGCCTGTCAGTGGGTTGGGGCTATCTTTATAGCCAGGAACAATTGGCTTTGTTTGTAGCATTGGGACTTGCAATCCTTGCTTTTCTCTATTATCAATTCTTTACTCATCGCTGGTATATGGAAAATAAAAACCGATAAATTGCGTTATAGCAATAATGAAACGGTTTTTATCAAGCATCTTTATTCTTGGTGCTTTGCTTGCAATAACGTCCTGCAATGATGAAGAGACATTCTCTTTGTCGAGGGCAGATAAGCTGACTTTCTCTACAGATACGGTCAGTCTTGATACGCTCTTTTCTACTACATCATCTTCAACGTATCAGTTTTGGGTTTATAATTTGAATCGCTCAGGATTGCGTTTGACTAACATACGGTTGGCACATGGTAATCAAACAGGCTTTCGGGTGAATGTGAATGGAACTCCCTTGAATGGCAATAATGGCTTTCAGGCGAGTGATATGCCCATTTATCATGGTGATAGTCTGCGTGTATATGTTGAAGCTACCGCTCCTAATACTGGAGTAACTGCACCGCAGGCATTCACAGAAGACCTTGTTTTTACTTTGGAAAGTGGGGTGGAGCAGCGGGTGAAATTACGTGCCTGGGCATGGAATGCCACTCACTTTGATCTCTTGGATGTACGCCATGACACTGTTATTGACAGCCCCTCGCGTCCAATTGTAATCTCCAAGGGTATTAAGGTGAATGAAGGAGCTACATTAACTGTAAAGGCAGGCACAACGATTTACTTTAATCATTCGGCAGGTGTGGATGTTTTCGGTCGGTTGGTGCTTGCTGGAGAGGCGGGGAAAGAAGTGCTAATGCGTGGTAGTCGATTGGATAAGATGTTTGACTATCTGCCTTATGATCGTGTAAGCGGACAATGGCAGGGATTGCATTTTCATAGTTCTTCCTATCAAAATCAGTTGAATTATACAGATATCCATGGCTGTTTTGACGGTATAGTTTGTGACAGCAGTGATGTTAGCCGTGAGAAATTGAGACTTGAACAGGTCACTGTGCATAATTGTCAAGGTGATGGTGTGCGATTGACCAATAGTAAAGCAACACTGGTTAATACGCAACTGACAAATACATTGGGTAACTGTTTGGTTGTTGATGGGGGAGATGTGGCTTTGAATGCTTGCACATTGGCACAATTTTATCCTTTCGACAGTAATCGAGGTGCAGCCCTACACATTGCCGCCAAACATGCTTTGGTGAATTTAATGGTAAGAAACAGCATTGTTACGGGCTATGCAAGTGAGCAGGTTGAAGTATCCTTGAGCAGGCTTTCTACGTCAGCTTATCGTTTTGCACATTGTCTGTTGCGTGCCTCTAAAACTCAATCGGCTGATAGTGTGAACTATACTAATGTCATATACGAAGTTCCTACAGACACGGTTTCTATGGGCATGAAACTTTTTCTTAAGGTTAATGGCGATCGTCAAGACTATGATTTTCATCTCAGTAAGCAGGCTTTTGCTATCGGTAAGGCCGATAAAACAACGGTTCCCTCTATTGATAGGGATGGAAAAAGACGTAATACCGTACCCGATTTAGGTGCTTATGCACATCATTGAAACAAGAAGATAATGCTCATGTTCGGGATATGATAAAATAAGGTTCATTACATGGCGTTGTAATTTGTATCGAATCACACCACAATTTGAGTCATTTCACGTCTGAATTTGAGTCACTTTACCATGTAACTTGAGTTAAAATGCAGTGTAATCTATGTCAAGTTGCCATGCAAACTGATATGAATTACATTTTCTGGAGATTAATCTTTGCTTGTAATAGTCCCAATTGCTTATTTCGAACAGAGGTTAGATAACATATTAAATGTAAAAAGGGAAAGCAAATATCACTTGGTTTTATTGCTTTCCCTTCCTATATTAATAAGGCTTTCTCCTTGTTTTCATATGGAAAAAGATCTTCTTTATTCCAGATTATAGCCTTTGGCAAGGCCACCCTCACTGGTCTCTTTGTAGAGAGAAGGTAAGTCATGACCAGTCTGTTTCATCACGTTGACCACGCGGTCGAAGCTTACACGGTGGCTTCCATCGCCAAAAGAAGCGTATAGTTGGGCATCAAGTGCACGGGTTGCAGCAAAGGCATTCCGTTCGATACATGGGATCTGAACGAGTCCGCAGACAGGATCGCAGGTCATTCCCAAATGGTGTTCCAAGCCCATTTCGGCAGAGTATTCTATCTGTGATGGGCTTCCACCGAAGAGTTGACAGCTTGCAGCGGATGCCATTGCACAGGCTACACCTACTTCTCCTTGGCATCCTACCTCAGCACCGCTGATAGATGCATTCTTCTTGACAATGCTTCCGAAGAGTCCCGCAGTGGCCAAGGCACGTGCAATACGCTCATTGCTGAAGTTGTGTGATTTGTATAAGTGATATAAAACCGCTGGAACAACTCCACAGGCCCCACAGGTTGGAGCTGTGACAATAGTGCCCCCGGAGGCATTTTCCTCACTAACAGCCAGCGCATATGAATAGACTAATCCTCGACTCTGCAGGGATGGCTTGTAACCACTGGCTTTTACATAGTAGGTTGCAGCCTTTCTTGGTAGGTGGAGTGGGCCGGGAAGAACTCCTTCATGCGCCAACCCTGCTTTTACCGACTGTTTCATAACCTCCCAAACATTTAGTAGATAGTCCCAGATGTCATTGTCTTCATACTTCTTTACGTATTCCCAATAGCTGCATCCGTTATCGTTACACCACCTCATGATGTCGTGAAGTGAATTGAGAGGATAAACTTCTTGGGTTGCAAAATAGTCACTAATTCCCTTACCTTCAGAAAGGGCACCGCCTCCAATACTATATACAGTCCATTCGTCTAAGGGTTTCTCATCAATATCCAGAGCAATGAATTTCATGCCATTGGGGTGGAAGGGGAGGAATGTTTGTGGTTGCCATATGATTTCAATAGGTGCTGTTGGGCGCATAACTTCTTCGATAGCAATATCTGTCATATGTCCTTTTCCTGTTGCAGCCAACGAGCCATAGAGGATTACTTGAAACGAAGAAGCATCTTGATGGCGCTCTGTGAATATCTTTGCAGCTTTCTGTGGACCCATAGTGTGACTGCTCGAAGGGCCTTTACCTATTCGAAATATTTCTTTGATTGACTCCATATGCGAACTTTCTTAAAGCAAAAAGTCCTACAAATCTGTGATTTGCAGGACTCTATTGTAGTCGGTACGAGAATCGAACTCGTATGCCAAGATTGAGAATCTTGTATCCTAACCGTTAGATGAACCGACCAGTTAGCTTGCATTCTCTTAAAACTTTGCGTGCGGAAGGAGGGGGATTCGAACCCCCGGTACGAGAACTCGCACGGCAGTTTAGCAAACTGCTGGTTTCAGCCACTCACCCATCCTTCCATTGATGGATTGTATCCGATACGCCAAGCATTATTCTTAAATGCGGTGCAAAGGTATGAAAAGTTTCTTATACATCCAAAACTTTTTCGTGCTTTTTTTGAAATTATCTTTAATTTTGCTTGATGTTTGCCCCGCAAATAGGGCAGGGGATTTTATTAGTAATGTTTTTAAAGTAACAGGAACAAATGGAGGCAACCATATGTTCCTGTTTTATAAAGATGCAAGTCCTCTTTTGCTGTGTGTCGGAGTGAATGCTATTTATATGTATTTCTTTATTTCAAATGCTCAATAAACCAGTTGGAAATCTGGCGTAATAAGTGGGTACGCGTGTTGCCACCATAGATGCCATGATTTCGGTTGGTATAGATGTTCTCCTTAAAATTCTTATCTGCCTGTATCAAAGCCTCTGTATATTCCATTGTATTCTGTGGCTGCACGTTGTCATCAGCCATGCCATGGCATATAAGCAGGGCACCATGAAGAGCATTCGCACGCTGGATGGGATTAGTGGCATAGCCACTTCCATTTTCTTTTGGTGTGCGCATGTAGCGTTCTGTATAGATAGTGTCATAGTATCTCCAATTGGTTGGTGGCGCAACAGCCACACCTGCTTTGAATACAGGGCGTCCTTCACTCATGCCCATCAAGGTGTTAAAACCACCGAAACTCCATCCCCAAATGCCTATACGCTCCTTATCAATGTAGCTTTGCTTGCCCAACCATAATGCTGTTTCAACTTGATCGCGAGACTCAAGTTCACCAATTTTCAGGTAAGTGCATTTCTCAAATGCTGCACCCCGACCGCCTGTACCTCGCCCATCAACACAGACTACGATGAAACCCTGCTGTGCAAGATAGTAGTCGAAAGCTCCACCGTTGCCCATAGAACCAGCATTCCATGCATCAATTACCTGTTGACTTCCTGGTCCACTGTATTGAAAAAGGATGACAGGATACTTTTTATTGGTATCAAAATCTTTAGGTTTAACCATCCAACCATCAAGCTTCACACCTTCAGAAGTGGTGAATGAGAAAGTTTCTTGACCATTAAAGCCGTATGTTTTTACTTTTTCTTTGAGTTCTTTATTATCTATAGGAGTTGAAAGCACCTTGCCTTTGTTATCGCGAATAGTAAATACGTAGGGCGTATTATAGTTGCTCCAAGTGTTAAGGAAATATTTATAGTCACCTGAGAAAACAGCCTTGTTCCAACCATTTGTATCAGTAAGTCGTTCTGTTTTACCGTTCTTGTGGCTGACGAATATCTGGCGGTCGTGTGGATTGATACCTGCCGCCTGATAATATACATCTCCAGTCGTCTCATCATAACCATAAATGCTCGTGATGTCATAGTTCCCGTCACCGATTTTACGGATGAGACTACCATTCATATTATAGAGATAGAGGTGCATGTAACCGTCGCGGTCGCTTGGAAGCAGAATGCTGTTCTGCCCGATAGCGATGCCTTCCATGGCTTCTTCTTTCACGTATTTATCTCCTTGTTCCTTGATAAGTAGCTGTGAAAGAGTAGTGCGAGGATTGACTGCATAGAGATTAAGTACGTCTTGATGACGGTTCATGGTGAATACGATAATGCGGTTAGCATCGTTGGTTGACTTTATTCTGGGAATGTATCCGTCACCTTCAAGAGGCACTTGCAGGCGGTTAGGCTTGTGAGTCTGTATTTCATAGCTCCACACGGATACGATAGAGTTGTCTTCTCCAGCTTTAGGATATTTATAAGTATAGGTTCCCGGATAGACCTCATTCGCTTTCATGGTAGGGTGGCTGCCCATAAAGAGCTGCAAAGAATACTCTTTTACCTTTCTTTCATCATATTTTATCCAACATAACATACGGCTGTCTGCAGTGAAACAGAGCGAGCGATTGGTTGAAAACTCTTCCTCATAAACCCAATCGGGAACTCCATTGATGATTTCATTAAACTTGCCATCCTTTGTAATTTGGCTCTCAGCATTATCATAGAGCAGTTTTACGAGAAAGATATTATTATCTCTGACGAAAGCAATCTGATTGCCGTCGGGTGACCATGTAGGTATCTGTTGTGGTCCACCTATCGAGAGTTTTTCAAGTTTCCTGCTCTGAATGGTGTAAATATAATAGTCAGCCGTGAACGAACGGCGATAGATTTTGTGTGTATTTGTCTGTATAAGCATGCGCTTTCCATCGGGAGAAAGCGTGTATCCTTCGAGTTGTTTGATGCTTTCCCCATGTGTGTTGGCAATGTCAAAAAGCACACGTGTCTGATTACCTGTCTTAAAAGCATATTCAATAATCTGTCTGCCGTCGTTGCTTATGCTGGCATATCGGTCGGTACCTTTTATGGGATCAACACCTGTGATATATTTAGGGGTGAATGTTTTTCCCGTAACATCTTTCAGTGTAATCTTATTGTCAGCTGATACATTTGATGTGGCTAAAAGCATCATTATGCACATAACAAATAGTTTGTTCATATTGGTGAAAATTTAATGTTATGTTGACAAAGTTACGAAAAAGCCCTGAAAACCGTTTGCCGTTTGCCTGCTTTTTTCATAACTTTGCATGTGATGAATGCTTTTTACAATGATTTTTCTTCGTGGATTAGAGCGAAATTCCCGTTCAGAGTCCAGAAATTAAGTATTGATGCAGGCTTTTCCTGTCCCAATCGTGACGGGAAAATAAGTTTAGGTGGGTGCACGTATTGCGATAACCGAACTTTTAATCCAAACTATTGTGACCGTCATAAGCGCGTTTCCCAACAATTGGAAGAAGGCAAACGCTTCTTTTCCCATAAATATCCTGACATGAAATTCTTAGCCTATTTCCAAGCTTTTTCCAACACTTATGCCCCGTTAGAACAGTTGAAAGCACGCTATGAAGAGGCGCTTCAGGTGGAAGATGTTGTAGGAATAGTCATAGGTACTCGGCCCGATTGCATCAACGATGAATTGCTCGACTATCTTGCTGCTTTGCAGAGACACACGTTTGTGCTGATCGAATATGGCATTGAAAGTGCTAATGATATTACGTTGAAGAGGATAAATCGTGGACATGATTTTGCTTGTTGCCGCTTAGCTGTTGAGAAAACACATGCACATGGCATTTTGTGTGGTGCTCATGTTATTCTTGGACTGCCGGGGGAAGATGCAGATGAAAGCATCCGTCAGGCAGAGATAATATCTTCCTTGCCTCTTGATATCCTGAAAATACATCAGATGCAGATTATTCGTGGCACGCAGTTGGCTGCCGAATATCTCCGCAATCCCTTTCCTGTTTATTCTGTAGATGACTATATCAAGCTCGTTGCGACCTATATTTCGCATCTCCGTCCCTCGCTTGTGCTGGAACGTTTCGTCAGTCAGTCGCCTGCCCATCTGTTGATAGCACCGAAGTGGGGCCTGAAGAACTATGAATTCACTAATCTTCTTCATCGTTATATGAAAGAGCATAATATCCGACAAGGGGATGCACTTTAGTTAGAAAATCACTATTCTGTATTTGGGATAACGGCAGCTTTTGATTTTTGTTTTCCAACAAGCTTTCAACCTAATAAAATACAGAATTCTGCACAATACTGGGTGAGTTTGTCCGTTTTTCAAATAAAGCAAACAATCTCCTAACTATATTCCTCTTGTTTTGAGAATGGGTTTAGAGAAATGAATTAAAAACGTTAATCATTACTGCTCAAGAATATCAAGTGGTAGATAGAATTTAATGAACCTTGTTATAATTATAGAATTAAAGAATAAAAAACTTAGATAAAGTAATCATGTTACACGATGACTATATTTTATTTAGGCTTTATGTGCCTTTAGTCTTGACAGTTCTTTTGGTAATCATGGCGTATGTGCATCGAAAACAATTGTTCAGATACATCTATTTCGGTAATATATTTTGCTTTGTAATAGCTGTTGTCTGCTATGTGCTTGTCATGAATCATCCTGTAGGACAGCCTTATTCAACCCCTTGGATGGCGGCAGTTCCGTTTCTTTGGCTATTTGGTATCTTCGGTGGTTACTTTCTTTTTCTTGTTTCTGCCTTTGCATTTTTAGTAGAAATGGCACAGCGGAAAATGCTGGCAAGAGTGTTACTTGGAATTGGAATTTTATTTCTTGTGCTGCTGTTAATCAAGGCTTTATTTATATTGTTTGGTGCTATTTGGGTGATGAGAGGAGTTTATTAGTTAGGTTTAGTCTGAAAGATTGCTGTATGAATTCAATATTGGAAGAATATAATGGGAATGGAATTATAGTTTTCCTCAATCTTTCTTATAACATTTTCTATAAATACAAAGATCATGAATTCTACACTTTTAAATATTATATTTTAAGGGCTTGAATGATTGCTGAACAGAGTCGAAATAATCATTTCATCAATCTTTATGAATAATATGCCTCATACAGCTTTGTAATTTGACTTTAGTTACACGGTAATCTGCGTCAGTTTACCACGTAAGATGACGCAGATTGCAGGGTGATTTGATGCATATTGCATCCCTCTTTGATATGAACTAAAGTTGTCAATCCTCTGAAGTCAGGATGTCACTTGTTGTAGGTAATACCTATTTATAATAGAAATTGAGGTATATCCTCTTATCTTATTTACACGAAGGGAGGGCATCATTATGATGTCCTCCCTTTTATTTTTATAAGTAAAGTATGGGGATTAGCACACTTTGTGTGAACCTTCGCTAATCACAACTGGATAGACTTCCGGCTCATGACCATACTTGGCTGCGAACTTAACTTTAGCATCGGCGATGAACTTGTCATAGAGATCATCTTTTACAAGATTGATAGTGCATCCTCCAAAGCCACCGCCCATGATGCGGCTTCCTGTCACACCATTCTCTCTTGCGATGTCATTGAGGAAGTCAAGTTCTTCACAAGATACTTCATATTCTTTGCTCAGACCTTCATGAGTCTCGAACATCTTCTGCCCAACGGTTTCGTAATCGCCTTTCTCAAGTGCATCGCAGACAGCAAGTACGCGGTCTTTCTCACCGAGAACGAAATGTGCACGCTTGTAATCTTCTTCGCCGACTTCGGCTCTAACCTCTTCCAATTGCTCCCATGTACAGTCACGAAGTGTTTCAAATTTAGCCTCCGGATGCTTGGCAGCAATGTGTTTTACCACATTCTCACAGCTGTTGCGACGATCGTTATAGGGGCTTCCTGCAAGTTCATGCTTTACCTTTGAATTTACGAGAACAAGTCGATATCCTTGCGGATTGAATGGGAAATATTCGAATTCACGGCTGCGGCAGTCCAAACGCATCAGCTTACCTTTCTGGCCGAAGACGCTTGCAAACTGGTCCATGATACCGCAGTTTACACCGATATATTTGTGTTCGGTAGCTTGTCCGGCAAGTACCATATCCCATTTTGAAACTTTGTTGTCGCCAAAAAGATCGTTCAGAGCGAAAGCAAAACAACTTTCAAGTGCTGCACTTGAAGACATACCTGCCCCCAGCGGAACGTCACCATAGAAAGCTGCATTAAAGCCTTTGACATCAACACCAAGGCTCTTCATCTCCTGTACAACACCATAAATATAGCGTGCCCAGCTTGCACGAGGTCCTTGTGGGTCGTTGACTTTGAATTCAACACGATCTTTGAGGTCAATAGAATAGAGCATGACGGTTTCGGTTCCATTAGGGCGAATTTCTGCCATGATACCTTTATCTACAGCTCCGGGAAATACAAAACCACCATTGTAGTCGGTGTGCTCACCAATAAGATTTATTCTTCCTGGAGACATATAGATGTTTCCTGTCTTGCCATCAAAATGCTTGATGAAGCGACTTCTTACTTTTTCAATATCCATAATTTAATAGATTTTAGATTGCTTTTGAGGGGTAAAAGTATAAAGCCCTCATCTTGACTTTACAATATGAGAGCTTTGATTAGATATTAGTCTACGGGGATATCCTTGTTGACATTCTTGCTTCCAATCACAGCATAGAAGCACATGAAAGCTAATGCAATGAGAGGAACAATGTAAGAGAACATATATGATGAATAATCAGCAATGAAGTTCTGTAGCAATGGTAGTAGACCTCCGCCAACAACCATCATCATAAAGATGCCGGATGCAGCTGCTGAATATTTCCCAAGGCCTTCTGTTGCAAGATTGAAAATGCAACTCCACATGATAGATGTGCATAAACCGCAAAGCACTAACAATAGGGCTGCAATAGGAACAATAACCATCTTGAATGATGTACCGGTGAATACTGGCATAGAAACTGTTGTCGATTTACCGAGAATCATGGCCAAAATGATGAGTATCATTCCTGCAACGGTTGTGATTATCATCATCGAACGGCTTGAAACCCTACCGCCAATGAAGCTGCCGATGAAGCGGCCAACCAGCATAAGGAACCAATAGGTCCCGGCAACAAAACCTCCGATAGCGGCAGCATTCTCTAATAATCCAGCACCCTTAGCTGATGTATCACTGATGTAAAAGTTTAATGTTCCAGGAATACCAACCTCAACACCGACATAAACAAAGATGGCGATGGTGCCAAGTACGAAGTGACGGAAGGCCCATGGGCTATGTTCAAAGACGGTCTTGCTTGTTGTCTTGCCCATTTCCGGGTCAGCAATTGGAATAAACATAAGCACAATAAAGGCTGTTGCAAATACGCCTAAAGCAATGAAGAGGACTAAATTAACATTGGCCATCTTCGTCGTAGCTGTAACTGTTCCAATAAGGGCACCGACCAACATAGGGGTCAAGGTTCCAGATAAAGAGTTGAGCGTGCCTCCAATGAGGTTCAGCTGATTACCACGATTACCGCCACCACCAAGCAGGTTCAGCATGGGATTAACCACCGTGTTGAGAATACATACAGCAAAACCGCTGATGAATGCACCGAACAGATAGACGGCAAAGCCACTGATATCAGCACCAAATTTGCCCGAAATAAACTGAATAAGTACGCCTACAAAGCCTGTTGCAATACCAGTCAAAGCTGTATTCTTGTAGCCAATCTTGGTGAGTAACTTGCCAGCAGGAATACCCATGAAGAGGTAAGCGAGGAAATTCATCGCATTACCCAGCATACCTATCATGTTCTCACTACCTGTTCCGTCGAACACGTTTTTCCAGATTACACCAATAGGAGCTGCAAGGTTTGTAACGAAAGAAATCATTGCAAAGAGAAACATCATTGTAATAATGGCAATGATGTTTCCTTGTTGTTTAGTGTTTTTTTCCATTGATTTATGTGAATTATTTGTCTACTCCGAATTTGTAGATAGTTTTTTGCTTATATTGTTCCCCTGGATTTAGCACAACAGATGGGAAATAGGGACGGTTTGGACTGTCAGGGAAGTGCTGAGCTTCAAAGCAAACAGCAGATCGGCGGGGATAAGTTGCTCCATGCGTGCCTTTCATACCATCTTCAAAGTTACCAGTATAGAGTTGAACACCAGGTTCTGTAGTGTACATTTCCATTGTACGGCCACTGTTGGGTTCTGTGACTTTAACGGCGAAACTCAGTTCTCCTTCTTCCTTTTTGTTAAGTACGTAGCAATGATCATAGCCAGAACCATTCTTCAGTTGCTCATTGTCGTCGTCATTGATTCGTTTGCCAATTGCTACAGGTTTACGGAAGTCAAATGGAGTGCCCTCAACTTTGAGGATTTCACCTGTAGGTATACTGGTTGAGTCTATTGGTAAGTAGAAGTCTGCATTAATTTCACATTCAAGATTGTCAACCGTTGGAGTGGGGGTGGCTATACCTGTTAATGAGAAGAAAGCGTGGTGAGTTAAGTTGATAATCGTTTTTTTATTGGTGCACGCTAAATAATCTATAATGAATTCATTATCATCATTAAATGTATAGATAACTGTAGTCTTAAGTTCTCCGGAGAAACCTTCTTCACCATAAGATGAAACGTAATGGAGCACAAGTGACTGATTATTCATCAGCTCTGCATCCCAAACCTTGACATTAAAGCCTTTCTTTCCACCGTGCAAAGAGTTTGGACCATTGTTAATAGGCAAGTAATATTCCTTGCCATGAAGTTGAAATCTCCCGTTAGCAATGCGGTTACCGTATCGTCCTATCAGTCGACTTAGATACGGTTCTGGGGAGTTGATAACATCATTGATATTATCATGACCTTGGATAACATTGGCATAGTTTCCCTTTCTGTCTGGAACCATGATGGCTACTACTGCACCGCCGTAATTAGTGATAGCAACTTCGTTTCCCAAGGCGTTGCGAAGGATAAATAAATCGGTTTTCTTTCCGTTCACTGTGGTCTGAAAATCCTCACGTTTCAGGCCACAAATGTTTTCATTTGGAACTGTGTTCATAATATCTTTAAGTTTTTAGTTACTGATATATTTATTGCAAAGTAAATAAAAAATAACGAGTTTCCCAAATGAAAAAGTAAAAAACTTATTCCTTTTTTGATTATTTTTCAACAGAGGAAAGCAAATCTGCAACAATATAACTTGAACCACCTATAAATATGAAGTCTGCATCGTCAGCCTCTGCAAGTGCATGACTATAGGCTTCCTTTACACTCTTGTATATATGGCCACTCAAACCATACAGCAAGGCTTTGTCTGAAACTTTGTCTGCAGGTACTGCTCGCTTAGTGGTTGCTTGTGTCCAATAATAAATAGCCTGTTTAGGGAGCATACCCATCACAGTGTCAATATCTTTGTCGTCAACCATACCGAACACAATTCTAAGTTGTTTGCAAGGTTGTGCCTTTATCTGTGGAACCAAATATTGCCATCCGCCAACATTATGCCCTGTATCGCATATTGCTTTTGGCAAACGATTTACTTCCATCCACCGACCTGTTAAATGTGTCAATGCTGTAACATGGGCTAAGGCACAGATTTCATCGCTTAAATCAATGCCTTGCGCTTTTAACACATTGACCGCATTCAGCAGAGTATTCATGTTCTTAACTTGGTAGTCACCTGCAAGTTCGGCATGAAAAGAACCAAAGTGTGTTGTTTTGTATGTTCGTCCGCCTGTTTTATCCGCTTCACTATAGATGATTTCTTGATTATCTTGTGCAAAACATATCGGACAGCTCTTTTCTTTTGCTTTGCTTTCGAATATAGGTCGTGTTTCTTTGGTGTACTCTCCGATAATTACGGGAATACCTTTCTTGATAATACCAGCCTTTTCATATGCGATTTGAGGCAGTGTATTGCCGAGAAACTGTGTATGATCAAAACTAATATTCGTAATGATTGATAAGATGGGAGTTATGATATTAGTAGAGTCAAGCCGTCCTCCTAATCCCACTTCGATAACAGCAATATCAACCTTTTGCTCAGCAAAATATTTGAAAGCTAATGCTGTTGTAAGTTCAAAGAAGCTTGGATGGAGTGGTTCAAAGAAGTTTCGTTCTTTTTCTACAAAATCAATAACAGCCTTTTCGCTGATACATTGGCCATTAACTCTTATTCGTTCTCGGAAATCTATAATATGAGGAGAGGTGTAAAGTCCCACTTTATAGCCTTTTTTTTGCAGCATTGCAGCCAGTGAATGTGAGCAAGAACCTTTGCCGTTTGTGCCAGCTATGTGTATAGTCTTGTATAAACGGTGAGGATGTCCAAAGTGTTCATCCAGTGCTAATATATTATGTAACCCCTCTTTATATGCAGAAGCACCCACATGTTCGAAAACAGGGGTGCTATTGAAAAGGTATTCTGTAGTTTCTTTATAATTCATCATTTCAATTGAAATAGTTCTTAAATTTCTGGAAGATGGTTTGTTTGGTTGTCGCATCTCCTTTGAAATTATCACTATCCTTGAATTTCTCAATGACGTTTTTCTCGTCTTTGTCGAGAGTTTTAGGTATGTAAACACTGATGTTAACAACCAAATCACCCATTCCATGTCCGTATCCTTGCACGGCAGGAAGTCCCTTACCACGTAGACGTAGCGTTTTTCCAGGCTGTGTTCCTGCATCAATTTTAATCTTGACTTGGGTACCTTGGATAGTAGGTATCTCTACTTCACCACCAAGAGCTGCAGTCGGGAAGTCGAGTAGGAGGTTGTAAATCACGTCCTGTCCATCTCTAATAAAGGTGTCATTAGGTTCTTCTTCAATCAGAACTTGAATATTGCCTGTGACGCCATTGCGCATACCTGCATTACCTTTTCCGGGAACATTGACAACCATTCCCTGTGCAACGCCTGCAGGAATCTGGATCTCAACGACTTCTTCGCCCTTGACAACTCCAGTACCACCACATTCCTTACACTTGTTTTTGATGATAGTTCCTTCGCCGTGACATTCGGGACACTCTGTTTGTGTCTGCATCATGCCAAGCATAGTGCGTACGGTTTTCATGACAACACCACGTCCACCACATTTAGGACAAGTCTCACTACTGCTTCCTGCCTCTGCACCACTGCCATGACAATGTTTACATTCTACATCTTTTCGTACCTTGAATTTCTTAGTTACGCCTGTAGCAATCTCCTTTAAAGTGAGACTAACCTTCAGTCGAAGGTCTGCACCACGATATTGGGGCTGTCGTGAGCCACCCCCATTGCTAAAACCTCCAAATCCACCGAAGCCTCCACTATGACCTCCGAAGATATCTCCGAACATAGAGAATATATCATCCATGTCCATACCTCCACTGAAACCTCCACCAAATCCGCCTGCGCCTTGAGGCCCATTGAACCCAAACTGGTCATATTGTTGACGTTTCTGTGGATCTCGGAGCACATCGTAAGCTTCAGCAGCTTCTTTGAATTTCTCTTCAGCTTCTTTGTTCCCAGGGTTTCTGTCAGGATGAAATTTGATGGCTATCTTGCGATAAGCCATTTTTATTTCATTGTCAGTGGCAGTTTTCTCAACACCAAGTACCTCGTAGTAATCTCTCTTCTCAGCCATAATCTGTTCTGCCTTATTATTGTCCTACAGCTACTTTTGCGTGTCTGATTACTTGATCGTTCATTGTATAGCCTGTTTGAACGCAATCAATTACTTTCCCTTTCTTGTCGTCACCCATACCCGGAACCATGGCTATAGCCTCATGAAAGTCGGTATTGAAGTCTGCTTCGTCAGTCTCAATCTTCTTTACTCCCATGCTTTCAAGGGTCTTTACAAATTTATTGAAAATCATCTGCATACCTTTTTTAATGGCAACAGCATCTTCACTCTTGTCACTCAGTGCACGCTCGAAGTCGTCAAGTATGGGCAGAATGCTTGTAACAGTTTTTCTTCCGCCATTCAGAAGAAGTTCTGCTTTCTCTTTATTGGTACGCTTTCTGAAGTTGTCAAACTCCGCAATCGTACGTAACAGTTGCTCTTTAAGTTTGCTGTTTTCTTCTTTCAGAGCTTCCATCGGATCCTTTTCCTCCTTGCCTGCACCTTCCTCTTCAGGTTCTTTCTCTGTCTCATTGACAGTTTCCTGTTCTGTCTGAGCATGTTCTGATGCTGTGTTCTCTGATTCTTCAGCTGACATGTTTACGTCTTGCTTTATGTCTTCTTCTTTTTTCATCATATCTAATTTTCTGTGAGTTATTGCAAAAAGCATGCCAAAACAATGCCTGAAAGCAGTAGACATATATCGCTATTGATAAATGCTTTACAGCTTTCAGGCATGATATGGTTTAGCAATACATCTTTGCTTTCTGTTCCTTGATGGTCTCATCATGAATGTATTCATCGTAAGGCATCAATTTGTCAATCGCTCCATTAGGTGTCAATTCAATAATCCTGTCGGCCACAGTTTCAATGAATTCGTGGTCATGGCTTGAGAAAAGAATGTTGCCTTTGAAGAGTGTCAAGTTGTTATTGAAGGCTTGAATACTTTCCAAGTCAAGGTGGTTGGTGGGTGTATCGAGGATTAGGCAATTGGCATTCTGCAGTTGCATGCGGGCAATCATACAACGCATCTTCTCGCCTCCCGAAAGTACATTGACCTTTTTCAGTACTTCTTCGCCACTGAACAGCATTCTGCCTAAGTAGCCTTTCATCATGACCTCATTACCTACACCATATTGCCCTAACCAATCCACCAAGTTCAAGTCGCTGTTGAAGAACTCAGTGTTGTCAAGTGGGAGATAAGCCGTTGTAATGGTTACTCCCCATTTATAAGTTCCGGCATCAGCCTCACGATTACCATTGATGATTTCGAAAAGTGCTGTCATGGCTTTAGGGTTGTGGCTTAGAAAAACAACTTTCTGCCCCTTTTCAATATTGAAATTGATATTATCAAAAAGCACAGTGCCATCAGTATCAACAGCTTTCAATCCCTCAACTTCAAGAATTTGGTTGCCGGGTTCACGTTCCATCTGGAAAATGATGCCTGGATATTTACGGCTTGATGGCTTGATTTCTTCAATATTCAGCTTTTCAAGCATCTTCTTTCTTGATGTAGTCTGCTTGCTCTTGGCAACGTTGGCAGAGAAGCGACGGATGAATTCTTCCAACTGTTTCTTTTTCTCTTCAGCTTTCAGTTTCTGGTTCTGTGCCTGACGAAGTGCCAGCTGTGAACTCTCATACCAGAATGAATAGTTACCGGAAAAAACGGTAACTTTACCATAATCAATATCAATCGTCTGTGTAGAAACCGCATCAAGGAAGTGTCGGTCGTGGCTTACAACGAGTACAGTCTGGCTTTCATCAATTTCTCCTAAATAGTCTTCAAGCCATTCAACGGTGTCCAGATCAAGGTCATTGGTAGGCTCATCAAGCAGAAGATTATCCGGTTTACCAAACAAGGCTTTTGCCAACATCACGCGAACTTTCTCAGTATTGCTCAGTTCGCCTACCATTTTCTGGTGTAATTCTTCCTTAACTCCTAAGTTCTGCAACAGTTGGGCAGCCTCACTTTCTGCTTCCCAACCATTCATTTCAGCAAATTTCTCTTCCAATTCTGCTGCGCGATTACCGTCTTCTTCGGTCATTTCTGCCTTTGAATAGAGGCGTTCTCGCTCTTTCATGTTCTCCCAAAGAGGCTGATGTCCCATGAGTACCGTGTCCATAACACGATACTCATCGTATTTGAAGTGATCTTGCTCCAAAACAGAAAGACGTTCGCCCGGCCCGAGCTCTACACTTCCATGGTTGGGTTCCAAGTCGCCACTTATGGCACGCAGCAGGGTTGACTTACCTGCACCATTGGCTCCAATGACACCATAAATGTTGCCACGTGTAAACTTGATATTTACGTCTTTGTAAAGCACTCTCTTTCCAAATTGGATAGCAAGATTGGTTAATGTTATCATTTTGTCTTTTACCTTATAAATGAAATCTGGTGCAAAGGTAATCAAAAAACTTTGTATTTACGATGTACAGCCTGCTAATTTCGCAATTATATCGTATAATATGGCTTTATAATGTGGTTTTAGTAGCTTTATAAGTGCCTTTGATTGGTTGCATAAGAAGAAGCAAGGCATCTTTATACTTCAATGAGAAAGTTGGGGTTCTGCGTAGAAATATATTTTCATAACCACTGTATAAAAGAGATGTTTTAACATCAGATACCTTCTTGAATTTGTAAAGATATCACCATGTTTTTAACACTTAAAATCTTCACTAAACAGAAAAGAAGAATAGGAAAAGTGAGTGTTATTTTTCGATTTCAATGCTCTCTGTTTGTAATTCCATTCGTTTTGCATTGTAATTTGATGCAGATTACATGGCTATTTGAGTCAAAACATGGGACAAACTGGTGCAAGTTATGGCGTAATTTGATGCAAATTGCATGGTTTTTCAGCGTGATTTCATTCTGTAATTTGCTTTATATTTCGTAATGTGTTGACTGTAAATGTGTTACGATTTATTGAAAAACACCTCTTTTCGAGCGTGTAGGAGAGACCCGTTTCAAATAGACGAGATATGTGAGGGCAATCGTAAATATATTTGAATAGAATTAACACATAATTGGTTTACAGGAATTATGCGGGCGAAGTTGATATGTTTGGCACAGACGATAAATGGAAATGTAGTGCGTATGACAGCATATAGGAAAACGAATTAAAGCCAATCTGCAAGAGAAGCTGATTGACTTTAATCCATGAAAGCAATGTTCAGGGCTTGACTTTTATGTGTCCATGAGGAACTGCTTGAATGTTTCGAATTGCTTATCCATAGGAATGCTTTGCTTTGTTCCTTTCATGAAGGCTGCCAAACGCTCTGGAACAGCAATCTTTGTCGACAAGATTTCATCTACTTTATCCTTGAATTTTGCAGGATGTGCCGTTTCAAGAAAGAGGCCGGTTTCGCTTGGTTGCAACTGTTCTTTCAGTGCCTTATAGCCACAGGCACCATGAGGATCGAGAATATAATCTGTTGACGCATAGCATTCTTGCATGGTTTTGCGTATCATGTCGTCAGTGTAAGTCGCTCCGCTGATGAGTTCAGTAATAGCCTGATGACTGCCATTGAACAGCGTATAGATGCGGGCGAAGTTTGAAGGATTGCCTACATCCATGGCATTAGCCAAGGTCTGTTTGCTGGGTTGAGGCATATATTCACCGGTTTTTAAATAATGGAAGAAGACATCATTGGCATTGTTTGCAGCAATAAACCTATTGACGGGAAGCCCCATTTTATAGGCGAAGAGTCCGGCACAGAGGTTTCCGAAATTTCCACTTGGAACTGATATTACCAGTTTGTCGGCCTTACCTAACCGTTTAAGTTGGGCATATGCATAGAAGTAATAGAATGCCTGTGGAAGAAAACGAGCCACATTGATGCTGTTGGCAGAGGTGAGTTTCATGTGATGATTGAGTGTTTCATCCATGAAAGCCTGCTTGATCATAGCCTGACAATCATCAAATACGCCATCTACTTCCAGTGCAGTAATGTTTTGACCTAAGGTAGCAAACTGGCTTTCCTGTATATGACTCACCTTGTCTTTAGGGTAGAGTACATAGACATGGATACCGTTGACACCAAGAAAACCGTTGGCAACGGCCGAGCCGGTGTCGCCACTTGTTGCCACGAGAACGTTGATTTGCTGCTGGCCTTCGCGTCGAATGAAATACTGAAGCAAGCGGGCCATGAAGCGAGCTCCAATGTCTTTAAATGCCAATGTGGGGCCATGGAAGAGTTCAAGCGAATAGATATTATCTTCTATGTGAACGGCGGGAACATCAAAAGACAACGTTTCATAGACGATGTTTCGCAAAGCCTCAATCTCAATGTCGCCACCAAAGAAGGCCTTGGATACTTCGAAAGCTATCTCTTGGAAACTTAGTTTCTCAATTTGGTTGAAGAAAGTTGCCGGCAGTTTTTGGATATGTTCAGGCATGTATAGCCCACGGTCGGGAGCTAATCCTTTGATGACAGCCTCTTCAAGCGTGGCTGTAGGTGCCTTTTTGTTAGTGCTGTAATATTTCATTGTTTATTTGATTTTCATGAAAGTTTCCATAAACTGTTGCAGTGAGAGCAGTCCATATTCTCCATGAGTGCAGCTCTTTTCGTCGTAGGTTGTTACCTTGTCGGGTTGGATACCTCTGTGCCAGATGGCAAAAGGAACGGGCTCTTTGACGTGAGTGCGTATCTCTACAGGCGTTGGGTGATCGGGAAGTAGGGCGATACATACAGGTTCTTCCCACTCACTTATAGCTTCGTAGACGGGTTTAACGATGCGAGCGTCAAGATTGCGGATAGTTTGGAGTTTCAATTCAAGGTCTCCGTCATGCCCTGCTTCATCGCTTGCTTCTATATGTAGAAACACGAAATCTTGTTTCTTCAGCGCCTCAATAGCTGCTGATGCCTTTCCTTCATAGTTGGTATTAGCCAGTCCGGTTGCACCGGGAACCTTGATAATATCAAGTCCGGCATAGTGACCGATACCGCGAATGAGGTCGACTGCCGAAATGACACTTCCGCTTTTGATGTCCGGGTAGAGTTGCATCAGCGTAGACATTGATGGGCGGTATCCACCACTCCAGGGCCAAATGCTGTTGGCTTTCTCTGTGCGTTGCCGGTTAAAAGGGTGGTTTGCAAGCAGTGATTGGCTCTTGATGATGAGATCATTAAGCAGGTCGGCCGTAGCCTGTGGAGTCATTCTGTCGCTATTGTATTCAGTATATCCTTCTTCAGGTTTAACGAGAAGCGGTTTCCATTCCTCGTTAGGATGATCGTGTGGTGGGGCACAAGTGATGTGTTTATTGCCATTCTTGATGACAAGTAAATGGCGATATTGAATGCCGGTGATGAACTTCACTTGGTCATTACCAAGCTCCTTGTCTAAGAACTTAATAAGTAGATTGCCTTCTTCTGTAGTCAGATGCCCTCCATGATGGTTCTTGATACGTCCGTTTGCCAGTTCGATGATGTTGCATCGTATTGCCATATCATTGGGTTGCATCTCATATCCAATGGAGGCAGCTTCTAATGGGCCGCGGCCTTCATAGACCTTATTGAGGTCATAACCCAGGATTGCAGTGTTGGCAACTTCAGAGCCGGGGAGAAATCCATCAGGTATAGTGTTGAGCATTCCTGTCTTTCCTTGCTTGGCCAGAAAGTTCATGTATGGTGTATCTGCGTATTGGAGAGGTGTCTTTCCTCCCAATCGGTCAATGGCATGGTCGGCCATGCCATCTCCTAAGATGATGATATGTTTCATACGGAATTAAATGTTTGCAATAGACATGATATTGGCAAATACACCGGCTGCAGTTACGCTTGCACCGGCTCCATAGCCTTGTATTAACATTGGATACTCCTTGTAGCGCTCGGTGGTAAGCAATACAATGTTGTTGCTTCCTTCGAGATTATAGAACGGATGATTGCGATCAATGGCCTTAAGTTCTACGCTTGTGTGGTTTCCATCAAGTGTTGCTACAAAACGCCAACGCTTATCTTCTTTCTCCAAGGCCTTTCGTTTATCTTCAAAATCAGTGTCCAAGTCGGGCAAACGCTTCCAGAATTCTTCAACACTTCCCTCAAAATATTTCTGCGGAACGAATAGATGCTTCTCTACATCAGCCTGTTCTACTTGATATCCAGCCTCACGTGCCAAGATAACGAGCTTGCGGACAACATCTGTTCCACTAAGATCTATGCGAGGATCTGGCTCACTATAGCCCTGCTCTTTGGCCCTTCTGACAGTTTCAGAGAAAGGAACTGTGGCACTGATTTCATTAAAGATAAAGTTAAGTGTACCGCTTAACACCGCTTCAATTTTCAGTATTTTATCCCCGGAATTACGTAGGTCGTTGATGGTTCCAATAATTGGAAGACCAGCTCCGACATTGGTTTCAAATCTGAATTTGACACCACGACGGAGGGCAGTTTTCTTGAGTTGTGCATATTTGTCATACTCTCCGCTGGCTGCAAGTTTATTAGCTGCAATGACACTAATATTATGTTCGAGGAAATTTTGATAGAGTGAAGCTATTTCCTTGCTTGCTGTACAATCAACAAAGACACTGTTGAAAATGTTCATCTCCACAATGTGATCGCGTAACTTCTCAGGAGAACTCGGCTCAGAACTTTTCAAGGTCTCGCGGTAGTTGGACAGATTAAGTCCGTCTCGGTTGAAAATTGCATTCTTAGAACTTGCTATTCCCACGACATTCAGCTTCAACTGATTGCGTTCCTTAAGTTCATTATATTGTTTACGGATTTGTTCTATCAGTTTACTTCCTACAGTTCCAATTCCACAGATGAATAGATTGAGCACTTTATATTCAGAGAGGAAGAAAGAATCGTGAAGCACATTAAGAGACTTCCGAAGATATTCACTCTTGACAACAAAGGAAATATTCGTTTCACTGGCACCCTGGGCACAGGCGATAACGCTTATACCGCTTCGGCCTAATGTGCCAAAAAGCTTTCCCGATATACCCGCGGCATGCTTCATGTTGTCACCAACAATGGCGACGGTTGCCAATCCTTTCTTGGCATGCATAGGAAACATGGCGCCGTCTTCTATCTCTGCAGAAAACTCTTTATTCAGCACTTTGACTGCTTCATCGGCATCTTCTTCCTTGACACCGATACTTGTAGAGTTCTCTGAAGAGGCTTGAGAAACCATGAACACACTGATACCTTCATCGGCAAGTGCCGTGAAAATGCGTCGGTTTACTCCGATAACTCCAACCATAGACAAGCCTGTAACCGTGATGAGTGCTGTGCCGTTTATGGAGCTGATACCCTTGATGAGTTTGTTGTCATCATCAATTTTATTTTTAATGGTAGTGCCGGGATAATTCGGGTTAAAGGTATTCTTAACCTTGATAGGTATGTTTTTTACGCATACTGGATAGATAGTAGGAGGATAAATGACCTTTGCACCGAAGTTACAAAGCTCCATAGCTTCGATATAACTCAGTTCGTTAATGGTGTAAGCCGACTTGATGACGCGTGGATCTGCTGTCATAAAGCCGTCTACATCTGTCCATATTTCCAATGCACTTGCATTGAGGGCTGCTGCAAGAATAGCTGCTGTGTAGTCGCTTCCTCCACGGCCAAGGTTTGTTGTCTCGTCTGTATCACGATCTCGACTGATGAAACCGGGCACAAGTGATATGTGCGGAAGATCGCTGAAAGTATCTCGTACAAGCTTATTGGTCAATTCACTGTCAAGTATATTCTTATTATTTTTCCGTTCTGTTTTGATGAAATCACGGCTTTCATACCATTTTGCTCCTCTGATTAGCGTAGCAACAATGACACTTGAAAGTTGTTCTCCATAGCTCACAATAGCATTCTCGGTCTTTTCACTGAGGTCATGAATGAGGTAAACGCCAAAATAAATACTCTTCAATTGTTCAAAAAGAGCATCTACTTTATTAAATAAAATAACACGTTTCTTGGTATCGGTAATGATGGTGTCTATCATCTTGTGATGACGATCGACCATGGTGTTGAATTCTTCTTTCCATTTTCCATCATGCCTAAGGGCTAATTGTGCGGTGGTAATGAGTTTGTCGGTAATACCTCCAAGGGCACTGACAACAACGATAATGTCTTCACTCTTTGCCTCGTCCTCTACGATTTTCTTTAAGCTGAGAATGCTTTTTACGGAACCAACAGATGTCCCGCCAAATTTCAATACTTTCATTTTATAACAGTTTTGGGTTTGTGCAACCACTCAACAATAGTGGCTTTCTTGCTGTAGATGTGTTAAACGGATAGCTTTCTTACATATTTCGTTCTCTTTTACCGACCATACAAAAGTGGGAAATGATAACAAAATGCAGTATGAAACTTACAGTTTAATCAAATCTAAGCGCAAAAATACAAAGATTTATTATTGTGACCAACAAAATGAATGATATTTTTCTATTTGTCATCAAATTTGGGTAACTTTGCAAATATGACACAAGAATATCAAATTCGTGTATTGCCCCAGGTGGCCTACACAGAAGAGAATATCAAGCAATATATAGCTGAGGAGAAAGGTCTTGACGTTCGCACACTCCATCAAGTGCGGGTGTTGAAGCGTAGTATAGATGCGCGTCAACGACAAATTTTTGTCAACTTGAAAGTGCGTGCATACATCAATGAGTTTCCACAAGAAGAGGAATTCGTACGTACGGACTACCCAAATGTGGAAAGAGGCAAGCCTGTTATTGTCGTTGGTGAGGGGCCAGGCGGACTCTTTGCAGCACTTCGTTTGATAGAAAAAGGTCTGCGTCCGATAGTTTTGGAGCGTGGCAAGAACGTACGTGAGCGCAAGAAAGATTTGGCTCTGATTACTAAAACGCAGAAAGTTGACGCGCTAAGCAATTATAGTTTTGGCGAAGGAGGTGCTGGTGCTTATAGTGACGGTAAACTTTATACACGGAGCAAGAAGCGTGGCAGCGTAGAAAAGATTCTCAATGTGTTTTGCCAGCATGGGGCTTCTGCGTCGATATTGGCTGATGCCCACCCGCATATTGGCACAGATAAACTGCCTCGTGTGATTGAGAATATGCGCAATACCATTCTCAAGAGCGGTGGTGAGGTTCATTTCTTGACAAAGATGACCCGCTTACTTATTGCTGAGAATAGAGTAATAGGTGTTGAGGCTATTGATTTACAGAACCAATGTCAGTTGGAGTTTCGCGGTCCTGTTATCCTTGCCACAGGCCATAGCGCACGTGATGTTTATCGCTATCTTAATGAGGCAAAGGTTGAGATAGAAGCTAAGGGAATAGCTGTCGGTGTGCGTTTGGAGCATCCGAGTGAATTGATAGATCAGATACAATACCATAATAAGAATGGTCGGGGAAAGTATCTTCCTGCTGCGGAATATTCCTTTGTGACTCAAGTTGATGGTCGTGGGGTGTATAGTTTTTGCATGTGTCCGGGTGGATTTGTCATTCCTGCAGCTACAGATAAAGAGCAGATTGTTGTCAATGGCATGAGTCCGAGCAATCGTGGAACGGCATGGAGTAACAGTGGCATGGTTGTAGAGATGCATCCGGAGGATTGCATGAAGATCGTTGGTGAAGATAAAGAGGATGCTTTGAGCGTGATGCGTTTTCAAGAACAATTGGAGAAAACGTGTTGGCAGCAGGGGAATATGAAGCAGACTGCGCCTGCACAACGAATGGCAGACTTTGTCAGTGGCCGTCTGAGTTACGACCTTCCCAAGAGTTCATACGCCCCCGGGCTTATCAGCAGTCCGCTTCATTTCTGGCTCCCTTCCTTTGTAAGCAAGCGATTGCAGGCGGCATTCAAAGTTTTTGGAAAGAATGCCCACGGTTTTCTGACGAACGAGGCGGTGATGATTGCAGCCGAAACAAGAACGTCAAGCCCCGTAAGGATAATCCGCGACAGAGCCACATTGCAGCACGTGCGCTTGCAGGGGCTGTTTCCTTGCGGTGAGGGTGCGGGCTATGCAGGCGGTATTGTGTCGGCGGGAATTGATGGTGAACGCTGTGCGGAAATGGCTGCGTTGTATGTGGAGAGCCTTTAATGTGTTGCTTTCCACCAGGCGGTTTGCTTTTTGTTGTCAAAAACGGTTGCGTTTCGTGTAGGGTCGCTGATCGTAATACCACAGAACTTATCCACCTTAAATGTGTTATCGTGATGTTCCGAATCTCCCTGCCGATAGCTGTTCGTGTACATGGTATATATATAAGGTGTAGATGCTTTATAGGGAACCAAGTCCTGTAAAGCCTGATCAAAGTTTGCACGAAGTGGCGACAGAACGCCGAGTTCGTCGATATAAGAACTTAGGTCGAAGAAGACGTGATTGTCGTATCCGTCAAGAAACTGCACGTTGTTTAGATTACCCGTGTTGAATGTATAAGTCTGATTAATGGCTTTCATGACAGTAGCCATGTCTTCAATATATTTTCCACAGCGTATGGCAGAGAGTGAACCATAGGGGAGGGGGGGGCTCGAATAATGCTGATAGAAGCCGTCAATCCATTTCCCGTAGTCGGGTTGCCCTATGATGTGGCCAAAAACCTTACTGTATGGGATGCCGTCTGCCAGCACTTCGCTTGTTGAGCCTACAAGATAATCGGTGACATCTTTCAAGGCATAAGCGGTCTCTACGTTGGCCATGTAGCAGTCGTCAAAACATATAAATCCCACCTTCTTCATCCCAGATTGTGCAATGGCATCCCGAAGGTCGCTGATATTGTATTGTGTAGCCTGCTCTGTACCGCCGAAAGCGCGGCTTGATGCACGCGGCATGGTATTGTCACTGCCTCGTGGAGTCCAACCGCTTCCATGACAACCAATCAGCAGACTGTACTTTCCTGTAGCGCTGTATGAAGTAACAAGGTTCAGGAGGCTTTCCAGGTTGGCTTCAGATACTGACACAAAACCGGCATTTGTTCTGAGAGTATCGAATTCGCAGCGTTGCTGTGTTATGTTATATTTCATGCGGAACATCACACTCTGGCTCTGATTGTTGGCTTTGAAAACGATGATGTCAGTACCTTTGATGCCCTTTGAAGTATCAATATATGCCTTCATGCCTGCAATATTTTTATCAAAGTAATAATTCAAATTGCCTGCTGAAGAAATTGTTGACCCCGTCCACGGCATATACACGAACAGCGTTTGTGTGGTTGTTTCATACGAATCATAAATCGGAATGTCATCATGGCATGAGGATAATGCCAATATCATAATGATTAATCCTGAACAATATTTCCTCATCATAAGCTTGCGTGTTCTTGTTTAGTGTTGCGTGTTGATAAAGCCGACCTCACTTTGTCATAGCTTGTAAGCTATATACAAAGTGAGGTTATGCTTCCTTTTATTTTTTCTTTAGTTCTTCAATTGTCTGCTTCAAGGCAGCAATCTTCTCCACAGAGTCGCTTTCCTTCTTGCGTTCACGGGCTACAACAGCTTCGGGAGCGTGTGCCACGAAGTTTTCGTTGCCGAGTTTCTTGCGGATGCCCATGAGGAAACCCTCCAAATGTTGCAGTTCTTTTTCTGCTTTTTCAATTTCGGCATCAACATCGATGAGGTCGCCCAGTGGCACTGCATACTCGTCAGTTCCAACCATGAAACTGCTGGCATCGCTGCTCTTTTCTGTTGCAACATCAATACCTTTAAGATTGGCCATCTTGAGAATGATGCTGTTGTAATAGGCCATCTTGTTCTCTCCGATAGCTTGAAGCACAAGCTGTTCCTTGGGAGCAATGTTCTTTTGGTTGCGAACGGTGCGCACACCGCCTACAATCTGCTTGACAACCTCAATATTATTGATGAGTTTTATCTCATTTGCTGAAGGAGCATCCATTTGCAAGGTAGCCAACATAATGCTTTCGCCTTCCTTACGGTCTGCTATGTGCTGCCATAATTCTTCTGTGATGAAAGGCATGAACGGATGCAGCATCTTGAGCAGATTGTCAAAGAAACCAATCGTCGCATCGTAGGTCTTTTGGTCGATAGGTTGTGCCTCGCCATTGATGTATGCAGGTTTAACCATCTCCAGATACCAGCTGGAGAATTCATCCCAGAACAATTTATAGACTGTCATCAAAGCTTCAGAGATGCGATACTGCTTGAACTGGTCCTGCAATTCAGCATTCACTTCCTTGAGTTTTGCAGCAAACCATTCTACTGCCAACTTGTTACAAGTGGGCTGTTCGATATCCGCAGCCTGCCAACCCTTTACCAATCTGAATGCATTCCAAATCTTATTGTTGAAATTGCGACCTTGTTCGCAGAGCGTTTCGTCAAAGAGAATATCGTTGCCTGCAGGTGCACTGAGCATCATACCCATGCGTACACCGTCTGCACCATACTTCTCTATGAGCATGATAGGGTCGGGGGAATTGCCGAGACTCTTGCTCATCTTGCGGCCTAACTTGTCACGAACAATGCCCGTAAAGTACACATGTTTGAATGGATAGGTCTTGCGATACTCATAGCCGGCCATAATCATACGCGCCACCCAGAAGAAAATGATGTCAGGCCCTGTTACGAGGTCTGAGGTTGGATAATAGTAGTTAATCTCTTCATTGTCGGGATGATTGACCCCATCAAAAACCGAAATCGGCCATAACCATGAAGAGAACCATGTGTCAAGGCAGTCACTTTCCTGCTCAAGGTCATTGACTGTAAGCGTTGAGTTCTTGGTTTTAGCCTTTGCCAAAGCTTCCTCAATGGTGGCAGCAACAACAAAGTCGCGCTTGCCATCTGTATTTGTAAAATAATAAGCAGGTATGCGATGTCCCCACCACAATTGGCGTGAAATACACCAATCCTTGATGTTTTCAAGCCAATGGCGATAGGTGTTTTTGTATTTCTTGGGATAGAATTCAATCTCATCAGACATCACTGGGCCGAGTGCAAGGTCTGCAAAGTGCTGCATTTTGAGGAACCATTGTGTAGAAAGTTTTGGTTCAATAGGCACGTTGGTACGCTCGGAGAAGCCCACTTTATTGTCATAATCCTCAATCTTTTCCATTAGTCCGGCTGTTTCCAAATCCTTGGCTATCTGTTTGCGGACGTCCATTCGGTCTTGACCTACATAGAGACCGGCTGCTTTGCTGATGGTTCCGTTATCATTGAAGATATCGATGGTTTCCAATTCATGCTTCAACCCTAAGGCATGGTCGTTGATATCATGTGCAGGAGTTACTTTCAGACAGCCCGTACCAAACTGAATATCAACATATTCATCTTCTATAACTGGAATTTCACGACCAACGAGTGGCACGATGACATGCTTCCCTTTGAGCCATGTGTTCTTTACATCGGCAGGGTTAATACACATTGCAGTGTCACCCATAATAGTTTCAGGACGGGTGGTTGCAACGACAGCATAGTATCCTTTGTCGTCTTTGTGCATCACATTTCCTTCTTCCACCTGCTTGCAATCGGTTTCTACTACGCGGTATTTCAGATAGTAAAGTTTGGAATGTTCATCCTTATAGATTACTTCTTCATCAGAAAGTGCAGTCTGTGCTTTGGGATCCCAGTTGACCATACGCACGCCACGATAGATCAATCCCTTTTCATAGAGATCGCAGAACACCTTGATAACCCCTTTGCTTCGGGTCTCATCCATTGTAAATGCTGTGCGATCCCAATCGCATGAACAACCTAATTTGCGCAATTGTTTCAGAATAATTCCACCATGTTCATGCGTCCAATCCCAGGCATGTTCAAGGAACTCTTCACGGCTGAGATCGGTTTTCTTTATTTCCTTTTCAGCCAATTTACCCACAACCTTAGCTTCCGTGGCAATACTGGCATGGTCGGTTCCCGGCACCCAACAGGCATTCTTGCCCTCCATGCGGGCACGACGTACAAGAATATCTTGAATAGTATTGTTAAGCATGTGCCCCATGTGAAGTACCCCTGTTACGTTTGGTGGTGGGATAACTATCGTGTAGGGCTCGCGCCCATCAGGTTTGCTGCTGAACAATTTGTTATTGAGCCAGTATTCATACCATTTTGACTCTACTGCTTGTGGATCATATTTACTTGCAAGTTCCATGATTTCAACCTTTTTATTTCCTTTTTAATTTTACGCCGCAAAATTACAAATAATATTCGAATATTCGTCATATTATGAGGTGGAAAGTAACTCTGTTTGGATAAACGAGGCTTGATTTTCCATATGTTTACAAGCATAGATGCACAATAATTTATAGTAGAGGTGTCCTCTCTTACTTATACTGAACAGCAGTTCTATACTTTCTTTTGTCTCTGTTTATTGTCAATTTTATATCACGATTTTAACACTTTAGAGTGCCACCAAATAGAAAGTGGAAATCAAGAAAACAGGCATTATTTTATATTTTCTGTGAATTGGGGGTGCAATCTCATTCATCACAGATTGTAATTTGATGCAGATTACATTGCTATTTGAGTCAGAAGAAGCTGTAATCTCATACAGATTGCAGCCTGATTTGACGCATATCATAAGGCTTTTCAGCGTGAAATTATGCTGTGAATAGTATTGGAAATCGTAACACTTTGACAGTTAATGCATTATAGCTTCTTGAAAAACATAGCTTATTTGGAGTAAAGAGAGTCTTTCTCTCAAATAAGTAAATCCTATGATGTAAATTGTAAACATCCTTGATGTGTTTTAACATATAATCTGTCAGCAGTAATATAATTTATTCAATGCAGACTAAATACTGCCTGTTTTCTAATGATAGGTGTTCAAGGTGATATCAAAAGTGGCAGACTTATCTTTGTTCTCATCACACAGGTTGAGAAGATTTATGGGAAAAGTAGCTTCATGTGATGATGAACGTTCAATGGAAACATAATATGCCAATCGGAAAGTTTACATCGGATTTGGTTTTCTTAGCTTTCGCTTGTAAGTGTTTTTGAGGATAAGTGTGAATGAGAATATTTTGTAGATAAACTTGAATAGTAGTATATTATTAATCTGGTGTATAATTATTTAACTTGTTTATAAGGTTATTTATATGCCAGATAGTCGTCTGTTTGTATTTCAATTGGTGGATGAAAGATATCATCAAGAGGCTTGGGTTGGGCATGATTTTTGCTGTACTAATATCAAAGGACAAAAGATAAACAATTAATATGGAGGAAAATAATTATGGCATTTATTGACTATTATAAAATTCTTGGTGTCGATCGGAACATTCCACAGAAGGATGTTAGGGCGGCCTATCGGAAGCGCGCAAAGCTGTTTCATCCCGATTTACACCCAAATGATCCGAAAGCAAAGGCGAAGTTTCAGGCTTTGAATGAGGCCTATGATGTGATTAGTGACCCGGAAAAGCGGGCCAAGTATGACAAATATGGCGAACAGTGGAGGCAGGCTGATGCCTTTCAAGGTAATGATACCGAAGGTTTTAGCGGCGGTAATCCTTTCGAAGGCTTCGACTTCAGTGGCTATGGAAGTGGAGGTGGAGGTTTCTCCAGTTTCTTCCAAGATTTGTTTGGAGGTGGTCGTTTTCGCTCGTCTGGCTTTGGTGCCCAGCAACAGCAGAGCAGTGGACAGATGGAAGCAAAGGTCAGCATTGATATGTACACAGCTTTGTTAGGTGGAGAAGTGCTTATACAGCTCAGTAATGGACAGAAGATAAAACTGAAAGTAAAGCCCGAAACTCAGAATGGAACGAAAGTGCGTGTGCGTGGACGAGGCTACAGCCGAGGCAATGGAACATATGGCGATTTGATAATCGTTTATAATGTGAAGCTGCCTACAGGACTAAGCGAGCGCCAGAAACAGCTGCTTCAGGAAATGAGGAATAGCTAACCTTTATGCTTCATGCTGTTTTACTGCAGATGATAGGCTCTGTGGCGTGGTGTGTGTACTTTGTGCATCTGCGCCATCAGCGTCTATCTTGGTGATTATCCCATGTTGTGTTATGGGGTAATGGGTGTCTGTGAAAGGCTGAAGCACGGTTCTCTTTCAGTGAAATATGCAAAAAGAGATAAAACAAGAGCAAATACTTTGAATTATGTAAGATTTGCTTTAACTTTGCAGGAAAATTCAAGATAGCTATATGAAACAAACAAAAATTGTTGCCTCGATAAGTGATCGGAGATGTGATCAGGATTTTATTCGCAAGCTTTTCTTCGCAGGAATGAATGTGGTTCGAATGAATACCGCTCATGCAACGCCAGAGGGTATACGGACGATTGTAAAGAATGTGCGCGCTGTTTCGCCACATATCGGTATCATGATTGATACGAAAGGGCCGGAAGTTCGTACCACGGGAGTGGAAATCCCCTTGCAATATAAGGCCGGTGATATGGTGAAAGTATTCGGTCGTCCGGAGATGGACAGCTCGCATGATATCATCAATGTTTCTTATCGCGATATCACAAAGGATGTGAAAGTGGGTGATGATTTGCTGTTTGATGACGGCGAACTTGATATGCGCGTCATAGAGAATAGTGGCCCGATGCTGGTAGCACAGGTACAGAATGATGGCATTCTGGGTGCTCACAAGAGTGTGAATATACCGGGAGAACATATTGATTTGCCTGCACTTACAGAAAAAGACAGACGTAATATCTTGTTAGCCATAGAACTTGACATTGATTTCATTGCCCATTCTTTTGTCAGAAATGCTGCTGACGTGAAGGAAGTCCAGGATATCTTAGATGAGCATCACAGTGACATAAAGATTATCTCAAAGATTGAAAATCAAGAGGGTGTAGACAATATCGATGAGATTATAGATGCCTCATATGGTGTGATGATTGCGCGTGGTGACCTTGGTATTGAAGTCCCTATTGAGCGTATTCCTGGCATTCAGCGAAATATTATCCGCAAATGCGTGGCCAAGTGTAAGCCTGTTATTGTGGCAACACAAATGCTTCATACGATGATTAACAATCCTCGGCCAACGCGTGCAGAGGTAACGGATATAGCTAATGCAATCTATTATCGTACAGATGCCTTGATGTTGAGCGGCGAGACGGCCAGTGGTAAATATCCGCTTGAGGCTGTTCAGACCATGGCACGTATTGCAGAACAGGCAGAGAAGGACAATTCCCGACGGGAAGAAATAGAGGCTCCATGGTCAAATGGTGATTTGGATCAGCGTGCATTCTTAGCTCATGCAGCGATTGATGCTACCCGAAAGCTTGGGGTTGCGGGAATTATTACCGACAGTGAGACTGGTCAGACGGCACGCAATCTGGCGGCTTTCCGTGGGCCTGTACCAGTATTGGCTATATGTTATAATGAAAAGACGCAGCGCTGGCTGAACCTCAGCTATGGAGTTATTCCCATATATCAGCACGAAGAGGTCAGTTCTCAATACATGTTCTTTGCTGCTTTGCGTATGCTTCGGCAGAAAGGATATATCAAAGATGAAGATAAGATTGCTTATCTGAGCGGCAGTTTCGGTGAGGGTGGGGGAACCTCTTTCCTTGAGATTAATAAAGTCGGGGAGGTGTTTAATGAAAACTACCAATTCCATCTCCCCGAGACTTCTGGGCGGGAGATTGCTAAAGAACGGAAGAATAAGAAAGAAGCATAATCATTTGATGATATAGAATGATAAAAAAGGAAAGTCTATTTAGACTTTCCTTTTTTATTTGCTTCTTACTCTTTTAGTGGTATTTTCTTCACTCGGCGCTCGTGGCGACCACCTTCAAACGTGGCTGTGAAGAATGCATCAAGAATTTTTTCTGCGGTTTTGTTGTCAATGAAGCGTCCGGGCAAAACAATGACATTGGCATCGTTATGTTGTCTGATCAATTGAGCAATGTCTTTATTCCATGCAAGGCCTGCACGCACTCCCTGGTGTTTGTTGAGCGTAATGGCCATGCCTTCGCCGCTGCCACATATGCCGATGCCGGGATAAACGTCGCCATTCTCTACTGCCTCTGCTAATGGATGGGCAAAGTCGGGATAATCAACGCTCTCACTACTGTATGTGCCAAAGTCTTTTACTTGATACCCTTTCTTTTCAAGATACTCGAGTACAAACTGTTTCAAAGGAAAGCCTGCATGATCGCAGGCAAGACCTACTGTTTTAACTTCCATAGGCAAATCTGTGTTAAAGGTTAAAAGGATAAGGGAAAAAGTCTGTTGACCCTTTCCCCGATAATCGTTTATTTCAATTATTCTGCAAGGAAGGCTTTCACCTGCTTGTAGACGTTTTCACCTGTGTATCCCAGTTTCTCATCCAACACCTTGTAAGGAGCAGAGAAGCCAAAGCTTGATAAACCGAAGATTTTACTGTTGGGGCCAATACCGACAAGTCCCTCAAGAGTAACCGGCAGGCCGGCCGTCATACCGAATTTCTTGATGCCATAAGGCAATATTGCTTCTTGGTATTCCTTGCTCTGTGTGCGGAACAAACCTTCAGAGGGGGCGCTGACAATGCGTACTTTAATGCCTTCCTTGCGCAGTGTTTCGCATCCGGAAACCAAAGTAGAAACTTCGGAACCACTTGCCACGAGAATTACATCAGGGTTTTCATCCGATCCCTCGACAATATAAGCACCCTTTGCAGCTTGTTCGTAATCGTTTCCTGCAGGCAGTTTGGCAATGCCTTGGCGTGAGAGTATCAGCGCTGTAGGAGTAGCCGTGTTTTCCATAGCCAACTTCCAGCAAACCGTAGTCTCATCAGCATCTGCAGGACGGAATACGCGTACGCTATCCTTACCTGAATGGTTCTTCAGTTTTTCCATTAGTCGGATTTGTGCTTCCTGTTCAACAGGTTCGTGTGTTGGTCCATCTTCACCTACGCGGAATGCATCGTGTGTCCAAATGAACTTTACAGGAACCTGCATCAATGCAGCCATGCGTACTGCTGGTTTCATGTAGTCAGAGAATACGAAGAATGTACCCATTGCTGTGACAACACCACCATGCAGCATCATACCGATACACATGTCGGCCATGGTAAGCTCTGCAACTCCGGCTTGGAAGAAAGCTCCGCTGAAGTCGCCGCGAACAAAGCTCTTGGTCTTTTTAAGGAATCCGTCAGTCTTATCGGAATTGCTTAGGTCGGCAGATGCGCAAATCATATTAGGCACCTGCTCGGCTAAGACACTTAGACAAGCTGCACTGGCGACACGTGTGGCAGAACCTTCCTTTTGACTTACTTTGCTCCAATCTACCTTGGGAGCATTGCCACTGAACCATTCGTCCATTCGGGCTGCCTTTTCGGGATTAGCTTTGCGCCATTCTTGTTCAGCACTCTTACGTTCTGCGACAATCTTTTTCAGTTCTTCTGCACGTTTTGTATACAATTCTTTGACATCGTCAAAAAATGTAAATGCATTTTTAGGGTCGCCACCTAAGTTTTTAATAGTATTGATATAAGCTTCTCCGCCGAGCGGTGCACCATGTGTCTTGATATTGTGTTCATAGTTACTGCCATCTTCTTTCAATGCACCTTTGCCCATGATTGTCTTACCAATGATAAGGGTAGGGCGCTCTTTTTCATTTTGTGCAATATCTAAGGCTTTGCGAATTTCAGCTACATCGTTGCCATTAATCTTAAGGACATTCCAGCCCCAAGCCTTGTATTTCATCTCTGTATCTTCGGACATTACAACGCCACATTCTGTAGAAAGCTGGATGTCGTTGGAGTCATAGAACATGATGAGATTGTTTAAGCCTAAGTTACCGGCAATACGTCCCACACCCTGTGAGATTTCTTCCTGTATTCCTCCGTCACTGATGTATGCATAGATTTTATGTTGCATCATGGTCTTTCCAAGACGCGCTTCAAGGAATTTCTCTGCTATTGCAGCACCAGCTGCCATGGCATGTCCCTGGCCAAGCGGGCCGGATGAGTTCTCTATGCCACGTGTAATATCGAGTTCCGGGTGTCCAGGCGTAACAGAACCCCACTGCCGGAATTGCTGGAGATCATCAAGAGTAAAATAACCGCGAAGCGCTAACCCTGCATACAGCATAGGGCTCATGTGTCCTGGATCGAGGAAAAAGCGGTCCCGACCGGTCCATGTCGGATCTGACGGGTCGTAGACTAAATATTCAGCAAAGAGCACGTTGATAAAATCAGCTCCGCCCATTGCACCACCAGGATGTCCCGAGTTTGCCTTCTCTACCATTGCTGCAGCAAGAATACGGATATTGTCTGCAGCATGGTTCATAACTTTAATATCGTTCATGATAGTGTTTTTATTTGTTACAAATATACTATTTAATATTTAAAACGACGATAGACTTTGCGGGAATTTTAGCTTTTATCGTATTTTTCTTTATTTTTATATCCTTGAATGCTACAGGTTTTACGGTGTCCGGGTGGTTGAAATCATTATAGTCTGCAATATTCTTACCGGTTAGGATTTCTCCCTTAACGGTTTTTGCAGTCATTCCATCGGTTGTGAATTCAACTTCCTGTGCCTTGTCAAGACTGACGTTTGCCAACGAAACAACAAGGCAGCCTTCTTTTGTTTTGGCGGCACTTGTCGAAATCATCGGAATGGTTCGATTGTCCCTTACTTTCATGGAATCACATGTCACATCCAGTGAAAGTGCTTTTGCGTCCTGGAACGGTTGATACATGCGAAATACATGATATGTAGGAGTCAATACCATGTGGCCTGCATCTTTTGTGTCTGTCAGTATCATGCTTTGAAGTACATTGACTACTTGGGCTATGTTAGCCATTTTTACACGATCAGCATGGCGGTGGAAAACATTGAGCGACAGCGCTGCAACAAAGGCATCGCGCATGGTATTCTGTTGATAAAGATGTCCTCTGACAGTGCCGGGTTCTTCATCCCACCATGTTCCCCATTCATCAACAAGAAGACCGATTCTCTTTCCCGGATCTTTTTGGTCCATGATGGCACTGTGCTTTTTTATGACATCCTCAATTTCGAGGCATTTACCTATTGTCCAGTAGTAATCTTCGTTCGAGAACTTCGTAGCTGATCCCTTGCTGCCGTTCCAACCTGTTACGGTATAGTAGTGTAGAGATAATCCATTCATGCGATTGCCCACATTGTCCATCAGCACTCTTGTCCAGTTGTAATCATAGTCGCTTGCTCCAGAAGCAATCTTATAGAGTTGGTGCTTGTCATAGTTGCGGCAATAGACGGAATAACGGCGGTAGAGATCGCTGTAGTACTCAGGACGCATATTGCCACCACAGCCCCAGCTCTCGTTTCCTACACCGAGATATTTCACGTTCCATGATTTCTCACGTCCGTTTTTCCTGCGTAGATTAGCCATTGGTGTATCGCCGTCGCTGGTCATATACTCAACCCATTTAGCAAGTTCTTCAACCGTTCCTGAACCAACATTGCCACTGATATACGGTTCGGCTCCCAAGAGTTCGCAAAGATTGAGAAATTCGTGCGTACCGAAGGAATTGTCTTCAATGGTTCCTCCCCAGTTGTTGTTCTGCATTTTGGGGCGCTGATTACGCGGGCCGATACCATCCATCCAGTGATATTCATCAGCAAAACAGCCGCCCGGCCATCTTAAAACCGGCACTTTTAAATCTTTTAAAGCATAGAGAACGTCTTTTCTATAGCCGTTGATGTTTGGAATTTTTGATTCAGGGCCTACCCATAAACCACCATAGATGCACGACCCTAAATGCTCTGCAAACTGTCCGTAGATTTCTTTGTTAATCTTGTTTTTGACTTGATTAGTATGAATGCTAATCTTTGCATCTTGTGCCGACATCGTCAGATTAAATGCTGATGCCAGCATAGTAATAGTTATCAATTGTCTTTTCATTTCTACTAATAGGTTTTAATAATAATATACGTGAATTCGGTTTAAACGTCAATCTTGCTGCTTCCCGATAGTGGGAAAGCCGTTTTTCGCCGTTTTTTCAGTTTCGGCCGTGGCCGAAATGTTGTTTTTGTTGTTTTCTACTCTTCGGCCGTGGCCGAAACGCTTTTTTTGCTGTTTTCTGCTCTTCGGCCATGGCCGAAAGCCGATTTTCAGCGTTTTTTGTCCGTCGTACCCCTACGAAAGGCTGTTTTTGCCGTTTTTTATTGATTGTACCCCTACGAAACGCGGTTTTTCGCGTTTTCAGCATTTCGTCGGCCGACGACGGGCATTTTTCAGCGATTTCTGCATTTCCAAGGGGTTGGATAGCCGTTTCTTAAACAGAATTCATATCATAATGTAATAGATAGAGATTTTGATATCTCCATTCAATCAATTTTATTAGGTTTTTAATTGCATGTAAACGTAGAACTCACTTTTTGAATTTGACAGCAGCCTGTTCAATGGGTAATCCTACTTTGTAGTTCTCAATATAGGTGTTGAATCCTTCAACTTCCTCGGCGGTTGGGGTGATTTCTGTGCCGATATTTCCAATGAAGACCTTTTCGTCAAGATAGTCAGCTAAAGATTGGTTTACGGCTTTGTTGATGAGATAACCCGCGAGAAGAGCAATTCCCCACGCACCACCTTCTCCTGCTGTTTCCATGACAGAGATTGGAGAATTGAGAGCGGCAGCAAGGATGCGTTGCCCTACACCTTTTGTTTTGAATAAGCCTCCATGTGCAGTAATACGGTCAACATGGATTTTTTCTTCGTTAAACAAAATGTCGTTGCCAATTTTAAGCACGCCTACTGATGCATAAAGATTGGCACGCATGAAATTTGCCAGATTGAATTTGTCATTGGCTGAACGAACGAATAGGGGACGACCTTCTGCCAATCCTGTGACGGGTTCCCCAGAAATGTAATTGTATGCAATGAGGCCTCCGCAATCTTTATCACCTTCAAGCGCATGGTTATATAATTTCCCAAACACTTCATTCATGTCGACTTTAATGCCGATAAGTTGCTGATACTCTTTAAATAGATTTACCCAAGAGTTCAAATCTGACGTGCAGTTGTTGCAGTGAACCATTGCAACAGGACTGCCATCTGGCGTAGTCACCATGTCTATCATCTCGTAGGGTTTGGAAAGTTGCTTCTCCAAAACAATCATTGAGAATGAGGAAGTGCCGGCAGAAACGTTGCCGGTACGCTGCTTGATGGCATTGGTAGCTACCATGCCTGTTCCTGCATCGCCTTCCGGTGGACAGACAGGAATCTCTGATTTAAGATGACCGGAGGGGTCTATCAGATGAGCTCCTTTCTCTGTTAAAATGCCAGCATTCTCACCCGCTAAGAGTACTTTTGGAAGTATATCAAGTATGTTCCAATGAAAATGATTATGAGCAATGTGTTGATTAAATTTTTCAATCATTGCAGCATCATAGTCTTTGGTTGTAGAATCAATGGGGAACATACCTGAAGCATCGCCGACTCCAAGTGCTTTTACGCCTGTAAGTTGCCAGTGAATATAGCCTGCCAATGTGGTTAGGAAGTCTATATTCTGCACGTGTTCTTCTTTGTCAAGGATGCATTGGTAGAGGTGAGAAATGCTCCAACGCAATGGAATGTTGAAATTAAATAGTTTTGAGAGTTCGTTTGCAGCCTTTGCGGTATTAGTGTTACGCCATGTACGGAAAGGAACAAGTATTTCCTCTTTTTTATTGAAAGCCATGTAGCCATGCATCATGGCGCTGATGCCGATAGCTGCCAATGTCTCTATTTCTGTATCATAGGTTTGTTTTACATTCTTCCTTAGGTCGGCATAGCATTCCCGTAAACCATTCCATATAGCATCAAGACTATAAGTCCACAGTCCGTCGACTAATTTGTTTTCCCATTCAAAGCTTCCTTGTGAAATGGGGCGATTTTCTGGATCTATAAGAACAGCTTTTATCCGGGTAGAGCCAAACTCAATACCGAGAATGGCTTTACCTGATTCAATAGTTTTCTTTGCTTCCATTTTGTTTGTAAAATAATAAATGTATTAGCGAAGGGCCTTGTTCAACATATAGTATATTTCATTGAACTTTAATTCTTTGCGGAATTGTTCGTAATCGGTATCCTTGTTGATGATACAAGCTTCGACGTCGGCAATCTCTGCAAAATCTCGCCAGTATTCGTCTGTAAGGCCGAAGCTGAAACAAGAGTGGTGTGTGCCGCCTGCATTAATCCAACAGCCTACGCCAACTTCGAATGAAGGCTCCGGAACCCAGAGTGCAGAGGCAACAGGAAGTTTAGGAAGTGGCTTCGACTTGATGAGGTTAACATCATTAACTATCAGACGGAAGCGATTGCCCATATCTACAATAGTTGCAGTGACACCATGTCCCTGCTTGCTGGTGAAAACCAAGCGGGCAGTCTTGCTCTTACGATATCCAATACCGAGGAAATGTACCTCCAAACGTGGTTTCTCTTCAGCAATGTCGGGATTAATTTCCAACATGTGAGCTTCAAGGATAGATGTATTTTCGCCATCGAAGTTCAGCGTGTAGTCTTCAAGGAAAGAAGTTCCTCCTTCCAGACCTTGGCTCATAAACCATGTGGTGCGGTAGAGAGCAGCTGACTTCCAATCACCTTCTGCACCGAAACCGATACCTTCACTCATCAAACGTTGTGAGGCCAGACCAGGAATTTGGTCAAAACCATGGCCTGTTTCTTCTACATTTACATCACCAAGGTCGTCAAAGTTTGTCGTAAAGCCTTTTGCACCATACGCTTTCAATACAGCGCGGAGTGCAAGTTCTGCCTTTGCTGCATTCCATATCTTTTTATATTCTTCGGTTTTGTTATCTTCAAGTTTTGCATCATGTGCATATTCCTTAAAGTATACCTTTACAAGTTCGTCTACATCTGCATCTTGAATTTTATCGAAGTAAGAAAGAACTTCAGAGAATGGGCAATAGTCTACATGATATCCCAGCACCTGTTCAAAAGCAACCTTATCACCATCGGTGACAGCCACATTGTTCATCTGGTCGCCGAAGCGGAGTATCAGACAATCCTGTGCATCAGCCCAGCCTGCACAGACACGTTCCCATACAGCAATATGTTTCTGTGTCTTCTCGTCGTTCCAGTAACCAACAACGGTTTTGTGGTTCTTGCGGAGGCGTGAAAGGATGTGACCAAACTCACGGTCACCATGTGCACTCTGGTTTAAGTTCATGAAATCCATGTCCATTGTTTCCCATGGTATCTGCTGGTTGTATTGGGTGTGCAGATGTAGCAGAGGCTTGTGCAGTATCTGCATGCCTTTAATCCACATCTTGGCTGGTGAGAAAGTGTGCATCCATGTGATGACACCGATACACTTCTTGTCGTTGTTGGCACGCGACATTACATCTGCTACTTCATGGGAAGAATTGGCTGTCCCCGCATAAACTACCTTTACAGGAAGCAGACCGGATGTGTTAAGCCCTTCTACCATTTCTTTTGAATGCGCATCAACTTGTTTTACAGCGTCTCCTCCATAAAGAAGTTGTGCACCGGTTACAAACCATACTTCGAAATTCTCAAATGCTTTTATCATTGTCTTATGTTTTTAGTTTGTTTTTTCTGATTATTTCTTCTTCTGTCCGTAATAGGCATTGGGGCCATGTTTACGGTTAAAATGTTTTTCGATCAGCAACGGATTCATGGTTGTCTGTGGGTTGATATTAAAAGAAATGAATGCCATTTTAGCTGTTTGTTCCAAGACAACAGCATTGTAAACAGCATTGTCTGGACTGTTTCCCCACGAAAAAGGGCCATGATTTTTTACCAACACACCAGGTGTGTGCATATAGTTGATTTGATTTTTATTGAACTTTTCTACAATGACCACGCCTGTATTCAGTTCATATTCATTCATTTGCTCTTTTACCATATCGTCAGTGCAGGGGATAGCATCATGGAAATAATCTGCGTGTGTCGTACCGATGTTAGGAATGTTGCAGCCTGCCTGTGCCCATGCTGTGGCATAGGTAGAGTGAGTATGGACAATACCTCCGATCTCGGGAAAGTTTCGATAGAGTTCCAAATGTGTCGGAGTGTCTGATGACGGATTGAGTTCTCCCTCAATAACTTTTCCACTCTGCAAGCTGACAACAACCATGTCTGAGGCTTTCATCGTCTCATAGCTGACACCGGAGGGCTTGATGACAACCATCCCTTTTTCGCGATCAATGCCTGAAACGTTGCCCCAGGTGAAGATGACGAGCCGGTGCTTCACAAGGTCAAGATTTGCCTTAAAGACCTTTTCTTTCAATTCTTCTAACATAATATTTCAATAGAATGATTTTTTCTTTTTTATAGTTTAAAGTTGGGATCATCTTCGTATGCGCGCTTGTTGAAGCGATAGAGGGCAGCACCGCGTTTCGAAGTTATCTTATCAATTAATTCAGTCTTCTCGATGAAGTCAATCTGTTTGATGCGTTTTCTGAAGTTCCTTTTATCGATTTCTTCACCCAAGATTGCTTCATAGACATGTTGCAATTGGGTCAAGGTGAATAGCTCCGGAAGCAGATTGAAACTCAAAGGCTCTGTGTTCACACGTCTGCGGAGCATGGTAATAGCCTTGTTCACCATGATGTTATGGTCGGAATAGAGCTTCGGGAGCTCTTCCAGATTAACCCATTCCAAGTCATGCTGTATGCGGAGATTATCATCATAGTCTTTGACATTTATAAGCGCACAATAGGTAATGGAGATGACACGTTCGCCCGGATCACGGTCGATATTGCCGAAAGCACCTACCTGTTTCATATAAAGATTACGCAGACCAGTGAGATCTTGCAATACTCTGTTGGCTGCATCAGAAAGACTTTCTTTTGCTCCCACAAAGCCGCCGTAGAGAGAAAGTTCCCCACGTCCCGGATCCATTTTTCTTTTTCCGAGAAGTAGTTTCAATTTACCTTTTTCAAAACCAAACACGATACAATCGACGGATACAAGCAGTCTGGTATGCTCACCATAAAAGTTTGTCATATTTTCATTGTTTTATTTCTGCAGGAAGATGGTTATATTCGCCATCTCCTTTGCTCTTTAGTTTTATACGCGAATTCAGTTCAACCATCTATTTTTCCACTTCCAAGGGGTTGGAAAGCTATTTTTTCCTATTTTTTGCTCATCCAAGGGGTTGGAAAGTCATTTTTTCCTGTTTTTTGTTCATCCAAGGGGTTGGAAAGCCATTTTTTTCAGTTTTTTGTTCATCCAAGGGGTTGGAA
>OJIY01000130.1_pt1 | contig 57298 bp, 74 predicted proteins | sample 1596061 | NCBI WGS metagenome assembly OJIY01 (sample SAMEA4350111, study PRJEB24818) | metagenome | biome: human; feature: gut; material: faeces | place: Denmark | collected 2013-09 | reverse complement strand
GCCTGCTCTTGACATGCAACAGTAGTTGCTGTTATATATAATACAAGGACTGAAGGTCCAAGAAAGAACTTTCAGCCCAGTTATTATCATAGAAGATCAGCTTTTACAGACTTTTCTTCACACACTCTAGGAAAAATTTAGGCGCTTACGAACTACCGTCCGAAATTTAGGCGCTTACCTCACATCTATGAAAAGGCCAAAAAATCGGGGTCAAAATCGGCCATTTTTTGCCCAATTTTTTCCCCGATTTTTCGCCAAAAGCCACTATATCTTGTGGTTAAATCTCTCTATTTCCCTTCCGAACCACAATTCCGCATCATTATTACCACTTCGACATTTGTTGAGTGGATAATAATGATGGCAGAAATATATAGTTGTCCCTTGGTGGATTTCCAATAATAACTACCCGGTCAAATACATAGCAAGTCATTGCATAACCTACTAAATATTTACTTTCTATTTTATCTTTCTTTTCTTACTCTCTTTTTCGCATTCTCACCAACGTCCTTAATAGTTTCCATATATGCCTGCTCTACCGGTGAAAGTGTATTTTTTTGATATTTTCTATACTCTGCCTTTGCCTTTTTCATTGCTTGATCATGACTTACTTTTCCATATCCCGCAAGCAGCTTTCTATTACCTGATAATAAAATGGCATCCAACTGGTCAACATAATCTTTCATGTACATTGGCTTATGCTCTATTGCATTAATTTCAGCCAAATCAAAATAACCAGAAACAAGATTATTCAAAACTTTTAATTCTTCCTCATTTAGATAATTCTTTGCAATACTAATATCCTTTAATGCCGGAAGTTCGCCCGAAAATGATGTAAGCCCCATAAACGGTTTTTCTGAATCCGCACGTTCGTATATCACTTCTGCCGCTGTATGACCATGCGCTGCGAAATGCAACTTGTTCTGCACGATCTTAAAGAACTCTATTGAATCTTCACTACGAGGATCATAGTCAACACTTGTGGCATATAAATCGAGCACTTGTCGATACAATACTTTTTCAGATGAGCGGATATCTCTAATGCGTTCAAGCAATTCACGCCAGTAACTGCCGCCTCCATTACCTTTCAACCTTTCATCATCCATAGTAAAGCCTTTAATCATGTATTCCTTTAAACGCTCTGTCGCCCAACGCCGAAATCTCGTAGCAATCGATGATTTTACACGATATCCAAGAGATATGATCATGTCAAGATTGTAAAATGGAATATTCCTTGCAACCTCTCTACTGCCTTCTTGGCGAACCTGTCGGAATTTCCGACAGGTTGAATGCTCATCCAGTTCATCTTCTTCATAAATATGTTTTATATGCTCAACCACATTAGTTCTGGAGGTTTGATACAAGTCTGCCATTTGCTGCTGACTCAACCATACTGTTTCATCCTCAATTTTCACTTCTATGTGCGTTAGGCCATCTTCTGTTTGATAAATAACAATTTCACCTTGATTCTCCATTCAATCACCTACCTTTTATTTTCTATGTTTTCCTGTACTTAAAAATTATCCCCTCAAAATTTCATTAATTTGTTCAGATTCAATTTGCTTTTTTAAATAACCAATTTGCGTTTCTATATGATTTTTATGCTTTATCCATTTTAAACCTATGAAACTTGGAAGCAGTGATTCAAGAAATTCAATCCATGCAGAATACATAGGTATTGCACTATCTGACCAACTACACGAAGTAGGGGTTAATGGTATCCTTTCAAAGTCTTCAAGCAATAGATTATTCTCAAGGAACAGCATAATATATTCCTTTTTTCTTTCTATTTCTAATTTTGAAATAACTGAAAATAAACAATACATCTTTGTTTCATTATGGGAGGACAGTTGAATGCATTGCCGAATCCATTCGTCTTGCCTTTCCAATAGATTTTGCCCATTTTGTATTGGTAATAATATAGACTCTAGAAAACATGGTACTGACAAACTGGCAAACTGACAATTCCTAATTAGCTGATCAAAAATCTTATTATATATTTCTATAAAGTCATCCAAATCAAAAAAGCAACGATGCCTTTCTTGCTGGTCATTAAAAGAGCAATTATTTTTATTTATTAAATAACCTATATACTTGTCCAGTATAGAAGGTCTAACCAAATATATTTCTTTCAAGAATTGTCCATTATAATCGTGATAATTATCATACGATAGCATGGCACAATAAATTTCTTCAAGCAATTCCAAATTACAATTAAATTTTGCGATTACTTCCTGCGGTGTATTATGACATTCATTAAATAGCAAATCAAAATAAATAGACACTATAAAGGGTGAATACCCCATCTTAGCTATAATAATTTTACATCCTTTTATTAATGCTTGCCCATCTATTATATTATACTTCTCCAGGAAGTCCACATCACGCATCGATGATGAAGTAATATCTCTATCAGAAGTATCTTTTAAAAAATCATAAAGCCCACATAGATGATTTTCGGTAATTAACTCTGGCGGTAATTCATGATAATAAGCATACAGCCAAGTATTTTTCTGACTGTATTCTCCGTTAGTAATAATTTGATACACTTCTGAATCGGATAATAAGGAAAAAAGTATACCTACCAAGTGATTTGGGGGTAAATTGTTTGGTGTGTCTTTTTCTATGTAATACTTAATTGCTTCAACATAGTAATCTCTTTTAAGAGATATAGCATCGAAGGCAATTCCTAATCCTTCTCTAATCTCCCAAGATGTATGACTATCAAGTTCAGGGATATCACTACAAGTATCAATTAACCGCTTGAACATTTCTAAATCACAATTAGAGACATATTGATCAATGGATTGCCGTTTTAATTCTACACATTCTTTATAACCAACTTCTTTTTTGTAATCTGGCCCTTTAAGAAGAAAATATAGTTGAAGGTTTTCTCCTTCAAAATATTCAGCAAATAGTGATTCACAAAGGAGGCTCATATAATTGAAAACATGCACTATTCTGTTCACTAAGAGACAATTTTCTAATCTATCTGGCGGAAAATTTGCCTTCAAAATTGAATTGATATATTTTAAGTCAAATTGTAAAACTGGAATGCTTATATTCTCGATAGTACCACCGTAAGAACTAAGGACTTTTCTGGCTTTTTCTCTATACTTTTCGATTTCACATAAAGAAGATAAAGATTCCCAAATTAGCTTACGGTATTTTTGAACGCCTTTAGATATGGTCAATGGAATTTGATACATAGTAAAAGTGTTCTTTCTCCCTCCCTTTATCGGAGTAAAATGCAATTTTAAAAATTCTTTTGCTATTTCTAAAAATAGAAAAGCAACTGATTCTTGTTTCCAGTCATCTGAATATTCTCTCATCTTCTCAAAAAAAGTTATTTGTGTGTAAAAATCATAACATATAGAATCTTTATCAATACCAAAATATTGATTAATTGCATGATAAAATTCCATATATAAATCTGGTCGCTTTAAATAATACAGAAAAAACAAATCACAAGCTGTTGGCAAATCAGCCATATCTGCAAAGCCACCAAGAATGCTGATAATATCGTTTGTTATTTTCTGATAGTTTTTTCCTTTTTCAGTATCAATATCACGCCAATCACAAATCACGCCTTCTTCGAATTCAATTTTATTTTGCAAAATTAGAAGTGTTGCAGTGGGATTAATGCGAAAAAACGCTTTAATAAATTCGAAGAATACCGAGGATTTTTCTGCTGACAATTCATCCCATAATATTTTTATTTCTTTCTCAACAAAATTGAATAGGGTTTCATTTCTGAATATATTAAGTAATGTGTTAACGGAAGATATAGTTCGCTCTCTATAACTCCGAAAACATGCTTTAATCATTTTCGACAGACTAATTAACTTTTTATCAAAGAAGACATATTTTAGTAAATAATTAGATAGGCATTGCTCCGAAAAGCGAACGGCTTTATCATTGCAAATATCGACAATTTCCTGCTCATGAAGCGTATAGATATTTTCAATAAACTCATCTCGATTCAACCCTTTTTCCTGTAAAGTCGGCAAAAATGCATCAATGTGGTCTAAATGGATTGCTTCTAAAAAAGCAACTATACCAGCAGTTATGCATATGTGCTTGTTGGCAAACAATTGATTATCCCCTAATGATGATCCATAATAATCTTCATATAATTGTGACGCATCACTAATAGAATCCAAACGATCTGATTCGCATGCTACTTTCCCTGCAAGTATAGCAATACGAGCATTTCCCTCTGCGATTCTTATGATTCTTTCATGATAATCCTGATTTAGGATACCCAATGAAGTTTCGAGCAATTTTTTTATCTCATCATCCGTAAATACGTTTATATTTATGGTTTCAAACGAAGTAATTTCTCGAACATCATTTATCACTTTCTGAAGTGCATAATCCCGCACTGTAATAAGTATTTTTACGTTATACCCCTCTTGTTTCATAGTGACATAACGAATAATATGTTGCAATCCTGATAATTGATTTGCATCATCAATAAAAAGGAAGTAGTTTCCCGGGCTGTCTATAAAAAGTTTCAAGTCCTCGTATATTGGTAATGCATTGCTGTGAATACAATAGACCTTTTCGTTACTAGCATCTGGATGATTTTTAGCATAATGCAAAGCTAAGCGAGTTTTTCCCGTACCTGCAGCACCATTAAGTATAACAACATCCACTTTTAGAAAAGCATTTTTAATATCTTCAAATTCTTTTTCTCTGAATAAAAATTTAGTATCAATTGGAGCTGCCATCCTATTCGAATTATAACGAATAATGAAATCGTCACACGATTGAATTTGATCCGTGCTTATTGATATTCCTAAAAAATCACGGGAAAGAATATGATGAAAAAGATATATGTCTTCTGCAAGTTTATCGATCCCAATAATTGTAAGCTTAATTCCAGCATCTTCACATAAAGCTTTTATCTCACTATCCTGAGAGGGTGTAAGATTTGACGAAGTATGGCAATATATGATTTCAGCGATTTTGTCATGCGATATACCTGTCTTTGATGTATCGAGACATTTTTCAAGGTCATCCTTAATTTTTGCAAATAAGCTTGGCTTTTGAGTCGTGTACTCTACAAAAATATACTTTCCATTTGATGCAATAAAATAAGTATCTGGTGTCCCTGGGGTGGTCTTTCGTGTACCTGCTTCCCCACCAAGAGATACTATATTAGGATAACCAATTTTATATAAATAAGAATCACAAAGATTTTGAAATGACCCTGCGTCAAGTTGAAGAATTTTTTGTTTGATACTTTCAATATTAGCCATATCCAACACCTCTACTATTTGAAATCCTTTTGTTCCATTAAATTATCTTAAGCACCCTCAGTTGTCTTTTTCTGGCAATACTTATAAAACTTTAATCTTCTCCTCATCTCAATTATAATTAACCCGTTCTATCAGTCCATAATTTCGTTTAACTTATACTATATACTTGGAAGACTTTAAGTCCTATCTTACCCGGCATATATTGCTGTGTTTCGGCGTATGTTACCCTATTTTTCTGCCTGTGGCAAACCTATCTTCTATCTGTCTTTAACTGTACTTCAATATATTAGTCTACATAAAATTTGGACAATAAACACACCGTTTCCACATTCCCAGTTTGTTAACACATAAAAATATACTAACATATTTTTGCACATAGTGCCATAAAACAACCTTTATTTAAATGGAATAAAGAGAAATACTTTCACATATTGGCACACACAAACCTATACTATCATTTACCAAAACTTGTACATGGTAGGCAAATTGTAGTCACTGCCTACCAAATAGGCGGGCCCGGTAATATCCGACACCCGCCTTTCACTTACTTCTCTTCTTTCTCCTTCTCATCCTGAATCCTTTTCCAGATGGTCTCAAATTCATCCGGCTTCGGGTCCGGGATGGGTAAGGGGACGGTCATGCGTTTGACTGCTTCAAATTCTTTTAGCAGTTCTTCATCCGAGTACTTTTTCGCCGGTTCTGGCGGTTCATCGTTCCGCTTTCCATCCATCTTTACGCGCCTCCTTTCAAGGCCATTGTACGCCTTGCAAAGCAGGGTTTGTCCTGGTAAATTATGGTATATTAAGCCTTACCACTCAAATACGTACCGCCGGTTAATCATGTCATACTCTTCGGCAATCCGGAGCACTCCCCTGGCATCCGTAATCATACATTTGCCCTCGTCAGAGCCTTTGACTGGGCAAAGTAAAAATGCCTCGCCGGCGGGGTCCGTCTGGTAGCCGGTCAGCATGTAGCCCTCACTGTCAAACAGATACCACCCACAGGTTCCGTCCGTGGCCTCCCGGAGCCAGTACCAGCCGTTGGCCGCATAGCTGCCGTCTGCAAACTGATACCACCAGCGCTGCCCGTCTGCCGCCGGCTGAAACCCCTGGGCATATGTCACCTGTACCGGATTGTAATCGATGTCGCAAAGCTTAAGCACCTTCTGCCAGGGTGTGGCGGTCACTCTGGACTTGATGGTCCCATAATTGATGCCTTTGGCCTCAATGCAGTATCCATCACCTATGTATACCCCGATATGCCCCGGCTTCCAGAGTGCCCAGCCTATCATGGACTCGTCCATATGGTCAATGCCAACCCGTTGTGTGGCTGTGTCATGGTAGTTGTAGCTGCCGCGGATGCAACCGGTGTACCAGCTGATGAGGCCGGAGCAGTCCGTGCAGCGCTGGCCTATATATCTGGCCGCCTTAGCCTTGTAGGTGGATGTGTATGTACCTGGGTTCTCCCGGGCCAATCGGTCCAGGATAGCCTGGGTAAGGACCTCGCCCTTGGCACCGTAGACATAGGGCGTGCCCAGCTTGTCCTTGCAGTGCTGAATTAATCCTAATGCTGTCTTACTCATAATTACCTCCAATCAAAATAAGGCCCAGGGATGTCCCCGGGCCGTGATAAGCTGTGACGTCACAAATTGCGATATCGCAACGCCCGCTTAACCCCGCGGCGGGAGATATGCGGACCACCTCCTCTCAGGCATCCATTTTTGTCTTATCCTCCACCTGGCCCTTAATCATCTTGGCCAGCGGCATTAAAAATGGCGGCATGGCCACGCCGATATCCAGCAGATTCTCCAGGATAGAAATAATCTCATTACATATTAGCCACACGGCCACGATGGTAGCAACCACGAAGGGCAGTTTAATAGACAGTCCTACATACTGGCTGGCGTAATTAATCAGCACATCCATAGCCCATCCCAATCCCACCAATATCCACATACCTATCTTCTTGACGATACCCCACAGTCCCTTGTCACTGGTCACCAGCTCATTGCGCCGTTTTGATGCCAGGATGCCGGTTATGTAGTCTGTAAAATTCAATCCAGCCAATATAAGCACAGGAACTGCCAGAATTCCCAGCCATCCAAAAATCATGCTAAATGCTGCAACAAACGCTGCTTTCACCTTATCCATCTTCATATACCTCACCTACTCTGTAATCAGTTCTTCACATTCCAAGTCAACCAGTACCTGGCGTACCTGGTCCTTAATTTTATCCGGGACCTGCCCGAATGTCTTCCTGCCCTTAACAATAAGCGTTGCATAGATAACTGCCATGGTGTCTGCCTCCTTCCTCAATAATAAAAAGAGCAGTAGTCTAAGCATTGAGTGCCGCCTCGACTTCCGCCCTTAATTTCTCTGGGACCTGTTCAATCGTTTTCCTGCCCTTGCGGATAAGGTCCGCATACACAGTTGCCATATAGCTTGTCATACCTTACACCTCCATTCCTTCATAGATTTCTGTCAGTGCCATCTGAGTGTTGGTTATCTCTTCGGCCAGCGCCAGATTGGCCTCATACTGCTCGGTAAGCGCCAACTGTGCCTCTGTGAGTTGGTCCTCCAGACTTACCACCTGTTCCTGCAGGCGTCCAATATCTGATTCAGGCAGATAATTAAAGATTGGCTGCGGGTTGTCCGCATCCGTCACATCAATATGGTCCAGCTGTGCACCATCGGGGATGTCCACCCATATGCACTGCAGGCCCTGGGGAATCTGTTCCTCACCGTAGATAATCGTCCATATACGGCCGGTGTCGTCATAGATTACTAATGCTTTCATGTTTCGTCATTCCTTTCTTTGTGATATACTGTTTATCAATGATGGTTTCAAGTATAGGTATGTTTCCTATCTTGCGATACTATTGTTAATGGGAAGTCTATATTTGGTGTGGCTGGCAATGTTAAACGCTTTAACTCTAAAAGCGGTACTGTGACATCAGCGAATAGTACGAAGTATCATAATGGACCTTCGGCGTGGATGTATTATGCTGAGATTCCTATAGGTATGACTGTTTCGTTACTTGCATGGACGGATGGTGACCTTATCGGTGCATACTGGGGAAATCCCGTACATATTAGAGGCGGCGGATATGGTTTCGACTACAATACAGATTCAACTTGGTATATTAATTCCACCAAAGCTGTGGTACCAGTTACAGTGGGCGGACGTACCGTATGGTATTGTGTTGCAGGATATTAATAATAGCCGACTACCAGAACATTGTAAGTAGCCCCTCCAGACGCTACAGGTATTATTAAACTGCCACTGTTCATTGTAGACTTAACACTCCAGGCAGCAGGGGAATATTGGGCAGATACGATGAATTGACCATAATTGGAAAGTGCTGAACTATCAGCCCCCTGTTGATGTTTATATGCAGTTACCGCCAAAGGCGTAAACCCTGGGGCAAAAGATATGTAATATAGATTCCCTGGGGCATCACCCGAAAAGTATTTCTGTCCAGAACTTGAATTTTTAGTACCAGAAAAAATCCCATATTTGCGTACATTTCCGGAAACGCCAAAAATGCTCTTCCCATAAACAATATTATTTGCAGTTAGGTTCCCATCTCCCTTAATGGTCTGTGCCCCTGCAAGGAACTGGTTGGCGGCAATGACCTGGTTGGCAGTCCCTGGTGTATAAGTCTTGGCAGCTATCTCTGCCATAGTTCCGGTTAATGGGCTTCCATTCTTATCAACAATTACTTTTCCTTTGCGTACATCAGCGGCTCCTGCTGTCACTGGGTCAAGGTCAGCTCCCCCGCCATAAGGTATCCAGATATTACTCATTTACGCTCACCCCCACTAATTTTACATTAAAATCAGAAGACGGCTTTTTTGCGGGACAGCAGAACATCGCCTGGCCGTTCATTGCCTTTCCCGCTTTGACCAGTGCCCCCATCTTGTCCCATACGGAGGCTGTTGCAGACGCCGTATCCGTCTTAATTGCTGACATCATCTGCACATGGTCTGTTTCTTTCAGACCAGGAACCGACACGGTCTGGGTGTATGGAGCAGTGCTGCTCCAATTGGCCGCCAGAAGAGTTATTTCCACTTCTCTGGTCATACGGTTAATCTCAGTCGTAATGGCGTTAATATCATTCTGACCGAACTTATCTCCCTTCTGGGTATAGACAGTGGCATCTGCTATCGTACAGGTCCCGTCCTCATTGGTGGTAATCCTCCAAATCCTGGAACCCTCAAATATATCGTCTTTATAGTCTGTCCTCAAACTCATTCAAATACACCTCCGTTCAATGTGAAAGCCAGGCGTTTAATACCATTAGCCCTCCCCTGGATATTAAGGTAAATCCGTAAACAGGCTGATTCTATCCGGTTCAGCTCATCCCACTTGATGAAGCGCCCATTGGCTGAGTAAGCCTGGCTCACCCCCACCTCAAAAGGATACGTACCTGCACAGATGTTGTCGATGTTCACCTCAAACCGGTTAATTTCATCTGCATAAAATCCATAGTCTTGATATGTCTTATCTTCCCCCATTTCCTTAAATTCAAAGTCTGGCCACAGGGTAAGAGCCTGGGCGTGTATCTCATTGATATTACCCTTGATACGGTTATAATCTCCGATATTAAAATAATCACCGGCCTTCCAGTCTGTTTTTGGCTGTTGCCACATAGCTCATATCCCTCCTTGCCTTGATGGTCCCACTCAATCCACCATTAAATTTCAAAGTGTGGTCTGTCACCCGTATCAACAAATCCGGAACATACTTATTTTCCAGGAATGCGATATCATTTGCATCTATCCTTGGCTCTCCGCGGTACTGCAGGTCGTATTCCCGGTCAGACTTCATGTAGTCGCCTATCCAATCAGCCAAGTTAGCTGCATGTACCACATCCGATACCAGTGGATTCTCCCATGTTTCAAGTGCTCCTGTGGGGTTCAGCTGGCGGCTCACCTTGGCCTGTGTGATAACATATTCTTTTCCCGTTATAACCACCTCAGCCGCCTTTGCAGCCCCTGTAAGCTCCACGGTTGCATAATAGGCACTGCTGTCTACGATTGCCGCTGCCTGACCTTCTGGCGGCTCCGTAAGTGATACAGCCAGACCATAAGACGGGTTAGAGAAGTAAAACGTATACCGGTTGTTCTGGACTGTGGCCGTAATGGTCTCCCTCACCAGTTCCTTTGCATCCTCCATGCTAAGGTTATAAATAGTCCGGACCACTTGCAGCTCCCTCACCCTGGTTAATTGCGTGCCCTTAGGCGTTTTGGTCAGCTCCACACCATACTCCAGGGCATAGTCCGTGCTGTCCCCGAACGTAATGTTGTCCAGGGTTACCCGGTTGTTTGGACATCCCTGAAGAAACTCCAGAACAAGATAATCAAACTCCGGAAACTCATGTCCGACCACATGAGTCTGACTAAGTCCTGAAACACTGTAATCCTCCATGTGCTTTCCATTGTTATAGGCATGAAACACAACTGTGTCCGGCCAGTTCCGGCCAAATTCCAGAGTCAGGCCGAAGCATTTGAAGGCTGCCTCCATAGTTATACTTATAGTTGGGTTTTCAGTGAACCTTCCCTCACTGTCTGCCACTGCATCCGATATATAACCGACATTAAGATAGGTTGTGCCATCAGCCTGCCGCGGAAGGAAATACATGGCCCCGTCCACAGTTACATGGTCCTGCCCAACCAAGGCGTACATATTTTTTCCGGTGTAGTCCAGCACAGCACCGGCATTGGAAAAATATGCCTCATTGTCAGAAGCCGCTGTCATTTCAGGCACAAAACTGGATTTCAGGAATATCTTCCCGGCTCGGTCCAGATAGAGGACGCATCTGCCGGCATTTGCGATAAGCTGCAGTGCCTCCTTATGTGCCACAACCGGCATCGGATTGGTTGTCAGTACATCCCTAAGGTATGGGTCTATCCAGTAGTCCCGGTAATCCACCTGGGCATCTGTCAGTACATCCACAGCCAGGTCATACAGGCTTATGCCATCCGGGCAGTACTTCCCACGATAATATGTCCCGTCCATCCCGTCAAACCGGTCGGATGCCTGGAAACTCATTTCTGTGTCATCAGCGGACCAGGACTTTAATGCAAGGGTTATCCCTGGAATCCACTCAATCCTTCCATCATCCATGGCCTGTCCATACAGCGCTTCAATGTTCTGTCCAATCTCCAGAAAGTTTACCGTGCTCTCTTCATTCTCCACATCGTAAGCACGGTCCTTGTTATCTACCGTCACATCAAAATCAATGCTAGGCAGTTCCTCCGATATCGGGCTGATATGCTCCTTCTTGGTTGCTGACAGTATCTTCTTGCTGTCAAAATAGATGCCTATACCCATCGTTATCTGGTTAATGCGCAGCCTGCTCTGTCCATTGGCCATGACAGATGGCACAAAACGGAGGAAGGTTGCAGCCGGAAATATCTCCTCTGTTACATAATGCCCGCTGGTATTCCCGGTTACTTCTACGGTATTGCCATCTGATATGATACTGAAATCCACAGGGTATGCCCTGCCGAATTCCACGGTCAGCCCCTTAATATCATACTGTACCGGAAAACATATCTCTATGGGCTTCAGAATGCCATCCGTTACAATTCCTTGGTTGAGCACCACATCTGCTGTATCCCTGGGCAGGAAATACATGCTGCCGTCTACTGTGGTATAATTCTGGTCGCAAATAGCATACAGCTCGTTCACCTCATAGTTGTCCATCGGCTTTGTGAGATTGGAATAATATGTGTAATCACCCGGATTTGGTATATAAGCGGATGCCTGGGCCTGCTGGTTAATCAGGCCGATGCTGACGCGCAGATGGGATAATGGGTCCCTCCACTTTCTGCGCATCATGTCCTTATATTCATTACTTGCCGCCTGCACTACTCCATCACCCCGCAGTCTATCAGGTTTACCTTGCAATCCTTATACATGGTAGGCAGCCCATCCGGACCTATCTCGTCTATCTTAGCCGTCCGGTTCCCTGGATACATCCTCTCCGTCTTCCAGCAGTTGTTTTTCATGTCCGGAAACTTGACCGTCACCACAAACTCCTCAAACTCTTTCAGGATGCTGCTCCAGGTTGCCGCATCCAGATAGGACCACTGCAGGCCGTCAATCTTATCCTGGTCGCGGCCCACGCGCTGCCCTACGAATTCCCCCAGGGCGTTTTTCCCCTGGTTTACATTTGTAGCTATGGTAAGTCCTGGCCCCCGGTCATAATTGGGGTACTCATGGCCATTGATATAAATCGGCACTCAGGCCACCTCCTTTAAGTCGTCCGCAGGATGTATCCACTGCGCTTGTCCAGTTCCACCAGCTTCTTTTTGATTTCACGTATATCGATGTTGACCGTGAGGTCCATCCGTTCAATCAGGTCGATGATATTTCGCAGCAGCTCCACCATCATGCCCAGATAGTATTCACTCATGTTGTTACTGCTTTGCTGGGATGCCAGGGCCACCGCCCGGTCAACCATGGCCTGCATCTTATCCTCAGGAGCCACAATCTCACCATAGTGCCTGTTATCACCAATCATGGCCAGCTGTGGTGTATTGGCACGGACAAAACCTCCCTGGGCCAACCGTGGAAGATGGATGTTTGGTATATTCGGGATAAAATCGGCGCCAATGCCTGGTACCTTATCCGCCACCTCATTTACGGCATCTATCATGGCATTAATCGCATCAATCACCCTGTTGGCCATGTTCTCCACGCCATTAATAATCATGTTGATAATGCCTTTTATATCTGCCCAGATACCATCCCAGGTTTCTTTTGTCTTGGTTCTCACCGTATCCCAGACACCGCCAATTGCATCTTTCATGGCAGTGAACTTCTCGTCTACAGTTGTTTTAATGGTATCCCATAAGTTTGAAACGAATTCCTTAATGGATTCCCATATTTCAGATGTTTTACTCTTGACATTTTCCCAGGCCGTGCTGATGGATGTCTTGATAGCATTGAATAACGTGCCAGCCAGGGACTTAATATTATTCCATAAACCGTCAATAAATGACTTAATAGCATTCCATACCGCGGATGTTTTTGTCTGTATTGTTATCCATGCACTTGATACACACTCAACAATGCCATTCCAAACCTCTTGCCAGCTAACATTAAGATTTTCCGTAAGGAAAGTGATTATTCCCGTAAGCACATTAATAGCATCTGCAACAAACTCTGTAATTGCACCTATCACAAAAGAAAGAATATCTATTGCATCATTAAACGCTCCCACTATATACGGAGCCAGTGTCTCAATGAACCACTCAGCAAAAGGCTTAAGCTTAGTTTCCCAGGCTTCCATCATACTGGCTATTGCAACCTGTACGAATTTGGAAACCGCTTCTATTATTCCATCAAAAGCTACTGCTAACCCTGCAAATGGACCATTCCTTAATGCCTGTATTGCCTCGCCTGCTTTCTGTAGCGCGGGGACTAACCACGCATTAAAAGCATCAAGGATGAGACCTACTGCATTTGATATTACGGTCGTGATGAAACCAAAAACAGGGCTAATTACGCCGCTATATAAATCATTAATCTTTTGTCCGACAATTGAAACCGCATCTACAATCAGGCCGAATCTGGGAGATATGTAATCTGCCAATCCAGCTAGGGCTTCAATAATTTTGTCTTTATTGTCGATGATAGGCTGGAATAACAGGTTTACGATATCAGCAGTAAAACTTGCACTTAACTCCAACACGTTCATGAATGTGTTGCCAAACATGGCAATAATATCTGCACCAACCTGCTTAAAGCTATCCAGCCTTAGTACTGCAAAAATCTGTCCAATCGCCTGTGCATAACTTCCGACAAGCTTCGCTATCTCGGACCCGACATCAAACAGGGTTATCAACTTTTTTTTGATAAAGTCCTTATTCTGGTCGAGATATTTCGCAATCGACCCAACGAGAAAGTCCGCTATGGATGCCCCTATACTGGCAGCAGAACCAGCCATCTTACCCAAGTTAATAGCCAGGATATTGGCAAAACGGTTGGCAGCCTGCTCCATCTCTGGAGACGTGAAAATCTCCGTCAGACTATCCTTTATGCTTTGGATAGATTCTTTCATGCTGTCCAGGACACTGGTATCACCAAATCCGACCTTGAACCCTGCCATGAATAGGTTCTTAAGCTGGTTGGCCTTTTCAATCAGTCCTGCATACTTGCTGTCCATCTCATCCACGGCCGATGTATCAAGCTCGCCCATGTCGAACTCATCCGCAGCGTATCCACCATCCGCACCGCCTCCTGAACCACCGCCTCCTGAATCCGTATCAGGGTTAATGATATTGAGCTCATCAATCCCAGTGGTGGCACTCTTCATGTCCTTGGCCGCCTTTTTGGCTGCGCTGCCAGCTCCTCCAGCAGCTGCCCCTGCCTTATCAGCAGACTGGTCCATCGCCTCCATACCAGCCGCGGCCGCGGATGCGCCTCCTCCACCTTTCTTCCCGGTCACCATCTCTGTGAATGCCTTGAAGGCATTGGCCAGGCTCATCAGCTTACTGATGATGCGGTTGATTACCTGGATGACCGGGGTCAACACATTGATGAGCCCCTGTCCGATTGTGGCTTTAAGGCTGTCAAACTGCAGCTTCAGGACGCGCACCTGATTGGCCCATCCGTCCCCGGTCCGGATAAAATCTCCAGAGGCTAAAGTCAGCTGGTCCTGTACAAACTTATACCGCAGGGCCACCTTTTCCATTTCTGACATTTTGGCCGTGGTTTTTCCAAATCCATTGGCCAGGGCATAGCTGTCAAGGGCGCTCTGGGTCATCACAATGCCCAAGTCCTTAAGAGTCTCTGTTTCACCCGTAAACACGGATTTCAGCTTTGTGTATGCCTCGTCCTGGCTGATGTTATAAAATGATGCCACATCCCCAGCCAAGCCTGTCAGGGTCGTGGCCATCTCATAGGCCTGCTGCTCCCCAAAGCCGAATGCCTTGGACATTGCGCCGAAGGTGCCGGTAAACTTCTTAGCCATGGTCTCAGACAGGCCGAAGGACGTTATGGCATTTTTAGCAAAGTCATCCACCTGCTTTGACATCCGTGGGAATGTGACATCCACCACGTTCTGGACTTCCGCCAGGTCGGAACCCAATTCAACACACTGCGCACCAAAGTCTATGATTTTTTTTACTGCAAAGGCCGCCGCGAGGGCGGCACCTGCCTTCTTGGCCAGTCCCTGAATGCCCGCCATCTGCTGTTTAAATTGATTTTGGTTGACCACAAGGTCAAGGCCAATCTGGCCTACACTGTCAGCTGCCATACATATCACCTGCCTTTTAATTCAAAAGCAGGCTCCGGCTCGCTACTCCTTTGGTGCGGCTCTAGGCTCTGTCATTTTTATATCTAACCTGTTTATGGTTTTACATCTGGGACATTTGATTTCCCCCTTAACATATTCCGCCAGGAGAAGGGTCTGTCCACACCTTACGCATCTTACTTTCTCAATCTTAACCACCTCCGCACATAGCCGCAAACATCTTCTCCAGATTAGCCATTTCCTTCTCGAAGGTTTTCTCATCCATTTCTTTCATTTCCCGGTTACGCCAATCGTCATATATACGGCGCTGGTCCTTGGTGTAATGCTTGATGATATCCTTATCCGTTTCGGACCGGATGGCTACCGCACGGCCTAATGCAGTCTCCGGGGACAGCCCGGCAATTAGCGCCTTGAATTCATCCCAGGAGACTGTTTCAAATTCTTTCGTTCTGATTCTTAACCCGTACTGCGACAAAAAGCTGGAGACTATCAGGTCCCAGTCCTCAAACATATCGTAGTACGGGTCACTGCTCTCCCGGGCTGTCTACCTCATCGGTAATCAGCTGTATGGATTCCATAATGACTGTAACCAAATCCTTGAACCCGATTTTCAGCTTTTCAATCTTTTTCTTAGATTCTTCAGGGAATATTAGGTTGTAGGCCTGCAGGACTTCATCCATTCCGGGGTCATCAGCCGACATCAGCCCCATGACCTTGAGCATGGACGGGGCGTCTGCGTTGATTTCCAGCACCTTACCCTTGATTACCAGGGATGGGTTTTCCTCAAAGCTCAATTTATCTGTGATATCTACTTTCCTTGCCATTCTCTATTCCTCCTTATGCTCCAGGCGTGGGCGCCGGTGTAAATGTCGGGGCACCATATCCCGTCACTTCAAACTCCAGGGTGTCAATGTTGGTTGTATCACCGCCTCCTGGAGTGGTCACATTAACGACCACGTCGCAGGCCAGCTTTGCACCGGACACCATAGTCCACTCAAACTTCGTCATGACGTCCTGGCCGAACTTCCAAGCAAGCCCGGCTATATAGTCATTGGCCGGGTCACCTACAGACCGCTTTCCCTTGAATGAAAATCCCAGTTTCTTTCCTGTCATGGCTGCCTTTGCCCAGCCTTTCGCATCCATGGAGTACCATTCTTCTACGGTACCGTCAATAGACGGAGCGAAATTCTCCAAGTCTAACGGTACAGCCATATTCTCCTCTGTGCTTTCGAGGCCTTTTATGCCAAACTTAAACTCATTGTTATGCACCGGATAAACTCTTCCTGCTGCATCTGCCATCTCTCATTCCTCACTTTCTCTGATACACGAAATCCAGCCATATCACATATTCATATACGCCCTTATCATCCGTCCCCACGTCCACCGGTTCCGGGACCTGGAGGATGATACAATTAATGGGTGTATCCCCTATGGACAGGCTGGATACGTTTTTAAGTTTCTCATATAGCTCATAGGCAGCCCGCTCTGATGCCTGTACGTCCCTATCCCAATGGACCAGCAGGGAGATGCGCCGGACATCGTAGCTGCTATAGTCATAACCACCTAGGGCCATCACGGGAGGACCACTGCCCTGCCGGTGATACACGCCGATGGAATGGTCCTTCTTATTGTTCAGCTTCCCGATATAGACATTCCTGTCAGCCGTAATTCCCAGGTCTCCTATGTATCCCCGGATATCATCCAAGGTCAGCATCATACACCACCTACTTTCTTGTAAAACCGCTTAAATGCATTCCTGGCAAAATCCTGGCTTACTCCACCAGGTAACCACGGTTCGTACCATTCACCGCCGGCAAACGGGTTCTCATCCGTCTGGAAATTGTATTCCGGATGAAAATACAGACGCCGCGCATAGGGAGTGTTTACCACCAGCGTCGCTTTCCCTTGACCACATTCTTTGTAATCCGCAAAAAAGCTGTCCTCCTCCAGGTGGCCTGTGTCAAAAGGCATCACCTGGGCCTGGACAACTTCCGTGTGCAGCGCCTCCGCTGTCATCTCCAGGGCGGTCACTGCCGCCTGTGTCAGCTGCTTAATCCGCGGAAAATTCATCTTCACAGTTGATTTCACCTGCATCAAACCACCTCCAGCTGGCAATAGTTCACCGTCCCATCCGGGTTCCTGGCTTTCATCCCCTGCTCAATTCTCCGCTCTTCCCCAAATATGGTAACGGTACCCCCGCTTAAGGTTGGGAAGTCCGGGGCAATGTCCTCAGGAATCATGGCCGTTCCGGTTATCTGTACAAGCTTCTTTTCTGCGGTTAGGATGGTCTTAGCGCGGTCCTGGAAGTTGCACTTAAGGTTCAGGTCCAGCACCCGCTCCGGCTGACCATGGTTATCCGTATCCTCTGACTCCAGGTGGACGTGTATGTCCGTCCTACAGAGCCGTCTTGGCACTAAGCATGGATATTTCATTGCCTCACCTCGCTAACCGGCAGCACAGGCCTGTCTGGGACAGCAGAGCGTACACATCACGCTTCATAGCCACGCCCTTGTCTGTAAATACGTTCCAGCTGCTGCCAAACTGTGCCGACACACCGTTGATGCTGTAGCCCTGCAGGATGGTGTTAATCTCATCTGCGTTCTCATACTCAAAATCCGCCTGCTGGCAGACCACTTCCCGAATAACCTCCTGCTGGAAGACTGTCAAACTGGAAAATCCCTGGCCCACAATGCGGTTGTAGGTCAGGGAATCAATGTGGCGGCTGGCCTGCTTAAGGGCCTTGTCCAGCTCGTCCATGGGGATTACATTCCCCTTGTATGCATCACAGTAGTATTCATATGTGACATAGGGCTCATAGGTCATGTTACTCACCTGCCTTCTTGCTCTCCGCTTTCTTTGCCGGTTCCTGCTTCGCAACCCGGAGTGAAGCAATCTCTGCTTTCAATGCTTCGTTTTCAGCATATCTTTCGCCCGCTAAAGTTTGCAGGCGCTCAATCTCTTTAACCGCCTTCACATATTCATCATAAGGCACTGTCTTTCCGCGTCCATACGCAGTCACCTGACCATCATCGCCCACAATATCAAAGCCAGCATCCTGATAGGACTTCTGCTGGCTTTCATCAATGGTGTACTCTTTATTTCCCTTAACTGCTCTCATACTTCCTCCTTACGCTCCTGCTACCTCTACGTTCATGGCACATCCCTCAATCTTCTTCTCAAGAAGGAACAGGTCGCCATAGCAACGGTTCTGATACAAATATCCGTCTGCCGTCCTTGAATCCGTTCCTGGGGTAAACAGCTTGATATAGCTGTATTTATCCCGGCATACCACGCAGGATGTATGAATCAGAATCCAGTTAATCTGCTTAGCATCAGCGGCAGCCACGCATCCTGTAGTGAAGTCATACTTAGTCTTCATCCTGGCTGCCGGAACCATCTTTATGGTCACATCATCCAGGCTATGCACTTTGCGGTTGATTGTGGACGGGGATGTAACGGTCATGACCCTCTGAAGCCCTTCTGCCTCCTTCACAGTCTTATTCATGGTCGGAGTGACATACAGCATTCTCCCTTCCTCCGGGACACCGGCCTCATCCATTCTCGCCATCTCTTCATCAAAGGCTTCCAGGAAGTTGGCTGCCGTAATCACATCGGTACTGATACGGCCTGAATAGGTGGTCAGCTCTGCATGAAGCTTAGAATAGCGGTAGGAATCTTTTTCCGGGATGGCCTGTTCGGCCTCAAACGTGTTCTGTATGTTTGCCACGGATAAGGTCAGGTTTGTTTCGTCAATGTCCATGGGGTCAATCCAGAACTCCACATCCCTGTCGTGTTCCAGTTTCTTTGCCTCCCAGTCATTACTAAGCGTTCCTGAGTTAAAGCCTGGTGTCCGGGTATGGTCTTTGTACCCGGTCACTGCCATCCTCGGAAGCTTGATGGTCTGGGCGTTAATGAATTTCACCTGCTGGTTGCTCTGTGTCAGTGCGTCAGAGCATAACTCCTTTGCATATTTCTGCTGCAAGAGCTGGGTGAAAGTTGTTGCATAATCATATACTGCCATTTCTTAGTCCTCTCTTTCTTTAAAGTCCGAACGCCTTTTTAAGGGCGTCATCTGTTGTCTGCGTCTGCTGTTGCCCACTGGCTGCTCCCACCTGGATGAATCCGGTGGAGCCTGATGCCTGGGGTTTCAGCGCTGGCACGTCCTCAAGTACTTTGTTCAGAGCCGCCTTAAGCGCCTCATCGTCGATTCTCCCATCCTGCCCCATGACCTGGCTTAAGTCGGCCATCTTAAGGACATAAGGGATTGTCTTAGCGTCAATTCCCAGGGATACTGCCGCCATGGTGGCTGCGCTGTCAATCATGGCCTTTTGGGCCACTGCCTGGGCCTGAGTGAGCTGCTGCTGGATTGTGCCTACATCTGGCTGCTGGGCCGCCTTCTGCTGCTTAAATGTGGCAATTGCCTGCTCCATTTCTTCCTGGCTGAGCCCCTGCTGCTTGAAGTAGGCTTTCAGGGCCGTGTCCTCCTTAGCGGCCAGAGTCCCGTCCAGCATCTGCTGTATTTTAGCATAATCAATTGCAGGGGATGCCTGCTGCCCTGTTTGGGTCTGTGTCTGCTGCTGATTCTGACCTCCTGCCGGCGGCTCAGCCCCTCCCGCTCCAGCTGCGGGCTCAGCAAATAACTGTAAGTTCATACGTTTCATAATCCATACCTCCATTTTAAGGGTGTCACCCTGTAATTTTTATTGCATCCATTGTCATCAGTGTCACTGGCCACGCAACAGTTTAAAGCCTTGCTCGTGTTTGGGCGTAAAAATAGCACCCAGGATAGTCCTGCGTGCTTAACATAATCTACAACCAGTCCGTTTCATGTCTCTCGTTACAGCCTTAGTGATTTCGTCTACATCCAGATGTGCTGTAACATCCGTGGAAACTTTCGTCACGGCCGGCTCGTAAGTTGCAAGGAAGATATCCGGCTTACACGGATATATCTCCCCAGCTACACCACGGATAATGTAATCCCCCACACTGGCCTTTTGTACACCTTCCAGAGTCCGAATCATGAATTTCACATCCGGTGTCCCTGCATTTTCAAACCACGCCATCTTGCTTTTGATAGCCTCGATAATCCATTCAGGGTCATCCTCCTGCTCTGGTCCTCCTATCCACTGGAATGCCTCAATTACCACTGGTCTTTTCCTGTACTTCATTCTTGCTCCTTCCTGTTGCGATATCGCAACAAATAAAATACCACCGGCCATTACTGACTGGTGGTATTAAATATTCAACACATCGAACATATCTCGTTTTTCCGTTAAGCACTTTCTCAGAAGATTCACATACTCATCATGGTCTGAAATTTCTATCTCAATATCCCCATTTGGGTCATATCCAAATAGTTTCCTATACCCCTCCCTAAGCCTTAACAATTCTTCACTTTTGGGGCCATAATACATTACGTATCCACCTCCTTCAAAACGTTCAACACCTTTTCATACGTGCCTGGCAATAAATCCTTTAACATTTCTAAATCCTTTGGATGGTTCTGGTACAGGGACCTTCCAATCTGGGCCCACGCCTCGCGTTCCACGTTAAGCGGTATATCCCAATATCCCGGTTTATGATGCCCATATCCCATATCAATCTCACCGTAGGATAAACCATGCAGGATATCAGACAATCCTCGATGCTCCTCTTTTATAACCTTATTCCCCAGCTCCGTGATTTCAAATTCATCTGGATAAAGTGATTGTATCATACTCTCAATATCATTTCCATATCCAGCAGCCCGATTTATTAACAGTTCTGAATCTGCCTCCAGGGTATTAAGGAGTGCCCGACCTCTTGATATACCGATTCTATCATCCATCTCATGAAACAACTCATGTGCAATGGTCCTGTCGTCAGCGGAGCTCCCAACCATGACCATCTTTTTCGCTTCATCGTACCGGGAGTTCGGCTTATCCCACTTTCTCAACCCTACCCTGCTTAATGACTTTGAAAGGGTGTTCTTTACATTTTCATTAGGGTTGCTCTGGATTCCTTCTTCAAGGTTCTCATTTATGGATACCAATTCAGAATCTGGCTTAGTGAATATACCTTTAATCCTGTCAAATATATCACCTTCATACTTCCTATCCCACTTCTGTTTTTTCAACTTGTACTGCTTTTTATTGTCCTTATCCAAAGAATATTCCGCCAGCCGCCCATACTTCTCCGCCTGCCTCTTTGCATACTGCTGCTCAGCTTCCTGCTTATTGGCCTGACCGACCGCCTCCAGTTCCTTCTCAGTCCAGGTATCGTCCGCCGTGGAGATGCGAGGGAAGTATGTTGTGTGGCTGTCCTTACATCTGGGATGATACAGGCCGGCCGCAATAGCCTTACTCATAAGGGGATATGGACCGTCTGACTTCTTCCCGCCAGACCAGACATCATCAATCAGGACTTTGCCTACAAAAGGCAGGCACTTCGGACACGGGTTCCCACGTTTGGCCATGATGACCGTGGTAATTCCCCATTCCTGCCGCTTCTCACCCTCGCCCTGTAGATAGGCCCGCTTGGATGCCGTCCGGATGGCCATATCCGCGTAGTCTGCCAGAGTATGGCGGGCTCCGTTGGCATACTCCATACAGTTTAGTCCTCTGGTAAGCATGTCCTTGGTAGCCATGTCCACGGCCTTCTCATAGGTCCCGGCGCCGGTATTGGCATAGACCTGGGCATTAAAGATGGCCTTCCGGTACTGGTCATCAGCCATCCGGAGGACCGCTGTCTCCGCGCGTTCCATGTCGTTGGTAGTAGCTTTGATAAGGGCCTCCAGTTTCCGGTCATTCAGCCGGAAGAACTCTGCCGTGGCTCCCTGGCTGATTTTCCTGGCAGGAAATCCTTTTCTGATGGCATTGAGTATCTTGATTTCCTGCTGCATGTTTCCGGCCTGTCTGGCCTGTCTGATAAGCTCACCCATCTCCTTGTTTAAGTCCTGGAACTGCTTTCCATACCGCTTTTGGTTGTCCTTCTTGTACTTTTCCAGAGCTTTCATCTGTTCCGTCTGCCACATGGACCACTCAATACCCTCCTCGGTTTCCTCGGCCCGGTGCCGGTCCATGTTGCGTATCATAGACTTGATAAGCTCATCTTCAACGACTCGGAAAGCAGCTCCTATATCATACTCATTCAGGGCAATCACCTCCCATTTGCGTAGACCTTGTAACCGCCGGACTTAAACTGCCGTATCAACGCCTTAAGCTGGGTCACGCTGCTGCAATTATCGCAACGTAGCTCCGCATACCCCTGTTTCTCAATGGCGTATATTCCCAATGGCACCTGTTCCTTTGCCACCTGCAGCAGCCCCTGGTACTCCTTCTGGTTCATCTGGTATAGGCGGTTCATTACCTTGACTTCCATACGGTTCCCCTCCCTCTATGTTCAGCTGAAAGCCGCCAGCTGCCGTATTGATTCCGGGTTCCTCCACTTCCGCAATGCCCTGCTCCGCTTTCAGACGCGCTATCTCCTCTTGTTTCCATGCATCGTCCTTGCTATCCCCATACAGCTCCTCCACTTGGGCCTCTATGCTCATCATTGGGACGCCTGGTCGGGCCTTGGACAGGGTCTCCACCTGGCTTTCAAAGGACGGGTTTGCATACTCACCGAAGGAGATGTCTACTTTGACTTCCTCTACCCCTTTGCCGTTCAGAATATTGTAGGCGTTGATTGCGACACTCACCAACTCCGGAAGAGTCTCCTGCAGAGCCTCCACAATAGCATTCCGGGTGTACAGGGTAGCTTTTTCCTTTTCGCGCTGCGCTTCAGCGTTGTCCAACTTCTTGACATCAATCCCCAAGGTACTGGGGCTTATTACGCCCTGCAGACACAAATCCAGTGCGGTACAGTAGGAGGCCAGGTAACTGTCATGGGGGATGGTTGGCTGTTCCGTGTTGACCTTGTTATCAGCCTTTTCGGACATATCGTTGTCTGAGGCAAAGTAACGGTTGTCAAATGGATTTGGCCGGATGACCTGCCCCGTCTCAGGGTCATGTGGCACCAAGCAGTCCGGTATGTACGTCTTAGCCCTGCCGGCACGTAGTGCGTCCATCCACTGGGACCAGACCTCGTCAAAGGCGTCAAAGCTGTCCAGTTTACCATCAAAGATGCTGCCGCCGCGTCCTTCATACTTGGTGGACTCATACACCTGCAATGGTACAGCCAGGATGACTATGTCATCAAACTTCGTGTCCTTGATGCCCTTGGTGGCGTCGATAGCATTGAGGGGCACTGGCATGTCACCCTTATACAGCTCATTATGGATGTAACCATATCCATAATGCTCAAACAGGACATACAACTGGTGGTTCGCCTTATATGGCGTCTTGAATATGACTTCCTTCACCCGGTCCCGATTCTGAACAATCTCAACCCTCTCCCCTGGATACCACTCCAGGATGGGGTATTCACTGACCGCTGTGTCAATCGTGACCTTGAAGGCACCATCACCGATGTACAGGACCTCCTTCAAGGCCTTCTCCATCTTACGAATGAACTTATTATTCTTTGCAATGTCCTCCCAGAGCCGGCGGTGCTGGTCATTATCCGCAAAGTCAAAATCATTCATATCATCCAGGACGATGCCGGACAGGATACGGACAATCAGACCGGGGAGGCCGGTATGTATCTTGCGCATTTCCATGCCTGGTGTACACTTACTGGCCCAAAACTTGTATTTGTCCGCATATTCCGGAGCCTGCTGGTACATCTGCTCCAGCTCGTTACCATCGCCACGGTACCAGATACGGTTCCGGATGGCATTAGCCTCAAAGTCCAGGACCTCATTAATCTGGATGTAGTTCCCGCTTGCCGGTACCACATTAAGCCAGCTGCGGATACCCCGCTTGATTGTCTCATTCATATTGTTCAGCCACCTCATCTCTTCTCAGCCTCCTCGAATCCAATCAGGTTCCGGTATGGTATCCATGCATACTGATTGGCATTAATGGTATGGTCGTTGCGGTCCTCCGGTTTGTCCTTCTCATCATCCCAGGAATACCGGTCCAGCTCAGACAGATGCTCCACGCAGGTATCCACTACCAGATAGCACCCCTGCTGTATCCAGCCAAGCTGCAGGTTGATACGGTCAATGATTTCAAGCTGCTTATATGCATCCCAGAAGTTATACAGACATCCCTTGAGACGCTTATACTTGCGCAGCTCCGTGATGGTTGCCTGGTCCGCATTGTCTATGTAGACATCCTTAGCAAAACCCCAATCCTTCCGGCACTGTTCCAAGAAGGCCACAAACTTGACCGCCGTGTCGCTGGGGGCCAGCGGTATGTCAAGCTTGGAATTGTTGTAGACCTTCTCGGCCAGAGTGATAAGCTTCCGGTCCTCCGTGATGCCTTGGAATATCATGGCAATGGTATCCGGAGATTTGGACGAGTAGGATGTGTCCAGAGCGGCAGTGAACTTTTTGAATTTCAGTGCCTTGGCCTGCTTGACTGTGATGACATGCTTGGACCGCTCAAAGTTGGAGAAAATAAGGCCGGTTGCCTTACCGCGCAGGCCCTGAATCTTATTCTTCCAGATTTTCGTGCCCTTTGGGGTATTGGTCATTATCTGGTCCAGTTTTTCCTTGGACAGCCCCAGGTTATGGGCAAAAGAAAAGAACCAGTGTACCCAGCCGGGTTTTGGTTCCTCTTGCAATTCATCCATTATCTCTTTTGGTGTTTCATCTTCCCACTCTGGGAGCGGCCTGGAGCAATTGATGTACTCTTTATACACATCCAGGCCCGGGTCATCCGGGTTGAGCGTGGCCATCAGGTAATCGCTTCTCATGGCGGCCTCACGCACAAACTCAATGTCTGCCGTGTTAATCTCATCAATGTACAGGCATCCGTACTGACCACCCAGGGCATCCTTCCACTTGCGTTTATTGCCATAACCAACCACGAAAATAATCTTATCACCGCTGGATGTGTGGAAGAGGATATGGGGCATGTTGTAGCCGCCACCGCCATTGCCTTTGTACTCCACCAGGATGCCGAAGTCATCCAGGATTCCCAGGTCCTTTTGAATGATGTTCTTTTCAGCGGCGCCGGTGTCGTCTGCAGCCAGGATGTGGAGCTTCTTGGGAGATTCAGCTACCTTAAGCATGAACTTGAACAGCCCCACAGTGGTCTTTCCAGCCGCCGTGGTGCCCTCCAGGAACTCCACTGGGGCATTGCAACGCAGGAACGCCTTATACTTATCAGACAGCAGCAATCTCTCCACACTCATTAGCCACCACCCCGCATTTGCTGGAGCAGGTCATCCAGTTTGGTCTTTTCGGTGTCCAGACCACCGGACAACTCCAGCTTATCCTTGAACATTCCCAGGTGCCGCCCCAGGAGCTCCAGGGCCTTAAGCTTATCAGACAATTTATATTTTTTGATATATCCAACAAATTCCTTATCCCCTCCAGTCCCCTCATAAACGTCCATTACTTCTAAGCCGGCAATACACGCTGCTGTCTCATTATCCAGGCCAGTAATATCCAGCGGTTTTCCGCTATCGTCAAACAGTTTCCTGATGTCGAAGAACCCCAATTTCGCCAGTTCCTTAAGAACCATGTCCTGGGTAATCTCTGTACGCTTCTCGCGTTCTTTCATACGTTCATCAATATAGGCCACAACGTTAGTATTTGTTAGCAATTTACTTCCATTTACTCTTGCGGACTCGTCCTTCCTGACCTTTGGATACGCCACCTTGTAAGCCCTGGTGGCATTAAGGTCAATTAGGTATTCATCTGCAAATATCTTCTGTCTTGGCGTTAGCGCCATCCAGGCTCACCTCCTTTTGGGTATAGAAAAAGAGCCACCCGGAGGTGGCCATTAAATATTAACCTATTATTATATTAAAAAATTTCTAATTTTCTTAATAGATTTATCCCAAAAAATCATATATACTATCCATATAGAATATAATAACAAGGAGGTGCCTTATGAAAAAAAACATTATATATCTGAATATATTGTATAACATAATTTTTCATTTCTGCGCTTACCTCGTATCATTTTATATTGTTACAAAAGTTCTTTTGATATTTATATCTCTAGATATCATTTTAAATAATAACTGGATACTCTTCATAACCTTCTTTTTTATTTTAATCGTATCCTACTTATTAAAGCGATATCTTATTCATCTTGTTGTATTATTACTGAAATAGCACTTTGAGCCTCTTCAGTCAATTCATTAGGTGCCAACTGAAGAGGTTCACATGTTTCCTCTATTAGCTTTTGTTCAAACTCCGTTGGCAAGCCATCTATACTTTGATTCTGTAGACTTTGAGCAATTATTCTTTTTTTCTCTTCTAATTCCAGCTGTAATGCGTCATTTTCCAATCTCTTTTTTCGTAACTTCTCGTCTAATAACTGTGTATTAATCTTTTCTTGCTTAAATGATTCTTTTACTGTAACTATCTCTTTCAAGAATTTAGGAACATCTTTTAATTTTATTATTCCATAAGTACCACCGAATAAAGCAAGAAATGTACTTACAAAAGTAGGGCCATTTTGTATAATCATTTCTAATGCATCTTTTAAAACAATAAAAATCTGCCCTTCTGAACATACATTTACCTTTGCAGTTACTTTGCTTTTATCAATAAAGTGAGAAAAATAACGAGAGCTACCGTAAAGTATACCTGACAAATCATACAGTTCAATATCTTGCGATTGCCCTACATTTAATACAATATGCAAATTACTATTATAAATAAATGTATCAAAAATCATGCTTAATATGTAAACTGCATGCTCGTCTATGTCGTCTATGCCACTGTAGTTTCTAAGTGTTTTGTATAAATGCGGATTAAGGCTAGTACCTTTAACAATCTTTAAAACATTAATCTTTCTACGCTTTTTATAGGGGCATTTAACATCGTTCAATACATCATTTTTATATTTTATTTCTAACAAGGCTTGCTTTTCATCTAAAATCGTCTTAGCAGACTCCTCATAATATTCGCCTATGATTGCTATTGCAATTTCGCTAAGACCCTTATTAGGAATTAATACTATGTCATTTTCCTGCACTGCATTCATAAATAGATTACATTTACTTACTGCTCTTCCACCCTGCTGTAAATTATACTCTATATTTATACTTTCAGTTAATTCCTTGCTTTTTAAGTCGCTGCTTTTATCAATTAGATTCCATCCAAACGCTACATACTTCTCGCTTATAAACTCTTGATAAAAGTGTCCTCCCTGCGTCCTCACCATCCAAAAATGCACTTCATCCTTTATATGAGGAATTTTAAAATTAATAATTTTATCTAATTCTTGAACTTCCGATCGTTTATACATCTTAAATACCCCCACAGTATTTTCTTTAATATTATCGCATAAAAAGACAATTTGCAACAACAAAAGGACACCCTATCTCTAGGATGCCCTAATTGTATCCGGAAAACGTCATGGGGGATAAAACCAGATACCTCACCGCTTGCATACCCTGCGGCATTGTCCCGTGAAAGTACAGGTCTGTCTTATGAGGGATTACACAATACCGGTTAGTCAGCCACCAGGCTATGATACCTAGCGGCCGTTGCTTATAATGGGGAGGAGGAAACGGCTCTTACACCACTTCCAGCCTACACTATAACATTTTGAAAACGAACAGTGCGAACAAAACGAACAAACATTACTTTTCTTCCATAAACCGCTGAAATTCCATTCTCACGCTGTCCGCTGTGGCCTTTCTTCCCAATTTAATCGCAACTTCCCCCCACGACATCTTCTGAAATATTGCATATCTGATAATCCGCTGCATCCTCTGAGGAATTGTATTCATCCAGGTCTCCACTTGTACCTTGATTCTTTCCGCATCCGCTTTTCGCACCTCTAACAGACGCTCGTAGACCTCCAGTTCCCCTGGCTCACTCACGACAGAATATGCCATCCCCTGAATCTTAAAGCTCTGGGCCGTATAAGGAAACTCCTTCATGGACCCGTGCACCCGGTCCTGCAAAATAGTCTTACGCTGCCGCTTAATCCTCCGTATATCCTCTTCAGTTTCCTTTATCAGCTCGCAGGCATCTATGTATTGGCTCAAAATATTCTTGTCCACCGGCATCACCTCCTCCCGCATCCAGGTACGGACATGACCAACACCCGTACCGTATCCTGCCCTTGTTGGTCCTCTGGCCATCACACCCGTGACGCCCGTTGTCTATGTAGCAGTGTCTCATGATACCGTATCACTCCCTTCGGCGGCCGGCGCAGCTCCGGAACCGGACACAGGCTGGTGTACATATAGGGTGGCGCCGTCCGGATGTGCTCTTTGATAGCCTCGTCTGCCTGGGCCGCCAGAGCCTTGCTGCGGTCGATGCGGCTGACCTTGGACTGCTTACTGCCTTTCTTTCTCATGTCTTCCACCTAATCATCTGCATCAATCAATATCTCTTTCTCTAAACTTCCACCAGCATTCAGGATATCCACCACAGTAGCCATAGCTATGGGCCTGTACTTTTTCTTTGGATACTGCTGGAATACACCACCATCAGAGTTATAACCGTAGGTATCATAATACTTGTTAGCCATGGACTTATCCATTGGCCTGGTACTGTTGGTCAGTTTTACCTTGCCTCCATCTGGATATGTAAATATAATCTTCCACATGTTAATCTCCCTTCGTATCGAAAATTTCAGTTTTACCAACTAAGATTCACGCCACATAAAGGACAATTTGCTATTCCTTGTGTTATCCCGTGACGATTCTCTAAAGCTTCACACACCGGACAGCCATATTTGATGTATGGTTCTTCTCCCGATTCCTCATAGTGATGCTCCACTGGATACACATAAGATATTCTCTGATATGCGTATTCCGCTTCAGCTATCTTTCCATCTATGGCAGTTGGTTGCATATCTATCAGTTTTAACATAGCATTAGCCTTGTGGAGCGGGAGATTTTCCCTTATAGTCATGGCCGCTACCTGTTCTTTAAATTTATCTGCATTTATCGTTCTGCCCATACAATACCTTCTTTCATTAAATTTTAATCTATGTCTTTCTCTAATCGGCTTTCTTCCACTAAAAGGTTCCCGTGTGTATCATACTTGGCTGTGCAATCAGAATAATTAGGGCAGCCATCATTTTCCCCAGCATGGCAGATATCTCCATTTTCATCCGGCTCGCAAAACTCACAATATAATTTCATCTTTTACTCCTTTACAAAAAAATGTTAATATCCTGAATTTTTCAGAATATTTACTGCACCTGCTATACCTGAATGGTATTTATATGCACATACAGGACAGTCACTTGCCTCTAAATAAAGTTTCGCTAACTCTTGATAAGCCGTAGGCTGGCTATCAATCAACGACTGTGCTGCCTCCCGTGTATCTCTCGCAAAATCCGATTGCCCCTTAAAAACTTCATTAAAATCAATTTTATCCGCATCAATTAGTCTCATGATATTCCTTCCTCCGGTTCTCCCGAAAATTTTAATTTTCTTCATCACGGATTATGATGCCTATCTGTTTTCCCAACCAATCAAGTCCCTCTCTGGAAAACCAGTAAGTCTTGCTCTTTTCTCCGCTTACCTGTTCTGTGCAGGATTCCATATATCCGGCATCAACCAATTTATCCAAATCACTGTCATTTCCGCAAAAATAGTTCCTGTATGGCTTGTAGTATTTCTTTCCGTGCCGCGTATATAGTCTTAGTCCCACATGGCAAGAATTAAGTCCTATTGTATGCAGTGCTTTCTGCCGCAATGTGCAATATGTAATCATGCGCCCATTTTCTTCAACATGGATGTATTCCTGCTCCGGTAATTCCACCATCTTTTCGTCTCCTCCAAAGTTTAATATTGTTTATGTCATTTTTGTGGAACAAATGGCTCCGGGCAATAGTATGGCTGCCATGCGACAACCACTTCGTTCCATGCATCTTCATGAGGCCAATCAGGACACCAAAACATTTTTACTGTGGTTACACTACCGTCTAAATGTCTCATTGCAACCCAATAGTCTCCTGGCTTATCTGGCAACCGCTCCGCTGCCGGAATCCATCCTCCCCTCTCATCCCTTACGACCTGTTTGGCAACTGCGCCCGATATGTATCTGGTCACATCGTTATTGGTATGTCCAACCTCCCACATCACCTTGCGCATTGCCTCATCTCTAATCTGCTTTTCCTTTATTCCCTCCTCCTTCAACGATTTTGCTTGCAAAGCTGATACTTCCTGGCATTTTTCGAGATAGAGCCTGTCAACCTCTTTAAGACGCTCTGGGTCCGGGCATATATCTTCATACTTTTTGAGCCGCCAATATATGGTCATAGCTTCCCCCCTCACTGCCCTTGCGTCAATAATCGCTCGTCTGGTCCCACCCTCAATAGGTTCGTCTGGTATTGTTAATCTTTCCATAAGTTCCTCCTCACTTTAAACTCCACCATGATTTCTGGTTCTTTCCGTACCCAGTTGCATATATTTTTACATCCATCTTAGCCTTGGCTTTCATGAGCTCGGACCGTTTAATCCCATCATCATCCGCCCGCTGCATAAGCTTAACTGCACTTACCTGGCCACCTTTCAGAACTTCACGTAGGAATGATTCTGCCCGGTCATATTCTGTCTGTCCAAGTCCGTCCACAGCATCCTTAATCCTGGCTGTCTGTACTGTATTGGCCTGGAGCTTATTGTATATGGCCTGCTGTGTCTCCATCATCTCTGATACTTGGGTCTTAATGGATTGGAGCTCCTTAAAAATGTTTTCTAGTATCTTCACCTCTCCTCCTGATGTGACCTGGGTCTTTGCAATTCTTTCTGGTTCTATCTCCAACTTTTCACATATCAGGTCTCTGACTGGCTCTGGTACCATACTGTTTTTTCGCAGGCTGCATATATAATTTCTAGAGCGTCCTATGGAATATCCAAACTTCTCCATGGTCATTCCCTTATCCTGTATCATCAAAATAAGCTTGTCTACGTCAATCTCCACTCTGTTCAATTCCAACATTTCCCCCTTCATGCGCCGTCAGCAGCATCCTATATGCTTCCAGTGCCATCATATGTTTTGTATAGTTATATGGGTTTTTCTCTATCCGTTCCGGTCCCATCATGTCCAACTCCTCCTTCTCAAATTTAATCATGCTCCGAAGAATGGACCCGTCGTAAGTTTCCACAGGTTTAGGTTTCTTTGGCGGATACATCACCGTGTATTCTGCTTTCAACCGGTCAAGTTCAACAAACATAAGTGTCTGCTGGTCGCTTTTAAAACTCACATAACAATACCCGTCATATTTGGCCTTGTAAGTATTCCCTGCGGCCTGGAACTCAATTGGGACTATCTGATTTGCAGTGGTAAAGGCTTCTTCCTTGTGCAACTTCTTTAGGTATTCCTTAACTATTTGTGACCGTTTCCAGCCATAGGCACCATCGACCGTTTCCGCGCTTTCCAAGGAATATATAGGTACTCCTCCGATTGTCTCTAAGGTTCCATATTCCTTGCCTTCTTCAGGTTTTTCTGGCCTATGTAACGAGCTGTTACACTCCCACTCACAATTCCCATGCTTGATACACTCCCAACAACATTTACAGCCGCAATTCTCACCCGTACCAGGGATAAGTTTATATTCCTCCTCCAGGGTGCATTTAAATTCGGGCCGATGGATACACTTTCCAGACTTCTCTGGTTTTTCTGGCAGGATGCCGTCCTCCTCAGCCTGTCCCGTTTCATGCGGTACTTCTGACCGTGGTTCTGATATCGGCATTTCCTGTTGCGATATCGCAATAAGTTCTTCTGGTTCCTTTTGTTCCGGTTCCGGCAGCAGGTCCTCTGCAGATATGGTATAGGTCTGCTTCTCTGTCTCCCTGGCTGCCATCTCCTCCCTGGCCTGAACCGCCGCTGCTACTTCTGCCGGGTCCACACCTGGAAAATCTGTCAGCTCTACCTGGCCCGGAATATGTACATAGGGAATTTCCTTCGGTTTGCGAATATTCCGGATATCCTCCACACGGTCGCTTGGCCGTACCTGCTCCACCTGTTCATCCGTAAGGGATAGCATTTCCTGCAGCTGGCTCTTACCAAATTCTTTGTATTCATCCCTTATGATAGGGCTGTTTCCATCCTTGGAAAACCGGTCGTTCATGGACATGTACCGGCTGGCCGTTGACTGACTTATGCCATATTCGGCCTTAGCAAAATCCCAGATGGTTTCATGACCATCTTCCCGGTACATCTCTTTGTCCCGGACCAGCTTAAGATAATACCCTATAGCAATAAAGCTCCTGGCTGCTGATGCGATATTGGACTTTATAAATACCTTGGCATCCTCATAGCTTACACTCTTATACCACTTTATTTCTTCTGGCTGTACCGGCACCGTTCCTTCCACATTGGTTGTTAACTCCTCCATCGTGGTCCCTCCTCTCCTTAACCTTTATATATCTATACCCAGGGACTGTTATAGTTCTGGGACATTCGTCAATGTAATTTATCAGACCCGCCTCCCGCATATCCCGCATGTGGTTAAATATCGTTGAGGTGGATGTGTAACCAACTCCATCTGCAATTCCCTATTGGTGGGAGGGTAGCCACATTCCAGCAGGTAGCCTGTCACAAAATCAAGTATTTTCTGATGGATTTCCTTCATTCCCTTCTCCTTCCCCCGCCCATTCCCTTACCTGTTGTAACATCAGAGCGTCATAGTCAATATCTCGCTGTTCAAAATTGTGAAACTGGTTCTGGTTTCTCTGTACCGGTTTTCCGGCCCTTTGCATCCGGTCCTTACTCTGCATATAAAGGGTCTCAAACTTTTCGCGGAACTTTGCCATGCTTCTGATATTGGTTCTCCAGAACGTGCTTTTAATGGCATAATCAAGGGCCTGGGATACTTGCTCCCTGCTCCGCTTATCAATACGCTGCATCTTTTCAACCTCCGCTGCCCATTTCTGCCGGTCACGCTCGTTGGTGGGTACCTTAGCCCCTGGCATCTGCTCAAGGACCGATGCAATCAACCGGTCAACACATCTCATTTCAAATGATTCCGGAGGGAACGTTGCTGGCTCCGAAGGAGGCGCAACACTCTTTTCTTTATTACCTTTTACTTTACTTTCCTTTACTACAGGGTCATTTGTAGCCGACATATCGCCATTTGTAGCCTGCGAATGGTCATTTGTAGCCGACATATCCTTAAAAAAAGGTACAAAAACTACACCTTTGCATTCCTCTTTTTGCAAAAGCCATAATTCCTTATATACTGTCCTGTCCCTCCGCCCGGAAGCGACTGTCCAGTAACTTCTTTGGATACCTTTACTGGTTAAGACCTCCCACCCATCAAATACCCTTTTGTCAAAGAGATTTATTTGTAAGCAGTAGCCCACTACCTCGCGGATAGTACCGGAACCAATGCCGCAGCCCATCTTCCTGGCGGTCGATGCACAATCGTCAAAGCCCCATCGGTAAAAATATCCTTCACTCCCGAATGCCCTTTGGCAGAGATAAAAGTATATGGAAAATCCAACCCATCCCTGTGCGTCCAGGAGCTTATCAATTTTTGTATCGCTATCGAATATGTCAACTGACCAGCCGGCGTAATCAAGTTTCTTTTTTGCCTTGCCTGCCATGTTGCATTTCCTTTCTTTTTTGAAAGAGGACGGAGCGGCGGTCAGAAAGTACTGGTTTGCCGCCCCGTATACACCTCCGGCATTTAATACCGTGACATATTATGTGTCCGGAGGATAAAGCATTGATTAACCTATGATTGTGATTCTCTTGCTGATTGCCTCAGGCATTTCCATGATGGCATCCGCAAAGTATTTCTTGATGTTGGATACTGCCTCATTCTTCCAGATGCCACCTTCGGCCTCAATCAATTTAAAAACCGGGATATCATTATTTTCGCCGATTCGGAACACAAATCTACTGGCAGGCTGTCCGACTTCCTGGAATGTCCTGTAAGGAATCAGTTCCACCGGATTAGGGACAATCGCCGCCGCCTTTGTTGCTACCCCAACTGTCATGGTTGCCACCTGTGTCCGGCCATCATCTGAAAAGGTCTGGTCATTCTTCTTCTCAATATTCCCTGACAGCTTCATCACTGCCTCCAGGTCCGGACTGAATTGGAAGTTCGCCTGCAGGGCAATCATGAAGCTCTCCTGGTCATACCATTTGTCATACCGGTATTCGGATGTTTCGGCCACAGTCTCAAACAGGCATTCCCTCCTGCGCTCCTTATCCAGCTCTGATATAAGTTCGACCTTGGTTGGGCTTATGATATGTATAATCATATCCATACCTTCCGGGAACTCCCTGCTGCAGCTTCCGATATAGTCCACAAGGGATGACAAGGTGGTAGCTGTGACGGCATCTGCTTTTTCTGTCACATCATACCGTTTCAAACTCTTGTTGGCATAGGTCTTTCCGCATATCTCAATGACCTCTGTTCTTTCGTTCTCCCGTGCCAGTTCTTCCACATGCTCCAATGCTGCTTTTAATCCTTCCATCATCTTTCCAATCTCCTTTTCTTTTTATTGGTTAGCCGCCGCCCTTAAGTCAATCGGGGCCTTGCGGGGTTCCTCGTAAATTTCTCCCGTTTCCGGGTCAAATGTCTGCGTCGGCTGCCGCACTTCTGTATAGGCCGCTGCTGGGGTAGCTGCAACAGATGTCACCTGGGGCCGGTCACTTCCATACTCAGACATCTCAATCCGACCTGTCCGGGCATCCTGGCCAATCAGGAACATAGTCTCCGATTTCTGGAATCCTGCCAGTTTTGGCTTGACCTTATAATCCACATTTAGCGCCCCGTTTTTTTTCGGTTTAAAAGTCAGGCTAATATCTATTCCTCTAGCCGCTTCCTGGTCCATGTTTGGGTCTAAGATATTCTCTCCTACTGCCTTTAAGGCAAGTTTGAATAACTCAGCCAGCTCCCCATCTCCAATGTTGTCAAATGCAATTGCCACTTAATCACCTCACTTTCTCAGATTGTGTTATTATGAAAAGAAACTGTCTGCAACACCATTCCTCTGCTCAGGCTGAACAGTCTGCTCCATGGTTTCCTGCCCCTGTGGTTCAGCCTCCGGTTCCGGACTGACTGCCGGCTGCTCCACGGCTATATTATCAGCATCCGTCTCTACATACTCTTTGGTCCCATCAGCATGAATAACAGCCATATCCGCATCAATAGCCTGTACCAGGTCAATGCTCATAATGCCCCACTTGCTGATAAGTTGCCGGAGCATAGTCTTGTATGCCATCCCGTCAAAATCCTTTGCCCAGAAGGTCCACTGCGTCCCCTTCTCCAAGTCCTTCTTATATCCTGGACTATACTTCTTGGCATGGGACACCATTTTGCTTCTGCTCCAATACATAGCTTTACGGAACCCATTGACATATTCAAACATGGCATAATATCCTATCGTAGGGGCCTGTTCTCGGAGTTCTTCGTCTCCAATAAGTTTGACCTCTATTTCTTCATTCAGAGGGTCAAACCGGACCAGTTCTCCCTCCTTGATTGCAAGGACGTTAAGTTTCTTATATTGACCGCTTCGGATAGCCAGTTGTATGTATCCTTTGTAACCAAGCTGGAACTGCGCTTCTTTGGCACCCTTACTTCGGTTGTCATATGGCACCATGTAATACTGTCCCAGCTGCGGACTGGGCGAAAGATTAAGAGATTCTCCTAAAAGCGCAGCACTCAATATACTGGGATTTGTGCACTCCTGTAGTGCAGGGGTGGCCTGAACCGCAGAAACAATACTTGAAATAAACCTTGCTCCATTTTTTCCACCTATTATACTATTAATCTGATTCTTGACTGCATCCTGTGCAAGGTATGCAGTCAGTCCCTGTTTTGGGGCCCTGCTGGTCAAACTGTTTCCTACCGACATTGTCTTATCCTCCTCTTACTATTTAGGTACTGGCTCAAACCGGATACCATTGGTCTTTAAAAAGTCCTTAAGTACTGCTGCCTGGCTTTTGGTTACATATACCCGAAAATCAATAATATTAACCGGGTCCTCTACGATTTCCATCTTTGGCTGCGGAATAGCAGCCGTGGCTGCTGGTGATGAACTTTCAACCTCACGCTTTCCTGCATTGATAACTTCCTGGGCCTCCGCCTTTATCTTGGCATCGCGCTCCGCTTTCTTTCTGGCCTGCACCGCTTCATATTCCTTACGTTTCTGTTCCGCTTCCTCCAGCCGGTTCCTCTCCGCCATTGCGGCGCCGATGTCATAAGTCCGGAGGAAAACCTCCTTCATATCCCCGACATAGGGGCTGTCCACTTCGTTCAGTATGGCCAGGCCCTCGTCAACCCGCTGTATAAGAGCGGTTATTTCCTCTTTGATGGACTTCATGGTGGTGGAAGTCAGAGCATATTCTGGTTTCATCACCCGCTCAAATGGAAGGTATTTCTCAATGTCATGGATATTGGAATCATAGAAATCCCGGACCTTGGCTGTCTTTTCCTCACGCTGACGGCGCTCATAATCCTTAATCTGACCATCTATGTTATCAATGGCCTTCCGGACAATGCCTTCGATATCTTTTATTTCCTTTCCAAACTGTTCATCCGGGGCCAGGAGCTTCTTCCTGACCTTCGTCCGGGTCCCAGTCAAGGCATCTATAAATTTATTCAGTTTAGCCCTGTCTTCCTTGGCCTTCTTGATGGTTTCGTCTGTGTAGACAGACACAGCATATTCATCTGCGGCAGCCACAACCTCTGTCTTAAGTTCCTCATAGTTCCATTCAATCTTCTGGACAAACCCATCTTCCCGCGGATTATATATTTTTAATTCCATATGGCCCTCCTATTCTTCAAACATAACGCCCATATCGGACAAGAAATCATAAATTTTATCCTCAAGAGTTTGTTTGTTCTGAGCTGCTGCCTGTTCATTCTCTTCTTCCTTAAACTCAACAACAAATCCTTTCCTTTTAAGGCAGTCTGGGCATACATCAATGGTGATTCCGTTATATCCCGCTCCCTTTATTCGAATTCCATCTGACTTAATAGTTATTTTAGCCAGGTCATCCCGCCCCTTGCTCTGCTTGCAGATATCACATGTATAAATTTCTGTCCTCATATCCTCACCTATATCGCTGGAAGAATCAAATCCGGCCTGCGTCCTTCGACCACACAGTCCCAGAACCGCCTTTCGGCCTCAATTAAATATTTGATATCCTCCTCAACGTCCTTTCTCTCTATAAAATAATGTTTTGTTGTAATCCGCAGTTCCCCACCCCACTCACTCTTAAGCTGGGCCTTAAGAACTGCAAAATCATATTCTGTTACGGCCAGGTAATGGAGCACCTGACAGAAATAGTTATCCGGTATCTGGTCACGCCACTTCTCACGCTGCATACTCTGCAGAATGTTGGTGGTCTTAATCTCCAGGATTCCATGACGGCCGTCGTTATCCACAAGCTCGCCGTCCAGGGAGGCGTGCATCCACGGATAGGCCGTATTTGTAAACATGTTATCCTCGTCATAGGTCACTCGGTATTGTGGATAATCCATGGCGAATAAGGCTCTCAGATGTTTTTCCGCTTCGGTACCATACCTGACGTATTCCCGGTCCGATATGTCCTCCGGAATAACCAAGCCACGTTTTTCTTCCCAAAGCTGCACATTGTCTTTGTAAGGGTTCATCCCCACGCAAGCACTGGCATCAGAGCCCCCGATATGCCCCTTACGTCCTTCCAGCCATTCCTCCCGGCTTTTAAATATGCGCTTGCTCACCGACATCTTGTTCACCTTCCAATCTCATTAGCTTCCCGCAGTTTGGACACGGCGTAATCTCTCCCAGCAGGGACCAGTGCCGCAGGCCACAACTGCATACCAATGTAAAAAATGGTGCTGTAATCTTTACATGGCTGCCAGGATAATAAGTTTTAGATATTGCCACCTTGTAATCCTCCGATATCTCCCTTATAATAAAGGTGTGTTGTTTTTTTGTTATTGGGCCTCTCGCGGTTGCCGCCGCTGGGGTCCTTTTTTTGCCCTGCCCCGGCCTGAAGCTCAAACAGGTAGTCCATCAGGTCCCGCACATCCGCGACTGCATAGGATGCATCCGGGTTGGATTCCGCGTCCATACCTATACTCCCGGCAGCCCTTGCAAAGGCCGTCCCAAAATCAGTACATCCGGTCTTCCTGAGATACGCCAGCGTTGTCATCTTCTTATTCATCGTTCCTCACCTCCCTTCAAAGCCAGCCACGCTGCCCTATCCGCGATTGCCTCCATCTGTACTTTTGTCATCCTCATATCCTCCTCTCACAGCCTCATTCCCATGGCCAGCGCCATAACCACAATAGCTACCATCCACATCCCCAGCAGCCAGATGACCGCCGGCACAATCCATTTAGCTGCCATCATGATTGGGCCGTCTCGGCGCCTCCTGCACCGTCGGAAGGTCATCAACCGTCGCCGCCCCATGATGTTGGTCATCACCGCGGTGGCCGGTCCCACAAAATCCACACGCCATCCGGGATACTGGACCGCTGCTTTGGCGCGGATGGCTAACTCAGTTACTTTTGTCATTGTGCTTGTCCCCCCACTGGGAATACTGGGTAATCTTCAATGAATTGCTCCAAATCGCTTCCCCGAATCTTTATCCGCCCCAGTTTTAATGCCCGCAGTCTCCCTTTCCTAATCAGGCTATACACGGTATCCGTGTTCGTCATAAGAACGGTTGCTGTCTCCTCCACCGTGTACAACGGTTTGTATGGTTCTACCATTATCTACATCCTCCTTCCTCTCATAGTTCCTACATGGGTACCACCGTGTCCGTTCCGGGCACTGGCTATGCCGACAAGTCTTGCATGTCGCGTTGATATGTACCGCCTCCCTCGTTGCGTTTTGTCCCCCTTCTTGGTATACTGTACTTACAGGCGTTGCAGCGCCGAGTACATAAAGAAAAGGTATACCTAAATATGAAACTTAATCCCGATTGTGTTAGAGCCGTCCTTCTTGAAGTTGAAGACCACAGTGATTATATGCATGCTACTGAATACAAATATGGTTCTACTGATTTTAAGCGCTTAAAAGACTTTTCTAAAGATGAGATAGCTTATCACGTTCAGCAATGTGAGTTATCCGGTTTAATATGCGGAATAGCCTTTTATGATGCAGGAGCAACAATTGATATTCGTGACCTAACGCCCAAAGGGCATGAATTTTTAGCCAATATTAGAAATGATACTTTTTTCAATAAAGTGAAAAACATCGGAAAAGAGCTAGGCCTTAACTCACTAAACGATATTACCCAGATTGCCCTAAACTGCGCTGCCCTCATCATTAAAAATCATTTCAATCTCCCTTAATATGAAAGAATTTCATTGCAACCTTGAGCCTATATTTCTGTATTGTATTGGTATCCGGAAGAGCAATTCCACAATCTGCATAGTAGAGAAGTATAGCAAGCACACTTAATTTGTACGTCATCCATTTAGATACTGCCCAAATTAATACTACAAATAGAAAAACCGTCCACATTCTCTCTCCCTCCTTTCCCCATAATCCCATTGACACATAGGTTCGATAGTGGTATATTCTCCTTATCGAACGTGTGTTTGCTTAAGCAATTTTGTCCTCCTTTTTGAATAATTCCTCCAAGGACATTGTGGGGTCAATCAAATCCCGAATCCTTAGTACTTCCGACCAGGAAAACTCTGTTGACCCCTTAATTTTATTCCGCAATGATTTTTCTGAAATATTAAGCAAAAGTGAGAATTTTTCTATTGTAAATCCTCTTTTGCTGATTTCAAACTTCAAACGGTAGTACATGTTATCCTCCTTTCTATCCGTTAACGGTTATTTATTGAAATTATATATCCTTTAACGGTAAAAGTCAACCCGTTTTTTACTTTTTCTTTCCGTTAACGGTAAATTATGCTTGACTTAAAGACCGTTTGGCGGTAAAATATTACCGTAGGAGGGATTAAGGATGGGACTGGAGAAAATTGCGGAATATAAAAAAAAGTTAGGATTAACCACGGAGGAATTATCTGAAAAATCTGGAGTCCCTCTGGGAACGTTGAATAAGATATTAAGCGGGGCCACAAAAGACCCAAAACTTGAAACGCTTAAGTCTATCGCTCATGTTCTTGGGTTGTCGCTTGATGACTTCGACGATAGAGAAAAGAAGGTGGTTCCAGAGCCCACTTATGCGGATGTGGAACGCCTTGTGGCCAGAAATGGTAAACAGATGTCTGCAGAGCAGAAATTGCGCTTAATCAAACTACTGTCCGAAATAAATAATGGGGACTGATTTTGATTGAACCACGATTTTATACTGAAAAAGGTACTTGAAACATATACCTTTTGTGAATTTAAGAAATTTCCATTTGACTGTATTTCAGCCATTAGAAAGTATAGATATCACATCTATACATACAGCGAATTGAAGGAAAAGAATCCAGAAGTATATGAACTATGTGTCTCCTGTTCTGATGAGGCATACACTGAACCATTTAGCCGGACAGTTGCTTATAATGAAGATAAGCCATCAGATAGGGTTATTTTCTCACTGGCCCATGAGTTAGGCCATATAGTGCTTGAGCATCCTTACAAAGTAGACTATTATGAAAAAGAAGCCAATTGTTTCGCAAGCTACGTATTGGCTCCCAGTATGGTAATCCATTATTGCCATTGCGAAAGTGCTTGGGATGTGCATAGACATTTCGGATTATCAGATGAAGCTGCTCATAATGCCTTTGCCGCTTACCGCAGATGGCATTGCAGAGCCACACATAAGATGTATCCGGTTGATTGGGCAATGTATAGCTACTTTTATAAATCTGAGTCTAAAAGGTTTATTTGTGCTGAGACTGAGTGTTTTTACTGCGGACGAACATTTTATAACCGTCCTGGTGACTGTATCTGTCCTGTATGTGATGCTAAGGCCAGTCAGGAACCGTATCCATTTAATGATTGGCTATCACCAACGCGAATAATTCTGGGGTTTTTGAGAGCACAGTCATTGTAATAATATACATTGAGGAGGTTTCCTTATGGGGCTTAAAGATTTGATGAAAAGCGCCGCCAACGGTGCAACGGATTTGGTTAAGAATGAATTAGCAAAGAAGGATTCAGAAAGACAGCTGGCTACTAGAAGACAAAGCCAGGTCAGCGCGTTCATCACTGTTAAAAATGGGCCTGCTGGCATGAACGGAGCCTGCACCATCCGACAACGCCAGGAAGACGGCCTGATTTATTTTGGAGTTGATGAAAATAAACTTTATGAATTGCTAGATTATTCTTGGGACGGACCTCTTTATGGCTCCATAACGAATACACAAACCACCGGAATCAGTAGCAGTCAGACAGTCAAAAAAGGAAAGGCCGGAAAAATGACAGCGGGGGCTGTCGTAGGTACTCTATTGATGCCTGGAATCGGAACAGCAGTAGGAGCGGCAATCGGCGCCGGAAGTAAAAGTGAATCTACTACACAGGGAAATATGTCATCTAACTCCAGACAAATGACACAGCATATTGAGCAAGCTGGAACTGCAGTTTTGAAACTTCGGCGCATTGATGATGGAATGATATTTCCTATTTCCATAGCCTGCACTACTGAAATAGATGCTCAAATAAGGTGTTTCCAAATCAAAGAAGAACAATCAGTTGTCGAAGTATCTAAAAATGCCACAGATGCCCTCAAGGGAATTAAAGCTCTGAAAGAATTATTGGATATGGGAGCCATATCCGAAGAAGAGTTTGAAACTAAGAAGAAACAGTTATTAAATTCATAATGGGAATGATTTATAATTAAATAGCCTATGGCTTTTAATAGAACAAATGAAAAGAGGAAAAGAGTATGGGAAAAGAGAAACCAACAACAAAAATCTGCAAGCACTGTAAAACAGAGATACCTTATGGAGCAAAGATATGTCCGCAGTGTAGAAAAAAGCAAGGCCCAGGTGGTTGCCTTGTTACCATTATTGTACTTATTGTAATCGGTCTAATCGGCTCTTGCTTTGGCGGCGGCAGTAAGAAAACTGATTCTAAGGATACGGCTGCTGTTATTGCGCAATCTGACAGCTCATCTGCCAAAATTGAAACCACGGTTACTGATGCATCAATTGCTGAGACTACTGTTCAAGAAGAAAAAGATAAGTATAATGTAGGTGATACTTGGGAGGATAAGCATCTCAAGATAACTTACACTGATAGTTATGAGTTCACTGACTATAATCAATACAATGCACCTACCGAGGGAAACAAGATTGTGTGTGCGGCTTTTGAATTTGAAAATATTGGTAAATCTGATACGACCGTTATGTATACAGAATTTCACGGATATGCAGATGGTTATGAAGTAAACCAGAGCTATGCGCCAAAGGGAACTGGCTTAGACTTTAATGTTAAAATGTCTGCCGGAAGGAAAGGAACAGGCTTAGTTGCGTTCGAAGTACCAATTGACGCAAAGGAAATTGAAATTGAATTCAGTCCTAATATGTTTACTTCTGATAAGGTAGTTTTTGTCTATTCCGAATAAAGTATAAGCAAAAAGCCCCAGGAGCTACGAACTCCCACTCTCCTGGGGCTTACCACCTTGAAAATATAATATATTTACCCAGGGAACCGATGGGGCGCTATTCTAGCCACCTACTCTTAAGAGAAAGGGGCTGGTGCTTATGTACGTTACTTTTAATGACTTATTCACATTTGTTATCATGCTCGTAGCAGTCATAACTCTTGTTAAGCATAAAAAATAACGCCCTCGCTCTGGTAAGGTAAGGCGTTATTTTTTACATATACCGGGGTGGCTAGGTTTCAGCTAGTCATCGGTTCTCTTGTTAAGTATATTATATCAAATATACCGAAAAAGTCAAATGTGAAAAGTGGCCCTGTTACCAGCAGGAACCGCCCTCACATAGTTTTCTCTTACCGGACCATTCCGGAAGATATAATTAATTACCTTAAGCAAGTAAATTATATCATTCCTGGAGCGTCCTGGCAAGAGGGCATATTTTTTATACCCAAATTTTGTTGCGATATCGCAACAACACAGGAGGAATGATATATGGGACAATTACGCACAAGGAAACGCGGAGCCACCTGGCAGTACAGCTTCGAGGCTGCTCCGGTCAATGGCAAGCGTAAGTCAATCATGAAAAGCGGCTTCCGTACAAAGGACGAAGCCATTAAGGCTGGCACGCAGGCTATGAACGAGTATAACAATTCCGGGCAGGTCCTCACGCCGGCCGACATCAGTATCGCCGATTATCTGGACTACTGGTTTGACAACTACTGCAAAATGAACCTTAAATATAATACCCAACTGGGATATATACAGATTATCGAAAATCACCTCAAACCCCAGTTTGGCGCTTATCGCTTACGCGCCCTTACCACAGCGTCTATACAGGAATACGTGAACCGGCTTAAAGTTCAGGGTCTGGCCAGGGCGTCCGTGACTGGCATATTATCAGTCCTGTCTGCAGCTTACGAATACGCGATAGAACCATTAGCCTACATCCGTGAAAATCCTTGTCAGCGCGTCAGGATGCCAAAATTCGAACGTAAGCCAAGGGAGCGCTACATAATTTCACCACAGGATTTCAAGCGCATCCTGGAGCGTTTCCCGCAGGATAACATATTCCATCTGCCGCTCATGATAGGATACTATACAGGCCTGCGCATCAGTGAAGCCTTCGGTCTTACATGGGAAGATATTGATTTGGAGAACCGCACCATTGCAGTCAATAAGGCTGTCCTGAAACGCAACTATGGCGTGGATGTTCGAAAAGTCCTGGAGCAGAAGGGGAAGAAGGAAGAAAAATCCGCATGGTATTTCGGAACCACTAAAACAGAGAGCTCCAACCGGACAATCAAATTCGGCGATACCCTCTATGGCGCCTTGAAGCATGCTCGGACTTGCCAAAAGAAAAACAGTCTCCTGTATGGGGAGTATTACATGGAGCATTACCTTAAACCTGAAAAAGATGAAAAAGGCAACACCATCTACCGTATTATCCCTGCGGAACGTTGCGTGGAATGTACCCTCAAACGCGCCAATATGGTTTGTGTTCGAGAAAACGGTGAATACATCAGCACAGATTCCTTCAAGTACTGTAGCCGAGTTATCCACAATGAACTCAAAATAGCTTTTGACTATCACTCTCTTAGGCATACCCATGCCACGCTATTGATTGAGAATGGCGCTGATATAAAGGATGTCCAGGCACGACTGGGGCATTCCGATATAAGCACCACTCTCCAGATATATACCCACGCCACAGACACAATGGCATCTAAAAGTGTGGACATATTTGAAAAGGTAGCATCCTTTTGACAACATTTCATAAAAACGTTGTCAAAAGGTTGTCACTGCCCACATTTTAATCTGGATAAAATCTCACAAATCCTTATTTTATACGGTTTAAGCAACAGATAGTTTCCACATTCCCAGTCCCCGGAAACATATCCACCGCACAAGCCTTCTCCACCCGGTACCCTCTCTCCTGCAGCACCACCAAATCCCTCACCAGACTGGTTGGCTTACAGGATATATACACCATCCGGTCCACCCCAAAATCAATGATTTTTCCCAGCGCCTTGGGATGTATCCCATCCCTGGGCGGGTCTACCACAATCAAATCCGGCTTATCTTCCACATCATCAATCGCCTTCAGCACATCCCCGGCCAGGAACTGGCAGTTCTCCAGTCCATTGAGCTCAGCATTTACCTGGGCCGCCCTGACGGCTTCTTCTACAATTTCCACCCCCACAACCTTTCTGGCCACAGGCGCCAGTATCTGAGCAATGGTTCCTGTTCCGCTGTAAAGGTCGAATACCACCTTATCCTTTGTGTCCCCCACAAATTCTCTGGCCGTGTCGTACAAAACCTCTGCTCCCAGGGAATTGGTCTGGAAAAAGGAAAAGGGCGAGATGCGGAAACGCAGTCCCAGCAGCTCCTCATAAAAGTAGTCCTGTCCGTAAAGGATATGGGTCTCATCGCTCTGCACCACATCTGCCAGGGAATCATTCTCCGTGTGCAGGATTCCCGCCAGCCTGCCTTTCAGAGGAAGGCCTAAAAGCCTTTCCTTCCATGCTGACAGTACCTCCTCCTCGGGCTTTCCGCCCAGATACTCCCTCTGGGTGCTGGTCACCAGGTCTACCAGAATCTCCCCTGTCTTAACCGCCCTGCGGACCAGCAGATGGCGAAGATACCCCTGGTGCTGCAATTTCTTGTAAAATGCGGTTCCTATTTCCTCAAAATACTCCTTGGTTGCCACCAGTATTCTGCAAAAATCCGGGTGCACAATCCGGCACTCCGGGGTGGTCACAATATCGTAAAAGCTTCCTCTCTTATGCATCCCCAACGCCAATGGACCATCCTTTACCTCGTCGCCAAAAGAAAATTCCATCTTATTGCGGTAGCCCAGATGGGCTGGGCTGGCCTTGATTCCCTGAAATTCGTAGGTGCCGTCCTCCACCACGCTGTCCAACAGGGATTTTACCTGCTCCTTTTTAATATTCAATTGCTCTTCATAGGGCAGGCTCTGGTAAATACAGCCGCCGCATATCCCAAAATGAGGACAGGCCTTCTCCGGCTGTTCTGCCGGCGAAGGCTCCAGTATCTCCAATGTCCGGGCTTCGGACTTTCCCTTTCTGCGCTTGGTGATAACACACTGAATCTTCTGGCCAGGTATGGCATTTTTCACCACCACCCTCTCGCCGTCTATATGCAGGATACCCTTATTCGGGAATTCGATTTTCTCCACTATTCCTTCGTAAATATCGCCCTTTTTCATAAAATATCTCCGTTCTGTCTGCCGCATTGGCATTTTCTTATGGTTCTCTTTTGCTGTATCATTATATCATGCAATAGGGCTCACATCAAGCCGGACCCAAAAAGGACCGCCACATCCGCGGCGGTCCCAACAACTATCCTGTTATATTATCCATCAACGTAACTGATGCTGAATCCGGATTCAACATAACCCGGCCTGCATCCACTGCTATTCAGCCTTATCTGTCTTCTTCTCCTCCGGCTCCTCATCCTCAAAGAAGTCGTCGTCAAAGTCATCGTCGAAATCATCCTCAAAATCTTCCAGGTAATCCGGAGTAAAGAAACGATAAACAGCATATGCAATGCCGGCCACAGCTGCCACGGCACCGATAATGGCCAGCACCCAGAGTATGCAGTTCTTTTTCTTTTCGTCCTCTTCTCTCTTGTGAAGCAGTTCATTGATTCTGCTGGAATTCATCAGTTCTTCTACACGGCTTAACGCCTCTTTTCCCATCTGGTCAAACCTGTCTCTGTCGAATCTGTTCATTCTATCCACGTCCTTTCTTATATATAAGCACCTCTGCCCTCTTGCTTACTTTTTAATTATTATATCATGGAAGCTCTTGATTTACTATCCCAATTTATTCAAATTTTATCCAATTGTCTTAATTCCAATTGTTTTAATGAAGTTAAATGGAAATGCAAACCAGACACAAATCCGATATGCCGGAGCAACATTTCAACCGGATATCACCTGCACCGGTGCCTTCTGCCAGGCCTGCATCAGGCTTTTGTCAGCTTTGCAAAGGATGCAAACATCTTCTTCTGTCCCGCGGTGTCAAACACCACCGTGACTTCATAGTCCTTGCCGCCGTCCTTTATAGATTTCACCGTTCCCTCGCCGAATTTAATATGTCTGACCCGGTCTCCCTCGCTGTAATCCAGAGAGGCTGCCTTCTGCACCGTAAATGCCTTTCCAAATCCCGGATTTCCCCCTGTCCTGCCGGCGCCGGGGCCGGATGAAGGCTGGGATGTGCCGGATGCATAGGCATTGTAACCCTTTCCAAAGGTGCTTGTGCGGGCACTTCCACCGGCCGGCTGGTTCCACGGCAGACCTGCCTCGCCGGAGATACCGGACTTGCCGAATCCGCCTGCACTGTCTGCATTGTTGCGGCTGCCAAAGCTTCCCAGCACCGGCTCCAGACGCTCCTCATCCAGCAGTTCACCAGGCACTTCCTCCATGAAGCGGCTGGGTTTGCAGTATCTGGTCTCGCCGTTGACCATCCTCTGCCTGGCGCTGGTAATCACCAGCTCATTCTTGGCCCTTGTGATACCCACATAGCAGAGACGGCGCTCTTCCTCCATGTCTGTCTTGTCATCAGAGTTAATGGACATCATGCTGGGAAACAACCCGTCCTCCAGCCCCACCAGATACACCTTGGGAAACTCCAGACCTTTGGCGCTGTGCAGGGTCATAAGGGTTACGCGGTTCTCGGATTCATCCATGTTGTCTATATCAGCCACCAGAGCCACCTGCTCCAGGAATTCATCCAGGGTAGGATGCTCGCTGTCCTCCTCGTAGCTCACTGCCTTGTTCACCAGTTCCTCTATGTTCTCCAGCCTGGTCTGTGACTCCACCTCTCCCTCTGCCTCCAGCTCCTGCTGGTAGCCTGTCTCGTCCATGATGCCCTCTATCAAATCCTGGATGGTGTAATCCTCTGACTGTGCCCTGGCCCGGAAGCTCTCCATCTGCCCTATGAAATTCGTAATTTTCTCAGCAGCCTTTCCAATGCCCGGAATCTGCCGTGCCTCCCTGAGAGCGTCATACAGGCTCATGCCATGTTCAGAGGCAAAGATGGTTACCTTCCCCATGGTGGTTGCGCCGATTCCCCGCTTGGGTACATTGATAATGCGCAGCACGGACAAATCATCCACGCCATTAGCTATGGTCTTTAAATAGGCCAGGATATCCTTTATTTCCTTCCTCTGATAGAAATTCACGCCTCCCACCAGGCGGTAAGGCACATTGTAAAATATACACCGTTCCTCCAGAAGACGCGACTGGGCATTGGTGCGGTAGAGCACGGCCTGGTCCTGATAGGCATAGCTGCTGTCCCTTATCTCCCTGGCCACAAAGTCAGCTTCCTCCCTGGCCGTGTCAAACTGTTTAAAGCGGATTAAATCCCCCTCGCCATTGGCAGTCCACAGGGTCTTATCCTTACGTCCCCGGTTGTGGCGTATGACACCGTTGGCTGCATTCAGTATGTTCTGGGTAGAACGGTAATTCTGCTCCAGCTTAATGACCTTTGCCCCTGGAAATGTCTCTTCAAAGCTCAGTATATTCCCTATATCCGCCCCTCTGAACCGGTATATGGACTGGTCGTCATCACCCACCACGCACAGGTTCCTGTACCTGGAGGCCAGCAGGCTGATTAGCTTAAACTGGGCCAGGTTGGTATCCTGATACTCGTCCACCATAATATACCTGAACCTCTCCTGATAATAATTCAGGACCTGGCTGTTATTCTGGAACAGCTCCACGGTCTTTACAATGAGGTCGTCAAAGTCCAGGGCATTGTTCTTCTTCAGGCGCTTCTGGTATTCCTTATATATCTCTCCAATCCTGCGCTGCCTGAAGTCCTGACCTGCATTCAGCAGAAATTCCTCCGGGCCGATGAGCTTGTCCTTTGCCGAGGATATGGTGCCCAGTACGGAGCGCTCCTTAAACTGCTTGGTATCCACATCCATGGCCTTGAACACCTGCTTCATCAGCGTCTTCTGGTCATCGCTGTCATAGATGGAAAAATTCGTGGTATATCCCAGATACTCTATATGTCTGCGCAGAATGCGCACGCAGGTGGAATGGAAGGTGCTTACCCAGATGCTCTCAGCCCCAAAGCCTACCAGCTGGTCCACCCTTTCCCTCATCTCACCGGCTGCCTTGTTGGTAAATGTGATGGCCAGGATGTTCCATGGGTTCACTTGCTTTTCCTCAATCAGGTACGCCACCCTGTGGGTCAGCACCCGGGTCTTTCCGGAGCCTGCACCAGCTAAAATAAGGAGAGGCCCTTCTGTATGAAGGACCGCCTCCTTCTGCATGGGATTCAATGAATCGTAAATACTCATAAACTATGTACCGCCTTCTTAACTCCAATTATGTTTATTAAGTATACCATTCTGAATCCTATCCTGCAAGACCTGCCTTTTGGATGTCCGGGTATCTTTCTGCGCATTATGGGCGCCAGCTCAACGGCTTCCCTGTTTTTCGCTTTTATTCTCCGTTTTCTTTTCTCTCTCCCTGTTCCTAACCATCCTACAGCTGATACCGGCTTTTATTTCTGAGTCCAATACAGAATTTCATTTCCCCCTTGTCATCTAGTATTGAATACTATATAATAGATATAGTAATGTGATAAGAATGACAGAGGTGACACATAGATGAAGACAAATGAAGAACGTCTGCAGGACCTGTTTTCCTATCTGGGGAACCTGTCCCATGTCAAGGCGGACGAGATTCCTGATATTGATTTGTACATGGACCAGGTAACCACCTTCATGGACAGCCATTTAAAAGACATGAGGCGGCATCCGGGTGATAAGGTTCTGACCAAAACCATGATTAACAACTACGCCAAGAACAACCTCCTTCCCCCTCCGGTGAAGAAGAAGTACTCCAAGGACCACATGCTGATGCTTGTGTTCATATATTATTTTAAAAACCTTCTGTCCTTCAGCGATATCGAGGAACTGTTCCGCCCCATTACGTCCAAGCATTTCACAGGACAGACCTCACAGCTGTCCCTGGAAGACATCTATAACGAGGTCTTCACTCTGGAAAAGGGTGAGATGAACAATCTGAAGTCGGATGTGGCAGCCAAGTTTGAACGGGCCCAGGATACATTTTCGGACGCGCCTGTGGACGATGAGGACAGGGAATACCTGAAGCTCTTTGCCTTTATCTGCGAGCTGTCCTTTGACGTGTATCTGAAGACGCAGATGATTGAGATGATTGCGGACCAGCTCCGGGAGGATGCTCCTGCTCCCCGTAAAAAATAGGTTTCATGAGTCCATAAACCCCAAAACGGATATCGCGGCAAATCCCTGCCGCAATATCCGTTTTTTAAATACAGCCTTTATCATACTCAGCTTTCATTATCCCCTTTGTCTGCCTGCGTTCCCCCTGTAAGCCTGGCGAATACCATGTCGTATCCGTCGCTGCCATAATTCAGCGAACGGTTTACCCGGCTGATGGTAGCTGTGGATGCGCCTGTCTTCTCCGCAATCTCCAGGTAGGTCTTGCCTTCCCGCAGCATTTTGGCCACTTCATAGCGCTGGGACAGCGACAGCAGTTCATTGATGGTGCATACATCCTCAAAAAACTTATAACATTCATCCGGAGTCTTTAAGGTCAGTATGGCATCAAATAGATGGTCCACTGCTTCTGTTTTGATTTTCTTGTTCATGTCCTGGTTCTCTCTCCTTATAATTCATACGGCCTTCCCCCACCGTATGTGTATTGTAAAATGATTACAGGTCATATAAGCCCCATACTTGTTCATTTTAGCATATTAAAGTCCGAAAGTCCATACATGGCCGGAGATTTTGTAAGGGGATTTTTTCTTCTGTTTTCCCCTCCCATTTCAGGACAGCATAAATTTCTCAACCACCAGTCCGACACCGTCGTGGTTATTGGATGCAGTAATATAATCAGCGGCCTGCCTCACCGGAAGGACTGCATTTTCCATAGCAACACCCAGGCCCGCGTATTTAATCATGGTCAGGTCATTGTAGCCGTCGCCGCAGGCTATCATCTGTTCACGGTCAAGCCCCACTACCTCCAGCAGACGGGCCAGCGACTGTGCCTTATCAATTCCCTTTGGCATGATTTCCAGGAAATAAGGCTCGGAACGGTACACGCTGAAATCACGCCCCATGGCGGCCTTTACCTTAGGCTCCACGGTCACCAGGTAATCACCGTCATCCAGCATCAGAAACTTGGGCACCTGGAAATCCACATAGGATTTCATGTCCTCCACCTGACGCAGGGGAAGATGGTTGATGTTGGACTCCGCAATGGCGTAGGGGCATTCCGCATTGTTGGTGATGATTTCCCCTCCGTCATATGTAAGGATGTCTACCCTGTGCTCCTCTGCCAGCCCGATGATTTTCCGGTTGGACTCCCCGGGCAGCAAGGAAGAAAACACGGTTTCGCCTGTCTTGCAGTTGGTTATCATCCCGCCGTTGTAAGACAGGATATAACTGCCGAACCGGGACAGCTCCAGCTCCCCTGCCAGAGGCTCCACTCCTGCTGTGGGACGGCCTGATGCCAGCACCACAATGTTTCCTGCTTCCTGGGCCTTCATCAGGGCCTCTTTTGTTCTGGGTGTGATGATTTTATCACGGTTGGTCAGCGTTCCGTCCAGGTCCAGTACGATTATCTTGTAGTCCATTGGTTTTTCTCTCCTGTATCCGATTCTGTAGTTCGTTCTATTGTCAATTCCATGGAACCATTTTATCAGAAATACAGCGCAGTGACAACCGGAACAGGTGTTATTCCATTTCCCTGAGTCCGAATTTCAGCTCCACCAGAGCTCTGGGGCGTCCGCCCTTGGCAGCGCTCTCCCTGGCGCAGACTGTTCCCAGGCCCGCTGCCTGAATCTTGCTGAGAATCCGTCTGGCGCTCCTGACTGTGATGCCCAGGCATTCGGCCAGCTCCGAGGCGTCAAACACGTAGCTCTTCCTCACATCCGCAATGGCCTGAATCTTTAAAATAGATTCCATGCTCAGTCCTGTTTTTTCGGAAATCGTCTGGATTTTCGGGTCAAAGGATATCATGCTGTACTGAAGCTGCTGCTCCAGTCCCAGGGGCCCCTGGATCTTCTCATCCTCATCAATCTGGAAAATTCCTCCCTCTCCCTTTCCAAGGGAATACTCCAGTGCCTTCCTGGCATGCATCTCCGCCTGATAAGCCGTCACCCCCATGCCAAGACCCGCGTTCACCACCAGGCCCAAATTCTTTCCCTCCTCCTGAAGGGTTCTCAGGTCCTTATGATTTTTCTTGCCCTTCACCACGCCTGAGTTGGCATAAATTACATATTCATCACGCCCAAAGGGGAATACAGAGCCCTGGATTCCCCTTACGTAACGTATCAGTTCCACTTCAAATTCCGCCTTGCTTGCCATGGCATTGTAATACTGGTCCTCCTTCTCAGGGAAGTTGGACATCTGAATCAATTCCACTGCAATCTGGGAGTATTCTGCCTGGGCAAGGGCCCAGCCCTTTTCCAGGTCGGCCAGGGCATCCCTGACCTGGGAGCGCTTGGGCTCCAGGTAAAAGACCCTGCCGCCCTTTTCCTCTATCATATGGTAAACCGCCACATAAGCCGTGACCGCCACATCGGTCATCTTCTCCTCCAGCAGCCCCATATGCCATGCAACATACTCTTCCTCCGCCACGCCTGCAAGCAGCGGACAGGTATATATATTCCTGGGCTGTATGTGAAAGGCGTCCAGGATATCCTCGATAATCTGCTTCTCCACCACGTCAATGCTGAAGGTGTCAATCTCCCGCCCTTCCCTGACCATTTTCAGAAATACTTCTGCTATACTGCTGGCAGACCGCTTGATGTATGTGTAAGGTTTCTGCATCTGGTGATGACCCAGCACATAGTCGCAGATGCCGCTTCCGGTAAATATTACACCGTCGCACTCCTGCTCACAGGTGTCAATGACATCCACAGCTTCCCTTACCAGCTCTCTTGTATATAAACGTACCTCATGACTCCGGTCAATCTGATGAATCGCTTTCCTGATAATACCGCAGGATTCCCTTGGCCCCACTACTCCCACTATCATTTATACTGTCAACCTCCCGATTTTCCGCGCACAATGCGCCTTATACCGATTATAAATCAGAAGCGTCGTATAAATCAACCACCTGATGGTCTTTTAAAAGATTTAGGTATTCTTCCTTTGTCAGGGCAGGGCGGAACTCCTTTATGATTTCCTTTCCCCTTGCGCCTGCGTCCCACAGCAGGTCAATCATGGTAAGGGCCATCATCCTGGCAGGCACAATATAGGCGGTATAGGGGTCATCCATCCTGTAAGCCTCCGTGTGAAGGCCGCCTTTTATGCCGCCGGCCCATATATGCATACAGGGCATGAGCTGGGATATGTCTCCCAGGTCCGTGGAGCCGGCTGTCTCCCAGTCCTCCACAAACGCGTCCTTTCCCACATGTTCGTAAGCCATCATGTTATCCCGGTACAGCCGGGCTATCTGCCGGTCCGTGTTCAGGGGAAGGTATCCGATACAATCGTGAATCTCCACCCTGCCTCCCAGCGCCATGGCAGCTGCCTTCATGCTCCTGTTCACCTTATGGGAAGCGTCCTCCATGGCGTCAATGGTAAAGGCCCGGACCATGATTTCCATGGTGACCCGTTCCGGCACCACATTTACCAGGCCGCCGCCCTCCTTGATTACAATGCTTACCCGCACCTTATCCTCATCCCTGAAGGTTTCCCGCAGCGCGTGTATATTGTTCATGGCCAGCTCCGCCATATTCAGGGCGTTGACTCCCTGTTCCGGGGCAAATCCGGCATGTGCCGCCTTTCCAAGGAAATGAACGGTCTTGCTGATAAATCCATTTCCCTTTGTGTCCAGGATACAGCACTTTCCCGGCTCCATCTCCATCATATGGCACTGGAGCACCATATCCGTGTCATCCAGGCCGCCGCGGTACATAAGCTCCTGTTTTCCTCCCAGATAGCGGATGGTTCCCTGGCTTATGAGACGGTTTCTATACTCATAATCCACGCATTCCTCCGCCGGGATGGCTATAAAGTCAGCTGCGCCGTCCAAATGCTCCATTACGCCTGATGTAAGGATTCCAATGGCTGCACCGTACAGATTTGCCAGCTGCACATTATGCCCGCAGGCATGAATCAGGCCTCCCTCCGCTGCATCCGGATGGGAATCGCACATAATACAGTCCAGCTCACCCATCACAGCCACTCTGGGACCATTTCCCTTGGGACCTGAGGACACGCGGCAGCCCGTGTAGGATATGCCGGTTTCCGGCTCCAGTCCAAGCTTCCTGAAGGCATCCTCCATAAGTTTTCCTGTTCTGAACTCCTTATATCCCAGCTCCGGCGTCTTATAGGCTTCCATTCCCAGGGCAATAATTTCCTCCTGGTGTTCCTCAATTGCTTTGAGACATTTTTGTTTCAGTTCTTCTTTGTCCATATTATCATTCCTTGTCGTCTATACTTACAGTTCCGTCATACGGCTCATAATCCTGGCAGCCTTCCACAGTTCGTCCATGTCCAGCGCTTCCTGTACGGTATGTACATCCATCATGCCGACACTTAATATAAGGCTGCTGCAGCCGTATCCGGCCAATATATTGCCGTCGCTGCCTCCTCCAATCACCATGGGCACAGGTTCGATTCCTTCCTTCTCCATGGCCCTGGCTGTCATGCGGTACAAATCACTGTCAAGGCTTACCTCCAGGGAGGGATAGGCCAGTTCATGTTCCATTTCACAGGAAGCTCCCATCTCCAGGCAGGCTGCCTTCAGGCATTCTTCCATGTGGGACACTTCGCTTTTAAGCTTATCCATACTGTGGGAGCGGATTTCAGCGGTAAAAGTCACTTCATCGGTCACAATATTGGTGGCCGACCCTCCCTCAATCCGTCCGATATTGGATGTGGTTTCCTGGTCAATGCGTCCGATATGCATCCGGCTGATTGCCCTGGACGCTGCCACAACGGCGTTGATTCCCTTTTCAGGTTCAATGCCCGCATGGGCCTTACGGCCTCTCACCGTACACTTTATGGCCTCCATGGCCGGGGCCTTGTAGGCAATGATGCCCGCGGGTCCGGTTGCATCTGCTATGACCATATCTTTGCATGGCAGACGGGACGGGTCCATATGCTTGGTTCCCAGCATGCTTGTCTCCTCGGAGACAGTGAACATGATGTAGAACTCCTTGTGAGGTCTGCCGGACTCTACAATGTCCTCCACGATTTCCAGTATGGCGGCCACTGCCCCTTTATCATCGCCCCCCAGGGTAGTGGTGCCGTCTGTGCGGATGATATGTCCGTCCACCACCGGTCTTACATCCTTACACGGTTCAATCTGGTCCAGATGGGCCACAAAACAGAAGGGAGGATTGCACGGCTCCCCCTTGACATGGGCAATAATATTTCCTCCATTGCCTCCATACGCCTTTCCCGCTTCATCTATGGAAGCCTCAATTCCCCTTTCCTTAAAATAGTCCATCAGCCACCGGCACTGTTCCTTCTCATTGCCGGAAGGACTGTAAATCTGAACCAATTCCAAAAAACGTTCCTGCATCCGTTCACGTGACAGCATAATTATCCTCCTCATTATATAAGCCTTTATGTGCACTTAGCGCCCATGCTTTGGGCGCTTGTGCAAAAATATTCTATCCCTGTTTCCTTATCCGTCTCCGCCTGTCAGTCAGCCTGCAGCTCTTTTTTATAGAGAAGCTTGCCTGCGTAAATGGAGCCAAATACAGCCACCAGAATTACCACATAGGATGGATTGCCTGGTATGAAGCTTAATAAGCCCAGTTTCATGAGCCAGTTCATTCCAATGGCGATGATGGCAGCTACCACGCCCAGTTTTGGACGTGTTGCGGCAAACTGTCCGAACACAGCGCCAAAAAGTGCCGGAAGCAGGAAATTAAGCGCTTCCTTCACCGGTGCCGGGAGGATGTTCAGGATAACGCTTCCGGCAACAGCTCCCACGGTAAGAATCACGATATTGACAAGAATGGATGTGGCAATACCGATGGTGGAAATAATGGAGCCTTCCTCTGTCCCCATCTCCACTCCGGCTGCCTCCTGCGCCACGGAAGAACATGGCACACGCATGTTGGATGTATTGCCGGAAAGGAAGGTCAGGTAGGTACCCGGAATACCCAGTATCGGGAAATAGGAAATGGGCTCAACAATGTAAAATGCCCCGCTTACGCTAATCTGCATCAGGGTGCCTGCGATAATGGCGGACACCGGAGGCATGTAGCCCCTGAAGGCCATTACCAGCGCAGGAAGAAATCCTGCAAAAATGCCCAGCAGCAGGGTAATCTTTCCCCATTTTACGATTCCGGGGATGTATGTACCAGAATAATAATCGTTTTTCATCTTTTAACCCTCCTTAGATTACGCTGACAGCATATCCGATGAACATGCCGCTGAACATTGCAATTGCGAACGCCCATTCCTTAAGCCATCCGATATCCTTTGCCCTGGACAGCTTCACCAGCACCATCATGATGACACAGCCTGATATGGTAGCGATTGCCGGTGCATTTGTAAAGGTCAGGGAACCCTCGGCCGTAAAGAAATTGCCGGAGGCCAGATTTGCAAATGCTCCCAGCATGGCGCCTGCGGAAATGATGGGGACCATCTTGGCATTGCCCTTTGACATCAGGTGGTTAACCTTGTCCATCTTATCACAGAACAGGAAGGTGAAAATCAGCCAGCCCAGGGAACCGCACACCATGGTCCAGACGCCGCAGGCAAATGCCATGGTATCCATGGTCTGAAGTGTCTTGCCCATGGCCTGTGCTCCAAATCCAGCCGCCATGGCCTCATAGTTTACAGAGCCGATAAATGACAGACGCATCCACGCCACCGGCGCACCCATGGTAACCAGCAGGGATATCATGGTGACCAATATGACTACGGACGGGCCAATGGATGATATCACGCTGCTCTTAATTGCCTTATGTACCTGGTCCGTGGTAAGGGCTGACTCACTGGCTGCCTTTATGGACCTCTTCATAAACAGAATTGACTGAAACACTACCACTGCTACTGCCAAAGCCGCTGCCGCCCACATCAGAGGGCTGTTGGCATAATCCAAATAATTAACACTTTCGTTCATTCTGACCTCCTTGGTTATTCCCCTTTCCAAAAGCTGCAGTCTTTTGGATTTTCTAGTTTCGGTCATGTCCATAACATGTCCTTATATTTATATTTACTACATATTCTCGGCATTGTCAAGAGTTTTTGTTGGTTTTTTTGATATATTACGGAATAAAAACGGATGGTTTTAGTGCAGAATATCAT
>OJIY01000126.1_pt1 | contig 59425 bp, 55 predicted proteins | sample 1596061 | NCBI WGS metagenome assembly OJIY01 (sample SAMEA4350111, study PRJEB24818) | metagenome | biome: human; feature: gut; material: faeces | place: Denmark | collected 2013-09 | reverse complement strand
CATTTTTGCAGGAAGCGGAACATATGTGGCCACGGCAGTTACCCCCGATGGATACCTGATAGAGGTAGAGGTTGTAGGAGAGCTCGTTAGTGAAGCAATTTTAGAAGGGGCAATAGCTGGAGCTGCGGCTGGTGTTTTGGCAATTGGAAATGGCTATGAGGGGGATTCTGGGACTGATGACTATAAAAACTCCAGAAGGTGGTGGCGGCGTAACAGATAACGTCAAAGTTGGTGATAAAGAGGTTAGTTTCGGGTATGGTGGAAGGCATCTTGAAGGAACTGGTTTATCTGCTAATGAGGTGAATCAGGCTATTGCAAAAGATGTTGTTACAAAAAATCCTGAAACAGGACAATTCTACAAAGGGCAGTTAGATGTTAATGGTGTCACAATTGAATATACATCATATGGAGTAAAGGATGGGTTAATAAATGTTGGTACTTATTATCCCGTTCAGTAGGAGGTCTAATGGCATTAGAAAATAGAGAATTGACAGATTGTGAAAAAAAGTGGATGGAATTAATCCTATCTAAAAATTTTTTGTATAGAGATGAGGTGATTAATCAAATTAATTATGCAAAGGTTATTCGAGAATACACGGACTATTATTTGGCTCTGAAATTTGATATTGAAGAGGGAGTACAACCAGTAAGAATAAGGACTGGAGTTCCTGTTGAGATGAGAGTATATAAAAAAGATTATATACCAGTACAATTCTTTTTGCATATTACTCGTGGATATGTTTCAGAGCTAGAGATATTTAAAGCTGATTCTTCAAATATAAAAGCGGAGTCAAGTTTAGCAGATGGAAAGGTAGAAATTTTATTAAACCCAGAAGTACTGTGTTAGGCGGGTTCGCCCGGCTTTGCCGGGCGATGTCCTCCGGTCGGGTGGCGTCAAGCCACCCGGCCTTTAACCCGCACACTTTTCGACCCTGCGATTTTTCATGATTTCCCGGAAAAGTGAGGCTGTTTCACATCGGGCCTACGAGCCGATATTCCTGGTTCATGGTATATCTTCCGAGTTCGGCCAGAAAATGGCAACACGGGCGGTAATGGCGCGTCACAGGGGCAAGAAAAATCATTAATTAGAAACCTCCCTGCTATGTATGTTATTTTGCCGCAAAAATTTTTATTAGCCGGGATTGCTTCTGAGCCACCCCATAATCCTTTGATTTGTGGTGTTTCAGGCGCCTTGGGTGGCAGAATCTGATTTATTTCAAAACTTGGGTGCCGCCAAGCCACCCAGCAGATTATTTTTCGACCTGTGAAATGAATACCGAAAGTGAGGAACCGGTAAGAAAAACGCAAGGAAAAGGAACAGGATTTGCAACCACATGAACATAATTTTCAGTATAATGAGGATGGATTGCCTAATGGAAAATCAGACGGTCCCTTAAAACCAGGGTACGATAATAAACCGACAAACTAAGGAGGAGTTATGAGTCATTTTATATTTGGTTGTTTTAAATCGGATGTAGTTGTACCCCAAATAGCTGATGAACTTAAAAAAATGGCACAAAAAAAAGAAGTTTTTATTTGGTTTGACAATGAGATAGATTTTTACTCTGAAATATCAAAAATGGCAAAAGAGCAAGGAGGGAAAGGAAAAGTTTTATTTGCATTGACATCCCGGAATCAACCGTGTAATAGTGATGAGCTACTGTTTCCATATGACAAATATACCAATGAACAGTTGTTTGCAGATAAAACAAGAGAGTATTTTTCTCAATGTTGTCAAGAAAATTTGGAAATTTTGTATTGGTGCTTAAAAGAAATGGTTCAAAGACTGCGGCCTAAATTATTTGAAGTGTTCATTACAGAAGGATATGATTGTGATTTTACTAGAAAAAACATAACTTTAGATGAGATGATGCTTGATATCCAGCAACAAGTGTTAACTTCTTTTTCAATAGAATCATGCGTCTATCAAATCGAAGTTTAAAAACCAGGGTAGCTATTGCCCGGCTTTGCCGGGCGATGTCCTGTGGTCGGGTGGCATCAAGCCACCCGACCTTTAACCTGCACACATTTCGACCCTACGATTTTTCTTGATTTTTGAAAAATTGCGGTTCTTTCACATTTGGTCCATGAGTCTTGCCCCTGTGACGCGCCGTAACTGCCCGTGTTGCCCTTTTCCGACCGAACTCGGAGATGTACCATGAACCGGATATATCGCCAGGCGTGTTTATATATGGCGAGGCGTGTGGACAATATGATGGGCAGCATGTTTGCAGGAAGCGGAACATATGTAACCACGGCAGTTACCCCCGATGGATACCTGATAGAGGTAGAGGTTGTAGGAGAGCTCGTTAGTGAAGCAATTTTAGAAGGGGCAATAGCTGGAGCTGCGGCTGGTGTTTTGGCAATTGAAAATGGCTATGAGGGGGTTCGATTTATGAGCAGTTAAATCCTGATGGGACAGTAAAAAGTAGAGTGTTCTATGACGAAAATGGTAATCAGTTTAACAGGCAGGATTTTGACCACACTCATTTTGATAAAAACACACAACAGAATTTGCAACCGCATGAACATGACTATCACTACAATGAAAATGGTTATCGAGATGGTGAAATAGTAAATCCGCTTAAACCAGGGTACAATAACAATCCAACGCAGTAGAGGAGGGACAATGAGTTATTTTTTATTTGGAAAATTTGACTTTATAAAAAACAGTGAAATGATTCAGACGGTAAAATCTTATGGAAACAAGAAGGGGGTATGCTTTCTATTTAATGAGGAAATAACAATATATGATGAAATACATAGAATGTGTAAGGAACAGGGGGTTCAAGGAAATATTACGTTTGCACTTACCTCTTTGAATCAACCCTATAACAGTAGTGACTTGTTGTTTCCATTCGACAAATATTCTCATAATGAGTTGTTTCCGGATAATTCAAAGGAGCATTTTATAACATGTTGCAGAAGAAATATAGAACGCTTATTTGATTGTTTAAAAGCTCTAAGTGAGATATGTTGCCTTGCACAACTGAACATTTTAGTGGTTGAAGGCTATGATGATAATTTTGCAATAAAAACATGCACTTTAAAAGAAATGGAAGATGATTTACTTCTACAAATTGAGAATAATGGGTACATTGATTCATGTATTTATTGTGTAATACGGTAAAACAGTTTGCCATTCGCCCGGCTTTGCCGGGCGATGTCCCACGGCTGAGGTGGCGTAAAGCCACCCAACCTTTAACCAGCACACTTTTCGGCCCTGCGATTTTTCATGATTTTCAGAAAACCAGAACCATTTCACATCGGACCAACGAGCCGATATAATAGCAAGGTATGTTATATGCGGATAAAGGAATGATAAAAAATGCGTTACATAAAAACAATTATATCAATCATGATTATTGCACTTATTCTTACTGCATGCACACAAGAAAATAGCAATGAAGGAATATTAAATGTTAGTGATGAATGGAGTGCCAAACTAATCAATCAGCCTCCCGTCATATTGTTTGATTATGACAAGAACGACAATAAGGATAGGTTTGCATTTGATTATGTTCTGTATGATATGCAGCTTCAAGAACGAAAAAAGGAATACATTTGTACAGTGCCATATAACAAGAGCGGCGGAGGTATATATTTCGGCAAAGACAGAACTCGTATTATGTTTGCAAGCTCAGGCGGGAAAGGGGCTGCAGATGTTGATTTGGTGACAGGAGATGTATCCTTTGTTGAACTGGGAGAAAATATTGACAGCCCAAAGTATGTCAATGAAAATGTTATTAGTTATATCAAAGAAGGTAAAATATATGTATATAAAAAGAATCAGGAAAGACATTTATTAATTGGACAATGCCAACAGCCTGATTATAACCTGGATACATATGATTGGTTTTCTGATGGAAAGAGTATATTGTATGTTTCCAAACAGGAGGATGGGGATTATGCCCTGGCTAAAAAAAATTTGGTAGCAGATACTTCTGAGGTGTTATTAAAACATGAAAAACAAATCTATTTTAAATTATCCAACAGCGAAACGAAGGTAATGTTAAGATGCAATGGAAAACTGTATCTGTATGATATGGAAACAAATACGATTTTAAATATAGAATTACCGGATATATATGAATCACGCATATATTCCATATGCTTTTCGCCAGATGATAAATTTATAGTTTTTTCATGTGTGATTGATGATGGAAGTTATCTAAACAGCTATGAAATTTGGATTGTAGAAATAGATACACTTAATCAAACGATGATTTATAATAAAAAGAAAGCATCGGAGGCTGCGGTGGTGTGGTAATATATTTTATGATATGCTTTAAAGAACGTTTGGCTGGGTATGCCGTTGGATAACGAAGACGAGGCCAAAAGAGAACCGGCTTTGTAAAAACATGAATTGTCCGGAACAGAAAGAAGAAAGGCGGCAGGTTTTCTGGAAGACGCACCGCTCAGTCAGGAAGACAAAGAAAAGAATGCATATAAGAATGCAGAATTGCTGCTGAAATTGTAAAATGTGTAATTGAAATACGTTGTACATTAAAGCCAGCCAGACACCTGTACCCACCTCCAGAAAATTGTGGTAGAATGGAAGGAACACAATGAATGCGTCAGGACAATGGAGGAATAAGAATATGCTCATACAAAATGGAAATCAAATGCTGCAGGACTTTACAGAGAGGAATTACAGGGAAACTATATCCAGGGTGACGGAAGGCGTATGGTATGTATTGGGAATAGGCCACAGTAATGCAATCTTTATAGAGGGGACCACAGGCATCATTTTAATCGATACGCTGGATTCAATGGAACGGGGGAAGCGGCTGCTGGAGATTATTCATGAGAAAACGGGCAAAGAGGTAAAGACGATTCTCTATACCCACGGCCACCCGGACCACAGGGGCGGCGCGGGGGCGTTTCTGGAAGGCGCACCGGAGATAATAGCATTTACCCCTAAAAACGCTGCGCTGGAAAAAACAGGGCTCTTGAAAGATATCCAGAATCTCCGGGGAGCCAGGCAGTTTGGATACACCCTTACGGACAAAGAGGCCCTTTCACAGGGAATTGGACCGCGGGAGGGTATTATCTATGGGGAGCATCATGCTTTTGTTCCGCCAACCACGGTTTACGGGCAGGATAAGGTGGTAAGGGAAATTGACGGGGTGGAGATGGAGATAGTCCGCCTTCCGGGCGAAGCAGAGGACCAAATCATGGTATGGTTCCCCCAAAAGGCAGTGCTGTGCTGCGGTGACAACTATTATGGCTGCTTCCCCAACCTATACGCAATCAGGGGCGGCCAGTACCGCGACCTGGCTGCGTGGATTAACAGCCTTGATGTAATTATGTCCTATCCTGCCCAATATCTCCTGCCAGGACACACGGCAGCCATATCCGGAAATGATACAATCCGTCAAGTGCTGGGAAATTTCAGAGACGCGATTGACTATATTCTCACCAAAACATTGGAGGGTATGAACATGGGCAGGAGCGCGGAAGAACTGGCCTCTGAAATACGGCTGCCGGACAAATATGCAGACCTTCCGTATCTGGCGGAACATTATGGCTGTACGGAATGGACTGTGAGGGAAATTTATTCAGCATATTTAGGCTGGTTTGACGGGAACCCCACCAACCTTCACCCTCTGGCGCCAAAACAGCATTCCCGCAAGATGCTTGATTTAATGGGCGGAAGGACAAAGGTCTGTGAAGCGGCCCGGACAGCTCTTCAGGAACATGAATATCAGTGGTGCCTGGAACTGTGCGATTTGCTGATTACAGATGAAGCAGACAGGGAAGCTCTGCAGTTAAAGGCAGCTGCGCTGGAGAAGATTGCGGAATATGAGACCAGCGCAAATGGACGGCATTATTATATTGCATGTGCGAAGGAACTGAAAAACCTGTGCTGATTGTTTGAACCATTGTTAATGTAGAAGAAAATAAAGGAATAGGCATCGGGTGGCAGAGTCGGGAAGATTCTGCCACCCTTTTACCTGGAACGGGATAGCTGCTGACTCACTGCGGAAATGTCTGTAAGTGCACCAGCCCTCCGTAATCAATAACCCCCCGGTTTTTTGATACATAAATATGCTTTACAATAAGAAAACTAAAAAGGATATTTTGTATTCAATATGACATCAATGGTAACTTGTTAACCGGACTGGAAACGGAGGACTCAATGGAAAAGGAAATGCAGCTGGCTAAATTCGAAACTTATTTGCGCTCTGAGGAAAAATCAGAATCAACCATAAGCAAATATCTCCACGATGTGGGGGAGATGCTTGATTTTATGGGACAGGCAGGTCTGAGCAAGGATTTGCTGATGCAATACCGGGGACATCTCAGCAGCCAATGCAGGGCGTGTACCGTGAACGGGAAACTTTCAGCCGTGAATGCATACCTTAAGTGCATGGGATTGGAGGGGCATAAAGTTAAATTCCTAAAGGTGCAAAAGAGAATCTACATTGATGAAAAGCGGGAGCTGACAGAGCAGGACTACAGACGGCTGCTGGAAACAGCCTTCCGCATGGGGAAGCAGCAGCTTTATTTTCTTATGCTGGTTTTGTACGGGACCGGAATCCGAATCAGCGAACTGCCCTATGTGACGGTGGAGGCCATACATCAGGGCAAGGCGGAAATATATATGAAGGGAAAATACAGGGTAATCATATTTCCAAGGAATCTGGTCAGGCAGCTTAAGGAGTACACAAGGGACGCAGATATAAAAAGCGGGTGTATCTTCAGGACAAAGGGCGGGAGATGTCTGGACAGAAGTAATATATGCCATTCCATGAAGAAAATATGCCAGGAGGCCAGGGTGGAAAAGTCAAAGGTATTTCCCCATAATTTCCGTCATCTGTTTGCAAAAAGCTTTTATGCCATTGAAAAAAATCTGGCGCATCTGGCGGATATCCTGGGACATGCTTCCATTGAGACTACACGGATTTACGTGGCCTCCAGCCTGAAACAATACGAAAAGGTAATGAACCGCATGAGAATTGCCATAGACAAAAAAGGACCACAGAATAATCATTCTGCGGTATTTTCCGGACATCAAGGCGTATCAGGCAGGATACGATAAGGAATTACACGGATAAAATACAGAAAAATCCAGTACTTGGACACACCAAGAAACCGGCAAGAAGTTTTTTTCCTTCCCGGTCTGTTTGCTTTGAGGAAAAATAATATATGTATATTGACGCGGTCTGTCTTTTATTATAAAATACAAGGAGATTGCATTTCTGATTTACAGAAATGTCTGTATGACACCACAGAATGATTATTCTGAGGTAGTACAAATGAAACCGCCGGAGTTTTATGCACCGCAGGACTGGTGCTGTTTGAAAAAGGAGAAATAGAGATGGTGAGCTGTTCCCTGTTAGAGTATCTGGCCTTGAAGGCAAAATGTGAATATCTGTCGGATTTAAGATTCATGCGCGTGGATGAAAGGTGGCTGAGGGAATTCATACTGCGAAGCAGGGATGATTTTACCCGGGATGAATGGAAGGAGGCGTGCGTCTATCTGACAGGACAGAAGGTATTGACTGAGGACGAGGCAATCAGAACACTCCTGCAGCACTGGGCAAATAAAACAGATACGATTTGATGGGAGGAGACAGTGGCAAGAATTGAAAAATATATTATCATGGAGGATGATATTCCCCGCGACGGCGGTCCTTACCCTGAATATACATATACGTTTCTGGTTGGCATCCAGTCATTTGACGGCAGGGCTGCCAGGGGATATGTAAAGTCATTCCATGTGGAGGAATTATTGTTTTTTCAGGGACTTGACCAGATGATTTTTATTATGGAGGATATTATGGATGCAGTGGGCGTCCCCATGAGGGGAAGGGCCCCGCGTAGTCTGACCGGGAAACAGTGCCCGGGGAACAGGACTGTCCCGTTCGTGGATTTGCAGGGCAGAATAAAAAAGGATTATGATTTTGCCCGTGAGGAATTAAGGGAATACCCGGTATGTCCCATGGTATCGGTCCGGGTAGCCGGACGTCGGGATGCAGGGATGCAGGGGATATTCCGGACAGGGTTTGGGGATGTAAGATTCCGGAGCGGAGTGGAGCTTATGCGCCTGATGTATGAGCTGTTTGACATTTGCTCCAACAGATAATAGAATATAGGGAAAACGGTAGTCAGGAGATACCAATGCCAAATATAATTGAGATAACGGATTTTGCCGCCCCGGAGCTGGATGTTTACGCCCGGCTTACAGAGGGGCAGCTGTTAAACCGCCACCAACCGGACAAGGGCATTTTCATAGCGGAAAGTCCCAAGGTTATAGAGCGCGCCCTGAACGCGGGGTGTGTCCCTATATCCATGCTGATGGAAAGAAAACATGTGGAGAGCCAGGCCAGGGAAATCATCAGCCGATGCGGTGATATTCCGGTGTATACGGCGGAATTTGACGTGCTGACACAGCTCACCGGATTTCATCTTACGCGGGGCATGCTGTGCGCAATGTACCGTCCGCCGCTGCGCAGGACAGAAGAAATCTGTGCAGGCGCGCGGCGGATTGCAGTGCTGGAAAATGTCATGAATCCCACCAATGTGGGCGCCATCTTCCGTTCGGCCGCTGCCCTGAACATGGATGGAGTCCTGCTGACATCAGCCTGCAGCAATCCGCTGTACCGCCGCGCCATCCGGGTGAGCATGGGGACTGTATTCCAGATACCCTGGACCTTTCTGGACAGCGGGTTATGCTGGCCTCAGGAGGGAATCGGGCGTTTGCATGAGCTGGGATTTAAAACTGCGGCAATGGCTTTAAAGGATGATTCGGTCACCATTGATGATGCGGGATTGATGTCGGAGGAAAAGCTGGCCATTATCCTGGGCACGGAAGGGGACGGGCTGGCGGCAGGGACCATTGCCGACTGCGATTACACGGTCCGCATTCCCATGGCCCATGGAGTGGATTCCCTGAATGTGGCGGCTGCAAGCGCGGTTGCTTTTTGGCAGCTGGGCCGCAGGTAAATAATGATTACATAGCAAAGGTGCAGGAACCCTGCCATGATTCGTGTTGACCCGGAAGACGGCCAGACGGGCAAGGCGGACGTGGAAGTGTGGAAGGTTCCGGTGGAGTGAGCTGCAATACTATGTGTCCTCATCAGAAATCAATAGCCGGATAGAGGGATTCAGCCTCAAATCCTCAGGCTGGAGTCCCTGGTTTAAAAGATATTGTTCCGCTGCCGGAAACTGCTGTGTAACCAGGATTTTTATGGCCTGGCAGCAGCCGGCAATATCATCTCCCTTCAGACCCTGAATCATTGTGTCAGTGAAGCGGAGGATTGCCTCATCTAAAGCCGGATTGCCATCGTGGGATGCTTTCAGCGGATAACCCCACAGGAACAGACTGTAGATACGGCCGTAAATTTCACGTATCCCCTTTAACGGGCTGCATTTTGTGACGAAGAGCAGGCAGCGCCAAAGGGATAGTTCCTGACGGCCATGGGCCAGGTCCTGTTCCAGCTGGCTGGTAAGTCTGCTTTTTTCCTCCCGTGAGGCAGAGGACAGGCAGTGCTGCATTACGGTTTCACAGGAATAAACCAGCAGCTCAAAGGACTGGAAGAAGAAGGCCAGATTGCGGCGGACCACAGGGCTTGTAAAGTCAGGGGAATCACAGTGCGCGCCGATTCCAAAGACCATGGTCCCCTTTCCGTTGATGGAACGGACTGCCCCCAGCTGGTTGAGAACCTTGACGGTGCGGCGTATGGTGCTGACCGAGACGCCGTAGGCTGCAGCCATATTCTCATAAGAAGGCAGGAATTCTGCCACCCGGTAGCAGCCCATATAGATTTCATGAAGAAGCCAGGCTGCCAGGCTGTAGCATACCTGAGGCCGTTCGCGGTATATCCGCCACACAAAAGGGATGTGTTCCACGTTCTCTGCTGGTGGAATCCGCTGGGTCAGGAGGTCCACAGCCCTGCCGATGGAATCCTGACGGAATATTTGGAGCTGCCGGGCCAGCTGGTTCCATTCCTTATTTTCAGCAAGGAGGACACAGTGCTCTATCTCATCATGCAGCAGGGCCACATCGTTTAAATCCTTTCCGTCATCGTGCTTTAAGAATAGCAGGCCCCAGTATATGGACGCCTCCCAGTAAAGGTTCATGACCAGGGGATTGTCGATTTTTTGAAGGACAAAACAGAAAAAATGGAGTACATCATCCGTACATGACCCCTCTGCCAGGCGGGCAAGGCAGGCCAGGTCCCTTTCATCGGCCCGGTAAAAGCTCTCCGTGAGCAGGGGATGCATAATCAGGCCCACTGATTGAAACAGGTCCTGGAAGCTGTGAATCCTGCAGGAAAAATAGCGCAGGATGCACTGGTTTGAGGTTTCCTGGTCCTGTTGGAATATAACCTTTGTGGAACGGCCGTTGTGCATGTCGATATATCCTTCCGAACGCAGGCGCTTCAGGGCCATCTTTACTGTCTGGGCAGACACGCAGAGTTCGCGGCACAGGGTGTCAATGGAGGGGAGACAGTCCCCGCATTTATAATAACGGAATTGAATCCGGGTAAGAAAATATTCGTAGACAAGATTTGAATACTGCTGTTCACTTTGCAAATTTCATGCTCCTCTGTATATATAGTTTATCTTTGTCATTTTAACATTTTCCCAACTGTTTTGCCATAAGCGATTGTGTTTTTTTCAAATTTGGATTATAATTATGAATCAAACAGAACTATATGAACAAGGATAGGCGTAAGGCGGCACAACCTATTAGTCGTGACTGCAATTGACTTTCAGGTATTGGCCCATTTATTTTCCGTATAATTGCAGTTAGGAGGAAGTGAACATATGACGGACCAAAGGCATGACAAAATCCATGGGGACAATACCGCAGGTATTACGCCGGCTGAATATGAGTATAATACGCTGATGCGTTTATTGGGGGTCAGTGTGAGCAAGCATCTGCTGGATGAGCATTTTACCCTGATTTGGGCCAATGAGTTTTATTATCAGCTGATTGGATGGCCCAAGGATGAATACGAGGCAGTCTATCACAACCGGCCGGACCTGTATTATCAGTCAGACCCGGATGAGTGGAAAAAACTTTCAGAAACTGTTCTGAAGGCATTGGAGGAGGGCAGGGACGGATACAGGCTGCTTTCACGCATCCGCAGGAAAAACGGAGACTATGTCTGGGTACAGTTTTCGACCCAGTTTGCAGAGGAATATATAGACGGTTATCAGGTGGCCTACTCCACGCTTACCAATGTGGACGACCTTATGAAGATGCGGAAAGAGCAGTCGGTTACATATGAGAGTCTGCCTGGGTTTGTGGCAAAGTATCGGATTGAGTATGTTAAGAGTGAGATGGAGCTGACCCTGCTGTCTGCCAACGACCGTTTTCTGGAGTATTTTGGAAATGCAGATGAACAGGGAGGAACTCCTCTTTATAAGGCCAATATCCGGGATAACCTGGAAATCATCAATGGGCAGAAATCCAGGATACTGGCCGGCGGGCCGCTGCATTTTACCATGCATGTCAACGGACGGAACGGACAGACCTTATGGCTCCAGGTCAACGCCACCTGTGTTGACTGGCAGGAGGGGAGGCCGGTATATCTGGTGATTTTCATTGATGTGACGGATGTGACGGAACTAAGGGAGATGCAGAGGAAACTGACCGCCCAGACCGAGGCCCTGAAGGATGCATTGTCCGTGGCGGAACAGGCTAACAGGGCCAAATCCGACTTCCTTTCGCGTATGTCCCACGAAATACGCACGCCCATGAATGCCATTATCGGCATGACCACCATTGCGGCTGCATACATTGAGGACCGCAAGCGGGTGGGGGACTGCCTGGAGAAGATTGGATATTCCTCCAAGCATTTGATGACGCTTATCAATGATGTGCTGGATATGTCTAAAATTGACGCCGGTAAAATGAAGATTGCCCATGAGGCCTTTAACCTGGAAACCACGGTGGAGTCCATAACATCCATCATATATCCCCAGGCAGCGGAAAAGGGGCTGGCATTTAAGGTGCCTCTGATAAACCTGACCAATACGGTTCTCATAGGAGATGGACTGAGGCTGAATCAGGTACTGATTAATCTGTTGTCCAACTCTCTTAAATTTACGCCGGAGGGAGGCACCATCCGGCTGGAAATACGGCAGATGTGGAGGAAGGCAGGAAAGACCCGCATAAGCTTTACAGTCAGTGACACCGGTCGTGGTATGAGCGAGACATTTTTAAGCCATTTATTTGAACCATTTGAACAGGAGCATGTGCCTGACGGCCAGTCATATGGCGGTACCGGGCTGGGGATGCCCATTACCAAGAATCTGGTCACATTGATGGGCGGAACCATTTCTGTGAAAAGTAAACTGGGGCAGGGAAGCACATTTACCATTGAACTTGATTTTGAATTGCAGGCTGAGGATGCAGATACCCAGGAACAGAAGCCCCATGCCATACAGGCATTGAAGGTACTGGTGGCCGATGATGACAGGGACAGCTGCATCCACGCCTCCCTTCTTCTGCAAAATCTGGGGATTCAGTCGGACTGGGTGCAGACCGGATGGGAATGTGTGGAGAAAGTGCGTGCCATGTACCGGGAAGGCGAGGGCTACGATGTCTGCCTGGTGGACTGGAGGATGCCGGATATGGATGGCATAGAAGCCACCCGGCGTATGAGGGAGATTGTGGGGCCGGATACGCTTATTATCATTGTTACCGCCTATGACTGGGGGGCTATTGAGAAAACAGCGAGGGCAGCGGGCGCCAATGCGTTCCTGGCAAAACCTATTTTTGCATCCACTCTTTATAATGCGCTGCTGTCTGCCACCGGAATTGAAAAAGCGGTGCGGCGGACGGGCTCCCATGAGAGTTTTCACCGGCCCGAACTGGCCGGACATCACGTGCTTTTGGTGGAAGACAATGATATTAACCGGGAAATTGCAATGGAATTCCTGAATATGACGGAGGTTACAGCGGACTATGCAAGGGACGGAAGGGAAGCAGTGGAAAAATTCCTGACAAAGGGCGATTCCTATGACCTGATTCTGATGGATGTCCAGATGCCTGTGATGGACGGATACCAGGCTACCCAGGCTATCCGGCAGTCCGGTCATCCAAAGGCGGCTTCCATCCCTATTATAGCCATGACAGCCGATGCTTTCCATGAGGACGTGGTGCGGGCGGCTGAGTCCGGGATGGACGGACATCTGGCAAAGCCCATAGACCCGGATTTGCTATATCAGACCCTGGCGGATAAGTTCATCTGAGAAAGGCCCCGGGATGGAAACGCGGGAAGTTGGGCGGAGTTGGGCCGGTTGGGCCCATAAAAGAGAAATACGGAAAACGAATGGCCGGGTACTCATTATAAGCATTTTACAATGAAAATATGTGAGGATATAATATAGGTACAGGAGCTTAAATGCTGCTGTGCCTATTTTTTAAACGGCCGGACCCGGTGTGCGGGACGTGGAAAGGGGGGACGATATGACAGGCGAAGAAGTCAGCCGCCATTGTGCATATTCCGGTAAAAATATTGCAGGAATATGCACAATGGGGGCTGTGCGGCGCTGTAAGGATTGCCATGGAGGACTGGCAGTACGACTGGGAGTACGGCGACAGTGACCTGGAGCGCCTGGGGATGATTATGGCGCTGCACGACATGGGATTTTCGCCGGAGGATGTGGAAACCTATATGAAGCTGCTGATTGCCGGGGATTCTACCAAACAGCAGAGAATGCAGATGCTCAATGTGCCGCGGAGCAAAACCCTGGATGAGATTCATCTGCGGGAACGCCAGCTGGAGCGAATGGATTATCTCAGAAATGAAATCAGGAACCGGATGACAAACGAATATGAATCAGGAGGACAACACGATGAGTAAAACATTAGTAGCGTATTTTTCCGCCAGCGGCGTCACAGCCAGGCTGGCAGAGACATTGGCCCAGGTAACGGGTGGTGATTTGCACGAAATACTGCCCGCAGAGCCCTATTCATCCGCTGACCTGGACTGGACAAATAAGAAGAGCCGCAGCAGCGTGGAGATGAAGGACCCGTCCTGCCGGCCGGCCATCGGCAATCAGGTGGAGGATATGGAGCAGTATGACACGGTCTTTGTGGGCTTTCCCATCTGGTGGTACGTAGCTCCTGCCATTATCAACACATTCCTGGAAAGCTATGACTTCTCAGGAAAGACAGTGGTTCCCTTTGCAACTTCCGGCGGCAGCGGCATGGGTGACACGGAGCGGATATTAAAGGGCTGCTGTTCCCGGGATACCCGCTGGAAACCGGGCAGACGGTTCGGCAGTGTGAAGGCCGCCGACCTTAAAGCATGGGTGGATGGCCTTGGATGATAGGAGGAAGTACAGAGATGGCATATTTAGGTGAGGAAATAAAGAAGCTGGGTTTTGGCCTGATGAGGCTGCCGCAAAAAGACGGCGTGATTGACATAGAACAGACGAAACAGATGACAGATTTGTTTCTGGAGGCGGGATTTACCTATTTTGATACGGCATGGGCTTATGCTGGCAGTGAGGATGCCATCCGCCAGGCATTGGTAGAACGGTATCCCCGCAGCCGGTTTCAGCTGGCCACTAAGAACGCTGCATGGATTAACTGTAAGAGCAGGGAGGAAGCAGCTGCACAGTTTGACACTTCCTTAAAGCAGACAGGAGCCGGATATTTTGATTTTTACCTGCTGCATAATCTGGGGGAGAGCCGGACACGCTTTTTTGATGATTATGATATGTGGGGGTTTGTACAGGAGAAAAAGGCCCAGGGGCTGATTAAGCATGTGGGATTTTCATTCCACTCAACACCTGAGGAACTGGATGAACTGTTGACCAGACATCCGGAAATGGAATTTGTCCAGCTTCAAATCAATTATGCTGACTGGGATTATCCGGCCGTGCAGTCCGGACGATGCTATGAGGTGGCCAGAAAACACGGAAAACCGGTGGTAATCATGGAGCCTGTAAAAGGCGGTATGCTGGCCAACCCGCCGGAGTCTGTCCTGAACATTTTGAAGGAGGCGGAGCCGGAGCGGTCGGCTGCGTCCTGGGCCATCCGTTTTGCAGCCGGTCTGGAAGGCGTTATTACCGTGCTCTCCGGCATGAGCAGCCTGGAGCAGATGGAGGATAATCTTTCCAGCATGAAGGATTTTAAGGGCCTGACCCCGCAGGAGCAGAAAACACTGGATGCTGCACAGAGGGAGATTAACCGGATACCTCTGATTCCATGCACTGCCTGCAATTACTGCGCAAAGGTATGTCCCAATAACATTGGCATATCCGGTTCATTTACAGCCATGAATTATCTGACCCTTTATAAGGATAAGGCGGCAGCCGCCCACCAGGAGGACTGGCTGGTGGGAGGGCATGGAAAAAAGAAAGCCTCAGAATGTATCAAGTGCGGCAAGTGTGAACAGGTCTGCCCCCAGCATATTGCCATTCGGGAAGAACTGGCAAGGACAGCGCAGGCACTGTAACTGTTTGGGGGACCGCTGTTTCCGGGCAGGCATTTCCCGCAGGTACATGGCTGCTACAGACGGAGCACGCCGATTCCCACCAGACCGGGGCCGGTGTGCACAGCCAGGGAAGCTGTGATGGCTTTTTCCATAATCAGGCGTCCTTCCGGTATGCCGGCAATCAGCCGGGGCTTCAGTTCATGGGCCGCTTCCTGCCCCTGGCCGTTCAGCAAAGCGGTCAGGCAGGGACGGCCGCCAGCAAAGGAACCGGCCTCGGCCAGCAGTCTGGAGAGTCCCTGCTTTGCGCCGCGTATCTTCGCCGCAGTGTAATATACCCCGTCGTCATTGCAGGAGATGATGGGCTTAATGTTCAGAATGCTGCCTACCACAGAGGTAACCAGACCAATCCGTCCGCCTTTGCGCAGATAGGTCAGCGTATCCATGTAATAAAACACCTTGGAATCCTTGACTTTTTCCGGAAGTATTTCTTTCAGTTCTTCAAAGCTTTTTCCCTCTTCCAACTGCATCCCGGCCCATACAGCCAGGATACCGGCCCCGAAGGATATGCTTCTGGTGTCCAGCACAAAGGAAGTCAGGTCCTTTTCATCCCCCAGAACACTGCCGACCGTATTATATGTACCGCTTAAGCCGCTGGAAATACAGAATGCCAGCACATGGGTATAACCCCCTGCCTTGATTTCTTCAACCATATCTTTCACATCCTGGGGACTGGGTGTTGAAGTGGCGGGAATTTCTCCCGGAAAACGCTGATAAATGGTTTCGGGCAGGATGTCCACCCCGTCAATATAATCCCTTTCCGGATAAATGATATGAAGGGGCATCACCTTCATGTGGAATCTCTGGACTATCTCATGGGATACGTCGCAGCCAGAATCAATTAAAATCGCAGTTTTCATACAACACCTCCATATGTAGTATTCGATACTATATATAAAAGTATCTCATAACACAATGCCTGTGTCAACATGAAATTTGCCTGCTGCCGGAACTATTATTAAAATTTCAGTCCGTATTTCTGCAATTTCCGCACAGCCGTTGCCTGGCTTATTCCCAGTAATTTTCCAAGGCTGTAAGTGGAATCGCACTGCTGCATGGAACTGCAAAGCAGCCTCTTTTCAAACAGGTCCAGGATGGCAGGCAGTTCCTGCTGTCCTATCAGGGAACTGTAATCGTCAGCAGGAAAAGCATTTCCAGGTGCGAATTCCGGCAGCAGCAGCAAATCCTTTTCTGTAATCCGGATTCCGTCTGAGAGAATGCAGAGCTTTTCCAGGATGTTTTTCAGTTCCCGTATGTTTCCGTTCCAGGTATGGCGTTTAAGGCGTTCAATGGCCTCAGGGCTGATAGCTGTCTGTGTTCCCGCTGATTTGTTTATGCTGCACAGCACATTTTGGACCAGGAAAGGGATATCGTCCCGGCGTTCCCTCAATGGGGGGATGGTGACCGACATTACGTTCAGCCGGTAATACAGGTCCTCCCGGAACCTGCCTTCCCTGACCAGCTCGGGAAGATTTCTGCTGGTGGCTGCGATGAGCCTGAAATCACTGCTGACGGACCGGCTGCTGCCCATGGGAGTGTAATTCTTGTCATCAATGGCGTGAAGCAGCTTTCCCTGGAGATGGTATGGGAACTCGTCGATTTCGTCTAAGAACAGGGTGCTCTTATCCGCCAGGGCAAACAGGCCTGTCCGGCCGGACTCTCTGCTGTCTGCCGGGCCCTTTTCGCAGCCAAAGAGCTCTGCTTCTATCAAATCGCCGGAAACAGCGCCGCAATTAAGCCGGACCAGATTGTGATTGCGTCTGCTGCTTATCTCATGGATAAGCGTTGCTATCACATCCTTGCCAACGCCGGTCTCTCCGAACAGCAGGACATGGGCATCGGTCTGCGATATCCGTGTCACCTGCCGGATGACCTTGCACATGCTCTCGGACTCGGCAACAATCTTATTGGACTTTAAGGTCAGGTCCGTCAGCTTGTGGGTGATGTTGGTGCAATTCTGCCGGCTTAAATTGTCGGCCGAGATTCTGACATCCATCATGTCGGCTATCTCCCTGGAGTTGATAACAACCCTGCGCACATCGCCGTTTTTGTCAAATATGGGGCTTGCAATGACCAGGATTTTCTGGCCGATTTTTGTTGTCTGGATATCCCGGAGCCGGTGTTTCATCTGAATGACCTTTTCGCTGAGGTCCGAGGAGATGAAGCCGTTGGCCTTCATCTGGGCGGATGTCCGTCCCAGCATGTCCTCTCGTTTCAGCCCGTAGATGCGCTCGCAGGCTTTGTTTACGAATACGCACAGCCCTGTGCTGTCCGTGACGTAAATCTCGTCGTAGGAATGATTGGCTATTTCCAGCAGCTCCCTGTATTTGGCTTTTACCTCGGCCAGTGATTTCTTGCTTGCGTACAGGTCCGACATGTTAAAAAGGAACAAGGCAATTTTAACAGGCTCCCCCTCCTCAAAATAGGGGTAAGCTTGAATTTCCAGGCTGATGTCATCATAGGAAGCATGGTAGGTCTGCTTGAGGTTGGAGTAATTGAATTTGGGAATCATGTCATCAATGGTGCCCATGCTGGCGATGCCTGTTTTACAGAGGATTCTTTTCGCAGCCGTATTCAGACTCATGACATTGCCATGGATATCAGAAAGAATAAAACCAAAATTAAGGTCGGCAAAAAATGATTTGCTGACTTTTTTTCTGTATGTCTCGTCGGATTGGATGTGGTTCACAAGCAGGGCTGTTTTATTGGCAATGCCGATGCAGCAGCCGTCGTCAGAGGTCACAATGATGGTCCTGCCTGCAATCAATTCCGGGTTTATGAAGCTGCAGTTTTGAGGGAGGGTCACATAATCGCTGTCACTTATGGATTCCAGCACATGGTCAAACTGCAGGCCAAAGGCAATCTCCTTATAAAGCTTGCCTGTATGGATGATTCCGCAGGGCTTTTTCCTGGCATCGCACAAAATGATGTGGCTGGCGTTCACATCGTTTTGCAGCAGGTAGTGGAGCAAATCCCGTATACTCTGGTTAAATTGAAAGATTGGAACAATGTCAATATATTTTGTATCCATACGCGTCACCTTTTGTTGTTTTGCTGAGATTTTTGTCATGTTTCCCGGATTCCGTCCAAAGTGGTTCCTTTGTGGTATTCCATTCCCAGTATACCATAGAATCCGGAAAATCAATTCAGGATAATGATTCATAATTGAATCGTTTTTACCGTTGACTGGTTCTGGGCATACGGCTAATATAGAGGACAAAGCTGAGGGGCCCTGATGCAAAGTGATACAATTATGTTTCTTATGGAGGTATTGATATGAATGACAATCGTTTGAATCTGCCCATGACAGGCATCTGTTCTTTTATGAAAAAGGAGGTTTGTGCTGATTTGGACCAGCTGGATGCGGATGTGGCAGTTCTGGGGGTGCCCTATGATATGGGAATCCAGTACCGTTCAGGTACCAACCAGGGGCCTGAATGCATCAGGGCAGGTTCAAAATTAACGGCATTTACCAATGATGACGGCGTATATGACCCTGACAGGGACGAAATGTTCCTGGACAGCCGCTGGAGGATTGTGGACTGCGGCGACGCTGATATTGTCCACGGTGATTTGGAACAAAGTTTCCGCAATATTGAAGGCTCTGTCCGGAAGATTGTGGCAAGGGGAGCCATGCCCGTGGTGATGGGAGGAGACCACTCCATCACAATTCCGGTGGTCAGGGCATTGGACAGCCTTGGTCCGGTCTGTGTGGTTCAGATTGATGCACATCTGGATTGGTGCGATGAACGGGCGGGACAGAGACTGGGGCAGGGAAGCCCCATGCGCAGGATTTCTGAGATGAAACATGTAAACGGAATGGCCCAGGTGGGAATCCGGGGCCTTGGAAGCAGCATGAAGTCCGATTTTGAGGATGCCCGGGCATACGGCAGCGTGATTATCCCGGCCCGGGATGTAAAAAAGAAGGGAATCCAGTACGCTCTCAGCCAGATACCGGAAGCGGACCGGTACTATATTACATATGACATCGATGGTACGGACCCTTCCCTGGTAACAGGCACAGGCACGCCGTCTGCGGGCGGACTGGACTATTATGAAATCAATGACCTGCTGTACGGAATTACCAAAAAAGGAGAGGTAGTGGGCTTTGACCTGGTAGAGGTGGCTCCTCAGTATGACCTGTCCGGGTATACGGGCATTTTTGCCGCCAGGATGATGATTGAATTTATGGGATATATTTTAAAATCAAAAGAGAGATAAAGAACCGGCAGACCTTTAATTGTTATGAAAGCAGAGGAATCGTATGGATGGAGTCTTAATTAATGATACACTGTTAATCTTTGCAATTATTATCGGAGTCACGGCATTTGGTATGTACGCTGAGAGAAGGTGGCGGTGGGCCGGTATTTTGTCCGGCATGGGCGTCAGTATTTTCACGGCCGTGGCCCTGGTTACCTGTCATGTGCTGCCCACTGCGTCCGGCGCATATGACGTTGTGTTTGATTATATCATGCCTCTTGCCATTCCCATGGTGCTTCTTGAGGCAAATATAAAACGAATCATCAGGGAAAGCGGGCATGCCTTTATTCTGATGAATGTCGCCTGTCTGGGCGCAGTGGTCGGCGGCATTGCAGTGGGATTTTTGTTCAGGAATAATTCCTATTTTGCAAAGGACATTGCCGGATATGTAGCCATGGAGGTGGGCGTGTGTACCGGAGGTACGGTAAACCAGGCTGCAATGGCCAAAACCTTTCATGTAAGCCAAAATGTGGTGGGAGCTGCCGCGGTTGGAAGCAATCTGGTGGCGGTAACCTTCCTGGTGGTTATTGGAATGGTACCTAATCTGAAGTTTTTCAAGAAGAATTTCAGGCATCCCTATATGGACGAGCTTGAAATCCAGGGTGCGGATTCCAGCAGGACGGCTGAGACTGAGGCAGCCAAAGAGGAAGCTGGATACACGGTGCTGGGACTGGCAAAACTGCTGGCGTTCTCCTTCGGGGTATTGGGAGTATCAACCCTGGTCTGCAGCTTCATGGGTTCCCTGGGACTTCCCACTGTATTTGACATGCTGTTCAGCAATATTTACCTGGTTACCTCCGTGCTCACCCTTGTGGTTGTCACCGCATTTCCAAAGTTTGCGGAGTCCATGCGGTTTGGGCAGGAAATCGGTTCCTTCATGCTTCTGCTGTTCATGACCGTAATGGGCACAGGGGCCAGCATCATTGAGATTATCCAGATTGCCCCTATGATTGTTGTGGCGGAAATCATCATTATTTTCTTTATCATGACCATCACCCTGGGTATCACCAAAATCTTTAAGATGAATCTGGAGGAAGCGCTGATTTCCATAAACTCAAGCTATGGCGGACCGGCCACGGCCTGCGCCTATGTGGGCAGCAAAGGGTGGCAGCGGCTTATGATACCGGCTGTGCTGATTGGTGTGTACGGATATATTATCGGCAACGCGCTCGGCATACTGGCCGGAAACATTTTCCTGTGATATGAGGTGACAATATGAACGCTGATTTTATCTGCTCGCAGATTGAAACACACAAGGAGGAAATCATAAGGTTAAGCCTGGATATATGGGGAAATCCGGAGGGGCCTTACAGGGAATTTAAGGCAAGCGCCTGGACGGCAGGATTGCTTGAAAGGCATGGATTTCAGGTGGAATTGGGGGCGGGCGGCATTAAGACCGCCATAAAAGCCCGCTGCGGCAAGGGACATCCTGTTATCGGCTTTCTGGGTGAATACGATGCGCTCCCCGGCCTGAGCCAGACCAAAAGCAGTGAGCCGGAACCAGTCCCCGGCCAGGAATACGGCCATGGCTGCGGGCACAATCTCATATGCGGGGCAAATGCAGGCGCTGTCATTGCGCTGAAAGCATGGATGGAGCAGGAGCATATTCCCGGTACCATTATATTTTACGGCTGTCCGGCGGAGGAGGTCCTTACGGGAAAGCCTTTTATGGCAAGGGCCGGCCTGTTTGATGAACTGGATGCAGCCCTGGCCTTCCATCCCATGGAATGCAATATGACAACCTATGGAAATATGACGGCGGCCAATATGGCAAAGTTCCATTTTAAGGGAAAAACCGCCCATGCTTCCGCAGACCCTTACAACGGACGCTCCGCCCTGGACGCAGTTGAGCTTATGGACATCGGAGCCAATTATCTCAGGGAACATATAAAGCCTGACGCCAGAATCCATTATACGATTACCGAAAGCGGCACTGTGCCTAATATTGTCCCTGACAAGGCATGTGTGTGGTATTTTGTGAGGGCTGCCATGAGGGAGGATGCGGAGGATGTCTACAGAAGACTTGTGGATGTGGCAAAAGGCGCTGCCCTGATGACTGGTACAGAGCTTGAGACAGAGTTTTTAGGGGGATGTTATGAGACCTTAAACAATAAGGTGCTGGAGGATTTGGTACACAAGGCCATGGAGGATATTCCGCAGGAACCCTGGACACAGGAGGAAATAGAGTACGCATCAGCCCTGAACCGATTCTATGAGAAGAATAAATCAGCTATCTTGGACCAACATGATTTGCCGGATAACATGGAAATCCATGAGGGGGTGCTTCCCATGCTTGCAACAGGGGACTGCAGCTCATCGGATGTTGGGGATGTGGCCCATATAGTACCCACGGCATTTTTCACAACGGCCTGCAGCAACATAGGCGCACCCGGCCACAGCTGGCAGATTACAGCCTGTTCCGCCCACAGCATTGGCCTGAAGGGAATGCTGTACGGAGCTAAAATACTGGCAAAAGCCGCCCAGGATTTGCTGACGGAGCCTGAAATACTGGAACGGGCAAATGCGGAATTCAAAAAAAGAATCAGGGGAAAGACATATCAATGTCCGTTACCGGAAAGCATGGATATACCTGAATAAGTAAGAAAAACAGGGCCATACAGTTGCAGGAAGGATACCTGCTGCCATATGGCCCTGTTTTTGTATGCCGATAAAAATACAGAGGATATGCATGAGGGATACAGCGGATGCTTCAGTCATGGATATAGATAAAAACAATTTCGGATAAAAGAACATAAATATAAGCTATTTGTGGTAATTTTTCCAAATGATATAATGTATAGGGTAAATATACATATGATACAGACAGGAGGAAAACAGGTCCAGGCGCCGGAGAGGTGCAGAAGAAGATGTCACTAATATACGGTAAGATAGAGATATTAGAGTATAATGAGAAACTTGTCCTGGTAAAGGCTATATAGAAAGGGATTGGAATGGAGAAGATTTTAAAAGCGGATTTGACCACTGAAAGAATAGAAGTCCTGGACTATGAGCCAACGTCGTGGGGCTGTTATGGGCGGGGGCTGGCCCTTAAACTGGTGGCTTCCAACGTACCCTATTATGCAGGGCGCTATTCGCCGGAAAATGCAATTGCCCTGGTTCCGGGCATACTGACCGGATGTAAGGTTGCCAGCTGCTGCAGAGTAACCATTGCCTCCAAAAGAGGAAAAGGAGAAGGCCTGCAGGTCTGTAATGTTTCAGGGAACCTTCCCCAGAAGATGGCATCCCTGTCAGTTGCAGGACTGTTGATTTACGGGAAATCCACTGAGAAAAATGCTGTCCTGCATATAAGAGAAGATTCGGCTGAAATAATCCATATGCCGGAATTGGAGGGAAAAGAAACAGGACTTATAGTAAAAGGATTAAAGGATAGATTTGGAGCAGACGCGGCCATATTGGGAGTCGGGAAAGCGGCGGATATGCAGCTATCCTTAAGCACCTTTTTCTGCACTTACCCGGACGGAGAACCGGAATACCACTGTCCCCGGAATGGGTTTGGAGATATACCGGGAAGCAAGGGGCTAAGGGCGGTAGTGATTACCGGAAACAGCTATTTTGGGCGTGAATGCCGGGATAAGGACCGTTTCTTTGATGCCGGAAAAAAGCTGGCACGCATTATCCTGGAAAGCGAGGTGTGCGGCCAGGCCCTGCCGGCCTACGGCTCTATCACCCTGCTGGAACTCCTGAAGGATAAAGAAAAGAGAACAGATTTCCTGAAAAGGGACAGTCAGAAGCTTTACGGCAGGACGCAGGAACCTTCCGTAAGAAAATCAACGGCAGGGAAGCCGGAGGAGGGGCGGAGAAAAGCCCGAAGGATTAACTACTGCTGTGCCCCCATGTGCGTGGTGGGGTGTTTAAACCGGCATATGTCCAATGACGGAGAGGCATATATTTCTCCTGAGCAGAGCGAAGTCATGGCGGCTTTAAAAAGAGGCTTTGATATTGATGATATGGCCTTTACAAAGCAGGTACAGAAAAGAGCCATGGACCTGGGCATAACAGGTACAGAGTTCGTTACTGCCGCTAAGATGTATCTCAGTGCAGAGGGGAAAAGGCAGGACGGAGAGCATATTCTTGACTTGCTGGAGGAGATTGACCAGGGAACACTGACCGGAAGGATTGTGGCATCCAGAACAGAGGGTATCTTAAGATTGTACCCGGATAGAGAGGACCTGATTCCCCTGCTGGACCGGAAGGCAGTTGATGATGAAATTAAGTTTGACCTCCGCTTGGAAAAGATAGATGAACGCTACCAGACGGTACCGGATATAGAGTATCTGTACGACCAGATATTTGTTCTGGAAAATCTGGGATTCTGTATTTTCACTTCGTTTGCATTGTTAAACAACAGGGAGGCAATGGAGCTGATGGCTGAATTATTTACATACAGAACAGGTGTGAAAGCGGACTTTATTCAGCTTATGGAGTATGCCAAAATCTGTCGGGAAAAAGAAAAAAAATTTGAGGAGGATAATTCTATCCGGAATATGAGTGCCAATATACCTCCCTTTACAAAAGTACTCTACCGCTACTTTGAAAAATAGCGCTGTTGCACAGGAAAATAGCGCTGCAGCATTGAAAAATGGGCGGCCTCCCGGACCGCGTCCAACCGCTGGAATCAATTTACATATTGCCACCCCCCTGATAAGCTGTATAATTGAATGAAGATTGAAATGATTCATACAGCGAAAGAACAAGAGGAAACATGAACAGAAATCGGAGGATACACAAGACAGATTCCCATTCCGGCGTACGTATATTCTGGGGCTGGGCAGCCGTTCTCACCACCATTATTTACATAAGCTGGAGAGTCTTCTTCACGCTGCCGGATTACAGGACATACGGCTGGCTGGCAGCGGTTTTAGGCGTTATACTGGCTGCAGCGGAATGTTCTGCCATGCTGGAGGGAACAGAGCATTTCATACGGCTCCAGCGAAAGGTGATTCCCGAAAAACCGGAGGTTCCCAGGGAATGGTATCCGGAGGTGGATGTGCTGATTGCCACCCATAACGAGGATGCGGAGCTGCTGTTTAAAACAGTGAACGGCTGTATCCATATGGATTACCCGGATAAGACAAAGGTACATATTTATCTGTGTGACGACAGCGGCCGTCCGGAGGTGGCAAGACTGGCAGCAGAGATGGGAGTAGGTTACTGTGCCATGAAGGAAAACCGGCATGCCAAGGCAGGGAACCTGAACAATGCCATGTCCATGACGGATTCCCCATGGGTTGTGACCCTGGATGCGGACATGATTCCCATGCAAAACTTCCTGACTGAGGTGGTTCCCTACACGTTTCTGCCTGTGATGAAGAAGCTTGAGGACGGAACCTGGGCAAAACGGACAGCCGGTGAAATGGACGGGTCCTTCCGGATAGGCTTTATCCAGACGCCCCAGAGTTTTTATAACCCGGACTTATTCCAGTTTAACTTTTTCAGTGAAAAGAGGATTCCCAATGAGCAGGATTTCTTTTTTAAGGAAGTCAACGTAGGGCGGAATAAAGCCAATGCCCCCATATATGCCGGTTCCAATACGCTGCTTTCAAGGCAGGCCCTCAACGAGGCAGGAGGCTTTGCAACAGGAACGGTTACAGAGGATTTTGAGACAGGCCTGCGGATACAGTCAAAGGGATATACCTGTTACGCCATAGACAAAATCCTGGCCCACGGACTTGCTGCAACGGATGTGGGAAGCCTGGTCAGACAGCGAATCCGCTGGGGACGGGGCTGCATCCATTCCCTCAGAAGGGTGCATATCTTATGGAACCCAGGATTTAAATTTAATACAAAATGCAGCTACCTGTCCTGCCTCATGTACTGGTGGACCTTTTTACGGCGGTTTGTATATATTTCAGCTCCCATTCTGGCAGTTCTGTCAGGTGTTCCTGTGGTGGTCTGCAGCCTGGAGGGTTTCCTCTTTATCTGGCTTCCTGCATATCTGCTCTATAATCAGGCGCTAAAGGTTGTCTCCGGCAGGATAAGGTCCCGGCGCTGGAGCAACATCATAGATACCACCATGTTTCCCTATCTCATTGTTCCCATTGTTCTGGAGACTTTATACTTTAAGCAGAGAACATTTCATGTGACGGATAAAAGGCGGGTCCGGGGAAGAAATTCCAGCTGGAAACTGGCCATACCCCATATGTTATTTTTATTGTTTGATTTGGCAGCCCTGTTTTTGTGCCTGAGGCATGTATTCCTGAATGGCTTTTTCGGAAGCGTCATTCTGGCCTTTTGGCTGGCTGCCAATGGCCTGGACCTTGTAATGGCCGTATTTTTCATGACAGGGCGGAAAAATCTGCGGACCAATGACCGTTTCGATGTTCAGATGCCGGCAGAGATTACATATCTGGGGAGAGAGAGTCATGGGGTGACTGAAAACATTTCAGAAACAGGGCTTTCCGTCATTACAAAAGAGCCTGTCTATGTGCCGTATGAAAAGGAACAAGCAGTGGTTCACCTGAAATCACGGAAATATGAGGCGTGGATAAAGTGCAGGGCAGTTCATGTCCGCAGAGTGGGGAATGGCTGGCTCTACGGCCTGCAAATCATGTCGTTGGAAGGGGAAAACAAGAAGCAGTATTACCAGATGCTCTATGACCGCCACCATGGGCTTGCGGAACAGATTCACAAATCAGCGGGATTATACAGGGATATATGGCTGAACATCCGGAAACGATTCAGGGGAAATACGGTATCCGGGCAGAAACTGCCGGGCATAAGCCTGGATGTGGAGCTGGAAACCCTGGAAATGGGAAGGGTCAGGGCGGTTGCCTGGGATTTTGAATCCATTACCCTGGAAGGGACAGGAGGGAAGGAGAGGCTGACCCTGGTGGCTCCGGAACAGGGGATGATGGTCCGCTGCGTGCTTGCCGGTCCGGAGAGAGGGCGGTACCGGATTGAGAATCAGAGAGAGCTGCTGTTAAGCGAGTCATTTGGGGGATTATTCTGCCGGGATGCTTCAAGGGATATTGCCATGGAAGGAAGATAAGGATATAATATCAGCAGTCAGTACAAGAGAGGTAAGATATAAGGTGGATGAGAAAGCAGACAGCAGGAAAAAATTGTCGGAAGCAATCGAATATCTGTTGGGCAGAAAGAGTCTGGATGATATTCCGGTAAGCGAAATCGTGGAGAAAGCAGGCATATCAAGGCGGACCTTTTACCGCCATTTCTGTGACAAGTACGAGCTGGTGAACTGGTATTACGATGAATTTTATGAAGAAAGCTTCGGCAGCATTGTGATGGGAGCCGGTCTGGAGGAGGCATTGGTCCAGTGCCTGCGGATTTACTGGCAAAAGAGGAATGTCCTGAAGCATGCATATGAGAGCCGGGATATCAATGGCCTGAAGAACCATGATATCCAGATTACCAGAAGGATTTATGAGACATTCCTGAAGCAGAGGGGCGCGGATATCCGGTCTGAAATCATGTGGTTTTCCATTGAAATGGCTGTGAGGGGCGGAAGCGACATGGTGATTCAGTGGATGCTTGGAAATATTGAACTTCCGGCTGAGAAAATGGCGCGCCTGATTTGTGAGACGCTGCCCGAGGCAATTAAAAAGTACCAGATGCAGCCTGTCACACATGTGTAAATCTGTGACTTCCCTTTTGACATGTCTCCTGCTATACTGCACATGTAATAAAGAATGCCATGAAGGAGACCAGTAGTACAGAGGTTTTTCTCACAGAGAGCGTCCGGTTGGTGGAAGGACGCAGGAAACACTGTATGAATACGCTCCGGAGCAGCAGCCTGAAATGGTCAGAGTGTGTCTGAATATTGTTGTTTGCCGCACTCAGGTAGGGTTTGACGGGAACGCCCGATACAGCGTGAGAGTGTTGACTGACACTCGATGAGGAATGTTCTGTGAAGGATGTTCAAGTACAGAGGTGGTACCGCATAACCTGCCCTCTGCAGCAAGCTGCTGCAGGGGCTTTTTTTGTCTGAAAAGGAGGAAGACATGGGAATTTACGAAGAATTGGAAGCAAGGGGACTGATTGCCCAGGTAACGGATGAAGCAGAGATTAGGGAGCTGGTGAACGGGGGAAAGGCAAAGTTTTATATCGGCTTTGACCCAACGGCGGATTCCCTTCATGTGGGGCATTTCATGGCCCTGTGCCTGATGAAGAGACTGCAGATGGCGGGAAACCGTCCCGTGGTCCTGCTGGGAGGAGGAACAGGATACATCGGGGACCCCTCGGGCCGCACGGACATGCGCTCCATGATGGGACCGGATGTGATTCGCCATAACTGCCAATGCTTTAAGCGGCAGATGGAACGCTTTATTGATTTTGACGGGGAAAACGGAGCCATTGTCGTGAACAATGCGGACTGGCTTCTGAATCTGAACTATATTGAACTTCTCAGGGATGTGGGCGCCTGCTTTTCCGTGAACAATATGCTCCGCGCAGAGTGTTATAAGCAGAGGATGGAAAAAGGGCTGTCCTTCCTGGAATTCAACTACATGATTATGCAGTCCTATGATTTTTACCATCTGTACAAGGAGCTTGGCTGCAACATGCAGTTTGGCGGGGACGACCAGTGGTCCAATATGCTGGGCGGAACAGAGCTGATTCGAAGGAAACTGGGGAAAGACGCTTATGCCATGACCATTACCCTTCTCATGAACTCGGAAGGAAATAAGATGGGTAAGACTGCAAGGGGAGCCGTGTGGCTGGACCCGCAGAAGACATCGCCCTTTGAGTTCTACCAGTACTGGAGAAATATTGCAGATGCGGACGTGATGAAATGCATCCGCATGCTTACCTTCATCCCGGTGGAAGAGATTGATGCCATGGACAGCTGGCAGGGAGCCCAGTTAAACAGGGCAAAAGAAATCCTGGCCTATGACCTGACTGCGCTGGTGCACGGGGAGGAGGAGGCCCGCAAGGCAAAGGAAACCTCCGTTTCCCTGTTTGCAGGGTCCATGGATGATGATAATATGCCGTTTACAGAGGTTGGGGAAGAAAACCTTATACAGGACAGCATAGGTATCATGGACCTCCTTGTGCTGTGCGGTCTGGCAGCATCCAAAAGCGAGGCCAGAAGGCTGATTGCACAGGGAGGAATCCAGGTCAGCCAGAAACGGGTGGAGACCATTGACTTTGCCGTGAGCCGGTGTATGCTGGAGGATGGAATCATCCTTCAAAAAGGGAAAAAGGTGTTTAGAAAAGCGGGCATGAAGAAATAGTTCATATATGCCTGGGGGCGCTGCGGATGAAAGGTTCATTTTGCAGCGCCTTTAGAGGGTGTTTGAAGCATTGCAGGGTGCGTTCTTACATGGGTTTCAGGTTTTTCTCCAGACGTTCCACCATCCAGGCAAAGCGCCTGGCGCGCCCTGCGTCCGTCCTGGCATCATAATAAGCCCTTGTATAGGTTTTTTGCACAGAGGGAGACATTCCCTGAAAATTCAGATATGCCTGTTCATGTTCTTTTAAAAGACCGGCCACTGCCTGGATTTGTTCCGCTGTGACAGCCGGGGGGCCGGAAGTCTTGTCCCACTGGCCGTTTTGTCTGGCCTCCCGGATTTTCTCTCTTCCGAAATCAGTCATCAGTCTGCGTTTTTCCAGGCCTTCAGCCAGGGTCTTGTTCTTTTCGGACCACTTTCTTTGACTTTTCAAACTGCAGCCAGACGCCGCCGCTGTCCGTGCAGTGATTCTCCAGCCAGATGCGGAACTCGCCGCGTGTCTTAAAATGCAGGGGCTCGCTCATACTATTTTCTCCGTTCTGTGTGCGGGGTTTATCTGTATGAGAAAATTATAGCATGGGACAGGGCAAATGACAGGATTTGTTTGCGGATTCTATCATGTGATTTATATACTATGTTTTTATGGGTTTGTCTGCTATAATATTCAAAAATGCCGACGGTTCTGGTATTGATTCAGGAGGGGATTTTCATGAAACATAGAAGAGTAACAGCATTGACGGCTATTTTGGTTTCCGCCGTGGTGTCCGTATGTGCCTGCGCATGGACGGCAGGGGATGATGCAAATGTCTGCACAAAGGTGTCTGAACAGGGAAAGAATGAATCATCAAAACCAGTCTCCCAGGCCGGAACGGAAACACAGACCGAATCAAGCCAGGCTGCTCCCAATATGCAGTCAGCACCCATTCTAAAGGGAGAAGCCCGGTCTGCGGCAGCAGAAGCCCATGGCCTTCTGGAACAGGCATCGCCTGAAACCAGCGCCATGACCCTGTTTATATACGATGGGAAGTCTGTGCGGCTGTCCTATATGTTTGACAGCAAAAAGGAACAGGGAATACTGGATGCTCTGAGCGCTGTAAAGGCAGAACCAGTGGATGGCTGGACCGCAAAGGACGCATCCCTGCCTGTGTACGGAATTGAGATTGGCAGGCAGGATGGAATGAGTATTTTTGCCGCGTGGACCAATGGGAGATGGATTGCCCAGGACGGGTCTGTATATAAATTCGATTATGATTTTGAAGGTCTGGCGCACAGGAAGGAATGGGAGAGCGCAGGGGAACTGCCCTCTTTTACAAATTTTCCGTGCGCCCGGATATTCACCCAGGAAAAAGATAAGTGGAATACCCGGTTTCTGGTTCCGGCTGCTCCTTTAAACCCACCGGATGGCATTTCCATGACGCTGGATTCCTGGGATAAGGATATGGCGGAGGTGACTATTACCAATGAGAGCGGCGGGGAATGGAGCTGCGGCGAATTTTACGAGTTACAGGTTCAGATTGACGGCACATGGTATGAGATTCCGGCCATGCCAGGCAACTGGGGCTTTAACTGCGTGGGCTTTTATGTGCCGGACGGCGGCGGGCAGAGTATGCTCAATCATCTGGAAATGTATGGGGAACTGCCCCCGGGAAAATACCGCCTGGTTATGAAGGAGCTGTCGGTAGAGCATGTCATACCACCAGTTGGTTTACCATAAGAACACAGCGCTCTAAAAGCACAATGCTGGAGGCAGGGGACAGGAATTCCTGGGTGGTGAGCATGGATTTTTGCTGCTGTTTCAGCTCGTCGTGGCGGAAATTCCGGCGGTATTCCTTGGGGGAACAGCCATACTGCCGCCTGAAGCCGCTGTTAAAATATTTGGAATCAGAAAAACCGCAGGACATACATATGTCCAGCAATGGGAAGTCCGTCAGCAGTAAAAGCTGGCGGGCTTTTTCGCACCGGATTTTGGCCAGGTATTCCTGAAAGGGGATTCCCAGGTAATCTTTAAAAAAGTGGGACAGGTAGGTAAGACTTAAATCCTCCTTCAGGGCAAGGTCGGACAGGAGAAGCTTTTCCGAATAATGTTCGTCAATATAGTGGGTGATTTTGCGCATGCGGGAAGCCTTGCTCTGGGAGGCGCTTTTTTCCTTATCAGACAAAAGCCTGTTGGGAAGAGCTTCCAGCAGGCCGGCAAAGAGCAGGTTCAAGAGCCCAGCGCATTTTAATTCAAATTTGTCGGTTTTTTTCAGGTAAAGGCAGGCAAGCTCTATCATCATGTCGTACAGCTTTTTGTGGACATCCATTCCATCCTTTTGGAGAATCAGGGAGGTGAATTCCAGATTGGCAATCTGGGGGTAATAGGAGGAAAAAAAGGACGGGTGTACCTGCAATGAAACTAAGAGGGCAGGTGAATCGGCCTTCAGTTCATGGCTCTGAAATGGGTTCACAATAAAGAAATCCCCTGGTTTCAGGCTGCGGTTCTCATTCTGGGCCTGAAGGCTCAGACTGCCCTCCAGCAGAAGGCAGAGCTCAAAATCCTTGTGGATATGGGGTGTGCGGTAAAGCATGTTGACGAGAAACAGTTTAAAGTTCATTTGGCTGTGCGATATGATTTCAAATTCCTGGTTCATTGAATCCTTACCCCCTTTCCCACAGTATACGTCCTTCCGGCTGTACTTGTAAAGTAAAAAGCAAACTTGTCATGGTTTGAACCGTAAATTTGTTTGGGATTCCAGGCTGGAAACTTGCTATAGTATGAGTATGATACACAGACAACCAATGAATCAGGAGGGTAAGGATATGACAAAATTCAAGTTTTCCGTGGGGCCATGGAATGTGCATTCAGGAGCGGATTCCTACGGGCCGGCTACCAGAAATGAAATTGATTTTGAAGAGAAAATCAGGAAATTCGCGGAGCTGGGTTTTTCCGCCGTCCAGTTCCATGATGACGACGCAGTGCCGGATATTAATGATTATACAGAGGAAGAGATAAAGGAAAAGGCCAGGGAACTAAAAAAAATGCTGGACAAATACGGGCTGGCGGCTGAGTTTGTGGCTCCCAGGCTCTGGATGGACGGACGCACCGCGGACGGCGGATTTATGAGCACCTCACAGGAGGACAGGGAATACGCCATGTGGAGGGCTTACCGCTCCATCGACATTGCAAAGGAGCTGGGCTGCAATATGGTGGTGCTGTGGCTGGCAAGGGAGGGAACCCTTTGCGCGGAGTCCAAATCCCCTGTGTGGGCCACAAAGATGCTGATTCAGGCCATCAACAAAATGCTGGAATATGATTCGGATATCCGGATATGCATTGAGCCAAAGCCAAACGAGCCCATTGACAGAAGCATCTGCGGGACCATGGGCCATGTACTGGCTGTGTCGGCAGCCACCATTGACCCCGGAAGGGTGGGCGGAAACCTGGAGAGCGCCCATGCCATTCTGGCCGGCCTTGACCCGGCCCATGAAATCGGATTTGCCATGGCAATGGGAAAACTGATGACCGTGCATCTCAATGACCAGAACGGAATCAAGTATGACCAGGACAAGGCTTTCGGCGTGGAAAACCTGCGGGCTGCCTTTAACCAGGTCAAGGTACTGAAGGAAAATGGCTATGGTGAGAACGGGGAATACGTGGGCCTGGATGTAAAGGCCATGAGGACCACCAGGGATGAGGACAGCTATAAGCATCTGGAGAACAGCCTGAATATATTCAGGGCATTGGAAGAAAAGGTGGACCGGTTTGACTATGAATACCAGAAGGAATGTGTGAAAAACCGGGATTTTGAGGGACTTGAAATGTATGTGATGAATCTTCTCATGGGCCTTGCATAAGGAATATGCGAAGGACAGGTACGAAGAATGGCAACAAGCGCCAAAAGGGGAAAGAATGGTGGCAGACAAGAGAGCAGTGGCAGAAAAGCGTGCAGTGGCAGACAAGAGAGCAGTGGCAGCAGGACATATTTGTATTGATATCACTCCCCTGTTTCCAAAGGGGAGCGCAGGAGAGGCGGGAAAAATTCTGGCGCCCGGCAGTCTGGTGCAGATGGATGGGGTGGATATCCATCCCGGCGGGGCAGTGGCAAATACCGGCCTGGCCATGAAACGGCTGGGGGTGGATGTGCGCCTGATGGGAAAGATAGGAAAGGATGAGCTGGGAACCCTTATCCTTAAGTGTCTGGAGGGACATGGGGCCGCAGAGGGAATGATTCTGTCGGACCAGGAAAAGACTTCGTATTCCGTTGTGCTGGCCATGCCGGGAATTGACCGTATTTTCCTGCATGACCCAGGCGCCAATGTGACATTTTCCGGCAGCGACCTGGACTTTGAGGCAATCAAAGAGGCGCACCTGTTCCATTTCGGATATCCGACCCTGATGCGGCACATGTACCAGAACCAGGGAGAAGAAATGGCCCGGATGTTCAGGCGGATAAAAGAGGGGGGAACCGCCATATCCCTGGACATGGCAGCCATTGACCCGTCCTCGGAAGCAGCCGGGGCGGACTGGAAAGGGATTTTGGAAAAGGCGCTGCCCTATGTGGATTTCTTTGTGCCAAGTGCAGAGGAGCTGTGCTTTATGCTGGACCGGGAACGCTACCGGGAATGGACCAAACGGGCGGAGGGCAGGGATATCACAGAGGTAATCCAGGTCAAGGATGTGAAGCCCCTGGGGCAGATGGTCCTGGATATGGGGGCCGGGGCTGTATTGATTAAATGCGGCGCTCCGGGCATCTATTACCGCACGGCCTCCGGAAACCGGATAGAAGACCTGTGCAGGAAGCTGAATCTTTCCATGGAATCCTGGAAGGACAAGGAGGGCTTTGAGCCAGGCTTTGAACCGGATACAGTGGTATCCGGTACTGGTGCAGGGGATACCAGCATTGCGGCGTTCCTGGCCTCAGTCCTGAGGGAAGCGGACCTTAAAGAGGCCGTGGAGATGGCGGCTGCGGCAGGCGCTTGCTGCGTGGCTGCTTACGACGCCCTCAGCGGCTTAAAGTCCCTGGAGGAAATGAAGGAGAGAATCAGGCGGGGATGGAGAAAAGGGGCATACAGACCATGATGAGACAGAGCTGAAAAATGGCAGAACCAACCATGAAAGGAGAAGAGAGATGGCAAAGACACTGACATACGGTATGGTAGGCGGGGGTCCGGATGCATTTATCGGCGATGCCCACCGCCGGGCAATCGGGCTGGATGGAACGGCAGTCATTGGGGCAGGGGTATTTTCAAGAAACCGGGAGAAATCCTTACAGATGGCGGAAGAACTCGGCGTTTCCCCGGAACGGTGCTATGAGGATTACCGGGCAATGGCCAGGGCCGAGGGAGAGCGGGAGGACGGGATTGACTTTGTGGTGGTGGTCACGCCCAACCAGTCCCATTATGAAATCTGCCGGGCCTTTTTGGAGGCGGGAATCCACGTGGCCTGCGATAAACCGGTGACAACCACATACGGACAGGCAAAGGAACTGGAAACCCTGGCAGAGGAAATGGGCCTTTTGTTTATGGTGACTTATACCTATATGGGCCATGTGACCGCAAAATACGCCAGGGAGCTGGTGGCTTCCGGCGCCATCGGTAAGGTGCGCACGGTCATGGCGGAATATCCCCAGGGCTGGCTTGCATTTGAGGGTGATTTCGGAGGAAAGCAGGGAGAGTGGCGCTGCGACCCGCAGCAGTCGGGCGGGGTGAACTGCCTGGGAGATTTGGGCACCCATGTGGAGAATGCAGTGGCAGCCATGACCGGCCTTAAGATTAAGCGTCTCCTGGCTAAAATGGATGTCATTGTACCCGGCCGTGTGCTGGATGACAACGACAGTATTCTGGTGGAATATGACAATGGAGCCACCGGCATATATTGGACGTCACAGGTGGCGGTGGGGCATGACAACAGCCTGCGAATCCGTATTTACGGCAGCAAGGGCACCATCCAGTGGTTCCAGGAAACACCTGAGAAGATTACGGTCATAGATGCAGACGGCACCATCCGGGAAGTGCACCGGGGATATGGAGCCATAGGGGAAAGGGCAGGCAAATACGGAAGGCTTCCGGCCGGACATCCCGAAGGCTGGTTTGAGGCCATGGGCAATCTCTACCGCAGCTTTGCAGAATGCATCCGCGCCAAACAGGAAGGAACCTTCAGGCCGGAAATGGCGGATTATCCTGCGGTGAGCCAGGGCGCTGAAGGGCTGGCGTTTGTGGAGGCCTGCCTGGAAAGCAATAAGAATGGAAACACATGGGTGGAGTTAGAGCGTAAATAAGGAGGATATGATTATGGCAAGACCGGTAACGATTTTTACAGGACAATGGGCTGATTTGGGTTTGGAGGAAATGTGCCGGACAGCAAAAGACATGGGATATGAGGGGCTGGAGATTGCCTCCTGGGGCCAGATTGATTTACAGAAGGCAGCGGAGGACCCGGAATATGTAAGGGACCTGAAAGCCACCCTGGAAAAATACGGACTTGGATGCTGGGCCATTGGCGCCCATCTGCCGGGCCAGTGCGTGGGCGATGTGTGGGACCCGCGTCTGGACGGGTTCGCACCGGCGGAACTGGCAGGGAAACCGGATGAAATCAGGGCATGGGGCATACAGCAGTTAAAGTACGCTGCCATGGCTGCAAAGGCCATGGGAGTCGGGGTGGTGACTGGTTTTATGGGTTCCCCCATCTGGAAGATGTGGTATTCCTTCCCTCAGACCACAGAGGAAATGGTGGAGGCAGGGTTTCAGCAGATTAAGGAGCTGTGGACCCCTATTTTCGACGTGTTTGACCAGTGCGGCGTAAAGTTTGCCCTGGAGGTCCATCCAACAGAAATCGCATTTGACTATTACAGCACCCGGAAACTGCTGGAGGTGTTTGAATACCGTGAGACTCTGGGCATTAATTTTGACCCCAGCCACCTGATTTGGCAGGGAATGGATCCGGCCATGTTCCTGTATGATTTTGCCGACAGGGTGTATCACGTACATATTAAGGATGCGGCCGTAAACCTGAACGGAAGAAATGGAATCCTGGGCTCTCACATCACCTTCGGCGACCCAAGACGGGGCTGGAACTTTGTATCGCCGGGCCATGGCGACGTGGATTTTGACAAAATCATCCGGATACTGAATGTAAAGGGATATGACGGGCCTCTCTCCATTGAATGGGAGGACAGCGGCATGGACCGTATTTTCGGGGGAACAGAGGCATGTGCATTTACGAAGAAGATTAATTTTTCGCCGTCAGATATTGCCTTTGACGATGCATTAAAGACAAAGTAAGAAGGACAGGTAAGAAAAATGCTGGTAAACTTAAATGACGTATTGATTCCCGCCAGGAGGGGAAAGTACGCGGTGGGACTGTTTAACACGGTCAATCTGGAACTGGCCAGAGGTGTGATGGAGGCTGCCGAGGAACTGGACTCCCCTGTTATCATCGGAACAGCCGAGGTACTGCTGCCCTATGGGCCCCTTGAGGACCTGGCAAATCTTCTGATTCCCATGGCGGAGCGGGCGTCGGTCCCTGTGGTGGTGCATCTGGACCACGGCCTGAAGGAGGAGACATGCAGACAAGCCCTGAACCTGGGATTCAGCTCCATTATGTATGACTGTTCCACCATGGAATACGAGGCTAATATCGGACGTGTAAAAAAAATGGCGGAAACAGCCCATGCCTGCGGGGCGTCCATTGAGGCGGAGCTGGGTCATGTGGGAGATAACGGAGGAGAGGACCCATCCTTATTTTATACGGATTCGGCCCAGGCACGGGATTTCATTGAGAGAACCGGAGCAGATGCGCTGGCCATTGCCGTGGGAACGGCTCATGGCGCCTACAGGCTTCCGCCCAGGCTGGATTTTAACCGGATTGCTGAGATTGCGGAAACCATTCCAACGCCTCTGGTCCTTCACGGGGGCTCTGGTCTGTCGGATTCGGATTTCAGGACAGCGGTGGGGCGGGGAATCAGCAAGGTCAATATTTTCACGGATATCAACCAGGCCGGCGCCAGGGCAGCGGCCCTTGGCTGCAGGGAAGGAGCGGGGCTTACGGATATCATTCTGCCGGAGATAGAGGCGGTGAAACAGTCTGTGATGGAGAAGATGAGATTGTTTGGGTCTGTGGGCAGGGGGAGTGAGAGGTAAGGTTAAGAAACCAGAGAGGGATGCAGAACCGGTTACAAGGGTTTTGCATCCCCTTCTGCTATAAGAAGAAATTCCTCCATGGCCCGGCTGAAATACCGTCCGTTTTTCCAGTAAAAATACAGATTCCGCTGGCAGAGGACGTCATCCAGCTTGTAGTACACCACGCCGGGGTGGATGGGTACCTGCTTAATCAGCGTGTCGCTGATAAAGGAAATGCCCATTCCGGAACAGGTGATGTTATAGGAAGTAAGCTGCTGGTCCAGTTCAAACCGTATATCCGGGGTAATATTACGGCCGGCCAGGATTTTCATGGCCCGTTTTCGTGTATCATTATCCGGTTTGAGCATGATATAGGGTTCTTTTCCGAACGGTTCCAGGGGAACAGGCGCAATGTCCCTGTCCAGGAAGGAACCGTCATGAATCATTTCCGCCGGAATCTGGTATTGGGCCGTTTCCCTGTTTACTTCAAGGGCCTTCGGTACAGCCAGAAGCAGGTATTCCTTCCGGTAAATACGGCTGTCAAAGGCAGTCTTATCCAACTGGCAGTTGTCAATCATAAGGTCAATGCCGCCATTTTGCAGCAGGGATTTTAACTCGGATGTATTTTCTTCAATCAGTTCCACCTTTACCATGGGAAACTGCCGGGTAAAGCTGCCAATCAGCGGGGGAAGGACCCAGGATGAAAAAAGGCTGCTGCCTCCCAGGACCAGCTTCCCTGTTTTTAATCCGCCCCAGTCATTCATGAAACTGCTGAACTCATGCTCCACGGAAATGATTTGCTCCACAGAGCTGATATACCGTTTGCCGAATTCCGTGAGAGTCAGGGGCTTTGTGCTCCGGTCAAAGATGGGATAGCCTATGTGTTCTTCAATCCTTTTTACGGTGGCGCTTAAGGAGGGCTGTGATATAAACAGTTTCCTGGCAGCTTTGGAAAAGCTTTTCTCCTGATAGACCGTGTAGATATATTCCATTCCCTGAAACATGGCATCCCCCTTATTTTTCCAAAAAGTATATTACTGAAGCTATAATTAATATAGAACCATATGTATTGGATTATATTATACCGCGGCCTTATAATAACATCAACTTGATATTATATCATTTGAATAGGGGAGGTTTCATTAAAAATGGACGGAAGAAAAGATTACAGGGTGGAAATGGATTCAGTGGGGGCAAAGGATGTGCCGGAGGATGTGTACTATGGGGTACAGTCCATGCGGGCGGCTGAAAATTTCCAGATTACCGGACTGAATATGCATCCGGAAATCATCAACAGCCTTGCTTACATAAAAAAGGCAGCTGCAATCACCAACTGCGAAATCGGACTGCTGGATAAGAAAATAGCGGAGGCCATTGTGCAGGCGTGCGATGAGATACTGGAGGGCAGGTTCCATGAGGATTTTATTGTTGACCCCATTCAGGGAGGAGCGGGCACGTCCTTAAACATGAATGCCAACGAGGTGATTGCCAACCGTGCCATTGAGATACTGGGAGGGCAGAAGGGTGATTACTGCATTGTCAGCCCCAATGACCATGTGAACTGCGGACAGTCCACCAACGACGTAATTCCCACTGCCGGGAAGATGACCTCCCTGCGGCTGTTGAAGAACCTGAAGTCAGAGCTTATGCGCCTTCATAGGGAGTTTAACCATAAGGCGGAGGAATTTGACCATGTAATCAAGATGGGGCGCACCCAGATGCAGGACGCGGTGCCCATCCGTCTGGGGCAGGAATTCAAGGCCTACTCCGTGGCTGTCATGCGCGATATCCGCCGTATGGATAAGGCCATGGAGGAGATGTGTACCTTAAATATGGGCGGAACTGCTATTGGAACGGGTATCAATGCCGATGAAGCCTACCTGCGAAGAATTGTCCCCAATCTGGCGGAGGTGTCAAACATGGAGTTTGTGCAGGCATTTGACCTGATTGACGCCACCCAGAACCTGGACCCCTTTGTGGCAGTGTCAGGTGCAATCAAGGCCTGTGCAGTAACCCTGTCCAAGATTGCCAATGACCTCAGGCTGATGTCCTCCGGCCCCAAGGCGGGCTTCAATGAAATCAACCTGCCTGTAAAGCAGAATGGTTCTTCCATCATGCCGGGCAAGGTCAATCCCGTGATTCCGGAAGTGGTGAACCAGGTTGCATTTAACATCATTGGAAATGACCTGACCATCACCATGGCGGCGGAGGCCGGCCAGCTGGAACTGAATGCCTTTGAACCCATTATTTTCTACTGCATGTTCCAGTCCATTGACACCCTGGCCTATGCAGTCAGAACCTTTGTGGACAACTGTGTATCCGGCATCACGGCCAATGAGGACCGGTGCCGTTCCCTGGTGGAAAACAGCATTGGAATCATTACTGCCCTTTCTCCTCATGTGGGATATGAGAAGGCTGCGGACATTTCAAAGAAGGCTCTTCAGACAGGTACGCCTGTGAGGAGCATCATACTTCAGGAGGGCTTACTGGATGAAACCGAGCTGGACCATATCCTGGACCCGGTCCGTATGACGGAGCCTGGAATATCGGGAAAAGAGCTTCTGATGAAAAATAGCCTTGATGAGAAATAGCCGGGGAGGAATGGAGATATGGATTATGCAAAGGCTGCTTTGGAAATGCACCGGGCCAATCATGGAAAACTGGAGATAACAAGCAAGATTCCTTTGACAACAAGGGATGAGCTGAGTACTGCATATACACCGGGTGTAGCTGCCCCTTGTTTGAAAATCAAGGAGGACAAGAGGGAGGCATACACTTATACGGCAAAAGGCAATCTGGTGGCTGTGGTGACGGACGGAACCGCGGTGCTGGGACTGGGAGATATCGGTCCGGAGGCCGCTATGCCGGTCATGGAGGGGAAAGCTATCCTGTTTAAGAAATTTGGTGGCGTGGATGCGGTTCCCATCTGTCTGGATACCAAGGACACGGAAGAAATCATAGAAACAGTCAAACGGATTGCCCCTGCATTCGGAGGCATCAACCTTGAGGATATAAGCGCACCCCGCTGTTTTGAAATTGAACAGAGGCTGGAGCGGGAGTTAAATATCCCTGTTTTTCACGATGACCAGCACGGCACCGCCATTGTGGCCACGGCTGCCCTGATTAATGCCCTGAAGCTGACAGGAAAATGCATGGACAGGATTAAAGTCATTGTAAACGGGCCGGGAAGCGCCGGCACGGCCATCACGAAAATGCTGCTTCATGCCGGGGTGAAACATTTAATTGTCTGTGATGAGAACGGCGCTCTGTATCCCGGACGTGAGAAGATGGATGCACATAAAGAAAAGCTTTCCCTGCTGACCAACAGCAGCAAGGTAAAAGGGACGCTTAAAGAGGTAATTGCCGGTGCAGATGTTTTCATCGGCGTTTCGGCAGCCGGGGTGGTATCAAAGGAGATGGTCAGGTCCATGCAGGAGGACGCCATTGTTTTTGCCATGGCAAACCCTGTGCCTGAAATCATGTATGAGGAAGCAAAGGAAGCCGGCGCGCGCATCATGGCTACCGGGCGAAGCGATTGTCCAAACCAGATTAACAATGTGCTGGTATTTCCGGGACTGTTCCGGGGCGCCCTGGACTGCCGGGCCAGGGATATCACTTATGATATGAAGCTGGCAGCAGCGTATGGCATTGCGGATTTAGTCAGGGAAGAGGAACTGGGGGAAGAGTATATCATTCCGTCGGCCTTTGACGAGCGTGTGGCCAGGGCTGTGGCAGAGGCGGTGAAGAGGGCAGCCGGGGAAACAGCCGGACTGCTGGAAGAGGAGCAGGATTTAATCCAAAAATGAGACACGGAAGGGGCGGAATGTTTCCGCCCCCTTTGACTGTATTTTTTCTGAAATAATCTGTTGTTTCTGCAAAGTCCGGTACTACAAAATGCTGTCAAACTCGCTGGTTGAATAAGCTTTCCCCTCATCCCTGAGCTTTCTGGCGTTCTGCATGGCGCGGAAGCGGTTTCGGCTGATGGGATAGAAGCACACTACCAGTGCGCACAGCAGCATCAGGCCGCCGGGAATGATGGAAGCCATATTGGTAACAGCTGCCTTGGCGCTGTCCGGCTGTATGGAAAGTGATGCGTCGTAGCCGCCCAGGTCCAGAAGGATTCCAACTGCCTGGAGTGCGGTTGCCTTTCCAAGCTTGATAAAGAATGAAAAGTAGGAAATCATGACGCCGGTCAGCATCTCGCCTGTTTTAAATTCATAGACCTCGCATACGTCGTAGAGCAGGTTATAGCTCAGTACCAGGAAGCCTATGATGGCAAAGTGCGCCATACAGAACTGGATTACCTGGTCCGTAATGCTGTGGAAACCAACGAACTTGAATATTACCAGGGCAAATCCTGCAATGGCCATGAAAGTGATAAAAACCCACTTTTTATCAAACACAACAGCCAGCTTTCCGATGAGTACGGAGAGGATGACTCCCACAATGGTGCCTGCCAGATATACAACGGCGGTGTCGGCCTCAGTGGCGCCCACGACCACGATGGTATTGTAAATAACGCTGGCATTGCAGGTGTTAAATGCAAAATAGAAGAGGAAGGAGGCCACAATGACTAAAATGTAAGGCTTATATGTAAGCACCTTGCCCAGACTTTTGAAAATAGGCTCATCCTTGCTCTGGGGCGGATATTTGATTTCCCATCCCCTGGTGGCCCGCCATGTGATAAAAATGGCTGTTCCTGCTATGGCGCCCAGTGTGAGGGCTGCAAAGGTCCAGGCGCGCTCCTCGCTGATTCCCTGGCCTTTAAACAGGCTGACCAGTATCATGGGCAGGGCATTGGCGAAGAACAGGCCGCAGGTGCCGAATACCTGGCGGATGGAGGAGGCGCGGGTCTTTTCGTCGTTGTTGGTTGTCAGCTCGGAACCCAGAGACAGGTAGGGAATATTGAACAGGGTGTAAGCTGTCCAGTAAAATACAGACACAACAACAAAATATACAAACTTTAAATTGGCTGAAAAGTTTACCTTTGTAAACATCATGGTAGTCAGCAGGACCAATGGCACGGTGGATATCAGCAGGAATGGACGTCTGCGCCCGGCTTCCAGTGTACACCGGTCTGACATGGTTCCTATGATGGGGTCGCTGATGGCGTCCCACATAACTCCCAGAAAGACAATGGTGCCGGCCAGGGCAGGCCGTACGCCTGCCACATTTGTAAGAAAGAAGATAAAAAATGCTCCTACAAACTCAGTGATGACTGTGTCGCCTAAGTTTGCAATACCAAATCCCAGTTTTACCGGCATGGGCAATAATCGGTCATAGTTATCTTTGTGATCCATTCTTGATTCCTCCTCTTGTTTGCTTTTCCTGCTACTGGCCGAGAATATCCTTACTGATTGTGCCGGCTTCCATGCGTTTGCGAAGCTGTCTGTATGTAACTGCTATTTTATCAAAATCCATTACTTCATCCAGCAGGGTATTGTGGATAGGGGCGTTATGGGGAGCGCTCTTCACAGTCTCCGGTTCTTCGTAGCATTCCCTGGAAATCTCTTTCAGGATGGCTGCGAATTCATCCAGGTCATCCTTGGAAAACGACTCTGTGGGCTCCAATGTAAATGGCTCAGGCACAATCCATGGATGGTGGGACTGCCAGTAATGCTGCATGCCGAAGTCCACCAGACGTTTTGTCACATCCACGGTTCCAAATCCAGTATCTTCCTTTAAGGGCTGCCAGCTGTAACGGCACTGTTCAATTCTGCGTTTTCCCTCTGCATAGAATATCTTGACGCCCTTAATCTGTCCCACCTTCTTCATCATATACTGATTGTTGAGGACGGCGCAGACAGCTGCCTCACGCAGTCCGTCGGCTCCTAATTGGCGAATCCACATGTAGACACGGAGGATTACATTGGCATTTCCCATAAACATACGGACTTTTCCAATGCTTTCAGGACAATTGCAATCCATATAATACTGTTTGCCGTCATACTCCACGCGGGGTACGGGCAGGAATGCTTTCAGCGGTTCCCTGACACAGAGAGCTCCTACTCCGGGTCCCATGCCGCCGTGAGGGGAGGAGAAGGTTTTGTGCAGGTTGTAGTGGATTAAGTCGGCCCCGATTTCCTTTGCACGGGTAACGGTCATGATGCCGTTCACATTGGCCTGGTCATAGTAGCAGAGAGCGCCAACTGCATGGGCAGCATCCACAATTTCCTTAATCTGGGGATTGAAGATGCCTGTATCCTCTGGATTTGTGATAAAGATGGCGGCTGTGCGCTCAGACAGCGCGCTCTGGAATGCTTCCAGGGATGGCATGCCTGTCTCAGGGTCGCTCATCAGGGTGATAACCTTGTAACCCGCAGTGGCAGGAGCGCCTGCATCACAGGGGTGGGAAAATATGGTGGTGATGATTTCATCCTTCTGGGTGTTGCCCTTTGCTTCATGGTAGGCCCGAATCACACTGGCGCCTGCAAAGCAGGCAGCAGCGCCGCCCCCCATGTGGCAGCAGGCAGCGTCCATGCCGGAAATCTCACAAATCATTTCTTCTGTTTTTTTGTATATCTCCAGAATACCCTGGATGGTGGACGCATCCTGCAACGGGTGTACGTCTATGATGTTTGGATGTGTATTCGCAATATGCTCCTGTACCTTGGGGCTGTACTTAATGGTACATGTGCCTTCACCCAGGTCAGGGGTGATGTCGTTGCCCAGGATTTCCTGGGTCAGGCGCAGATAGTGCCGGTTGACCCTGGCCTGATGTACTTCGGGAAGGAACGGCGGGGTTTTTCTTCTCATACAGGGAGGAATGTCATCAGCCCCATCGCCTACTTCCTCTATTACCTGGGGACTTGGCTTTGTCACATTGACGCCCCTTTGGCCGGGAACGGACAAATCAAAAATCAGCTCTTCATCCCATTTTGCTTCATGGAACCTGCGTAAATGTTTGCTGTAATCTCGTTTCATATTCTAGTGTCCTCCCTTAATTTAAAATAGCCTGTAATGCAGCAGCCAGCTGGTCTATGGATTCTTTGTCTGCGGTCTCGGTCACACAGTACAGAGCGCTCTGACCAAGCTCAGGATAATCCCGGGACAGGTCCACGCCGCCAAAAATCTGATGGGAGAGCAGCAGCTTGTTGATTTCTTCCACTGTCCTGCCGGTTTTGTCAAAGTTCACCACAAACTCTTTGAAAAAGACAGATGGGAACCGGAGTGACACACCGGGAATCTCAGCCAGTTTTTTTGCTGCATATTTTGCATTGGTCATAATGGTGCTGCCGATTTCCTCCATTCCCCTGGGACCCATGAGGGACAGGTAGACAGCCACAGGCGCTGTCCACAGATTGTTCTGGGTTCCTGTAAATTCCTTTCCGTTTTCTCTCATGGCATAGTGGGTACGCTCAATGAGTACAACGGAATAGCCCTGTTCACCCGGCACCGTGGTTTCCACCATGCCATCCACCAGCTCTTTGAATTCCGTGATATAGCGCATATCGTCATGGCTGGCAATAAATCCTGCCTGGCCGCCGCCGAAGTTCAGATGAAGGCCCAGCCCGTGAAGGTCGCCTACGGAGATGGTGGCGCCGTAATTGGCAGGGGCTTCCAGCACGCCCAGGGAGATGGGGTCCACATACACAACGAATTCAGCGCCTGCGGCCTTTGCCAGTTTGCCGATTTCCTCGCCCTGGGTTTCAATGATTCCCAGGAAGGTCGGGTTTTCAATATACACAGCAGCCGTATCCTGGTCCAGTTTGGACTTTAGGTCTTCCAGGTCCAGCATTCCGGTGTCGCTGTGGTAGCCCACAAGCTCAATCTTGATTTCCTGGCTGGGGTCTATCATTTTCAGGTAATTTTGCACCAGGGCCAGGTTCTGGCGGTTCATGGTCTGGGGAAGAAGGACCTTGCTCCTTCCGGTGATACGGCAGGCCATGCGAAGGCCGGTAGCGGATGCCTGGCCGCCGCAGTGGCACGGAACTGTCAGGAAGGACATGTCTAACAGCTCTGCCATCAGGCTCTGGTATTCGAAAAATATCTGGTATTTTCCATGGTCAGCCCATGTCTCGGCTCCGTATGTGGTCAGCAGTTCTCCCCTGGATGCGATTTCGTCGCATACAGCCGGTACGTAGTGCTGCGCACAGCCGGCTCCCATGAAGTTTGAAAACTCATTGCAGTTCCTGTTTTTGGACAGGATGCGCTCCACATGACGCTTGATTCCCTGCTCATCCGGAATGGCCTCCGGCAGATTCAGGGAACCCTGGTAGCGGATGGCTTCCGGGATTTCTTCGTAAAGCTCCATTACATCGCTGATTCCCACCTCAGCCATCATCTCAGCCTGTACATCCGGCGCAGAGTTGGGGATGTAGGGGTATACTGTTTTTTTTCGGTCCATTTCTTACCTCCTGATTTATGATTTTATAGGTTAATTAATAAATTACTTTTGCCATGATTACATCCTTGTACCCGGTGGTAACCGGGATATAGCCGGTGAGCTGCTGGTTTATTTCCTCATCCCCGGTGTCAATCAGAAGCGGGTTTCCGCCCAGGGAAAAGATTTTGTCCCTGGAGGCAATGACCATGATGTTTTTAGTCCCCACCCTGCGTATGACTTCGGCGGAAATCTGCTGGTTGCCCCTTCCGAATATATATCCCTGTCCTCCAATTACAGTGACAATGATTTTGGCCCTGGGATATTGCTTAAGGGCAGCCAGGATGTCCTGTTCCGTGCAGTCTGACTGTATGACCTGACCCTGGTAGAGAAGGTCCACTCCTAAAAGGGTGTTTGGCTTTTCCATATATTTCATCAGCCGGGCCGTGGTAGAACCGGTTCCCACAATGTAGAGATATTCCGGTTCCTGCTCAATCTGCTGGCTGACATACATGCACATGGACTGGATGGAGGCGTCCTCTGAGTATCCCCTGCCGCTTTTCAGGTTCTGAACAAATTTTTTTTCATTGGGCACCTTCAGGTATCCGTACAGTCTGGCGTCACAGATACCCTGCCGGAACAAATCCTCGTCAATATCCATGACCTCTGCTTCCCTGTACTCCATAACCCGGCCTTCCATATACCGGACCATCAGTTCCCCGGCTGCCTTGGGTGTGCGGGCGTAGACAGCGGAATGTATTTTACATCCGGCCGGTATGCCCAGTACCGGGACCGAGGTTCCCACTGCGTCCAGAATATTGCGGGCAGTGCCGTCTCCGCCGGCAAAGAGAATCAGGTCTACTCCTTCCTTACATAGCATTCCGGCTGCTTTTATGGTGTCTTCCGGGGTAGTGCCCCGGGAAGAATCAGGGGACAGCCGGGAGGATATTGTCCCTTGGACGATTTGATAATTCAATCCGGCTTTTTTGCATATGTCCCCGCCCATTTCACCGGGACAGGTATAGATTTTGAATTGCTGCGCCATTGGTTCTAAAAGCTTCATGGTACCCAGGGCCTTTGCGCCTGCCTCCGGGACAGCTCCCAGCTCCAGGGCCTTATGCAGGGTCCGGACTCCGTCTGACCCCTTTAAACCGACTTTACCTCCGATACCAGCCACAGGATTTATAATGAATCCTATTTTTTTCATTCTATCTATGTACTTAATGAAATGATTTAAGTATTCTCCTTTCTTTGGGTATAGTATTCTGACAATATGGCTAAAAATTAACTAATGTCATTATAAGGTATGCTCTATAAGGGATTGTCAAGATAAATTTTGGGAGAAAATCAACTGATAAAAGAAAAACCTTCCTCTTAAGGGGAAGGTTACAGAAAATAGAAAAAAATCAGGCGCTACGGATTCTGACAGATGACCATGTGGATTTTTGTGACAAACTCATCTGCATTTCTAATCAGGTTGGGACCGATGCAATAGCTTTCAAAGGACTGGCCGGTCAATACAATTCCGTTTTCCTTTGCATAGGCCAGGGTCCGGTGGTAGGCCTCCATAATCTCCTTATAGCTGCCAAGGTGGATGGTGGTGAGACAGTGGTACTCAGGCATAACCTTGATTTGACTGTCCCTGACCTGGGTTTCTTTTATTGGATAGAAAATCTGGAAGTGGGTGGGAATATCAAAAAACTGGTGGCTGAAATGGTCATAAAAGAATGCAGTCAGCTTCCCGCCTATTTCCAGGTGGTGTGTTTCCATATAGTTTACCAGTTCAATTTCGTATTCCAGAAAGAGATTGCTCACATAAGCGCTGCTGTAATGATTGGAAAAGGCAATGAGTCCTGGAGAATAGATTTCGCGCTGGACCTGTCCGGCATAGGAGGACAGATTATCATAGAACTGGTCTGACAGACAGTCACGGAAGTCGCTGAGACGCAATATGCTTTTTTTGAGGCGCGTTAGCTCCCTGGAGCACTCCTCAATCTTGAAGTTGAGTAATTTAACCTTATCCTGCCTCTGGTTTTTCTGGAGGTAATCCCGGATTTCGTTTAATTTTAATCCGGCGTTCTTTAACTTTTTTGTGGTAATGATATCCTGAATCTGGTCTTTTGTATAATAACGGTAATTATTGTTTTCGTCAATATCAGGTATGATAAGCTGAATCTCATCGTAATAGCGCAGTGTTTTTGTGCTTACATTACTCAATCTGGCAGCTTCCCCCACAGAATACTTTTCCTTGATTTCGTACACGACCCCTTCCCCCCCGTTTCATAAAACATTCCCCATGATGTTCCAAGGTAAGTATAGTCCATTGGAATCGGTTTGTAAATGTTTCCACTTTAAGTTTAGGGGGACAACACATGGAAATGAGTCACACATTGTCCAGCTGTCCCATACTATATACCATAATCATATTTATTAAAGGAGGATTTGATATGTGTTGTAATAGATGCTGCTGTAGATGCTGTAGGTGTTGCAGATGCTGTAGATGGTGGGGCTCCAACCAGAATAACTGGGACAACAACTGGGATAATAACTGGTGGCCTGCATGGGACCCGTGTGCAGGTGAAAGACGGTGGGCTTTCCGCGCCGGCTTTAACGAAGGATACAGAGTGGGATTTGAAGACGGGAGACGGAATTGGCATCCCTGCAACAGATAAAGAAAGAGGGCGGGTACCGGCGCAAATGGCCGGGCCCGCCTTTTTGCGCGGACCGGTGAGAGCCGGGATGAGAGAGCCGGGTCCTGCGCTTATTTTATTGTGAACAGATGTTTCAAGCATAATACCTTTGATATTTTTTCTTATCCGGGGAATAATAACCAGCAGTACACATTGATGGGAGGTGATGAAATGGAATCTATCTGGTTAAAAAACATACATGAGAATACGGAGCATCCGGCGCAGCCGGGTCCTGCGGACAGGGACCGCAAAAGCAGGACAGACCTTCCATCCAGGGCAGAGGTGGCTGTGATAGGCGCGGGAATGGCGGGAATGCTCTGCGCCCGCATGCTTGCGGACCAGGGCGCAGAAGTGGCGGTTCTGGAGGCCAGGGTGGCAGGCCATGGTCAGACAAAGAATACCACGGCAAAAATCACATCCCAGCACGGCCTTATTTATGACAAATTAATCAGGACAATGGGGCATGACAGGGCTTTGCTGTATGCGAGGGCCAGCCAAAGCGCTATTGAGGAGTATGAGAGGATGATTCGGGCCAGGAACATTGAATGCAGCTTTGTCCGGCTTCCGGCCTGTCTCTATACAAAGGAAGAAAGAGGAAAGATACTTCTGGAAAAGGAGTACAGGGCAGCTGTAAGCCTTGGACTTCCGGCTGTCCTGACATCTGACACCAGCCTTCCTTTTCCGGTGGCAGAGGCGCTTTTATTTGAAAATCAGGCGCAGTTTCATCCGCTGGAATTTCTTGAGGCTGTCAGGGAGGGAATCCCTGTCTATGAACACACTGCGGTGCAAAGGGTGGAGGGGCATCGTCTGGTTACGGACCGGGGAATCATGGAGGCAGAGAAGATTATTTTTGCCTGCCATTATCCATTTCAGAATGTGCCCGGATTTTATTTTGCCCGGATGCATCAGGAACGCAGCTATGTGCTGGCGCTGGAGGCTGTTGGCGGGAAAGAGGTTAATCTGGACTGTATGTATTATGGCATTGATGAGGATGGGCTGTCCTTTCGAAAGGCAGGCCCCTATATTCTGATGGGAGGCGGGGGACACCGCACAGGAGAAGGGTGTGACGGCTCTTCCTTTGAATACCTGAGAGGTCAGGCCAAAACCCTGTGGCCGGATTTGAGGATTGTTTCAGAGTGGGCGGCACAGGACTGTATGACGCTGGATGCTGTTCCCTATATCGGAAGATATTCCCGTCTGCGGCCCTACTGGTATATCGCATCCGGTTTCCAGAAATGGGGAATGACCGGCTCCATGGTCTCGGCACTGATTTTGAGGAATCTGGTCATGGGTATAGAGAGCCCGTGGGAACAGGTTTTTTCTCCCCAGAGACGGACTTTCAGGGCATCTGCGGGTTCCTTTTTTAAGGAAGGGTACCACGCTGTCCGCGGCCTTGCTGCCTTCGGGACTCCCAGATGTCCGCATATGGGCTGCAGGCTGTCCTGGAACAGGGAGGAACATAGCTGGGACTGTCCATGCCATGGCTCACGGTTTTCCGAAGACGGCAGTCTGATTGACAATCCTGCCCAGACTGATTTAAAGGCGGATAAGAGATAGATGGCGGAACCGGGCAGGGTGAATGTCTTGTATTGTAATACATGCCGTGGTAGAATCAAAAGAAGCCTGCACAGTGTTTACCTGTGCAGGATAAGGAGGCAATGTACATATGATGGATGACGGAAAAACCATTTTATTTGAAAAGACGCCGGTGCCAAGGGCTGTTATGCAGCTGGCAGTGCCCACAATCCTGAGCTCGCTGGTTATGGTGATTTACAACCTGGCGGATACATATTTTGTAGGAATGATGAACAATCCGGTGCAGAATGCGGCGGTGACACTGGCAGCGCCTGTGCTTCTGGCCTTTAATGCTGTGAATAATCTGTTCGGTGTGGGAAGCTCCAGCATGATGAGCCGGGCACTGGGACGCCGTGACTATGAGGCGGTCCGGCGCAGCAGCGCGTTCGGATTTTATTGCGCGCTGTTTTTCGGCGTTCTTTTTTCTGCTCTGTGCACGATTGGCCTGCACCCCCTGCTGATTCTCCTGGGGGCGGATGCCAATACAATGGATGCAACGGCCGGATACCTGAAATGGACCGTGCTCTTCGGAGCAGCCCCTGCCATCCTCAATGTGGTCATGGCGTATTTGGTGCGCTCCGAGGGTTCATCCCTTCACGCCAGCATCGGAACCATGAGCGGCTGTCTGCTTAATATTATTCTGGACCCCATCTTTATCCTGCCATGGGGCCTTGACATGGGGGCGGCAGGAGCCGGCCTTGCCACGTTCCTGTCCAACTGTGCTGCCTGTGTTTACTTTTTTGTGCTGCTGCGGGTCAGAAGGAAAACCACGTTTGTATGCATTCATCCGATGAAGTTTTCCTTTCAGAGGTACATTGTGCTGGGAGTGTGCGGCGTGGGCGTACCGGCGGCAATCCAGAATCTTCTGAATGTGACAGGCATGACCATACTGAACAATTTTACATCTGCCTACGGCGCCCAGGCAGTTGCAGCCATGGGTATTACCCAGAAAATCAATATGGTTCCCCTGCAGGTGGCCATGGGCTTTTCCCAGGGAATCATGCCCCTCATCAGCTACAACTATGCCAGCGGAAATCACAGGAGGATGAAGGAAACCATATATTTTACCATCAGGACCCTGCTGCCTTTCCTGGTGGTGGTTTCTCTTGGATATTATGCAGGAGCAGGTATGCTGACAAGGGCGTTTATGGACAATGAAGCCATTGTCGCATATGGCACAAGGTTCCTGCGCGGGTTCTGCCTGGGGCTTCCCTTTCTGTGTATGGACTTCCTGGCAGTGGGAGTATTCCAGGCAGTGGGCATGGGAAAAGCAGCGCTGAGCTTTGCCATACTGCGTAAAATTGTGCTGGAAATCCCTGCCCTGTACCTGCTGAACCGTTTATTCCCTCTGTACGGTCTTTCTTATGCCCAGATGGCGGCGGAGCTGGTGCTTTCCATTGCATCGGTCATCATGCTGGCGCGTATTTTCAGGCGGATGCAGAGGGATGACCGGTCCGGGCCGGATTCCGGGCAGACGTTCAGATGATGATAATTCTGTCATATATAGTTTGATAACGAAATCCCCTGGCCAGAGCACGGACCAGGGGATTTCGTTATAGAAAAAAACTATACATAACGCAAGGCACATATATTTCACCGATTGGACAAAACAGGCAGGTGTTTTTATAATAATCAAGGTAACATTACATTATTTATACTGGGATAATATAAAACCGGGAGTGGAAAAAATTATGAAGAGCAGATATTTAGGAATTGTTTTATGCGCTGCCGCATTACTGGCAGCAGGGTGTTCTTCCAATACAGATGCTTCAAAGACAGCCGCCGGGTCAGACAGCGGCGCGGCAGCCCTCATGACATCGGATGCAAGTGCGGATTCAGCAGGGGATGCGTCAAAGGGCACAGCCGCAGCAAAGGCGGAATCAGGTGAAGAGACAGAAGGGCCATCTGCTGTAAAGGCGGACCCGGTTGAAAAGAAAAAGGTCTATGTGTCGCCTGACTGGGTACAGAGTGTTTTGGACGGGAACCAGGAGGAGTCAGAGGATTACATGATTCTGGAATGTGCCTGGGGAACCCTGCAGGATGCCGGCGCTTATAAGGAGGGCCACATCAAGGGCGCATACCATATGAATACAGATGATATTGAATCAGATGAGTACTGGAATATCCGGACTCCGGAAGAAATAAAGGACCTGATGGCCGAATACGGAATCACGAAAGATACAACCGTTATCTGCTACAGCGACAAGGGGACGAATTCAGCGGATGACCGGGTGGCGTTCACCCTTTTATGGGCCGGAGTTGAGAATGTAAAATGTCTGGACGGCGGCTACGAGGCCTGGCTTGAGAGCGGTTACGGAACTGAGAAAACCATCAACACCCCTCAGTCCTCCAACAGGGAGTTCGGCGCGGAAATTCCGGCCCATCCGGAATACATCCTGTCCATTGACCAGGTAAAGGAAAAGCTGGCAGGGGACGATAACTTTAAGCTGGTCAGCATACGCAGCAGGGACGAATTCCTGGGCAGGACCAGCGGATATGGGTACATTGACAGGGCAGGCGAACCTGAGGGCGCTGTCTGGGGACATGATACGGATGACGGCTCTTATAATAATGAGGACGGGACTGCCGCAGGCCTGGATGTATTAAAGGGATATCTGGAGGAATCCGGGGCTTCCCTTGACAATGAGCTGTCCTTTTACTGCGGCACGGGCTGGAGAGCTGCCATCCCCTTCCTGATTTGCTATGAAAATGGAATGACCAATATGACCATGTATGACGGCGGCTGGTACCAGTGGCAGATGGATGATTCCCTCCCGGTACAGGTGGGGGACCCGTCAGAAAGCGGCTGCCGGTTTACCACGGTGGGACAGCTGTCCACGGACAAGGCAAAGAAATAAAGAATGATGTAGATAAGCGTTGCGTCTTGATTAAGTCCAACGCTTATTCAATGTAAAAGGAAAAACGGTTATGAAGAAGGCTGCATATATCTCTGTTACAATCCTGGAAATCCTGTGCCTGGCCGGGGCATGGGCCGTACAGTATTTTACCCGCAGAAAAATGGGGATGGCACGGTACGTGGTGTATAAAAACCGGGGCTGGGAAGCCAGATATCCCATGGAACTGCTGGCAAATGGGGCTGCACTTCTGATGGCGGTCCTGGCCGCTGCGCTGCTTCTCTATTTCCTGAGACAGAGAAGGAACCTGCCAAAAACAGCGTGGCTTATGAATGCAGGTATGACAGCGCTGACATCTGCTTATGGTGGATTCACATGGATGAATTCTGCGCAGGAGGTTCGGTCTTACTACTTTATCAGTGCCATACTGGGGGCCGTGTCCCTGATTCAGATTGTGAAGACATGGATTGGAATGATGGTGTGCAGGCACAGCGGGCATGGAATTGGATGAAACCCAGTGTAAGGAACAGAGGATAGAACCGGGTTCTCTATTTTACCATTACAGCAGTGCTGGCGGCTGTTGTCATTGGACTGGGCATGTTTTTTAAGAAAAGGTATGTACTGCAGGAGACTGAGGAAAGGATAGGTGAGAATGGACGGAATGTTCAGGATGAAGGACAGCGATAAATGCATACACTGCCGCATCTGCCGGAAAAACTGCTCCTTCTTAAGTAAGTACGGCCTTGATATCGGAGATACGTCAGAACTTAAGAAACTGGCCTATCACTGCTTTCTGTGCGGGACCTGTACCCAGGTTTGTCCGGTTGGAATTGACGGCAGGTCTGTTATCCTGGAAATGCGGAGGGAACGGGTGGAGGAAAACCAGGGGAAATGTCCGGAAAAGGGATATTCCATGCTCCTTGCGGAAAAACGGAATTATATTTACCGGAACAAACGCCGTCTTGCAGGCAGAAGCATCCTGTTTCCAGGCTGTAATTTTCCCTCCTTCTATCCAAAGACCACCAGGAAATTAATCAGCCTGCTGGAGGAAAAGGAGGGCATGGGAGTCCTGTTTGACTGCTGCGGCAAACCGGTGGCAGAGCTTGGCCTTCAAAGGGACGAGGATAAGATTGTCCGGAGGATAAATGAAAATCTCCGCAGGGCAGGGGCTTTGGAGGCCGTGATGCTTTGCCCCAACTGTTATGATTTCCTCAAGGATAAGCTGGAGGTACGGGTCATCAGCATTTATGAGAAATTATCCCGGCTGGGAATCGGACGGCAGGTGGAAGAAAATGGGGTCCTGTTCCTTCCGTGTCCTGACAGGGAGAGAAGACAGTGGGTGGAATGGCTGTCTCCATTTCTGAAGAATGCGCCGGAAACAGTGCGGGATGTGCAGTGCTGCGGCCTGGGAGGCTGTGCCGGGGTCAGGGAGCCGGACCTGGCCGGAGATATGGCCGGCCGGATGGCCGCCCAGGGACATGAACATATTTTTACTTACTGCGCCTCCTGCGCAGGGAACCTCACACGCAGCGGCTGCCAGGGGGTCATGCATCTGCTGCCTGAGATTCTGGAATGTGACGAGGGGCCGGATATCAGGAAGTCAATGGTCAACCGGATGATGACAAAATTTTGGTAATGGTTTGGACAAGGATATAAATAGAGATATGGGAGAGAATCTTATAAATGAATCGTGCAATCATTATTTTTACCAGGGTTCCGGCTCCCGGACAGACAAAGACCAGGATGATGCCTGTTCTTGGCCCGGAGGAATGCGCCCGTCTTCATACCTGTTTTTTAGAGGACATAAAGAGGGAATGCGGGAACGTAAAAGGGGAGCTTTTTATCTGCTTCACGCCGGATGATGGCAGGGAGCTTTTATATCCGGTTTTCGGCAGGGATGAACATTATATTCCCCAAAGGGGAAACGGTCTGGGAGAGCGGATGTATCAGGCTGTCCGTGAGGTGCTGGGCCGGGGATATGACTCATGCATACTCATGGGAACCGATGTGCCTGAGGTAAAGGCAGCATATCTGGAACGTGCATTTGACCTGCTGAAATATCACGATGTGGTTCTGGGACCTACCAGGGACGGGGGATATTATCTGGTGGGCATGAAGAGACCCCGGCGGGCGGTGTTTGACATGGAGGGATATGGACATGGCTCCGTGCTCCGCGATACCGTGTTGCGGCTTAAGACCGCGGGATGCACGGTTGGATTTACGGAAACCCTGCAGGACATGGATACCTGCCAGGACCTTCAGGCATACCGCCGGAGAATGCGGGGGGACAAGAGGCTGAAAAAGACATCCACAGGCCGGTTTCTGGCAAAAACCAGCCGCATTTCCATCATTATTCCTGTCTACAATGAGGAGAAGACCATTGGCCGTATGCAGGACCAGCTGGAACCGTTGAGAGGAAAATGCGAAATCCTGTTTGTGGACGGCGGAAGCAAAGACAGAACATTGGAATTGCTTCGCCCATGGGTCAGAGTCATACATTCGGAAAAGGGGCGGGCAAAGCAGATGAATACGGGAGCTGTGAAAAGCCGCGGCGATATCCTGTTTTTTCTCCACTGCGACAGTGAGCTGCCTCCCCGTCCGCTGGCTGAGATACGCAGGGTGATGAGGGACCACAGCGCAGGATGCTTCGGCATAGCCTTTCATTCGCGGAACTTTTTCATGTTTACCTGCCGTGTGATTTCAAACCACCGGATTAAGGACCGCAGGGTCATGTTTGGCGACCAGGGTATCTTTGTGGACCGAAGCCTGTTCTTTGATGCAGGCATGTTTCCGGAGATTCCTGTGATGGAGGACTACCAGTTTTCGCTGACGCTTAAGGAACGGAGGGTAAAGCTGGGGATGACAGGACGCCGCATTTACACATCGGACAGGCGGTTTCCAAAAGGAACCCTGCCCAAGCTCAAGCTGATGTGGAAAATGAACCGGCTGCGAAAGATGTACCGGGACCAGGCGCCCATTGAAGAGATTGACCGGATGTACCGGGATGTGAGGTGATATGAATGGAACGGATAGCAGGATTAAGGGAATATGTAACCTGTAAGCAGTACCGCAGCGCTCTGGGGCTGCCGGATGAGGTGACGGAGGAATACAGTCTCCTGGCCCAGGGCGAGTACAACAGAAATTATCTGTTCACCCACCCTGTCACCGGCAAAAAGCTGGTGCTCCGTGTAAACTGCGGCAGCCAGATGCATTTGGACCATCAGATACAGTATGAATATGATACCTTAAAGCTGCTGCTGCAGTCGGGCAGGACGCCGGCTCCCTTCTATGCAGATGGAAGCCTGAAAAAAATTCCTCATGGCATCATGGTGATGGAATTCCTGCCGGGACATGGAATGGATTACAGGACGGAACTGCCCTTTGGAGCGGAGTGCCTGGCTGATATCCACAGTGTCAGGGTGGGGGATGACAGCCATCTGATTCATCCGGCGGACCCTTTGGAGGCCATTCTGACAGAATGCGAGGAGATGGTCCGTACCTACATGGATTCAGATTTGGGAAACCATGGAACCAAAATGAAGATAAGAGAAATGCTGGACCTGGGGTGGAAGCGCCGTGAGGAGGCTGCGGGCTGCAAAGGCTATGAATGCTGCATCAACACAGAGCTTAATTCCACCAATTTCCTAATCAACGGAGAGGGAAAGGGCAACTATCTGGTGGACTGGGAGAAGCCTGTTTACGGGGAGCCTGCGCAGGATTTGGGGCATTTTCTTGCGCCTACCACCACATTCTGGAAGACAGACGTGATTCTGGACCGGAGGGAGATGGAAGACTTCATAAACCAGTACATCCAAAAGGTGGACGGCAGGTTTGACACAAAGGGGCTGAGGGAGCGTACCTTTGCCTATATTCCCATCACCTGTCTGAGGGGCATTACCTGGTGCGCCATGGCCTGGGTGCAGTACCAGCAGCCGGATAAGCTGCTGTTTAACCAGTCCACGTTCCAAAAGCTGGGGCAGTATCTGGACATGGGATTTTTGGAAGAAATGGACAGGCTGCTGCGGTCATAACGGCCTGGAGCGCGCCTGCCGGATATTGGATTTACCTTAAAAGAAAGGAATTTGAATGGAAAAAAACAAAGTAAATGGATAGGGAAAATCGTGGTGGCTGCATGCATAGCTGCTTCAATCCTGAGCTACATATGCATACCATCCGTGAAAGGCATGATTAACAGAATTGTGACTATGTTTGCAACCGGGGACTTTACCGTGGTCAGGGAATTTGTTGCTTCCTATGGAAGCTATGCTGCTGCGGTGTCCTTTGATATTGTAAGCTATGCGGCAGGACTGACATCCATGCCATTTCTGTCATTTTTCATAGCCACGGGTATTGGGCAGCTCCCGGCAACCATCGTGTACTCCTATGTGGGCGGAATGCTGACCGGGGGCGCCAGGTTTTTTGTCACAGGATTAATGATATTATTTGCCTTATCTGCCTTGATTGTCATGATAAGGAAAATATATATAGAAAAACAAGATAATTCAAGGAGGAAGAAATGAAAAAGAAAATCGTAGCATTGGGAATTATGATGGCGCTGTCCGTGACAGCGGCGGCCGGATGCGGTCAGAAAGCAGCAAATGAAACAACAGCCCAGGCAGCGGCAGAGACTTCGGCGGCTGATGCAGCGGATACCACGGCAGCAGAGGCAGCAGGTGCTGAGACAACAGCGGCTGCACAGTCAGATGGCAGCTATCAGTACGTATCCCCTGCAGATGCAGTGGCGGCAGCAAAGGATAAGAGCGCCCATGTGCTGGATGTAAGGGAGTGGGATAATTATGTAAAGGGAAGAGTGGCTGATTCTATCTGGTGCCCTATTTTCCCGCTGGAGGATGATTCGCTGGCAGATGCCATGAGCGCATATGCAAAGGAGAACTTGAGCGACGGACAGAAAATTTACATTATCTGCAACAGCGGCAAGAAAGGTGCTGAGAAGACAACCGGAGTGCTTAAGGAGGCCGGCATTGACGGCTCCCTGATTTATACTGTGGAGGGCGGAGCAAAAGCCCTGGGGTCTGAGAAAGGCGCCTTTACGACCAACCGCGCAGACGAGAACATTGACTGGAAGACTGTTGCAGCAGCAGATGCATTAAAGGAAGTTGGGGGAGACAATGTCCAGATTCTGGATGTGCGTGACAATGATACATATGCAGAAGGCCATTTAAAGGGTTCCCTGCAGTGCCCATTAAAGGAGATTGAGGACCCGGATGCCCAGACTGCCATGTATAAGATGGCAAAAGAGGAGATGGACCCGTCCAAACCTGTATACCTGCTTTGCTACAGCGGCAACAAGTGTGCAAAAACCGGCATTTCTGTCATGAAGGATGCGGGATTCGATGTTGACAATCTGTTCATCATTGAAAATGGCGCAAAGGATAAGGATATCCAGGCTGCATTTGTGACAGAATAGGTTAACCCTTCCGGTGATGTGATTTCCCCCTGCCGTACTGCATAAAATTACGGCAGGGGGAATCGTAACATCACCAGACAGGGTTATTGTTTTTTATAAACAGTATGGATTTCAGGTGCCAGTGACATGCATCGCACGCAGGCGTCTGAAAAACAGACGCTAAGTGTTCATGGCAGGGAGGAGAATATGAAGAGAAGAATCACAGCAGCGATATTGGCAGCCGTAATGATGCTGACTCTGGGAGGGTGTTCGGGCACCGGCCGGACAAAGGATGCCGGCAGCAGTCATGAAGAGAATGCCGGCAGCCAGGTCATTGAAAACATGTCCTTTGATGAGATGAAGGAGGCTGCAAAGGGAACCACGGTCACGTTCTACGGCTGGGGCGGGGATGATAAGCTGAACCAATGGCTGGACGATGTATTTGCGCCTGTCATGAAGGAAAAATATGACATTACAATGGAACGCGTTCCTATGGATATTGACCAGGTTTTAAGCCAGCTTACAGGCGAGATACAGGCAGGCGGGAGGGACGGCAGCATTGACATGATTTGGATTAACGGGGAGAATTTCCAGTCGGCAAAGGAAAACAACATGCTGTACGGACCCTTTACAGACAAGCTTCCTAATTTTAATGATTATGTGGATGGAGACAGCGAAGATGTGACCATGGACTTTGCTTATCCAATTGAGGGGTATGAGGCGCCTTACGGAAAGGCCCAGATGGTCATGGTGGCAGACCTGGCGGTGACTCCGGATGTGCCTGAGAGCGCCCAGGCCCTGAAGGAATTCGTGCAGAAATATCCGGGCAGGGTGACCTATCCGGCGCTTCCTGATTTTACAGGCAGCGCATTTGTAAGAAACATCATCTATGAAATCTGCGGCTATGAACCGTTTATGGACATGGAGGCTGACAAGGAGACTGTAAGAGCGGCAGTGGCTCCGGCCATGGAGTACCTAAGGGAACTGAATCCATACCTTTGGAACCAGGGAACCACCTTCCCGGATTCATCCACTACTGTGGACAATATGTTTGCGGACGGGGAGCTGGTGATGAATATGACGTACGGCGCCTATGACGTGGTCCTGAATATTGAGGACGGCAAATACACGCAGACCACGGAAACCTTCCAGTTTGACAAGGGCACCATCGGCAATACCAATTTTATGGCAATTGCAGCCAATTCCGGCAATAAGGCCGGTGCCATGGTGGCAATCAATGAGATGCTGTCACCGGAAATCCAGGCGGACCGCTATGAGAAGCTGAGGGTTATCCCGGTACTGGACAATGAAAAGCTTTCCGATGAACAAAAGGAAGCCTTTGACCAGGTGGACCTGGGTAAGGGAACAATCCCCCAGGATGAACTCCTCTCAAAACGCCTTCCTGAGATGCCTGCACAGCTGGTTCCCATCATCGAGGAAATTTGGGCGGAGGATGTAGTGGGTAAATAATGGGAAGGAAACTGACGGGGAGGATACTGGCGGTAAGGAAGCTGACGGTTTTTTGGGGAGGGTGGTGGGTGGGGC